>Ga0209698_10002674_pt1 | contig 20056 bp, 16 predicted proteins | sample LitLauG_LLR_2012_FD_187203 | JGI IMG/M metagenome (GOLD analysis project Ga0209698, IMG submission 187203) | Freshwater sediment microbial communities from Pennsylvania, USA - Little Laurel Run_MetaG_LLR_2012 (SPAdes) (version 2) | ecosystem: Environmental > Aquatic > Freshwater > Creek >...
CGTCGAGCACCGCGACGTCGGGCGGCAGGGCGCTTGGAATGCCGATGACGGTACGGTTCAGGTCGATCGTGCCGGTCAGCTCGACCGTCTCGCGCAACGTGCCCTGCAACTTCAGATCTGCGCCCAGATTCGAGGTGAGCAGGTCGCTGGAAATCAGCTGGGCATTTTGCGCGCTGAACTGCAGCGAAACCGGAATCTTCGGCTGCAGCAATCCGATGGTGCCCGTCACCGACAGCTGCCCAGGGGGCGCGCGCGCAATCAGACTCGCGATTCTAAGAACCCCGTGGTCTGCCACGAGCTGGGCAGCAATGTCGGTCAGATGCAGGCCCTGGACGTCGTCGCGCAGGTCTCCGTGCGTGAGGCCGATCGTGCCATCGATGCCGGGCGAGCGCGCGGTGCCGGTCACGGTGCCTTCGATGGCCAGTGTGCCTGCGACTCGCTTGCCGCGGGCCGCCAGCCACGGATTTGCCAGGGCGGCATCGAACTTGCCGTCGAGCTTCAGGTTCAGCGCGCCCTTGGCGTCAAGCGGCGCGGTGCCGCTGAGATTCAGACGCGAGGCGGCGCCGCCAGTGACCTGCGCATCGATCTGGGCCAGGTCGGCCGTGAAATCCACGGTGGCATGCGCGTCGACGGCCGCCAGGTCGCGCGCCGTGCTGTTGGCCAGGCGCAGGCCAGTCGCTTTGACGGTCACACGTCCCGACGGCGCGGAGAAACTTCCCCGCAATGTGGCGTCCGTCACGAGCGAACCGTGTGAGAGCAACTTCGGAGCGAAGGCGGCGTCGAGCTCGCCCGTCAGCTTCAGGTCCATCGAGCCGCCCTCGCCAAGGGGCGCGGTGCCGCTCACCAACAGCTGCGAGGCAGCGCCGGCGTCGACCCGGGCGTCGAGCTGGGCGACGCCTGCCGCGAGGTGCGCCGTGGCATGCACGTCGACCGCCGCCAGGTCGCGCGCGCTGCTGCTGGCCAGCCGCAAACCTGTCGCCTTCAGGGTCACGAGCCCCGTGGGCACGGACACGGTTCCCCGCAGCACGGCGTCCGCCTCCAGCGTGCCGTGGACGAGAAGGTCCGGAGCGAACGCGTTGACCATGGCGGCATCGACCTCACGCACGGAGGCGCGCAGGTCGAGCACTGGCGCGACCTGCCCGTTGACTTCCACAACGGCGCGCTGCGCTCCGAGTTTCAAGCCTCGAATCTCGAGACCCTCGGACAGGCTTATCTGCGCTGGCGACAGCAATCGAAGCAACTGGCCGTGGTAGTGCGCCTGCGCATGTTGCAGGCTGAGCTCGCGAGAGCCAAGGTCGAGACGCGCGTCCGCATCCAGGTTCGCCGGTTCACCGCCCACGCTGGGGGATCGCATGGAAAGCTGCAGGGAAACGGCGTCGATGGGCCCGGAGGCCGTCAGGAGCGTGGTGACCGCGAGTTCCTCGGCGACGATGTTTTGCGCCGCGACCCGCAGCTGTACGTTGGTGCTGACTCCGATGGGCTGAAGCGTCAATGCGCCGTCGAGGCTGCCGCGCAGCCTGGAGCCGACCAGCGGCTCCAGATCCTCCATGCGGCCCACGCGCAGGCGCACACTGCCGTGTCCTGCCTTCATGTCGACGGCCGTCGTCACGTCACCTTCCAGGCTTGCGCTCTTCCACGACGCCCGCGACACCACGACGTGAAAGCTGTTGGCTGTGACCTGGTCGAGCGCCGCCTCGAGTTGCAGCGGCGCGCCGGCGAGGCGTCCTTGTGCCTGGAGCGTCGCACTGAGCCGCGAAGGCAGGCCGCGCGCCTTGCCGCTGGCCTGGATTGCCTCGGGCGGCGAGCCCCGGATGGACACGGTCGACGTCAATTGAAACTGGGTAGCCATCGAATCGATCGGGCCATCGATGTCGCCGTCGAGCTTCAAGGAACCTGCAAGCGTCGGTGAGAGCACGGTGAGATTCTTGAGAACAATTCCGTAATGCCCCCGCAAAGACGGCAGCGTGGGCGCCGAGCCTGACGCCCCCAATCGACCGCTGCCGCTGCCGGACACCGCAAGCGCGCTCGCGTCGAACGTAAAGCGATCCAGTTCGACGTTCCGATCCGTCAAGGTCGCGCCGAGCTCAAGTCGCGAGGCGCCGGCCAGCAAGCGCGATGACAGCGTTGACCCCTCTGCCAGGTCGGCATGGGCATCCAGATCCAGGCGCGTCGCCGCGGACGTGTACCGGAGCGTGCCCGCGAGGTCGCACTTGCCGCGAAGACTCTCACCGGCCATGGCAGCGAGGGGCGCGAGGTCGGGAAGATGCAATTCGAACGTCGCACTTTGCTTTCCTGCCGTGATTGCGTGGGCTTGCAGCACGAACAGGCGATGCTCCACGCCAAGCTGCAATGGGCGCGCAGCGTCGTCCAGCTGCACCGTGGCGTTCACGCGCAAAGGTGAATCCGTCAACAGTCGCGGCCTCGGTCCCGGAACAACCAGCCCTTCGGCGATCGCTTGCACCGCAAGAGTCCCGTGGCCGGCGTGCAGGTCCGCGTCGAGCGAGGCAAGCGCGGCGCCGCCCGGAATCTGCATCGACTTGACTTGCAGCCGCCCATCGGCCTGCGCTGCGCTGACGGTGCCGTGCCAGCGTCCCTGCAGGGCGATGCGCTGCCAGGAAAGACCGGCACGCGGACTCATGGCCGGGGCCTCGAGGCTGTACTCCAGATCCGCAGACTCCCGGGTCAGATCGACGATGCCTTCGGCCTGCGCGCGCAGGTCTGCCGCCTTCGCCGTCAGCCGGACGCGCTCCGCACCGCGCGGTCCGCTCATGCTCGCCTGAACCGACAGCGCCCCCAGGCCGGGGTATCGCAGAAGATTCTCGAGCGGGCCACCCGCCGGCTCCTCGATCTTGACGGTGGCGTCCATGTGCGCAGGATCAAAGGCCAGCGCAAGCTCGTAATCGCCCTTGCCATCCGCGCGGCTGGCCACCAGAACCGCGTCCGCGTCCTGCAACGAGTTCAGATGCGCACTGCCCTGGACCGAGAGCGACACTGAGGCTCCGGCGAGCTGCGGACCAAGGGTCAGCATGTCGATCGACAGCTGGCGAAGATCGACGTGGGGCACACGGGAAGGACTGGCTTGAGCCGACTCGCCTGCAGGCAGCCGCTCGATGTCGAGGCGGGCCAGGCGCAGGCTCTCGACGTCGACGCGACGCGCCAGCAGCGAAAGCGGCGACCAGTGCAGCGAAATGTGTGTCGCGGTGAGCCAGATCCCGTCCGCGTCGCTGAGCTGCAACTGCTCGATGTCGATCATCGCTGGCAAGGAGCCCGACAGGCCTGACACGCGCACATGGCCGTCCGTCAGCTGCGCGGTCGCACGCTCGATCAGCAGGCGACCGCGTGCCGTGCCGGTCACGACCAGGACGGCGGCGACGATCAACACCCCGAGCAGCAGCAGCGCGCCGGTGGCCCAGGCACTGATCTTCAGGACGCGACGCATCAAAACGCCTGCCCAAGGCCGACATAAATCTCGAACTTGTCGTCGTTGCTGCGACGGACGGTGGGCACCGCAAAGTCCAGCCGCAGTGTCCCGATCGGGGTGTAGTAACGCGCACCGATGCCGACGCCAACCGCCCAGCAGGTAGCGGAACTCGTCAGGCTCGCACCCGTGCTGCAGTGTCTGGCGTGCGTCACCCCCGACAGGCTCTGACTGACCTCGCCGGCGTCGGCGAAGACCGCGACCCCGAAACGGTCGGCGATCCGCTGGCGCAGTTCGGCGTTGACCGCGGCCATCGCCGTACCGCCCACCGGATTGCCGTCGGCGAACTGCGGCCCGACGGATTGATAGCGATAGCCGCGGACCGTGCCGCTGCCACCGGCATAGAAACGCTGATCAGGCGGCAGATCGGGGACGCGTTCGAGCACCTGCACGCCATTGACGCTGACGGTCTCATCGACCTGCGAAGCACCGGGCGCGGTGGCGGCGAGCGCACGCAGCGCCAGCACGCTGCGCCCAGGCTCGCTGCCGAGCAAGCGATGCAGGTCGAGATAACTGGCGACGCTGGCCTGGGTCACCAGGAAGGTCGCGTTGGGCCGGCCGCGCGACAGAGTCGGGGCGGCGCTGAACGAGGCACGCACACCGGAAGTCGGATCGATCAGAGGTGACGGGCGGTCGGTCGAGTCATAGAGCACGCCCAGCGGCAGCGCAAACAGCGTGTAAACGCGCGTATTGCCTTCCTGAACGATGGTCTCGTGTATGGCGGAGGTGCCGACGTTCACATTCCACTTTGCCGAAATCTTGCGGCTTAGCGTCACCCCGGTCGTTTCCGCCGTTTGTTCGTACGCCTGCAGCGCCTGCTTGATGGCGCCAAATGCGACCTGCAGCGTCTGGTCGCGATGCCCGAACTCCGGGATCAGGTACTTCACACTGGTGTCATAGCCGATACCCGTGCTTGCCGTGCCACCCAGGTTGATCACCTTGGCGCCAAGATCGAGCTGATCGGCATTGCCGCGAACGTTTCGATCACTCCATGTCACGCCGGCGCTGGCGCCGAGATCGCTGGAGTATTCGGCGGCGAGGCTGACTGCATGGCGTGGGCGCTCGCGCATCTGAAACGTGACCGGCACCCGACCCAGCGTATCCGGCGCGTCCCCCAGCCGCACGCTGATGGCGGAGAACACGCCGAGAGTCAGCAGATCCTTGCGCGCCTGGTCGACGGCGACGGCGCTATAGGACTGTCCCGTATGCAGCAGCAGTCGCCCGCGCACCAGCGTCTCGTGCACACGCTGCAAGCCCTCGAACTGTATCTCGCCGATTTGAACAAGAGGGCCGCTCGACACGTGAAAACTCACGTTCAGAACATGCAGGTCCGGATCTTCGTAGGCCACCGGGGGGTCGACCTTGGCGAACGCGTAACCCTGGTTTTCGAGGGCCGTCAGCAAACGTGCGCCTGCGGCAAGAATGTCGGACGCGATCGCCGGTGCGCCGGATGAAAGCGCAAGGCTGCTGCGCGCGGCATCCGGAACGATGCCGTCGACCTCGATATTGCCAAGGTGGTAAAGGGGTCCAAGTTCGAAGGCCACCCGACAGCGCGCGTCGGCCCCTTGCGGCAACGCACTCAAGGCATCGATCAGACCCGGGTCCTCGAGCGCCAGTCCGTCGATGGTGATCGAGATCCGGTTCTGATAGTAGCCAAAGCTCTCCAGGACGGTACCGAAACGCGCCAGGTCGCCTCTGGCGCGGGCGATCAGACCGAACGGGTCCACGGGAGTGGAGGAGCGCAATGCTTCCAGCTGCGACGTCGTCTTTAGGGTTGCATCCAGTGCCCCGATCCCGGTCGATGTCAGATCAGTGCGGTACGGCTGTGGATCGGCGGCCGGTGCGATGGTTGGATGCAGAAGCGCGCCAGCCAACAGCAACAGGATGAACAACAGGCGGAGCAACCGAATGGACCACTGGATGGGGCGAGTATGCAAGTTTGCAGCCATTCGTTGATCGCACGCACCCAGGCGCCTGTCCTGCCGATTCATTCATCACGGCGATACCCCTGCGCCGCCGCTCCAGGCCGGTGCGGCGTGGAGGACAGTTTTACCATCGTTTGCTGCGCCATCGTGCTGTTGGCGATGACAATCTGGCGTTGATCGTCGGTTCTGAGCACGGTATAGCCCAACGAGATGTCTTCGACATCTCCTGTCTCCAGGCCGGTGGGCGCCTGGATCTGGAGGCGATCCCCGCGGCGGAACGGCTTGTAGAGAACCAGGCTGATCCCGGAAATGAGATTGCCGAGGGTTGCCTGTGCAGCAAAGCCCAAGATGACCGACATCACACTGACGCCAGCAAGAAGCGCTGTGCCCAATCGGTTCAGAACCGGAACCAGGTGGGCGTAGAGCGTCATCAACAAGACCCAGATGAGCAGAACCGATAACTGACTCAGAAACGAAATGGCGATGCGGTCGATGTGCTCGGACTTATCGTGTTTGAGTACATCGCTCATCAACCGGCGGACCACCCAGGACAGGCTGGCGCCGGCAAGGATGAATGCCACGGCCAGTCCCAAAGCGCCCACAAGCTGGTTCGGGTCGAGAAATCGCAGCATCGATGGAACCCTTAAAACGGCCGTCGGTTCGCGCCTGACCTGGCATGCGGGCCGTCTGCGTCTGTCAGATCACGAGCCGGGTCGCTTCGCCCCGGACGGTCAGTCCCCGGGAATGGCCTCTTCGTGGTGTACGAGTCAATACCCCTGCGACAAGCGACGTTTCATATTCCGGGCCAGCACCGCGAGGTGCCAGTCCAGCCGGCCGCCGTGCACGTCGTCAGATTATGCAGGAAGTCCCGAACCCGTCGATCCTGCCGGCCGCATGCTCGCGCCACCCGTGCCGGCACTGATGATCCGCGGGACGGTTTGCTTCCGATGCAGGCATCACTGGGCCGCACCAGTACTCGAAGAGCGATACCTGCAGACGCCGGCCTGGCGACCAGCCGGTTTTCAATCTGCGGCAGGCAGAAGCACGAGATGGCGGATCCAGCCCCCAGTGCCGGTCACCCGAAAGTGAGGTGACCTTCGCTCGCACATGGGGCAACGGCAGACCCCATCGTCTCCCCCGGGCGGTTTGATCCGCTCCTCGCCGCACCCGGCGCAATGCCGCTGGTGGTGGCCAGCTTCATCGTGATGTGGCAGTTCGCGGTCGAAGTGTTCGACGCGGTGGGCAGCGGGCGACTCGCGCAGGGCTTCTTGCGGTCGCTCGGCACGTTGTTCATCGTCTGGATTCTCTCCAGCCTGATCACGGCCGAAATCAACTACGTGCAGACGGGGATCTTTCACGCGCTGGTGTTCGTGGAGGTGGCCATGATCACCTTCCTTCGCCAGCTGATCGTCCAGCCTGTCCAGATGGCGGCTGGCGCGCTGGATGCACGGCAGGAGTTCAACGCGCTGCACTACGGCCTGCTGCTCGCGGGGCTGTTGATTACCGGGATTCTCCACCGCCTGGACCGCCGCGAGAAAAGCGACCCGGTGCCTTGACGCGCACCGGCGAACGGGTCGGCTGGTCTGTGGATCGATCGACCCCGACGCCGCGATGCAGCCGGACTGTGTTCCAGGAATGGACGGCTCGAAAGACCTTAAGCAGGTCAGCGGCCTGGCGCGGTCGGCCATGAGCGTGCCGATGGCACTTGCGTTCGAGGAAACCTCCAGCCGAATCCAGATCCTCGAACTCACGTTTCTTGCATTGGGTTATCCGAGGCGAACTTGCTGCGGGCAAACCAGTGGGGCATCGAACGAACCAGCGCTCGCGGTCCGTTTAGTTTCGCATCTCCTCTGATGACCGCCCTTTCGAGCGTTTCGTCGCCGATGTAGAGTTGCGCCAGGGTTCGCAATTTGACCGAGAGCGCGATATCGATCTCGTGACCGGGATCGTCGACACAGAGGTCCACACCGTCGGGTTCGACGATCAGCCACCAGCGTCCGAGTCGCCGCACGTCAGTAATATCGATCTGCAAGACGATCCGCTGGCGCGGCAGCTTGTCTCGCACAAAGTGCCGCCGGATATACCACATCAGTTCGCCTACATTCAGTTCCTCGCGCTCGAGCTGGCTGCGCACCCAACGCTGCCCCCAATGACCGATGGCCTCGATGATGGGTCTCAAATCTTCGCAGGCCTTCGTAGGAAGGTATTCGGGATTGCCGCCGACCATGGAGCGCACGACAAGCCCAGATGCCTCCAGCGTTTGAAGGCGCTTGGAAAGCAAGGTCGGCGACATGTTCGGTACGCCGCGATGCAGGTCATTGAAGCGCCTCGCGCCGAGCAGCAAGTCGCGCACCACGAGCAGGGTCCAGCGTTCCGCGAGGATCTCGGATGCCTTCGCGATCGGACAGAACGAACCGTAAGTCTTCATGAGTGGAAATTAGGCCCTTGCTCGAAGGACTTCAACTACAGATTCAAGACTGGAAAGCCAGCGCCGATCGGGAGAGACTCTCGACGCGTTGGTCCACAGGAGGGAGTCTCATGAAAGCCTTGAAGCTGTCATGGATGGTGATTTGGCTGTATTGCGCTGCGGCAAGTCCGTTTGCGCGAGCCGATGCTGTGCTCGATTGGAACGAGATCGCACTATCCAGCGTCGTGGCCTCGAAGCAGCCTGCGCCCAACACAACGCGCGGCATGGCGATGGTCCAGGTTGCAATCTTCGATGCAGTGAATCTCACAGATCCGCGGTTCCTGCCCTATGCGGCGAAGTCGAGGCCGGTCCCCGGTGCATCGAGCGAGGCCGCCGCGGCCGCAGCCTCGCGAGCGGTCCTGCTGAAACTGTTTCCGGAGCAGCGGGACACAATCGACAAGGCGTACGCGGCCGCGATGGCCAGCATTGCGGAAAGCGCGGAGAAGGCCGCCGGGATGGCGCTCGGCGAGCAAGCGGCCGCCGACCTGCTCAAAGCCCGGGAAGGCGATGGAATCGGAGCGCCCAACACGTATCGGCCTCGGACCGCAGCCGGCGTCTACGTGGCCACGCCGCTTCCGATCGGCTCTGATTTCGCCGTCAGCCGCCCATGGGTTCTCGCCCGCCCCGACGAGTTTCGCCCTGTGCCGCCACCGGACCTGTCAAGCCAGACCTGGGTGCGCGACTACAACGAAATCCGCTCCATCGGCGGCAAGTCGAGCACGCGTCGAACGGCCGAACAAACGGCGATCGCCCAGTTTTGGGTCATTACGGGCGCTCCGGCCTTCAATCCTATCGTTCGCTACTTCGCATCAACGAAGCTCGAGCGGCCGGTCGATCGGGCGCGCCTGTTTGCTCTGGCGTACCTCGCTGCCGCCGACTCGCTGGTTGCGGTGTTCGATGCCAAGTACGCCTACAACTTCTGGCGTCCCATCACGGCGATTCGCAACGGGGACCTCGGAGGCAATGCAGATACGCCTCCGGACCCATCATGGCTCCCATTGATCGACACCCCGTTGCACCCCGAATACCCGTGTGCCCACTGCATCAATGCAGGCGCGGTCGGGGCGGTGCTCGAGAAGCTTTTCCCGTCGGCGGACCTCACTGGATTCACGATGAGCAGTCCGACTGCGCCTGGAACGACCCGGTCATGGGAACGATTGTCGGACCTTGTGGAGGAAGTCTCCAATGCCCGAGTCTGGAGCGGCGTCCATTATCGCAACTCGACGCAGGTGGGGACCCGCATGGGAAAGCAGATCGGCGAACGGACCGTGGAGAGATTTCTGACGCGCAACTCTTAAGGGCCTTGGCGTGTGTGGCTGGCTTGAACACCGCCTCGGAAAATGCATCCATTGCGATAAGAAAGGCTATCGCAATAGCACGGGCGTTCTACTTAACCTTCTCCCATACCAGCTTCGTGATGCTGATCTTGCCATCGCTCGAGAACGGCGCGGGCTTTGTCGTATAGATCAGTCTGTCCCCTTCCTTCCTGACCTGCCGGACGACCGTGGTCCCGGTCCAGAGTTCGTTCCAGGAGATGTCGATGTGGTGTTCGATCTCGTCGCCGTGAATCTCGTATCGCCCCCCATAGGCCAACATCGACCGGAACAGGTCTGCCCTGAGTTGATCGGTCATGCGATCCACGGCCTCCGGCTTGGCGCGATCGCCACGGGCGATGATCACCATCATTCGCCCGTCGCGTCCGTATGTAATGAAGCCGCTGGGATTGCTGCCGAACGAATCTTCCGTCTTCCCGGTCGCAACTATGACTCTTTCGCTACTGATCAGGCGGTAGGTTCCGATGACGTCAAGTTCATCGGCAGTGGCCGACTGTGCCAGGAGGACGGCGACGCAGAGCGAAATGGATCGAAGCATCGAGTTCACCTTTCAGCGAAAGACGATCCACTTCGCTCGGGGCCCTGTTATCAATGGCGAGTCTGGATCGTTCCATTCGGAGACACACGCGTTCGAAAATTCCTCGCCGCGAGGGAGTCAACGCTATAAACAGTCGCGTTGCCTGAGAGAGGCAAAGCCGCCCTTCGCGCCAATTTAGGCCGTTCCTTGCCTCCTGTGGCCATACCCGCCAGTCGTAGAAGCGCGGGACCTTGCGTTGCCGTGCTCCTTCGCATTTGGGTTCCGACACGGGGACGGGATAGCTTGTCTGCTATTTGACGTCGAGCTCCACAATATCCGCCGGAGTCTGCGAAACATTATGCAACGTGTACGAGCCTGCCTCACGCCACTGCCACCAGTCATGCATGTCGAGCTTTACCGGAGTACGGCCGTCACCAATCAGCTCGACCTGACCCCCGGAGATCAATATCTGCACCCCCGAGCCCAGCTTCATCGGTGCTGAGGTCTCGCCCGGCGCGAGCGACAGGCGATACTCACGGAATCGGTCGTTATCGACCACCGGCTTGAGCGCAGGATCAGCATCTGCAGAAGGTTGCGCTGGCGACTTCAAGAATTCAACGTCGATCATGTGAATCGGAGAGTTCCCGATGTTGCTTACCTGGTGAATGTAGCCTTCGCCAGTCGCACGTCCGAACACAAAGTCGCCAGCCTTCTTTGCGATGGGCCCCGACTTTTCCTCGCCGATTCGCTGGTTGGTGAGCTCGCAAGCGCCCAGAAAATAGGCAACATTGTCGCGAGGATGATGGTGGTAAAGCGTGGCCGAGCCAGGGGCGACATGGGTGTCGAAGATTCGAACGATTGAATTGTCAAATACGACGTGATGGTCCGGTTCGTCTTGCACCTCGACAAACTTCGCGTCCTCGGCCTGGGCTGCACACGAGGCCGAGACGAGAATAACGAGGGTGATGGCTATCTTCGACGTGCCTGGCGCAGTACGTTGTTCGTTCATCCGCCCACCTCCTTCGCAGTGCAAGCCAAGAATCTCCGTCAACTGTTTGGTTCGCACCGCGTGCCCCCGCATTGCTTGCCTTGCCGTTTCAAGCGACGCTCGTGGCGGCTACCATGCCAATCAGCCTCGACGACCCGCCGCGAACCAAAGCGCCGCCAGGTATGGAATGTCCTATCGAGGCAAGGCGAGTGCATTGTGTTCATATCAACCGGATGGAGTCGACTCGTCGAGAAACAATTGAACCTCCCGAAAAAGCTGCTCCCGATTCCTCTCGATAAACATCATGTGCGACCCGGCGCCCACTACGACCATCCGCTTGGAGTGCGCATTCGTCAGAGCATTGAACACGCCCAGAGTTTCGCCCAGCGGCAAAACCCCATCCCACTCGCCGCGCACCACAAGAGTAGGCACGGTCACCTGGGCGGGATCCCAATACGGCTTTCCGGCGAACCAATAGTCACGCATGTCTTGCAATGATCCGTTGGGTGTTCGGACAACCGCCGGATTCATCGCGGCACCGGCAGGGTCGGTGGCAAGTTCTGCCGCTGCCCACTGCTGGAACCAAGCGGGCGGAAACAGTTCATCTTTCTTCGCCTCAGGGGTTCCTAACTGCAGTCGATCCCGAGCCTGCTGGACAGTCCATGCCTGGTAGGCGCCGAGGGCTCCTGGGCCACCGACGGTTCCGCCCTCTCGGACCCATTGCGGAGCGTAAAGCACAAGCTTCCTGACTTTGTCGTTGTGTGCGGCCGTATAAGCGCCGGCGATCGTTGCCCCCCAGGACCAGCCGATGACGTTCAGGCCATTGAGTTGGTGCCTCGCAAGAACATGGTCGATCGCCGATCCAAGGTCCCTGATCGCTGTGTCCGTGCGGACTATTGCTGGATTGTTCGCAGCCGGCTGTTCCATCTCCGGCGGGCGCGATGAGCCGCCGTAACCACGCAAATCGACCAGGTACACGTCGTAGCCGCGCGTCGCCAGGTAATCCATCCAGGAAAATCCGTCCAGCGGAAGATCGAATGTGGGTTCACTCGCCTGGGTGGTCCCGTTTACGTAGATAACGGTACGCTCGGCACTGAACCTGCTCATTCCCTCGGCGTGCTTATTTCGAATAAATAGCTGGATGCCGGTGTCGCTCGAGGCAATGAGGTAGCTCTGCGACTCGATCTTCGGTCCGCTTGCCTGGTGCTCGGCGGCACATCCGAGGAGTCCAACGAGGGTGACTAGCGAAAAAAACAACCTGCACTGGTCTGTCATGACGCTCCCCTCGTGTGGTCTTGGCTTGTTCTAGTTCGGCAGACAGTACCCTTGGTACGCGATGCGAGCCAACCGGTCGCGCATGTTCGCTCTCGAGAAGATCTCGCGCCGCCACGGTTCGATTCCTGGCCGACTGCGGGGTCGGCTGATGTCCCCTCTGCCTTGCAGACCTCGCCAGGTATCCTACCCAGAGCAGACTCGTCTGGCGAGCGCTTCGGCAGCGGCCAGCCTTGTCGAGGTTGGAAACCCGATCGCGACCGGCTGCCTCGCTTGAATGGTCCTCGCGCTGGAACGCCGGCAGCGACGACTGCGTGGCGTCGGCGGGCCGGTCTTTTCGGCGGAAGTCCCGCTGACCGCTCGCAGCTTGAACTGGGCCGCCGAATAGTCCTCAGGCGGCATGCGTCACCAATCTACGGTACGCATACCACCCCGCAATTTTCGACCTCGGGCTGCTCGGCCATGTCGATCCCACCGGGAATACCTTGGCGTCGAGGTATACGTCGTGCTTGAGATGGCTGAGCAAGCGCAGGCGTGACGTCCGCAGGTGCGCGGGTCGGCCGACGGAACATCGTCAGGACCGGGTCGACCGGTTGCTCGGCCCGCTTCCGAAACCTCCCGACCATGGCCTGGACCGAGAGATAGGCCGGCGCCTGGACCAGATCATCCCGATCGCGCACAGCCTTTACGTGTTCTCCGTAGAGGCGCTGCCTGATCGCCTGCCGGGCCCGCCACTGCTGTGCGGGACCTTGCGCTCCGACCTGTGGCCGCTCTGCGAAAAACTGATCGCGGCGCACGATCCCCTGGCCGCCCGGACCCACCGCGAAGCCCTTCCGTTCCACGCTTCAGTGCAGCAGCACGCGGCCTGGCTGCGGCAGCAGGTTCGCTACGCCGACTGCCTGCAGTCGCTGGTGGATCGATGCGGCGCCTCGCACCTGATCTTCGTTCCGGCTCGGCTTCGCCTGACGAGAGGAACGCTCTATGCCTTCCAGAGCCAGCCGCTTCGCGAAAACGATGCCACCTCGCTCTCTCATGCGCTGCAAACGCTCGCGGCGAAGCTCGAGCGGCGACGGTGCCCGTTTATAGAGCCTTTGCCCGCACTGGAGCTTTTCAAGTAGACAGCGGAGGTCGTGCGGGACCTGGCGTGCGGCGTTTCCCGCCCGGCGATCGCTGCAAAGTCCGGCATCTCGGTGGGCGCCGTGACGTACTGCGTCAAATCACTACCCAAGCCGGTGCCGCCCGAGCTCGTGGGTCTCAAGCCCCTGGGCGTCGCCAGGCTCCTCGCCGACATCGCCCGGATCTGACCCGCATCTGAACCAATTGACCGTGGCGCTTGCCTTGTCGCGGGCGGGCGGCGCTCTTACACTGAATGAGTCACCTCAAAGTGCAGAGTCGCGCAATGCTCATTCGGCCGCGGCGCCGGCCTCGGTGATACGACGATGAACCGACGTTCCACTCGCGAATTGGTCGCTGACATCAAGACGGGGCTTGCCGAGCGTGTGGCCAGGCAGCTTCCTGCCGATTTCATCCGCGGGCGCGGTCAGGATGGATTGCAGATGCTTTTCATCCTTGCGAACAGCCGCGATGATCTCCGTGAGGTGGCCCGGGGATTTCTGCTGAACTGCTACGACGCCAGGCGGTTCCCGTTCGACCTGACGCTCCTGGAGCGACTGCCCCGTGACAGTCTCGAAGACTGCCTAGCCGTTCTCATGTTGAAGGTAAATCCGGTGCAGCCCTTGCACCACTATCTCGACAATGGAGAATCGCTCTTCCAGCAGCTGGCAGCGGGCCGCCTACCCTCGAGCTGAACGTCGACCCGGTAGACCACGGTATGAGATCGACACCCGTTGCGGTGATGGGAACCCCCTTGACGCGATGGCCGAGCACAAAGCCGGCGGAGTCGCACGAAGTGCTGGCGGCTTGCGCCTCGGCCGCATCGCTGTATGCCCAAACAGTGGCGCGCTGCCCGCTTGCTGCCGCTCTTGCCTTGATCCGCTCCGGGATCCGCGTGGAAGTAGAGTCGAACTCGGACGAATTCGAGCCCACTTCCGCTCGCTGTCGCTGTTTCACGTCGGCGTCAGTTACCTAGCATCCGGTTCCCGTCCGAACATAGCAACGAAAGCTATTCCACAATTTCAACAGATCATTGGACGTGCCCACCGTTGAGTAGAAGCGGTTGTAGGTCACCAGGGAATTCGGCATCGGCTGGTAGTGTTCGCCAAGAACGTGAGAGTGAAGCAATTGGGAATCGATGGGGTAGTCTGGATTGTATTGAAGGTCAAAAAAGTCGTCCAGATTGAAGCGCTCCGGCATCGCCGTGTGGCACGTGCGACACATCGGCGCCACGACTTGATGGTACACCTGATGGACCACCCCGTTCGATGCTGCCTCCTGATTTGCCCAGTCGGAAGGAGTGTAGCTTCTATCCAGCGTCGGCTTGCTCAGGTCCGTACCGTACCAACCCCTGATGAGATTGACTTCCGCCGTCGTCGGGCCGGCGCCGTTCAGAACGATCAGATTGAGTTTCTTGATCGCCGCCTCCTGGTCCCTGCCACGGTAGCCCGGAAGGCTTGAAAAAAGAAAGTTACCAGCGTCGTAGGGAAGGAAATGCGAGCCAAGGTCCGGCAGGCCCGTCCCATTATCGGCAAAATGGCCGGCGTAGTTCGAACCTCCGTGACAGGCAACGCACACGCCCGGCACGAACTTCTCCGCCCGTCCATCGAGATTGATGGAAGGCAGCACACGGCCATCCGGCCCGAAGATAATAAACCGCGTGAAGGGCTTGCCACCGTTCACGCCCGGTGTGCTGATGTAGTCCATTGCGACGCAGGCGATGCGGTTCAATCCCGCGACCGCATTCGACACTGAATTGGTGACGTCGTCGTCGCCATCCACCGCGTCAAACGATGGGCCAAGCCCGTTGCAAACATACGCTGCGGTGTTCTGCGGACCGTAGCTGATCGCATGATGATTGCGCGCCAGATTCAAATCCATCCGATTGACGAAGGCAGCGGTAACCTCGTGACGCCCCGCGCGCGCATAAGGCGCCATGCCGGTGGCGCGCTTCCAGTCTTCGAAGTTGATGGCGTTCTTCAGCGTCTGGGTGGAAGTATCGCAGTCACCGATGCCGATCGCCTCATAGTATCGACAGGCGCTTAAGCGAGAGTCCACACCAAGCTCGGAAAAAAAGGCCTCTCTCGACGGCAGGCCCTCCGATGGAAACGTGGAAGGAGGTTGCGGCGGCTCCTGCCCGACAATCTGACCGTCTAACGTTACGGAAATGGCGTGGATTTTCGGCTTCGAAGAATCCGCGAAAGTGACATTGAAATTGGTCACGCCGTAATACCCGCCGCCGAGATTGTTGTAGAAGGGAAATGTCAGACTCTGAGTCGCCCCCTCGCACCGAGCGGTCACAGTAGCGAGGTCGTCAAGACTCGGCGCGGAGCTCAGATTATCCAAAATCAGAAGATTCTGACCGGATTCATAGGTCGCCGAAGAACCACCGCCCGTGCCAAAATCCGCGCGCACTGGGCCGGTCGGCGCGCCTCCGACGACCCCGCTTACGCTCGGTGTAACCTGAATCCCAAAGAATTCATTGATGGTTCCGCACGGGGAGTATCCATCGCTAAGAGCCAGAAGTCCTCGCGCTCCGAGCCCAGGAACGCCGCTTGGAACCGCGGGAGTCGCTGCGATGAATCCTTCCACGGCGAAGCTCGCGCCCAACGGCCGTTGGTCCGGGTAATACTCGCCGCTCGTGCCACCTGAAAATCCATCATCCTGGTTGTTATTGTCGTAACTCAGCGGGGAACTGACGCCATCGACAACCAGCGCCAACCGCTTCCAGGCCGTCGGCGGGATGCCTGAAATCGCGAAGCGGTCGCGCAAATCCGAACGCACGACTGGCGATTGGTACGATACATTGGGATCCGTGCTGACGATCGCGAACGTCGTATCCGGCACGGCAGAAAAGCTCTGATACGTACCCGTTGTCACCGGCTCTGACGGCGGCGCAAGATACTGTCTGCCTGTCGGTCTCTGACGCAGCGGGGTCCCGATCGTATCGGTGTTGACCACGGCACGCGCTTCCGTGTACGCCCCCTTGCCATTAGACACCAGCACGTATACGAAATGCAGTCCTGGCCCGGCCGGCAGGCGCCACGTCGTCGAGGACGCATTGCGGTCGAACACGGCGCCGTCTGTGGCCCTCCAGCGGAACTGGAGCAGATCACCCGGTTGACCCGGTGTGGCCATCACCGAAACGCTCACGACAGGCCCCAGGTCGCATCCCTCGCCTTCCTCGCTTTCCGAGGGACACACCGAACCAACCCACGTCCCATTCGGCTGCTCGGACGCGCGTGCTCCAGGAGATGCCGGACCACCAAGGAGGGTACCGCAAGCGACGCAGGCAACCAGAGGCCTGACGACAGCGCTGAGGTTTCGCATATACATCTCCGGCAAGGCTTCAGATTATCGACGTGGATGCGGCTGAGCAACTCCGCACAAGCTCGTGCGGAAAAGCGACTCCCGCGATCATCGTTGGTAATTCAAACAAGAGTCACTCCTGAGCGACCTTGGGGGTTTGCTCAATCGAAATCAAAGGCCGAGCGAGGCTACGCAGGACGGTGCTGGAAGATCGGTCCGAAGGGGTTGACCTTGCGCGATCACGAACCAACCCACTGCCTGGATGGCCGTAGGGCTGATCACACGGTAAGCGTGCGGCTGACTACCCTCGACCCATGAATCTCCCGCGATATAAGTGGTTGGCGTGCAGTTCTCGTCGTACCACTCGATGGATCCGGACACCAGAGTATTGAAGACCATGCCCGGGTGGGAATGCCAGCCATTGTGACCACCGGCGGCGACGGAGTAGATCTGAGTCGAAAGCGTGGCTGGCCCTTCCGTCTCGAATTCTGCCTTGAAAGGCTCGCCACCGCTCGCGGTCGCCGTTCCCCGCGCATGCATCTCCGCGTTGTGGTTCCCCACCGCAAGCAGCGGAGCAAGAACTCCGACAACTGGCGTCGCCAGCGCGATGCTGACAACACCGACTGCTGCAACTCCGATCGCCAGCTTGGTTGTTGAATTCATGTCGACCTCCCGCAAAAAAGGTCCGGCTGTAAGAGAATCGGATACACCCCTTCGATGCGCCTCGCAGGATCGTGACGCTAATCGCGCGATTCCGCTCTGTTCATCCCTGGGACGGTCAGTTGTCTAATAGAAAGCCGCACTTTGACTCCGACCGACGGTATGCACCGAAGGCTCAGCCAAGGAATGCGAGTCTCACTCATCTTGCGTTCGCAAGAAAGCGTGATACACATTGTTGGTGTCAAGGTAATACCCCACGATTGCGCCGGCGTTGTTGATGCTCTCGGGCTGGGTTGCCGTTGAACCGGGCGGGTCGACTGTCACGAATGCACCGGTCGCGGACCGCAGGAAGCCGTGTTGCACATTATTTGAGTCAAAGTACGACCCGGCGATCTCTCCTCGGTCGTTCAGGCTCACCGGACAATCGGAGAAGCAGCCCGTACCCTGGTAGGCACCGCTCCCCGCGCCGGGGGCTTCGAATGCAATGAATTTTCCTTCTGGACCACGGAGGAAGCCATGAAAGGCATTGCCCGCATCCGTGTACGTTCCTGCAATCGCTCCCCAACGATTGCCACCGACATTGCAGCCGGGGCATCCGGTCCCCTGGTACAGCCCGGTACCCGCTCCGGGCGCATCGAAGGCTGTCAGCCTGCCGTCGGGGCCGCGGATGAGGCCGTGCCCCACGAGGTTGCCGCTGTTATCCTCGAAATTGCCGATGATTCTTCCTGCATTGTCGATGTAGGTGGCCGCATTGCCGTAACATCCCGCCGGGGTACCCGAGTTGCACGAGCCTGGCCCGACAAACGTCGTGAACTCACCGTCCTGTCGACGCAAGAAGGCGTGGAACAGCAGGTTGGCGTCCAAGGAATAGCCAACAATGTCGCCCCTAAGGTTGAGAAAGATCGGCCACGTACCATAGACAGCGCCTGGCACATCGAATGTCGTGTACACACCTTGGGCGCTGCGCAAGTATCCGTGGGCGGTGCCCTTGACGTCATAGAAAAGCCCGGCGATCGTTCCCTTGTCGTTGATGTTCTGCGCCAAGGTCCCGTTGTAGGCGTTGGGTGTCGTATCTGCGCCAGGAGCGTCCAACGTGATGAACGCTCCTTCCGGGTTGCGCAGGAACCCATGGAAGACGTTGTCCGCGTCCAGGTAGGTTCCCGCGATCGCGCCTGACTGATTCATTCCGAAAGTGCAACCGAAACAACCCGTGCCCTGGTATGCCCCCGTCCCGGCCCCAGGGGGGTCGAAAGTGATGATCTCCGCGTTCACCTCCTGCGCGATTGCGCTAGCGGCGATGGACAACGCGCCGAGCAAAGTTAACGTTGCCGACAATGCCAGGGTATGAAGTTTCATGTTTCTATCCTCCCGCTGACAGGGTTAAGTTGCGCACGGACCATGACCACCGTCGAATTGAATGCGCTGCAAACACCATCCAAGGTCCAGCTCGAATGCGGCACCGCCCGCCGTCATGTATTGCGCTGCAGAGCAATCGGGGTTTGAACGCGATTGGACCATTCCAGCAAAGACGCGACGACGCGACCTAAGTGAGGGACAAAGTCCGATGGGATCGAAAATCATCGGTGGTCGATGAGGCAGGCCTAGCTCGCGTTGCGCTGGCCGGTGAGATGCAGATGCGCGACCAGGAAGGCGCCTGCGGTCCGGGCCCGAGTCGAGACATCCAGCGGAAGGAGGTTCGACGCACCCATCGCCAGCATCACAGTCAATATCGCGGCGGTGGTGACGTCGGCAGCGGAGAATCTCTTCGAGCTTGCAAAGGGGGCTTTCATGTCAAATGTCCTTCTCTGAGACAGGTCGGAGTTTCGGCGGCGGCCCGATCGGGAAAGTGCCCTTTTCATGCCACCTCATAGGTAAGAACGCATTGCCAGCGGCCAACCTGACATGGTCTGTACCTGAGGCGATCCTTGGGGACGACAAGCTACATGCCCACTTGACATAATGTGGGTGCTTGGCATCGCCGTCGTCCCTCGTCCCCGATCGACCGTGAAAGAGTGGCGCAGAACCGACATCGACAAAGAGCACGGACTGCTGGATTCGTCGACATGAAGGGGCTGCCGATCCTTCAGCAGCCATCCTTCGTCGACGCACCCGCATGCCACGACGCCGATCGAAGAGTGCGGGGCTTGCGAGGTATCAGCTCGCTTTTCGGTGCCCTTCGGCGGACTTATTGCACTTGCGCTTCCGAGCGAATAGTCAGAACGCGTCTTTTGCGTGGCCAATTCCCAACGTTCGGCAACCGCCTTGCCGACGTAGTCGTTGATATCCAGTCCTTCGTCAATCCTGTTGATCCTGCGGAAGAAGGGAATTAGCGCATAAGGTGTGTCCTGGCGGGCGAGGCCGCACGCGCGCTGTTCCCAGGAAGTCAGCGAGTGCGCATCGCTGCTGCGGCCTTCGGCGCGCACTGATGTGGAAATGACCACGGCGACGATCAGGACCAGGATCGATCCGGTGGCAAGACCTGCGGCATTGAAACGGCGCGATTCTCCGGAGGGACTGTTCATGACTTTCTCCTGCGATGACGTTGGGTTCGAGGGCCGTCGGCGGACAAATCCTGCTGCCTCACTGCAACAGACACCGCGCGAAGTCGAATGCGGACATCCCGATGAGGCCGGCTGCGTGGAATCGATGCGTTTGCTTTCTTGCCAATTGGACGTGTCCGCAGTTCAATATGGATTTTTGACGGCTGGCAGGCGGCCAGAGGGGTTGCGATAGCTCAGATCACACAGCTGCTGGAGCGGATGCATGCTGGCGACGCGCGGGCGCGCGATGCCCTGTTCGCGGCCGCTTACGACGAGTTGCGGCGCCTGGCGCGATCCCGATTGCGCGACGGTGGTCGCAACACGGTTCTAGAGACAACCTCCTTGGTGCACGAGTGCTACCTTCGATTCCTGGGGGCCGGGGAGTTGCGGGCTGAGGACCGGCGGACCTTTTTTGCTTATGCCTCTCAGGTGATGCGCTCGGTGATCCTGAAC
>Ga0209698_10002675_pt1 | contig 20052 bp, 16 predicted proteins | sample LitLauG_LLR_2012_FD_187203 | JGI IMG/M metagenome (GOLD analysis project Ga0209698, IMG submission 187203) | Freshwater sediment microbial communities from Pennsylvania, USA - Little Laurel Run_MetaG_LLR_2012 (SPAdes) (version 2) | ecosystem: Environmental > Aquatic > Freshwater > Creek >...
GTTATGCAGCTTCGGTATGCGGCCAGGCGGTTCGAAACGCACGCAGGGCATACAGTGCGTCTTCTAAAGCCTCTTCTTCTTCGGGCGTGCCATGACCGTAAAAGATTTCCCGACCGCGCGCTAAAACGGCCTCTTCTGCTTCCAAGACCCGCTGCGGGACAACACGCTTATTGGTTTCCAAAATGGCGGCTCGATAAAGAGTTCTCCAATCGGTGTGCTTCGGCTGGGGAGAGAATGCGGTGCTCATAACCAGGGTCCAAGAACGAGGGCCGCGAAAAATGGGGCCAATTAATTCATGGCGTGCATGAGATAGAGTTTTTGACGTTATCCCAATGGCCGCCAATGTCAAGGCAAATCCCTGAGGCCGCAAGTGAATTTCCTGGATGCGATGAGATTTGCAACGGTACGAGGATCCCCTCAAGGGAAATCGGCACTTGGGTAGAACAGACAAACACCCCTGCCAAAGAATCCAAGGCGTGAGACCCGGCGAGCGCCTGCCGCCGTTTCGAAAACTGCGAGACGTGGGCACACCAGTTTTATCATGCCAACTCTGAGAGCGATCCGCTCTATACTTTCCACCACGGGGGAGACTCGGTACGACCTGCCGGACGAGAAAGGAGAGGTCGAAATGGATGACCAAACATTCCAGCGGAAGCTAGCGTCGTATCAACAAGAAGAAGACTTCCTCAAACACCTAGTGACCTTGTCCACGGGATGCATTCTCTTGATGGTAACGTTTCTGGAGAAGCTATTTCAGCAGCCAAAGTGGAAGTTTCTGGTCATCGTCTCGCTCGTCAGCTTCGGGGTATCGATCATCGGATCGTTAACAATTCATCTGCTATCGGTGATTGATATCGAAAGGCCGGAGGGGGAGTCTCTTGGCATCGGGATGGTGCTATTCGGGATGTTGTGCAGTGCACTGAGCTTTGGCGGATTCCTGACGGGCCTGGCCGCTCTCGTCGTCTTCGGAGTCAAGAACATCTATTAGTAAACGACCAAGAACCAGCCCGGCGGTAGGGCGTCCGAGCGTGAGGCCTCAGCATCCCACATATCGCAAAGAACGCAATGGGTCGGCGACCCGGCCACTCGGCCCAGGTTAGCGCCCAAAACCGGGGCGCGAACCTGGGGCACCAGACCGAGACGGTTATCGAATCCGGCCACCGCTGATGAAAATTCTTTCCCGTTGACATGAACCGGGATTGCGCAGACTATGGCAGGCGCTCCAGGGCCCCAGAATCGCGCCGCCCGGTGTGACCGGGCGCCCCGTTTTCTTACCAAAGCTTTCTCTCGGAGTGCTTCGATGAAACCTGTAAAGCGTTGCTCCCTGTTGTTCTTGGGCGTGTTGTTAATCAGTCTCGGGTGCCGTCAACCGCGCTCCTGGCAGGTGGTGCCCAACGCGCCTTCGATCGAACCACCCAAAGAGGACTTTACGCTGGTGTGGGACAAGATCGATGCCAATGGCAGCCCGCTCGACCCGTATTGGGGTCTGGAAAAGATTCAGAACGAGATTCCTCCGCGTAAACAGGGATCGCCACCTTACCCGTGCGAACTCGATCCCTACGCCGCGCACTGTACCGAGAACCCGACGCCGGTGCAGGACCTTCCGCAGTTTCCCAATTCCCTGATTTGTACCGTTGGAAACGTGCAGGCGAAAATTCACGGGCATGCTGATTGGGTGATCGCCAGCCAGCAAGGCTGCGTGGATTGGGAAAATCAATCCAGCGACTACGACTACAACTTCCGCCTGTTTCCGCCGAATCGCCTGCGCTCTGGGCTCACCAAGAATAACGACAATTTCATTGGACTTGAATTTGATTACTACGAGTCCATCGTGAATGCGCGCCTTCCATTCTGGCAGGATCTGCGCGTGGAAGTGCAGCGCGAAAACGACGACCAGCACAGCCACGAACCCGAGATTCGCAAGATTCTCCATCCGTCGGACCCAAACACCGACCCCAGAGCCGTGGTTCTGGGGTTGTTTGGAGTGGACTGCGAGCACGGGTGCAAGAGTGAACTCCATCCCGTGCTCGGCTTTGCCATCGAGACCAATCCCGACCCGAATGACGACACATGGGTGTTGTTTGTTCGCAACTGGGGCGACCAGGGATATTGCAGCCGCTATCGACACCTGGTTGATTTCCCGAACAACCAGGTAAGTATCTTATTGTTCGACGACCCGGGTAGCGACGGTCCAACTGTGATTCCAGAAAAGACTCGCATGCTCGCCAGCGAAGGTTCGGGCATGACTTTCCCGGCTCTGAGTTATTGGCAAGGCCGCGGACCCGTGCTCACATTCAACTTCCCGCCTCCTGAGCAGAAACAGGTCATGGCCGAGGTTGAGATTCATTACCGGTGGAACAAGTTCCAGGCACCATCCTGCACGCCGCCCCCGCCCGCACTAACCATGCGCGCTGCCACTCCCCAACCGCCGCAGACTGCAGAGGAGTACCTCGCGGAGCTGCACCGGAAGTTGAGAGCCGAGAAACCGGAGAAGATGAAAGCCATGCTGGCGGTGAAAGAGAAACCTGAGTTCGCGATGGTCGAGGTGACGAAACCGGCGGCTCTTACGGTGACGGCTTTCACTCCTCCGGCCAAGCCCACGACGAAGGCGCCGAAGCCGTCGCCACTGGCGCAAGACCTGCGCAAGGCGCATCGAGATGTATTCGATATTCAAAGCCTATGCGCGGCCAACCAGAATCAGTTGCCGGCATTTCAGGGCAAGGACCTTTCTGACAAGCTCTGCAATCAGTCCAAGCTCCAGAAGGAATTTCAGAGGACTCAGTAGGTCCCCGGGATGGAACATGGGTGTGTGTCCTTGGTCACCGACAAACATGGCAAAGATTTTGCATTCTATCTTGGGGTAGCTTCAATCTTTTGAGAGGAACCGAATCTCTTCCCTGAGGCGAGGGGTGCGAAATCGGTTCTAACTGGCATGCGCAGGGCGTGGCTTCAGTCACGCCCTTTGTTTTGCTACAGCACCACACCATAACGTCGCAAAAGGCGCGACGCTAGGATGGGACACCCTCGGAGATGGGGCGGGTACCCTGTGAGATAGAAAGGTCAACTACCCCACCCTAACGTCGCACAAAACGCGACGTTAGGATGGGGCACCCTCCTTCTCATATCCAACCCTCCTAATATCTCAGATAGCCGATGCCTACTCGCATGTGATGGAGCAGGCTGTCGGGCATGGTTACCGCCAGGGTCAGGCCGAGGACTGCGTGCACGACCCCGATGGGATAGATGCTGCGGTAGCGGCGGAACATCTCGCAGAAAAACAGGCCGCCGACCAGGGTGAAGGTTGTGAGGATGGGGCTGGGCAGGTGAGCGGCAGCGAAGAGTGCGGCGGTGGTCCAGACGGCCGCCTTGCTGCCAAACAAGTCCTCGCAGCGGGTAAAGAAAAACGATTGCAGCATGAATTCCTGGACGAGCGCCCACGCCAGGTACTGCCACGCTACGTGCAGGTTCGGCCAGGTAGGATTGGCGGGAATCTGGCCTCCAGCTCCTCGCACGGCAAACACGAGAATCACAGCCGTTGCGAGGCTGGTCACCAGAATCAAACTCGCTCCGAAGCCGGTTGGCAGTCCCAGGCCCAGCCGTTGAATCGACGGGCGGTCCACGACGGCCAATGCGAGAACAGTGACGGCAGTCACGAAAACCCACTTGTTCTGCAATGACAGGCGCGACGACCAGAGGGCGCGTTCCATGAACAGGTACGCAATGATGAGCTGGCACCACGCGAAGGGGCGACGGTAGGCCACCGGAAACTGCAAGGCGCGGAACCAGGCGGCCACCTTGGGCGCCTTTATGGTCGTGGTTGACCCACCCTCAAAAGTTTTCGACTGAACGGCCATGTTTTGAATCTCTATATTGGGGGTGGAAATGGACAGCAAACCGCGAGTGGTGATTGTGGGGGCGGGTTTCGGGGGCTTGACCACGGCACGCAGCATCGCCGGGCTGCCTGTGCAAGTCACGGTTGTCGACCGGAAAAACCATCACACCTTTCAACCTCTGCTGTACCAGGTCGCAACCGCGGGCCTGTCGCCGGGCGAAATCGCCGCCCCCATTCGCTGGATCTTAAGATCCAGGTCGAATATTGAAGTGTTGCTTGAGGAGGTGCTGGATTTCAACCTGGATCAGAAAAGGGTCATCAGTAAGGACCAAACCCTTGACTACGACTATCTCATACTCGCCTCTGGCGCCACCCACGCTTACTTCGGGCACCCGGAGTGGGAACCGCTCGCCCCTGGCCTCAAAACCATCGAAGACGCCCTGGAGATCCGCCGGCGCGTCCTGCTGGCGTTTGAACTGGCGGAGCGACATGGCGCCAGCGGGCAGGGTCCGATGCCCCTGAACTTCGTGGTCATCGGAGGCGGCCCTACCGGCGTAGAACTGGCAGGGACGCTGGCGGAGATCGCTCGCCACGCTCTCAAGCACGAGTTCCGAACCATCCGGCCTGAACAGACTCGCATTCTGCTCATCGAGGGCAGCCCCAAGGTGCTGGGGACGTATTCCGAAGAACTGTCCCAGAAGGCCAAAGAGCAGTTGGAACGGCTTGGGGTCGAAGTGCGGACGTCCCACATGGTGACCCGGGTGGAGGCGGGAGCGGTTATGGTGGGCGAGGATCGGATCCCGGCGCAGGTTGTGCTGTGGGCAGCGGGCGTGGCGGCGTCGCCGTTGGGGCGCCGGTTGGGCGTGCCCGTGGACCGGGCCGGACGCGTGCTCGTGCGGCCCGACCTGAGTATCCCGGGGCATCCGAGGGTCTTTGTCATTGGGGACCTGGCGGCTCTGGCTGACGAGAGCGGCAAGATGCTGCCGGGCGTGGCTCCGGTCGCGATCCAGCAAGGCGAGTATGTGGCCAAGATGATCGCGCGTGACCTGGAGCGTCAGCCGCGGCGTAACTTTCATTATCACGACAAGGGGAGCTTGGCGACGATCGGCCGAGCGGCCGGGGTTGCCCAGTTCGGCAAGATCAAGCTCTCCGGTTACTTTGCCTGGCTGGCGTGGCTGTTCATCCACATTTTCTTTCTGATCGGCTTTCGCAATCGTTTGATCGTCATGATCCAGTGGGCGTGGTCGTATCTCACTTACGAGCGGGGCGCGCGCCTCATCACCGGGAGCAACGACTTGCCGGGATGGACTGAACCGCGAGAGACAGACAACACTGCCTCGCGTGTTGACGTTCGCGAACCGGTGGACGTTTCCGATGCGGCGAGTGTGGGGCGCACTTGTGACAGCCGGCAAGGTGCCGGCGCTACAGTCGATCAGTCGTCCGTGGAGCCGATATAATCAGAACGTCTTGAAACGCGCGCTGGTCCTCATCTTTGCCGTGCACCTTCTCTTCGTGGCTGCTCTGTGTGCCCAAGAGAAACCCTCTTCCGGCCGGACCGTGGTGGTCCTTCCCTTCGAGAACACATCTCCTACGCCTGGCCTGGAATGGCTGAGCGAAGCTTTTCCCGAGGTGTTCCACGAGCAACTGAATTCTCCCGTGCTGTATGTGGCCAGCCGCGACGAACGGCTGCGGGCTTACGATCGCCAAGGCATTCCGGCGAACCTCCATCCTTCGCGGGCAACGCTGTACCGTGTCGCCGAGCAGATGGATGTGGACTACGCGGTGCTGGGATCCTACAGCTTCGACGGAGCGCATCTGACTGCCACCGCACAACTACTCGATATGCGCGCGCAGCGACTCCTGCCGGCAGCGACCGAATCGGAGCCGCTCACCGATCTTGGCAACCTGCAATCCGCGCTCGCCTGGGATCTGCTGCGCTTGATGCGCACCGATTTCTCACTGCCGAAAGAGAAATACGTGGCCAGCGTTGCTCCCGAGCGTTTGGACGCGCTTGAGAATTACATCCGGGGCATGCTCGCCACCAGTCCGGAAGAGAAAGTTCAGTACTACCAAGAGGCCGTCCGGCTCAACCCCGCGTATTACGAAGCATGGCTGGAGTTAGGCGAGGCCTACTTTGCTCAGCACACTTACGAACCGGCGATTCACGCTCTCAGCCAAGTCCCGCCGTCGTCTGCGCTTGCGCGCGAATCTAATTTCTATCTTGGCCTCGCGGCTCTCAATCATGGGGACCTTACCAGAGCCGAAAGCGCCTTCGAGTTCGTCGCCACCCGCTTGCCTCTGGCCGAGATCTATAACAATCTCGGAGTCGTCGCCTCGCGCCGTGGGCGCAAGAACGCCGCCGAGTATTTTGAAAAGGCGATCCGCAACGATCCCAGCGATCCGGACTACCATTTCAATCTCGGTGTTAGTCTCAGCCTTGCCGGGGATCGCACGGGTGCTGGCCGCGAACTGCGCGCTGCGCTGGAGCGTCGTCCGAATGACCTCGAGGCCCAGGCTGTGCTCGATGCCGTCACGCCCTCTGCAACCGGCGTTGTGCCGGCCGCATCCATCGCCAAGGCGCCAGCGCAACGCATCAAGCGCAACTACGACGAGGACACGTTCCGGCAGATGACCGTGCAGATCCAGAGCTGGGCAGAGCAGCAATTTGCCCGTTCGGATCCCCGATCCCACGCCCGCTATCACGTCGAACTGGGTCGCGAGTTGCTGGCCCATGGATTTACTGCTGAAGCGGAGAGCGAATTCAACCACGCGGCCATGGTCGATTCCTCCAGCACCGCGCCCCTCACCGGGCTCGCCGAGGTTTCGGTGGCCCGCGGTGACGGCCGCGAAGCTCGCGGCCGGGCGGAGACCTCCCTGCGCCTGCGCGAGTCCGCCGATGCATACGTTGTTCTTGCCGGGCTCGATTTGAGCGAGAATAGAAGTGAAGCGGCTGCCCAGAACGTGAATCGGGCTCTCGAACTGGAACCCGGCAACCTTGCGGCCCAGAACCTGAAGCGTGCGGTCGCGGCCAAACTCGCGGAGAAGGCGCCATGAAAACAGGTCTCGGGTCTCAGGTCTTAGGTCTCAGGAGCAAACTTGCGTCGCGCTTGTGGCTTGGCGTGCTTGCGGTCACCGTTCTTTTCACCGGGTCGAGTGTTGCCGACGTGCTGAAGATCGTGGTTGACGATGCCATCCAGCCGGTCACCGCCGAGTACATTGCCCGCGCTCTAGACGCCGCGGCTGCCAACCACGATCAGGCAGTGCTGATCGAGATCAACACGCCGGGCGGTTTTCTCGATTCGACGGATGAGATCATTCACCACATCATCACATCTGCCGTGCCGGTCATCGTGTACGTGACACCCAGCGGGAGCAGAGCCGCTTCCGCCGGCCTTTTCATTCTCGAGTCCGCCGATGTTGCCGCCATGGCTCCCGGAACGCATACCGGCGCCGCGCATCCCGTGGGGCTCTTATCGAAGCCCGATGACACGATGATGAAGAAGATTGAGAATGACTCGGCCGCGGAGATGCGGTCGATCGTTTCCAAGCGTGGACGCAATGTGGAAATCGCCGAAGGTGCGGTGCGCGAGTCCAAGTCGTATACCGATCAGGAAGCCCTAGACAAGAAACTGGTGGACTATGTGGCTGCCGATGAGCAGGATCTGTTCCGGCAACTGAGCGGGAAGCCGATCAAGCGCTTTAATGGAGAGACCGCGACGCTCAACTTGCAAGGGCAACCGGTGCGCGACTATCCGATGACCCTCAAGCAGCGGATTCTTTCCTACATCCTCGACCCGAACATTCTCTTCATCATTCTGGCAATCGGCGCTCTCGCTCTCTATATCGAGTTCAATCATCCCGGCGCGGTTGTCCCCGGTACGATCGGAGTGATCTTCCTTTTGCTGGCGGCGTTCGCTCTTCACCTGCTGCCGATCCGCTTTGCGGCACTGGCCATGATCCTGGTGGCGTTCGCCTTGTTTGCGCTGGAGGCCAAGTTTGCCAGTCACGGCGTCCTGACGACTGGTGGGATCGTACTGCTGACGCTGGGCGCGCTGCTGCTCATCGATTCTCCCATCCCGGAAATGCGCGTTCATCTTCTGACCGCGCTCGCAGTGAGCGTACCGCTTGGCATCATTACCGCTTTTCTGATGGGCATTGCACTTCGCGCCCGGCGGAACAAGGTGGTGACGGGCAAGCAAGGACTCGTCGGAGAGGTCGGCGTAGCGCAGACGCCGTTATCACCGGCGGGCAAGATCTTCATCCACGGTGAAGTCTGGGACGCTGTGTCCTCGGTCGACACTCCAGCCGGAGAACGCGTGGTGGTCCGCCAAGTCGATGGCCTCATTCTCCGCGTCGATCCGGTGCCCGCAGCCAAACCCGTGATGGCCTAAAGAGCTGCGAAGGCTGGAAAGGTAGGGGGCCTTCGACTCCGCAGGACGATTCGCTTCGCGTATCGTCTTGCTGCGCACAGGATGACACTGTGCGGGGCATACGGCCAGCCGGGCGGGGGGGCAACCGGCTCTCCATTGGGGTTGAACCCGAATCCTTCTTGCTAACTCTCCTTGCTTCTCCTCACATCGCTCTGCTCCCACTTGCGCTACAATCCGCTCAGGCCCTTCAGCAGAAGTCGCCCGGAGGCTTATATGGAACTCGGGTTCCCGGTTGTTACTGTTGGTATCGTTATCCTCATCATCTACCTTCTGAGTTCCATCAAGATTCTGGCTGAGTATGAGCGGGGCGTGATCTTCCGCCTGGGACGCTTACTCGGAACCGCCAAAGGCCCGGGCGTGATCCTGGTCTTCGCTCCGGTGGACCGCATCGTGCGCGTCTCGCTGCGGCAGGAAGCGCTCGAAGTCCCGCCGCAAGACATCATCACCCGCGATAACGTCACCTTGAAGGTGAATGCGGTCATCTTCCTGCGGGTCATCGATCCGAACAGAGCGGTGGTCGAAGTTTCCAACTACGTGTACCAGACCTCGCAGTTCGCCCAGACAACCTTGCGCTCGGTGCTTGGCGAGGTTGAACTCGACGAACTGCTCGCCCATCGCGAGAAGATCAACCTGCGCCTGCAAAGCATCCTCGACACGCACACCGCGCCCTGGGGCGTCAAAGTCGCCAACGTCGAGGTGAAGCAGGTGGATATGCCCGAGTCCATGCTGCGCGCGATGGCCAAGCAAGCGGAAGCCGAGCGCGAAAAACGCTCCAAGATCATTCATGCCGAAGGCGAGTTTTCGGCCGCCCAGCGCCTGGTCGACGCCGCGCATCTGCTGTCCAGCGAGCCGATCAGCGTGCAGTTGCGCTATCTGCAGACCCTCACCGAAATCGGAGTCGAGAAAAACACTACCGTCGTTTTCCCCGTACCGGTTGATTTCTTCTCCGGAATCCAGAAATTGCTGGCTGGCCCACCCACACCCGCCAAGCCGGCAGGGAGTTAGAACCCAACGTCACCTCCTATGGACACTGTCGAACAAGAAACGGAAATCACTCTTGGCACGGGCCGGATGTTGGCTTTGTTCTTCGGCCTGGTACTGGTTTGTGCCGTCTTCTTCGCGGTCGGCTTTTCGCTTGGGAAGAAGGCGGCCTCCGTCGGCTCGGCGAATGTGCCGGCGCCTTCCACTGAGACTCCCTCAACGGTCGTCCGGCCGTCGGCGGCCAAGAACACGCAGCCGGTTGCCCCTGCGACTGACCTCAGCTTCTACAAAGCCGTTGGTGAGAAGGCGGCCGACACCGCCCTAGCCGCGCCTCCTCAGCCCCAGGAGCAAGCCACCGCTGCGCCCTCTGCCGCCGCCGAACCGCCAAAAGCCGATATCGCAGCCGCGCCTGCCAGCGGCAGTTACTACGTGCAGGTTGCGGCCGTAAGCCGCCAGGAAGATGCCGACGCCCTGGTCGAAGCGCTGAAGAAGAAGCAGTATCCTGCCTTCTCGGCGAACAACAGTCCGGCCGACAAGTTCTATCACGTGCAGGTCGGGCCGTACGCCGATCTCAAAGAGGCCGAAGCCATGCGCGCTCGCCTGATCAGCGATGGGTACAATCCGATTGTGAAGAAATAGCTTCGAGCTACGAGTTTCGAGCAAACTCACCCGGAACAAAAGGACCGAGGGTTTCAAGCTCGTAGCTCGTGGCTCGTAGCCCGCTGCGATCTGATAACCTCCTCATCATGCCTGAACCCGCTGCCGAACTTGACCGCTTCGTGCACGCGATCGCCGATCCCACCCGCCGTCGGATTCTGGCAGCGCTCAAAGAAAAGGGCGGGAACTCGCTTGGGAAGGATGCCGGCCTGTGTGCTTTCGACATCGAGCAGCGGGTCAAACTTGCTCAATCTACTATTTCCCATCACATGGGGATTCTGGAGAAGGCGAGCGTGGTTTTGGTTTCCCGGGAAGGACACTGGCGCTGGTACCGGCGCAACGAGAAATTGCTGTCAGAGATGATGCGATACTTGAAGAAGCAGCTCTAACTACGCTCTAGCAGGCTATATACCGGCGCTTGCGGTTGCCGCTTTCTCGTCCGCTTCTCCCGGCTCCTTTTGCAGCAAGCCGCGCACCTGAGAGATCAGGTCTCCGACCTCGAACGGTTTCGCGAGCGAGGGAACACGGGCCGCCTGCAGGAAATCGCGAGTCTGCGGATCGGTGAGGCTGGAGAACGTCAGCAAGAGTCTGTTCTCCATGCCGGGGCAATGGGTGGCGATCCAGGTATGCATTTCCTGAGCGCTGCAACCGCCCGGCATGCGCCCATTCATCACGATCACATCAAAGGAGCCGCTCCGGAGCCGTTCCTTGGTTTCATCCAGGTTCATCGAGGCCGTGACCACCGCGCCCGCCCCTACTAGCACGTCGCGCTCAAACTCGAGCACGGCTTCCTCATCTTCCACCAAAAGGACGCGTCCGGACAGCAAGGATTCCCGGCGCGGAGGCGGAACTGCTTCGGGCGGCGCCGGTTTCTCGCTCGCGGGTAAACGGACTTCGATGGTGGCACCGCCCTCGTCCCGGTTGTGGGCCACAATCTCTCCCCCGTGTTCCTTCACGATGCCATAGCAGATACTCAGGCCCAGGCCGGTTCCCTTGCCCACGGATTTGGTGGTGTAGAACGGATCAAAAATGCGGGTGGCGTCTTTGATGCCGGGCCCGCTGTCATCGAAAACAACGCAAACAAAGGTATCTTTCCGGAACGCGCGTACTTTCAGCACACCGCTTCCGCTGCCCTCCAGCATAGCGTCCAGCGCGTTATTGATGATGTTCAGGAAGACTTGCTCCAACTGGTGAGGATCGCCCACCACGGACGGGAGGTCTTCGGGCACATCGCGTTCGAGCGTGATGTTGCTGACCCGCAGGTCGTACTCGCGTAAGGTGAGCGTTTCTTCGAGAACTCTTCGCAGGTCCACTTCGCTCTTCTGAGGCTTGCGCTGCCGCGCAAACGAAAGCAGGTTTTGCACCACCCGGTGGGTGCGCTGGGCCTGCTTGAAGAGTTTCCGTACGTAATCGGTCGACCGTTGATCCAGACCCGCGCTTTCCAACAGCTGCGCGTAGCCCAGAATCGCGGTCAGCGGGTTGTTCAGCTCGTGCGCGACTCCCGAGATCAACTGTCCAACGACCGACATTTTCTCGCTCTGCAGCAGTTGCTCTTGGGTCCGCCGCAAATCTTCGTAGGCCCGGCAAGTTTCCTCGTACAGTTGTACTTTCTCGATGGTGGTGGCCAGTTGCCGGCTGATCGCGACCAGCAAGTTTTCGTCATTGCTGGAGTAGTGCCGATTTTCCTTGCTGGCGATGCCCATGATGCCGATGGGCTTGTCCTTACTCCACAGCAGGACCCAAATCCAGTAGGGCAAGCGGTCCGCGCAGGCAAACTCGACTACCGCCGAGGGCAGGTGCGGCACAAAATCCTGGGTCACCACTTCCGCCCGCGACCGCATCACCAGATCGCCCATGCCTTCGGGAAAATTCACCTCGGCCATCCGTACGCGCGCTTCGCTGCGCGGTCCCCAGCCGGCTCGGCGCCGGTAGGTTCCCTCCGCATCGACCGCCAGGTACACCGAGCCCGTTTCCGCCCCAAAGAGCGAAATCATCTGGCGCAACGTCAGGTTCAGGATTTCATCGAGATCGAACGATTGCGTGGCGATCACGGCCATGGCATTGAGCGCGTTCAATTCGCGATTGCGCCGGCGCATTTCGTCTTCCGAGCGCTTCTTCTCCGTAATGTCGAGAACAAAACCCTGATAACGCTCGATGTGGCCGGAGGCATCCCGGGTGGCAAAGCAACTCTGCGCCACCGTCAGAAGGGTCGCGTCCTTGCGGCGCACGGTGACTTCAAAATTCCGCACGTAGTTGTGCGCTTCCAGTTCCTTGATGAATGCTTCCCGCTCCTCCGTGACGGCGTAGAGCACGCTGCCCAGATCGAGCGACATCAACTCATCGCGGCTACTGTAGCCCAGCATGGTCACGAAGGCATCGTTGCAATCGAGCAGCGTGCCGTCGAGGGTAGCGACGAACACACCTTCCTGGGCCTGTTCGAACAGCATGCGGTACTTTTCTTCCGCGGCGTGGTGTTCGGTGGTATCGCGCACGACGTGAATCGTGCCCTTCTGCTGGCTGCCCTGCTCCGCATACGAGGAGGTCGAGACGAGGGATAAGCCTCCGAAGCAGGGGTCCGCCCCCTCACTGAGGCCCGGTCCGCGTTCACAATACGGGCATCCATTCCAAGCCTGTTGGTGGGGCAGCACGGCCTCGCACAGGTTGCCGAGCACGTCTGCCGGCGCGCGTTCCAGCCTCTGCAGCAATACCTGATTGGTTTTGAGAATATGAAAGTCAGCGTCATGCGCCAGAATCAGGTCCTGGATGGAATCAAAGGTATTCATCCATTGCCGCTGGGAGCGCAACACCTGCTCCAGCAGTCGCAGGTTTTCCACTGCAATGCCCAGCCTCTGGGCCGCCGTTTCCAGGAATTCCAGCTCTTCCAAGCTGTGATGCGGGCTTCCGGAACAGCCGAGCGAGAGCATCCCGATCACCGATTTCTTGCCCTGCACCGGCAGCACCACCAGATGTCCGATGCCCTGCGTCTGGATCTGGTCCCGCATCTCGTCCGAAACTTCCGCAGGCCTCAGCACGGTCACCCGGTTTTCCTCGAAAACACGCGCCTGGGCCTCGTCCATTCCGGCCAGTCCGATGGCTCGCAGGAAGTCTCCCGACAGACCGACGTGCTGCGTGGGTGTCAGCTGACCTGCCTCCATCAGCGAGAACCAGGCCGCTTTGGCGCCCGTAACCGCCCTCAGTTTTTCCAGGGCGGCCTGCATCATCGGCCCGTGGTTTTGAGCGCGCGAGATCGTGCCCGTCAACTCGTTGAGGACCTCGAGACGTCGCGTCCGCACGCGCGAATCGTCCAGCACCAGAACGATCATGCTGGCGCCGAACAGCACTTCTGCCAGCAGATAACCTTCATTGGGAATGTAGCTGGTGTAGGGAGGCCAATTCAGATTGAGAGTCAGCAACCCGGCGCTGAACAGCAGCGGTCCGATCCCCATGCGTCCGAGCCGGTAGCGCATCAGTTCCAGAGCGGCCCAGACCGCAAGCAGCCGGCACGCCACTTCCAGTCCGATCCCCATGACCGGGGAGTCTCCAAAATACAGCGGTCGCAGACCCGCGTAGACCACCCCCACCCCGACGAGCACGGCCAGCGTGGTCAGAGCTCGGCGCGCCTGCGTGGACATCAGCGCGGCCGCGGCAAACAACCCCACGGCCAGGACAAAGTCCGCCTGCGCGAATGCCGCCATCGATTTCGAGGCTCCCGGCAGTTCGCTTGCCCGCGCTGACCAGAGAAACACTCCGTAGGCGATCCAGCCTATACCCCAGGCCATCAGGTAACGCTCCCGAAACGAACGGAAGAAGAGCAGGCTGACCACAACAACGATCAGGGCGGCGGTCTCCCTCGCCGTCAACCACGGGATGGTCAGCGCACCAACCGAGTTCCCAAATAGCCAGGCCGGATTCATAGACGGGCGCAGGAATGCCCAGATTTTTAAATACCATGCGGCGACCCGGCCGTGACCGGATTTCCGCCTCCCAATGGTTACTTTCGGAATGTGAATTCCAGACCTAAAATGAGCGATACACTATAGTCAGAACCATGCCTCTTGATCGCATACTGGTGGTGGATGACGAAGAGACGATCCGCGAAATTGTGTCTTCGATGCTCGCCAGTGCGCAGTTCCAGACCCGCCAGGCCTCCAGCGGGGTGGAAGCTCTGGCTCTGCTTGACTCCGGCGAAGAGTTCGACCTTGTGCTCTCGGACCTGATGATGGCGGAGATGGACGGGATCGCGCTGCTCGAACGCAGCAAGGAGCGATTTCCCTCCATGCCGGTGGTGATGGTCACTGCGGTCCACGACATCCAAGTGGCGCTGCAGGCCCTGCGCAACGGCGCGTACGACTATCTGTTGAAGCCTTTCGAGCGCGAGCAACTTTTGGCCACCGTGCGCCGGGCGCTCGAAACGCGCCGCCTCAAACGCGAAAACGACGCGTATCGCACCAACCTGGAAGCCCTGGTGGCGGCCCGCACACAGCAATGGAAGAACGCTCTCGCGGACCTCCAACACTCTTATGACATCACGCTCGAAGCTCTTGGCGATGCGCTCGATCTCAAGGATGCAGAAACCGCGGGACACACCAAGCGGGTGACGGCGTTTACGATCGCGATCGCAAGGAAAATGGGCTTGCCCAAGGAAGAGATTAATGTCATTGCGCGAGGCGCTTTCCTGCACGACATCGGGAAGATGGCGATCAAGGATGAAATCCTGTTTAAGCCCGGCAAGTTAACGCCCGACGAGATGGCCATCATGCAGGAGCACGCCTACCTCGGGTACAAAATCATCAGCCGGATCCCGTTCCTCAAGGAGGCAAGCGAAATCGTCTATTCGCACCAGGAGCGTTACGACGGAACCGGCTATCCTCGCAGACTCAAAGGGGAGGAGATCCCGCTGGGAGCCCGGATATTCTCGATTGCCGACACGCTCGACGCCATGACCTCCGATCGTCCTTATCGTCCGGCACAAACCTTCGAAGCTGCTCGCCTGGAGATTCAAAGATGGTCGGGGCGGCAGTTTGACCCCCAAATCGTGCAGGTGTTCCTCGAAATGCCTGACAATCTCTGGGAAGACCTACGGAAAGACATCGACCGGCAAATCATGCGATTTCCCGGACACCTGGCGGCGAAAGCTCCCTCCGACTAGACCGAGGGGCGAGCGCTTCTCCGGTTCAGTCGGGATTTCCTCGCTTGTTCTCTCGGCATGGAACGGGTCGCGTTTGCCGCGTTTCCTAAGGGAGTATAGGGTTCTCGGAGACTTCCTATGAAAATCGGATTTCTTGTTCTCGCCAATGTTCTAATGCTAGCCGGACTCGCCGACGCGCAGAATCCTACTCTGACCGCTCTGCCAAATACCGTGTTTGTGGGCGCCGACGGAAAATTTGAGACTGCCCCGGATATCGCGCTGATCCAATTCAACATTTCCGCCCAGGCCGAGACGGCCAAGGATGCCTATGAGCAGGCCTCCAAGGAAGCCGAGGCTACTCGTCAAGTCCTGCGCTCCAACGGCATCGATCCCAAATCGGCGGAGATTGGCTTCTTCTCCCTCAACCCCATCTATGATTGGAAGAATCCCAAGCGGAAAATCGTCGCCTATCAGGTCACGACCAGCGTCAGTTTGAAGCTCAAAGATTTTTCGAAGATCGCCCCCGTCACCCAACAACTGGCCGATGCCAGTGTGAGCGAGAGCCAATCGCTGAGCTACACCCTGGACTCCACTGAAGAAGCCAAAGGAAAGGCGGTGGCCGATGCCTACCGGCGCGCTCGCGCTGTGGCGCAGTCTCTCGCTACGGCTAGCGGACGCACGCTCGGCGAACTCTCCTATGCCTCGGTCGACACCTTCGAGAACATCCGCCTCATGGCGCCCTTGCAGCGGCGCGCCATGCCGATGGCCATGGCCGCCGCAACACCGGCTCCCACCGAGGAATTCAGCCCGCAGAACGTCACCGTAACGGCCCACGTGAATGCGATGTTTGTACTGAAATGACGAGACGGCTTCAGGTCTATTGCCATGGATCTTGCGCAATGGCTGTGAACAACAACTCTCAAAAATATGCCGGAGCGCTAAGATCCCGCTGGTCTATGGGATGTTGATCCAGTTCTCCTTACGCCCGGCGGCAAATCCGCTTTACCGAGAATCTTTGGGTGGATCCTCGGGCCAATAGTCAACGCGTGTGTCGGCTTCTGACAGCTGTGCGGGCGACATTTCAGGAGCCAGAAGTTTCAGCATGCCCTCCCCCTGTGTGCCTCCAGCTCGCTTGGAGAGCGCGTACCACATGTAGGCCTTCACGTAGTCGGGCGGACTCTGATCCCTATAGAAGTGTTCGCCCATCTGAAATTGCGCTTCGGGCAGGTTCCAATCCGCCGCCTGCTTCAGGAACCACAGGCCTAGCTGCTTGTCTTGCACCACTCCGTTGCCTTCGACATAGGCTTTCCAGAGTGCCCAATCCGCTTTTGGATCGGATTTGTCGGCTCGATCCCACAATTCAGCGATCTTGCGGTTGCTCCCGCCGTTTAAACGGAACCTGATCCTGGCTTCAATTCTTACCTCCACCGGCTGGTCACGTTTACGTGCCGGTTTATAACGCCACTCGTGGACAGTTGCAATCGCACGATCGTCGAGCTCTGGGTCCAGCTTGCGGACAACGCTGATGTCGCGAGTGTGCCCGTCCGTGCCAATCGTGAACGACAAAATCGAAGTGCCTTGATGTCCGGCAACGCGAGCCTCTCGCGGGTACTTCGGATTACGGGCATGGATGATGCGGGGCGGTGTAACATCCGCGTCAGCTATCGACGCAGTCGTGGCCGGCAACTGCTGTTCATTCGAGTCTTGACCCGTGATGAATGGAGGAACTGAAACGAGAACAAAGGCCGTGAGAGCAATCACCCGATGGTTATGCATCACTTCCACCTGTCCGCTGGGAAGCTTACCACTGCCGAATCGCTGGCGTAACATCCCCCATTTACACTCACAACCCTGATCGGGCAGGATGGAAATCAAACGCTCGGCCGTTCCCCTGCCTACTCGGGCGGGTGCATCGGTGTAGAGTCCGCTGGCAAGATACTCCAAACTGATGAAAAGCGGCTATGGCGAGCAACTTACACTTCGCAACCGGTAAAGGCTCTAATGGAAATAACGCCTTATGTAGCGTTGCCGCGCTGCACCACCAGAAATCAAGTGCAACATCACCGTTTTCCGCAGCCCTGCCAGGTTTTAGGGAAGCCAAAAGTGGGCCGCAGGTTAATCGCTAATCGCGAACAATGACCTCGCGCCGGGAAGAAATGCGGCTCGCATCTACCGTCACTTCCCGCTGGATTTCCATCTCGATCGAAGTCCCTGCGGGCAGCCTGACGTCCGCGCCGCGCGAGAGCATTGCGATCGCCAAGCCAGCTACTCCGCCAACTCCCGCGCCGATGCCGGCTCCCTTGCCTCCGCCGGTGATCGCACCGATCACCGCGCCCGTGCCGGCGCCCTGCGCAGCGGCTCCGACTTTTCTCCCGGTCTCACGGTCCTGGCGAATCGTTCCCTCTGAATCTTTCATGGTGGTCTTTTCCGCCCCGGGCGTGTTCTCCACCGAACCGCCCAGCATCACCGTATAGCCGCTGGGGTAAATCATCGAGGTGAAGTGGACGAGCAACTCGGCGCGCCCCTTCACGTGCCCACCCCGCTGCACCCTCGTGATCTTCCCCTGGATATAGGTCCCCGCCGGAATCACGACGCGATCGTTCACCACAAACGGAAAAGCAGTCTCGGCGTAGACCGGGTCTCCTTCCTTTGCGGTCTTGGTCGAAATCGCCTGCTTCAGCGAGAGAGGGACCCTGGTGCCGGCCGGAATGACCAGCATGGGTTTCTCCGACTCTACCGAAGGCGCAGGCCGGTCTGGAGTCGAAGTGGACTGTGCCGCCGCGAGACCTGCCAGCAGGAGCACGCAAAGCACAAGGCGTTTCATGGTATGTGTACCTCGCACAGGAAATTGAAGACAGGGCATGCGATCTGTGATGCGTACAGCCGGCACCCAGGTTTGCCGGCCGAGAAAACGATCGAACCATCCCATTCAAAGCGGTCCTGGCTACTGGCCACCGCCCACCCCACCCCTTCGAGCCCGGTTTTGCTGGACATTCCCCATGAACTGCGACTGCAGCTTTTGCGCGCACCCTTCCCCGCAAACATGCAGCGCTCCCTCGCGCACGGCCAGTTCCTCGTCCCACGGCGCCAAGTGGACCACCGGAACCTCGTTGTCCCCAAACGAGGTCCACATCACCCACCAGCGGTCGCTCGCTCCTTTCAGTACGCCGCAGTTCGGGCCGGCGCAACGGTAGAAGGGATTCGGCGTAAAAGAAAGAGTCTCCGGCATAAAGAACCAGCGTCCTACAAAATTGTATCTGACGCGGAGTTGCCGGTCACCCACCGATTCGGTCCCCTACCATTCCGGGGGATAGGTTTGTCTTTAAGCATTGTCATCGCGAACGCTTTGAGGGATCTGTAGTTCGCCGCGGAGCAAGCTACTTGTACAGCAGATACTTCTCACGCAGGCCGACGAACTTATCCAGCCTGTCCTGCCAGTCCTCGGCAATCCTCCGCGGGTCCTGCCCCGCTTCCAGGGCGTCAAAGGCCGCCTGATTGACCAGTAAATCCGTCATTCGCTCCATCCTAAAGTCATTCGGATAGAGTTTATGAAGCGCGGCGGCCAACTCGATTCCCAGCTCGGGAGCATCCAGAGTGTTGCGATCCAAGACCAGGAGATTGATCCCTTCGCAGAGCTTTCCGGCAAAATTACTGGACGAGGGCGTAAAGGCAATGGGCACAAACCGCACGCTCGGGATGCCACGCCCATTCAAGTAAGCCGCCAGTTCCCTGCCCTTGATCCAGGGAGCACCCACCAGCTCAAACGGCGTATCCGTTCCGCGCCCGACTGAAATGTTCGTGCCCTCAATCAGTCCCACTCCCGGATAGAGCGTCGCCTCCGTCAAGCTCCTCATGTTCGGCGACATGTTCACCCAAGCGACACCAGTCGAATCGAGCCAATCCCCGCGCTGCCATCCTTGCATCGGCACCACGTTGAGTTGTGCGCCAATGTGGCGCTCGGCATTGAACATCTTCGCCAGTTCGCCGAGGGTCATCCCATGCCGCACCGGCACAGGAAAATAGTTCGTGAAATTCTCATGGCCCTCGTCCGACACCGGCCCCTGCACAAATGAGCCCGTAATCGGATTCGGCCGATCCAGAATCACTACCTCGATGCCCGCCTTCGCCGCCCCTTCCAGAAAATATCCGGTCGTGGTCTCGTAGGTATAGAACCGTACGCCCGCGTCCGCCAGGTCAATCACGACGGCGTCCAAGTGCTTGAGCACGTCCAACGGCGGACGCCGCGCAGCATCGCTCCCGCCATACACGCTGTAGACCGTAACCCCGGTAGCGGTGTCCCTGGAATTCTTGAGGTTCGTGGTATCGAGGGTTCCCGTCACCCCATGCTCGGGACTGAAGATGGCGTCGAGAGAAATCCCCGGTACATTGGCCAGCACGTCGATCGTGCGCCGCCCTTCGGAATCCACGCCGGTCTGATTCGTCAGCAGGCCGATGCTGCGCGGGTTGCCGCCCTTTGCCGGATGGAGCGCTCTAAACTTGGTTTCCTCCAGCACATCAATCCCGGTCTTGACGACCCCGTTCCGCACGGCCAGTTTCCGGGCGGCGCTTTGCATTTCGTTGTAGCCCGTGCTCGAAGCGAGGCGCATTTTCTCGGCCTCATCGGGATCGAGCGCTAAGGCCGCCGCAACGGCGGTCGCGACCTTTGTCCGCAGCGACACCGCGCTTCCCTTCTCTTGCGCGGATACCGTATTCATGTGCACCGCGTTGGTCAGCAGCACGATATAAGTCTTGGTTGCCGGATCCATCCACAACGAAGTCCCGGTGTAGCCGGTATGCCCGTAGCCGCCCACCGGGAGCAACTCCCCGCGGTTGGTTGAAAACGGCGAATCAATGTCCCAGCCAAACCCGCGCAGCGCCGTGCCTGTCGCCGGCTGCTGCGGAGAAGTCATCTTGGCTACGGTTGCGGGGGTCAGCACGCCACGCCCGCCATCGAGCAAAGCCTGGGCAAACAGCGCCAGGTCGTCAGCGGTCAGCGCACGCTCGGCGGGTCGATCATCTTCGTG
>Ga0209698_10002676_pt1 | contig 20050 bp, 23 predicted proteins | sample LitLauG_LLR_2012_FD_187203 | JGI IMG/M metagenome (GOLD analysis project Ga0209698, IMG submission 187203) | Freshwater sediment microbial communities from Pennsylvania, USA - Little Laurel Run_MetaG_LLR_2012 (SPAdes) (version 2) | ecosystem: Environmental > Aquatic > Freshwater > Creek >...
GCTCGGCTGCCTCGTGGTCTGGGGGCTCTTCTTGCGCCACCTCCCGCACGTGCTGACCGTCAACTGGCGGCGGCGATCACCGGGGCGGTGCCCGCTGACACGAAGAACGCCGCGACGGAAGCCGCCGCCAGGGCAGCCAGCGAGCGGGGATCCCCCGTGCGGCGGGCCCGCTCTTCGAGCCACAGCAGCGCGCACGCAGAGAGCAGGTCGAATGGGTACTCCTTGAGGCGCGTCGAGTACTGCACGGCGACGGGGCTCACCGCGACGGCAGCCGAGCCGGCGAGGGAGATCCAGCGCGACGAGCCGAAGTAGCGGAGCAGTGCGTAGACCGCGGGGATCGCGCAGAGCCCGAGCACGAAGGCGGGGATCTGGGCGAACCACGTCGTGGCCGGATCAAGTCGGACCCAGCTGCGCAGGGCGAGCCCATAGCCCGGGGCGGTCAGGACCATGTGGACCGCCTGGGACAGCCCGACGCGCGCGGGCGCGGCCGCCCACGCGTCATCGAACCACAGGTCGAGCGAGCTGAAGCCGTGCGCCCGGGCGATCGCGCCGATCACCACGAGGGCGGCCAGTGTCGCCGCCGGCCAGGGCGGCAGGGAACCTCGGCGCCCGTCGGCTCCCTCGGCCGGCGCCGTCGGCGCGGACGTCGCCAGGTCGGTGGTCATCGAGGGCCCGAGGCTACCGTCGCGGCCCGCGGCGCCGCGGACCCCGGCCGCGGTCGCTCAGGCCTCAGACTGGATCCAGTGCGCCGTGCGCCGCACCAAGGGGCGCGGCGCGACCCTCGGGGAGAATGCTCCGAGCTTGTTGAGGGCTCCGGGTATCGCGACGACCTTCCCGCGGTCCATCGCGTCGAGCGCAGCGACGGCCATCTGTGGTGACGTCGGCAGCTTGCGGCCCTTGACGAGGCGCGTGTTCTCCACGCCGGCCGTGGACTGGAAGCCGCTCGTGAACGCCCCGGGGCAGAACGCGGTCGCGGTGACGCCCGTGCCACGCAGCTCCTCGGCGATCGCCTCGGTGAACGACAGCACGTAGGCCTTGGTCGCGTAGTACACGGCCATGAGGGGCCCGGGCTGGAACGCCGCGGTCGACGCGACGTTGAGGACCCGGCCACTCCCGCGGGCCACCATCGCGGGCAGCCACCTCGCGGTCAGGTCCGTGAGGGCCACCACGTTGACCTCCACCATCCGGTCGCTGACGTCGAGCGGCGTCGCGGCGAAGGCGCCAACCGCTCCGAACCCGGCGTTGTTGACGAGGATGTCGACCTCGCCGACCGCGGCGGCGAGGCGCTCACGTCCCTCGGGCACCGAGAGGTCCGCCCCGACGGCCTCGATCCGCGCGGAGGTCGCGGTCAGCTCGGCGAGCGCCGCTTCGTTCCGCGCGGCGGCGATCACGCGCTCGCCTCGCTGGGCGAGCAGCAGCGCGAGTTCGCGGCCGAGTCCGCTCGATGCCCCTGTGACGACTGCGGTTCCCATCGCACCTCCACTGTGACGCCTCGAGACGGATGCTACCGAGCGCGCGCCGCGCGGCTCAGCGGCCGCGCCGGTGACCGAGGCGCTCGAGCAGCTCGGCGGCCGCCACCGAGCCGGGCGACTGGCGGGCGCGCGCGAGGACCCTGGCCACGTCTTGGAGCAGGTCGTTCGCCGGCGTCGGCACGCCGACGAGCCGGCCCAGCAGGACGACCTCGCCGGTGAGGTAGTCGGTCTCGACGGATCCGGCGCCTCTCGCGAGGCTCTGCCAGGTCGAGCCGCCAGCTCGCGACGGCGTCGGGGGCGCTCCGGACAAGTCGAGCGAGGCGCGCCTCGAGGCGAACTCCTCCGCGCTGGCAAAGTCGATCCCCGCTGCGTGCAGGCACGTCACGCCCTCGTCGCGGACCAGCTCGGCGAGCGTGGCGGCGTCACCGTCGTGCCCGCAGGCCGCCTCGACCGCGTTGCCGAGGTTCAAGACCAGCTTGCCCCACTTCCACCGCGAGATGTCCTCGCGCGCCACCGAGGCGAACGTCGCCGCCCGCAGCGCGCCGGCGATCGCCTCGGCCCGCTCGTCGCTCCCCGCGGGCCAGCGCCCGAGGTCGAGCACGCCGCTCGACGGCGCCCAGAGCAGCTCGACGCGACCGGGCTCGAGGTAGGTCGCAGGGCACACGACGCACATGCCGAGGACACCCGAGAAGCGCCGGAGCGCGAGCCGCTCGTTCTCCACGCCGTTCTGGGCGCACACGACGCTCGTCGACGGCGCTGCGACGTCCGCGAGCGCGTCGAGCGCCGCGGCGGTGTCCTGGGTCTTCATCGCGAGGATGACGACGTCGGTGTCTCGGATCTCGAGAGCCGAGGGATGCGCGACGGCGGTGATCTCGAATCGGTCCGTCGAGGTCGGCGACGCCACGGTCAGCCCGTCGCGTCGGATCGCCTCGAGGTTCGCCCCGCGCGCGATCAGCACGACCTCGTGGCCCTGCTCGAAGAGCCGCGCACCGATCGCCCCGCCGATCGCGCCGGCGCCGTAGATGATGAAGCGCATGCGGGGATACTCGCATGGCCGGGTCCCGAGTCGCTCGGCGCAAGGCGCTTCGGTAGGGTCGAGAACCCAGACCGAGTCGACGAGGAGGCGCCGTGCGCGTCGAGCTCACCGTCAGTGACTTCCTGAGCCGTGCGGCGCTCGTCGTTCCCGACCGAGTCGCGGTCATCGACGAGCCCGGCGCTCCGGGCGACCTGGGTGCGATCAGCTACGCCTCGATGGCCCTGCGCGCTGCGGGGCTCGCCGCGAAGCTTGACGAGCTCGAGGTGCCGCACGGTGCCCGGGTCGCGATCGTCAGTCCCAACTCGGCTCGCTTCCTCATCGCGTTCTTCGGCGTGAGCGGGTACGGCCGGGTGCTGGTACCGATCAACTTCCGGCTCAACGCCCACGAGATCGCCTTCATCGTCGCGCACTCCGGCGCCCAGGTCGTCCTGTACGACCCGGAGCTCGACGACGCCGTGGCGGACCTCGACGTCGAGCGCCTCGTGCGCCTCGACGGCATCGACGACGCCGACTGGTTCGGCGAGCTCGGCGGCCGCGACCACCCCCTCGAGTGGTCGTCGGACGAGGACGCCACGTGCTCGATCAACTACACCTCGGGGACGACCGCGAATCCCAAGGGCGTCCAGCTCACGCACCGGAACAACTGGCTGAATGCCGCGACGTTCGGCTGGCACGTGGGGCTGAGCGACCGCGACGTGCTCCTGCACACCCTTCCGATGTTCCATGCGAACGGCTGGGGCATGCCCTTCGCGGCAACCGCGATGGGCGTGCGCCATGTCGTGCTGAGAAAGGTCGACGGCGAGGAGATCCTTCGCCGCGTCGACGAGCACGGGGTCACGTTGATGTGCTGCGCCCCCGCGGTCGTCTCGATGGTCCTCGACGCAGCCGCCGCGCGTGCGCGCGCGGGCAAGCAGGTCCCGGGGCGCGGTCTCGTGCGCATCGTCGTCGCCGGGGCCCCGCCGCCCACGCGGGTCATCGAGCAGGTCGAGACCGAGCTCGGCTGGGAGTTCATCCAGATCTACGGGCTCACCGAGACCTCCCCGCTGCTCACGATCAACCGGGCACCGAGCGAGTGGGACCACCTCGAGCCCCGCCAGCGGGCCGCGCTGCTCAGCCGTGCGGGCGTGCCGGCGGTCGGCGTGCGCATCGACGTCGACGTCGACGGCGAGGTCCTCGCGAGGTCCAACCACGTCTTCGCCGGCTACTGGGAGCAGCCCATCGAGTCAGAGAAGGCGCTCGAGGGGGGATGGTTCCACACCGGCGACGGCGCGTACCTCGACGGCGCCCACGTGGTGATCACCGATCGCAAGAAGGACGTGATCATCACCGGCGGCGAGAACGTCAGCTCCATCGAGGTCGAGGACTGCCTGTTCCAGCACCCCGCAGTCGCCGAGGTCGCGGTCATCGGCGTGCCCGACGACAAGTGGGGCGAGACGATCAAGGCGCTCGTGGTGCTGCGCGACGGCCACGAGGCGACCGAGGCGGAGCTCATCGCCCACTGTCGGGGGACCCTGGCGCACTTCAAGTCCCCGCGCTCGGTGGAGTTCCGCGACGAGCTGGCCCGGACCGCGACGGGCAAGCTCCAGAAGTTCAAGCTCCGCGCGGAGTACTGGGAGGGATTCGACCGCTTGGTCCACTGAGCCGGCTGGCGCGGCCGGGCGCGAATTCCGAACCTTTCGGGTCGGGCCCGAGTCTGAGGAGGGTGATGGCACCGCAGCGCGACGCCCCCGCCGGGGCGGGCTCCCACGACGAGGACATCGCCCGACTCGAGGCGTGGCTCGCGGACGGCTACGACCAGTCGTTCCGGACCGCCTGCATGATCGTGGGCAATCGAGCCGACGCGGAAGAGGCGGTCCAAGAGGCGTACCTGCGCGCGTGGCGGTTCCGCGACTCACTTCCCGCGGGCGTCGACGTGCGTCGCTGGCTGTACCGCGTCGTGGTCAACGCGTGCTACACGAAGCTCCGCAGCGAGATCCCCCACCGCGACCGGCGTGGGAGCGACGATGCCCTCGGGTCCCTCGGCGTGAGCGACCGGTCCGCGCCGATCGAGGCGGCGACGGATCTCGGTGCCGCCCTGGGCGACCTGCCCGTCCAGCTGCGGACCGTGGTCGTGCTGCGCTACTTCGCGGACCTCTCCGAGCGCGAGATCGCCACAGCGATCAGCAGGCCCGTGGGCACCGTCAAGTCGCGGCTCCACGAGGCGCGACGCCTGCTCGCGGGGCACCCGGCCCTCCGAGCGCCACGCAACGACGACCACCACCCTACGGAGGCACAGCGATGAGCACCATCGACGACGAGCTCCGGGAGCTGCTCGAGGAGGTGGGTCGATCGATCGAGGTGCCAACCGACGGGCCGTCTCGGATCATCGACGCCGCCCTCGCGGAGCGGCCCTCCGAGCCCGCGCTCCCCAAGGTCACCGCGCTCGTCCCGCGCGAGCGTCGCACGCGCACGCTCGTCGCCAGCGCCGCGATGGTCGCGCTCGCCGCGGCGATCGCGCTGCCCTTGTTGGCCGGCAGCGCACCAGCGACGCGATCGGCACTCTCGGGGCATGCGGCCGCTGGCATCGCTTCGCCACAGTCCCCCGGGCTGGCCAACAGCTCCTTGAACTACGCGTTCGCCGCGCAGGGAACGAGGCTGCAGTGGGGCGCCGCGTACCGCCAGAGCGGCGCGCCCTCGCAGAGCACCAAGGTGGCGAGGATCGACCAGACCAAGGTCATCTCCGTGGGGACCGTCGGCATCCAGCTCCCTGTGGACCGCCTCCAGCCAACGGTCATCGCGCTGTCCTCGCTCGCCCAGCGCGAGGGGGGCTACGTCGCGAGCTCGCAGGTCAATGTCGCGGGCGCCCGAGGGAGCGCGTCCACGGCCAACGTCGTGCTGCGCGTCCCGGAGGCCCACTACAGCGGTCTCGTCGCCGCGGTGAGCGCCAGGTACCACGTGACCAGCTTGAACACGAGCTCGACGGACGTCACCTCGCAGTTCGTCGACCTGCACGCGAGGATCGCCGCCCTGGAGATCAGCCGCCAGCAGTACCTGGCGATCATGTCGAGGGCGAACTCGATCAGCGACGTGCTGGCGATCCAAGCCCAGGTCAACAACATCCAGGTGCAGATCGAGCAGCTCCAGGGTCAGCTGAACGTGCTGACGAACCAAGCGGCGTTCGGCACTCTGACGGTCGAGATGAACTACACGGGCGCCCCCGGGCACGCGAGGACGGGCGCAGGGGTCTCCAAGGCGTGGAACGACGGGATCCAGGGCGTGATCGTCGGGTTCGAGTGGATCGTGCGGCTGGCGGGGCCGACACTCTTCGTCCTGGTGTGCCTCGCCGCGCTGTTCTTCGCGGGCCGGTCCCTGTGGCGCGTGACGCGGCGAAGGATGCTCTAGTCGTTCGCCAAGTTCCCCGTCCTGCGCCGGGCTGCGGCGGTACTGTGAGCGCACCAACGACCATTGGGGGGTTCATGGGGCACCGTATCCATCCATCGAGCGCCGCGGGCGCACCTGCGCGCGCCACGACCGCGGTCCGTTCGATCGCCGTCGCGGCGCTCGGCGCAGCTGCGCTGCTCGTCGCCGTGCACGCGCCGACGTCCGCTCGGGCAGCGACGTCGCACGCGCCGTCGGCGATCAGCTTCAAGTCGAGCAGCGGGCACGCCGCGTCCAGCGGCGGTCCGCTCATCGACCACGGCGGCAAGGTCCTGTCGACGTCGCACACCTACGCGATCTTCTGGGGCAACCAGTCGGCGTGGGCATCTGACGTCCAGTCCGGGATCGGCAGCCTGTTCACGGGGTTCAACGGCTCGTCGTTCCTCAACACCGGCACGCAGTACATGCGCGGCACGTCGATCTCCTCTGCGTACGGGGGCTTCAAGGTCGACACGTCCTCGCCGCCGTCGAGGTCCCCGTCGACCTCCACCATCGCGAACGAGGTCAAGAAGGTCTACGGCACGAGCCTCGACCCCCAGGGGATCTACTTCGTGTTCACGAGCAACTTCCCGAGGAACGTCGGCTTCTGCGCGTGGCACTCGTACGGCTCCATCGGGGGTCAGAGCATCGCGGTGGCGTACATGCCCAATACCTCCGGCATCGCAGGATGCGACCCGGGGAACCTCTACGGCGTGTCGGGCTCCCAGGGGCTGCGCTCGCTCGCGAACGTGACCTCCCACGAGTTCATGGAGGCGATCACCGACACGCTCCCGTCCTCGTCGACCTATGGCTGGATCGACTCGTCGGGCTCTGAGATCGGCGACAAGTGCGCGTGGACGTTCGGTGGCCCTGTGACCCTGTCGAACGGCACGACCTGGCAGCTGCAGCAGGAGTGGAGCAACGCGGCCGGCGGCTGCGTGCAGACGACCTAGGAGTCCTGGTCCCGCGCCGGTCCGGTGACGGGCACGGCCGTTCGGAGGGCGAGCGCCGGCTCAGATGGCCGGCCGCTCGCCCTCCGGCACGTAGTGGCGCTCGCCGGCACGGTCGAGCCAGACGCGCATGACGCGATTGGTCGACGGGTCATTGAAGACCTCGTCGGTCGACGTCCAGCCCGCGCCGGGACGCTCCTGCTCGCCGTGTCGCCGGACGAAGAAGCTCGCGATGCCCAGGCCGATGACCAGTGCGAGGATCGCCACGCCGATGACCGCACCCGCCATTAGGCGGGCCCGTCGACGACGACCGCGGTGCCGTAGGCGACGATCTCTGTGAGCGACTGGCCGACGTCCGAGGAGTCGAAGCGCATCGAGACGATCCCCGTCGCGCCGATGAGCTGGGCGTTCTCGATCATCCGGTCGATCGCGTGGCGTCGCGAGTCCTCGACCAGCCGCGTGTACTGCTTGACCTCGCCACCCGCCATCGACTTGAAGCCTGCCGCGATGCCCTTTGCCATCCCCATCGATCGCACGACGACGCCGAAGACGAGCCCGAGGCTCTTGGTGTAGGCGACGTCGGGGAACTCGAGCGCCGTGGTGATGCGGAACTGCGGTCCGCCGGGCTGTCCGTACCGTGGCTCGTCGTCAGCCATGTGCAACCTCCTCGACGTCCGCGAGGTCGATGTCGAACCTCGGAGCGCAACCTACTCGCGGTGCTTGCGCCGAAGGTCGACGCGACCCTTGCATTCGGGTGGCGGCGCCGCCATAGTGCAAGTGGAGGGTCCGAGCGGGCCCGGAGGAGGTGCTGTTGATTGGATGTAACAGCTGATCCTCATCCTGGGGACCGGTTGCAGGGGATCTTGCGGAGTTCGACTTCGTAGGCTCAGGCAACACAACGGCAAGCGGCTCGAGTAACTGGAGCGTTGCAACGGGTAGGAGCAAGGATGTTCCTTCTGATCGCCACTCCCCGGTGCGCCCGGCCCTAGGAGTACAACTGAAGTAAAGCGCCCGGCCCCGTGGGAACGTGGGGCGGGCGCTTTCGTCTGTAGCCTCAGCCTTCGTTCGAGCGAACCTCGTCGCCGACCCACTCGAGGTACGGCGCGAGCCCGCCCACCACGTCGGTCACCAGGATCTCCGGCAGCTCGTAGGGGTGCCGTGCGGCAAGGGCCGCGACCAGCTCGTCGACGACCTCCTCGGTGGTCGTGAGCACGACTTGCCACTCCTCGGCCTGCTCGAGCTCGCCTTCCCATCGGTACGCCGAGCTGATCGGCCCGATCCGCTTCGCGCACGCGGCCAGGTTCGCTGCGACGCAGCCCTGGCCGAGCGCGTCCGCCACCTCGGGATCGTCCACCGTGAAGGTGACGAGCACCACGCGAGAGGAACCTCGCCTGTCGTCGGACTCGGACATGGTCCCCCCTCGAGATCGTGGCGGTGTCGACGATCCTGCCGCCACGTCGTTTCGGATCGTACGACACGCGCCGACATGGCGCTTCGCGTCGTCGCGTCGTCGCGTCGGCGGTACGTTGGTGACCGCGCGCGGCGCGGGCCGCGCGCGACGTGGCTCCGGGACCTGCGTCCCGGTGCCCGACGAGCCACGAGGGGCGCGGCACGGGCATGACGAGAGATGACCGCGTTCACCCCTCGCCCGTCATCAGGGACCTTTGCGACGGCGATCGACCCTGGGCAGACGCACTGCTCGATGCCGAGTACGGCGGCTCTGCCCAGGCGCGTCGGGGCGGGCTCGTCGAGACGTCCGGAGGTCCCGCGCTCGTGGCCTGCGCTGCGGCGGCGCCCGACGGACCCGTCGGGCTCCTCGCCTATCGACTCGACGGCGACACCGTGGAGATCGTCGTGCTCCACGCAGCCGTCCGGCACCGCGGCGTGGGGACTGCCCTGCTCGACGCGCTTGCGGCGACCTTTCCCGGCCGCGAGATCTGGCTCGTGACGACCAACGACAACCTTGACGCACTTCGCTTCTATCAGCGACGCGGCTTCAGGATCCGATCGGTCGCCCCCGGCGCCGCCGACGACGCCCGCCGGACCCTCAAGCCCTCGATTCCCACCCACGGCGCGCACGGCATCGCCGTGCGCGACGAGATCGAGCTCGTCCTGGAGCGCTGAGCACCCCGCACGGTGCGATGTGACCTTCGCCCCTGCCCGCACCGGCGCGAGGTTCATAACGTTGAGTGGAGCAGCACCGGACGAGGACGCAAGGGGGCGCGCGATGGAGCCAGCCGCAGGGAGCGCCGCACGCCCGGCGCTCTCCGCGCCCGCGCCGGGATCCGACCTGCTCCGCGCATCGGGAAGCTCCGTCCAGATCCGCCTGCACGGCAGGGGCGGGCAGGGCACGGTCACCGCCGCGGAGCTGCTGAGCGTCGCGGCGTTCGAAGAGGGCCTCTTCGCCCAGGCGTTCCCGTCGTTCGGCTCCGAGCGCATGGGCGCGCCCGTGGAGGCGTACTGCCGGCTCTCGCGGAGCCCGATCCGCACCCGTGAGCCCGTGAGCCGACCCGACGTGCTGATCATCCAGGACGCCTCGCTCATCGAGCAGGTCGACTTGTTCTCGGGACTACGCGACGGCGCCTACGTCCTCGTCAACACGACCGAGCCACTCGAGGACCTCGGCTTCCCGCCCCTCGCCGCGCTGCGTCGCGATCACGTGCTGAGCGTTCCGGCGACCGAGCTCGCCCGCGAGTACCTCGGGCGGCCGACCCCGAACTCGGTGCTCCTCGGCGGGTTCGCCGCGATGACGCGGCTCGTCTCGCTCGGGGCGGTCCACCATGCGATCCGCCACCGCTTCTCGGGCGCCGTCGCCGACGCCAACGTCGCCGCCGCCGCCGCTGCCTTCGAGCACGTCACCGCGGAGCGCGAGGGGAGGGTCCGTGCTCCAGCAGGTTGAGGGTTCCAAGGCGGTCGCGCACGCCGTCGCAATGTGCCGCCCCCAGGTCGTCTGCGCCTACCCGATCTCGCCGCAGACCCACATCATCGAGGCGATCGGGGCCAAGGTGAAGGCCGGCGAGCTCACGGGGTGCGAGTACATCAACGCGGACTCGGAGATGGCGGCGATGTCGGGGGTCATCGGCGCGTCGGCCGTCGGCGCGCGCGCCTACACGGCGACCGCAAGCCAGGGGCTCCTCTTCATGATGGAGGCCGTCTACAACGCCGCGGGACTCGGCCTGCCCGTCGTGCTCACCCTCGCGAACCGGGCCCTCGGAGCCCCGATCAACATCTGGAACGACCACTCCGACGCGATGTCGGTGCGCGACGCGGGATGGGTGCAGCTGTTCGCGGAGAGCAATCAGGACGCCGTCGACCTGCACGTGCTCGCCTTCGCGCTCGCCGAGGAGCTCTCCGTGCCGGTGATGGTGTGCATGGACGGCTTCGTGCTCACGCACGCGGTCGAGCGCGTCGACCTCCCGACACAAGCCCAGGTCGACGCCCTGCTCCCCGCGTTCGTGCCGCGCCAGGTCCTCGACGCCGACGCGCCACTGTCGATCGGCGCGATGGTCGGGCCGGACGCCTTCACCGAGGTCCGCTACCTGATGCACGCGAGGCTCCTTCGCGCGCTCGACGTCATGCCGACCCTCGCGGCGAGCCACGCCGAGGTCCTCGACCGCCCCGTGGGCGGCCTGGTGCGCCCGTACCGCACCGAGGACGCCGAGGTCGTCGTCGTGGCGATGGGATCGGTGCTCGGCACCGTGAAGGACGCCGTCGACGAGCTCCGCGCCGACGGCAGCAAGGTCGGCGCGGTTGGCATCACCTGCTACCGCCCGTTCCCGGCCGCCCAGCTGCGCTCTGCGATCGCCGGTGCCCGGCGCGTCGTCGTCCTCGAGAAGGCCTTCAGCACCGGCGTCGGCGGGATCCTGTCGGCGGAGGTTGCGGCGAGCGCCGGGGCGACGGGAGCGGCCGTGCACTCCGTCATCGCGGGACTCGGCGGGCGTGCGATCCCCGGGTCCACGGTTCGAGGGATCCTGCGCGACGCCCTCGCCGGCACGCTCGCCGAGCTCACCTTCGCCGACTTGAAGACCGAGCTGATCGAGGCCGAGTTCACCCGCATGGCCGCGGGCCGGCGGTCCGGTCCCCCGGCGGAGAACCTGCTGCGCGACCTCGTCGCCGGGGAGCGCCGGCGCCATGGCTGAGCACCCGCGCACGAGGGTGCGCTTCTACCAGGTGGGCAGCTTCGCGGTCGGCAACCGACTGGTCGAGGATCACCAGCGGTCCGCGCAGTCCGAGCGCGAGCGGGCGAACTCGCTCACCTCGGGACACCGTGCGTGCGCGGGATGCGGCGAGGCCCTCGGTGCGCGCTACGCGCTCGATGCCGCCATGCGCGCGACCAACGGCCGCATGGTGGCGGTCAACGCGACCGGCTGCCTCGAGGTGTTCTCGACGCCGTATCCGGAGACCTCGTGGCGGATCCCCTGGCTGCACTCGCTGTTCGCCAACGCGCCGTCGGTCGCCACCGGCGTCGCCGCGGGACTGCGCCAGACCGGGCACCCCGACGTCCGTGTCGTCGCACAGGCCGGCGACGGGGGGACGGCGGACATCGGGCTCGGCGCGCTGTCGGGGATGTTCGAGAGGAACGACGACGTCCTGTTCATCTGCTACGACAACCAGGCCTACATGAACACGGGCGTGCAACGCTCGGGCGCGACGCCCGGCGGCGCGCGCACCGCGACGACCGAGGCCGTCGGCAAGCACCCGGGGAACCCCTTCGGCCAGGGCAAGGACGTCCCGCGCATCGCAATGGCCCATGAGATCCCCTACGTGGCGACCGCGACGGTCGCGGACCTCTTCGACCTCGAGACGAAGGTCGAGCGCGCCATGTCCCTGCACGGCGCGCGCTACCTGCACGTCCTCGTCCCCTGCCCGCTCGGCTGGGGCTCGGAGCCGTCGCGGACCATCGAGCTGGCCCGGCTCGCCTGCCAGAGCGGCCTGTTCCCGGTCTTCGAGGCGGTCCGCGGCGAGGTCGTCGCGTCCACGAGGATCCGCCGGCGCGAGCCCGTCGAGGCCTACCTGCGCGGTCAGCGACGGTTCGCACACCTCTTCGACCGCGAGGGCGCGGTTCGCCAGCCCGAGGTCGTCGCCCAGATCCAGTCGATCGCGGACCGCAACATAGAGCGCTACGGGCTCTGCGAGGTGGCGGCGTCGTGAACGAGACCCCGTTCGCCATCACGCTGCCGGTCGGCAGCTCCCTGGCCAACAAGACGGGCAGCTGGCGCGTGGAGCGGCCGCGGTACGTGGCGCTCACCCCGCCGTGCTCGCACGCGTGCCCCGCGGGTGAGCAGTGCCAGGCATGGCTGTTCCACGCAGAGGAGGGCGACTACGAATCCGCGTGGCGCGAGATCATGGAGGTGAACCCCCTTCCGGCGATCATGGGTCGGGCGTGCTTCCACCCCTGCGAGACCTCCTGCAACCGAACCCAGCTCGACGAGTCCGTCGGGATCAACGCCGTCGAGCGCTTCCTCGGGGACCATGCGCTCGACATGGGCTGGCGGGTGTCGGTGGACGCGCCCTCGTCGGGGCGGCGGGTGCTCGTGGTGGGCGCCGGCCCCGCGGGGCTGTCCGCTGCGTACCACCTCGTGCGCCAAGGTCACCGCGTCGTCGTCGCCGACGGCGCGGAGCGACCAGGGGGGATGCTCCGCTACGGCATCCCCGCCTACCGGCTCCCCCGCGACGTCGTCGACGCCGAGATCGCGCGCATCGCCGAGATGGGCGTCGAGTTCCGCTGCTCGCATCCGGTCACCTCGCTCCAAGACGAGCTCGCCGACGGCGGGTTCGACGCCGCGTTCGTCGCCGTCGGCCAGCAGCGCGGTCGCAACCCCGGGATCCCCGCCGGCGACGCCGCCAGGGTCCTCGACGCGGTCTCGATGCTCCACGGGCTCGAGTCCGGCGACGAGCTCGTCCTGGGTCGGCGCGTCGTGGTCTACGGGGGCGGCGACACCGCCATGGACGCCGCGCGCACTGCGCAGCGCCTCGGTGCCGCCGAGACGATCGTGGTCTACCGCCGGACGCGCGACAAGATGCCGGCCCACGACGAGGAGGTCAGTGACGCGCTCGACGAGGGGGTGCAGCTGCGCTGGCTCTCCACCGTCGCGCACGCCGACGGCGGCCGCATGGTCCTCGAGCGAATGGAGCTCTCCACCGACGGGCGCGCCGTGGGTACCGGGGTCACCGACGAGCTCGAGGCGGATGCACTTGTGCTCGCCCTCGGCCAGGAGGCCGACCTGCGGCTCCTCGACGGGCTGGACGACGTCGAGCTCGCTGAGGGCCAGATCGGCGTCGACGAGCACCTCGCAACGGGCCGGTCGGGCGTCTACGCGGGGGGCGACGCCATCGACGACCCCACCGGCGGCAAGACCATCACCGCCGCGGTCGGACACGGCCGGCGGGCGGCGGCGGCGATCGGCCGCTTCCTCGTCGGCGAGGCGCAACCAGTTGCACCGATCCCCCGGCTCGCGACCTACGACCGCCTTCACACCTGGTACTTCGACGACGCGCCGCGCACCTACCGGCCGCGGCTCGAGGCGGCGCGGCGGCGCACCACCTTCGAGGAGGTCGTCGGCGGCCTGACCGTCGACGACGCGCTGTTCGAGGCACGGCGCTGCATGTCGTGCGGGAACTGCTTCGAGTGCGACAACTGCTACGGGGTGTGTCCCGACAACGCCGTCATCAAGCTCTCCGACGGCCAGAAGTACGAGTTCAACCTCGACTACTGCAAGGGGTGCGGCATCTGCGTCGCCGAGTGCCCTTGCGGCGCGATCGACCTTGTGCCCGAGCACCTCGCTGACTGACCCGGCGGACGGCGATGGCCTCGGGCCCGGTGCATGGCTAGTCTCGGCGACCGCGCCGCCATGGCGCCCGACCGCCACCCAGGGGGAGCCGTGAGCCAGACCGGACAGTTCGAGACCGACACGAGCGACATGGCCGCGGTGCACCGCGCGATCCGCGGCGGTCTCGATGCCGCGCCGGACTACGTCGCGGCGGCCACCGACCCCGCCCGCGTCGAGGTGGTCGGCAGCTTCTACGACAACCTGATCGAGTTCCTCCACGTCCACCACCAGGGCGAGGATGAGATCCTCTACCCGCTCCTCGAGCAGCGCTGCCCGCACGAGCGCGAGTCCCTCGAGCTCATCGACGCACAGCACCGGCTCCTCGAAGAGCCGATGGGCGAGGTGCGCGGCGCGATCGCCGCGTGGCGCGCCGCACCCTCGGAGGCGACGTCGCGCGCCGTCATCGACGCGATCGCGAGGGTCGATGAGATCCTGACACCGCACCTCGCGGACGAAGAGGCCCTGGTCGTTCCGCTGGCGTCGGCGCATCTGAGTGCCGAGGAGTGGGGCCAGCTGCCCGCGCACGCGATGCAGGCGTTCAGCGGCGACAAGCCGTGGCTGGGCTTCGGGCTCGTCTTCGAGCAGTTCGACGACGACCAGCGCGAGCGGATCGCCGCGGGGATGCCCGACCCGGTTCGCGAGATGCTCGTCACACAGTGGATGCCCGCCTTCGACGCGTTCATCGCCGAGGTGCGCGCCTAGGTCGGCGCGTCGTGCGCCGCATGGTGGCGCGCAGGCCCGCCGGTACGATCGGCGTCAGATGCGACACGGACCCGTCGCCACACCGGAGCGATCCCGCCGGACCGCGGAGCGGGGCAGCTCGCTGCTGGCCGTCGTGCTGGTGGTGCTCATCCTCGGGGTCCTCGCAGCGCTCGTGCTCGGTGGCGGCTTCGCCAACCCCTCGACGCCCGAGCGGGCCAATGCCTCCGACGCGGTGAGGGTCTGCCTCTCGGACTACCAGACCGTGTCGAACGCGATCCAGGACTACTTCGACGCGAACCTCGCCGAGCCGCCCGCCGGCACGGCGTGGGCCACCTCCTCGCGAAACGGCGGACCCTTCCTCACCGCGTGGCCCGCGGACCCGGGCGCCTACACGCTCGTCTGGAACGGTCGCCAGCTTGACGTGCAGCCGGCATCGGGCGCCGACGCCGCCGGCTCGCGCGGCACTGCGCACCCCGCGACGGGCTGCTACGCGACGTGACCGTGGCGCCGTGCTGCGCGGCGACCGGCTGAGGCGGCGCTGATCGAGGACGGTGCCGGCCGGCTCCCGCGAGGGCCCTCGACCAAGTCGCCGTGTTCACCCACCCGGATCGCACGTCGCGCATCGCGCCCGCGCCAGCCGCGTGCCCTCGATCGCGCCGGCAGCGCCGAGAGCACCGTGGCGCTGTGTGCTGGGATCGCGGCGAGCGGGCCGCGGACTCGGCATACTCTGCGCCACGGGGGAACCGTCGCGTCGAGGGGGGAAAGTGACGAGAACCGAGCCGGTGAGCGACTGGACGACCGACTTCGAGGTGCTCGACGAGTCCTACGTCCTGGACCCGTTCTCGCGGTGGGACGAGCTTCGCGGCACCTGCCCGATCGCGAGCACCGACCGGCGCGGCCGGGCGTGGCTGCCGACGACCTACGAGGACGTCACCGCCCTGGCGCGCGACGTCGCGCGCTTCAGCTCGATCGACACCGCGGTGATCACGACGGAGGTGAACCCCGAGGACCCCCAGCTGCCATACGGCCTGCCGCCCATCACCTCGGACCCGCCGCTGCACACCTGGACCCGGCGGCTCCTGCTGCCGTGGTTCTCCCACGCCAAGGTCGCGTCCTACGAGCCGATGACCAGGCAGCTGTGCGCGTCGCTCGTCGACGCGCGACTCGCCGAGGGCCGCGCCGATGCGGCCGCGGACTACGCCCAGCAGATCCCCGTCCGTGTCATCGGCGCGATCCTCGGCGTGCCCGAGCAGCTCTCCGCGACCTTCACCGGCTGGGTCCGCGACGCCCTCGAGTTCGCCGACGACCCCGAGCGGCGGCGCAGGGGGAACTTCGGCATCGGCTACTACCTGTGGGACAGGATCAACGAGCGCCGCGACGAGGAGGGCGAGGACCTCCTGTCCTACCTTCTGCACGCGAGGGTCGACGGCGAGCCCATCGACGACATGATCATCCTGGGGATGGCCATGCTCACGATGATCGCCGGCATCGACACGACCTGGAGCGCCATCGGCTCGTCGCTGTGGCACCTCGCCACCCACGACGAGGACCGCGAGCGCCTCGTGGCGGAGCCCGGGCTGATGGACACCGCCGTCGAGGAGCTCCTGCGCGCCTACTCGCCGGTGACGATGGCGCGAATCGTCACCGAGGACGTCGAGTTCCGGGGTTGCCCGATGCGCGCCGGAGACAAGGTCCTGATGAACTTCCCCGCCGCCAACCGCGATCCCGCGGCCTTCGAGCGCGCCGACGAGGTCGTGTTGGACCGTGCGGAGAATCGCCACGTTGCGTTCGGGTCGGGGATCCATCGGTGCGCCGGATCGAACCTCGCGAGGATGGAGCTGCGCGTCGCACTTGAGGAGTGGCTCGCCAAGGTGCCAACCTTCCACCTCGCAGACGGGGCCGAGGTCCTCTGGGCCGGCGGTCAGGTCCGAGGGCCCCGCGAGATGGAGGTGGTGTTCGAGTGAGGATCCAGATCGACGACGACAAGTGCCAGGGGCACGCACGGTGCTACGCGATCTCCCAAGAGCTCTTCGACGTTGACGACTACGGGCAGTCCTCGGTTCGCAACGGCGGCGCCGTGCCCGACGGTCTCGTCGACAAGGCGCGGCTCGCCATCGCGAACTGCCCGGAGTTCGCAATCTCCGAGGTGCCGGAGTCCTAGCGCGGCGCTCGGCTGCCCCTCGGGGCTATCACCGCGGGCCGTGCCCCTGCTCTGCGGCCGCATTGATGCGCTCGAGCGTCTCGCGCATGTTCCTCTCGTTCACGCGCGTGCGCGACCTGCCGGCGAGCGCCGCGTACAGCCCGGTGCCCGCGACGTCGCCCAACTCGAAGGACTCGGTGAGATCGGTGCCCCCGGCGCTCGGCTCGAGGTCGTAGCGCCAGTGCACGAAGCTGCGCCCGCGCGGCGCGTCGACCTTGAACGCGAACGTGCGACCCGGGACGCACTCGGTGATCGTGCAGTTCGTCCAGTACACGAGCCAGCGACGCGAGTTGCGGCGGACATGGCCGCGGAACCGTGCGCCGACGGCGGGTGCCGTCGCGCCGCCGAGCCACTCCGCCTCGAAGGTCTCCGGGCTGAACCTTCCGGTGTTGGTGACGTCGCTCACGAGCGCGAACACCTCGAGCGGAGGCGCGTCGACGTGCACGCACACCGAGGCCCTCATCGGACGCCCGCCCCGCCTGTCGCGCGCTGCGGCCCCTCTCCCCCGGCGCGGGGGCGGCCCGCCGGTCCTCGCTCGGTGGGGCCGCAGCGGTCGAGTGGCGCCGATGGCGCTCCGCGCGTGCTTCCCGTCGCCACGTGGCACCCTCGTGGTTGCGCGACCGGTGGCGCCTCGGCAGACTTCGCCGGATGGACGGACGCAGGCTCGCCGAGTCGATCGTGATCGAGCGCGCGCCGAGCGACGTCTACGAGATGGTCTCGGACGTGACCAAGATGGGCTCGTGGAGCCCGGTCTGCGAGGCCTGCTGGTGGGACGACGGCGCGGGCCCCGAGGTGGGAGCGTGGTTCACCGGTCGCAACGTGCTGCCCGACCGAACGTGGGAGACGAGGTCGGTCGTCGTCACCGCGGAGCCGGGCAGGGAGTTCGCCTTCGTTGTCGGCGGCACGTGGACGCGGTGGGGCTACGCACTCGCGCCGGTGGGCGGCGCAACCGAGCTCACCGAGTCCTGGGAGTTCCTTGACGGTGGGCACGAGATGTTCGTCGAGCGCTTCGGCGCTGACGCAGAGGCCCAGATCGCGATCCGAAGGGAGCTGGCGCGAACCGGCATCCACGAGACGCTCGCGGCCATCAAGCGCGACGCCGAGTCGTCCTAGGTGCGCGTCGCGCGCGGCGGTCGCGAGCGCCGGGCGCCGCTCGGCGCGCCGCGGGCAGGCGCGTCGGCGCACGCGGCTCAGACGCCCGGGAAGATCGCCCGGAGGCTGTCGAGGTCCACGCCGCTCGCGAGCGGCGCCGGGACGCCGAGGTGCCGCTCGTCGAGGCGCCCGTAGACGAGCCGCACCAGCGCCTCCGAGCTGATCTCGAGGCGCGCGGCGCCCTCCGGTGCGTTCCCGGGCTCCAGCGAGACGGCTCCGGTGTCCAGAACGAACCGTCGAGTTGGCGCGCTCGAAAGGATCTCGATGTGGCGCGGGGTGTCTTCGGGTTGCCCGACGCGACCCGCGAGCACGCCCAGCCGGTCGACGATCAGCTCGGTGGCGTCCGGCGCCAGCACGGCCCCCTCGTCGAAGAGCACCTCGACGTCCCAGCTGTGCAGCGCGTGCTCGCCGAGGCGCATCGACAGCAACGTGGCCGCGTCGGCGTCCATCCCGAAGAGGTGCAGCTCGATGTGCGCCAGCTGGTCCTCATCGAGGGCCTCGACCGTGGCGAGGAACGCCGCGTCGGCCGACAGCGCGTCGGCCGCCTTGTCGCGCGGCGACTTGGCGTTCCATGCCTCCCAGATGGGCACGAACGACTCGTTGGACGGTGGCTCCGTGCCCTGGACGCCCGCATCGATGAACGTCGCGAATATCTCTGACTGGCTCCCGAGGTGGCTCAGCACCTCGGCGACGCTCCAGCCGTGGTCGGAGGTCGCACGCTCGAGGTCGGCGTCGCCGAGGCCGCCGACGAGGTCCGAGAGGCGCTGCTGGGATGCCCGCAGTGCGCGCAGCACTCTGGTGGCGTCCGTCACGTGAGCTCCTTGTCGGCCGAGGGCACATCCGTTCTAGCGGTGCGAGCTGTGCGGTGTGGCTGCGACCCCCAGGCGTCGGCCGCTCGTGGCGGCCGCGTGGTTGCCGACGCGAGGGGAGTGGTGTCGGCCGGCGCCCGAGAGCCCGGGCGGCGGAAGACCTCCGTTGGGAAGCCCTGACGTGGATGGGCACTGTCCTTCCTGCGAACCCACCAGGAGAACTTCCCGCCCCGCTCGCGGACCCCTCCCCGTGGTGCGGGGCGATGGTGACGGCCACGAAGTAGTTCACTGAAACCAAGAGGGGGAGCACGATGCTCGCCGTAGTCGTCGTCAGGGCGATGCGGATCGCGGCGAGGTACATCCCGAGGGGCAGCGACGCGAGGACGAATCCCATCTCCAAACGCTTCACGGCCGCCTTGTGCCAGGGCAGGCTGGGATGTCGCACGACGCACCAACGCACGACCAGCCGCATCGCCGAAACCGATTCGGCGATAACGGCGTAGAGCTGAGGGGCGACCCGTTCGTTCGAGCACTCGCCCAGCAATGAGGCCGCGTACGGGAGAAGTGCGGCGGGCAGCAGGAACGGTGGACTCAGCCACACCAAGTCCCGGGTGGCAATGCTGGCGCGCGCGATGGCGTCTCGATGCGCCACCCAGAACATCCCGGTGATCAGGAAGCTGATGACCCGTGCGACCAAGTCGGGCCGTAGCGTCGCCAGTGTCTGACGATAGGTGCCCTTCGCCAAGTTGCGTGGAACCTCGACCTGGACATCGTTCACGATCGTCACCATCGCGAAGAAGGCATCGCTCACGAGCACGTGGCGATCTGGGCTGCGCAAGTTGTCGCTGACGATGCTGAGCTCCTTGAGACTGCCATCGGTCCCGGGCTCAACCTTCCGCTCACCCAGGCCCGCTGCCATCGGACTTCGCCCCCGCCCTTGCTTCCCGCGTGGCCGGTCAGGCGGCCTGGCCGCTGCGATGCGGACGGACCGACGAAGCGGGTCGATCCCTTCACCGAGGCAGCGATCCACACTTGCGCAGGGGGCCGTGTCACAATCTGGAGAGCACGTACCAAGTGGCGGTCTTGGCCACTTGAACGTGGAAGGGCGGTGGACGCAATGTCGCGATCGGGCCGGAGTGGTCAGATGCTCCTGAGCGGCGCGGTGGCACTCGCCTGTTGCGCGATTCTGTCGAGCTGCGGGGGCAATCGGCCCTCCCAGCTTCCAGGGACAACTACGACGCTCGGTGGCATCACGACAACCTCTCGGCCCCCGGTGACGACCACTACGAGACCGCCGATCACGACGACCTCTCCCCCCCAGGAGACGACGACCGTACCCCCGGCCACCACCACCACGATTGCTCCGACGACAACGACCGTCCAGGCCACGACCACGACGGCAATCGCCTCGGGTACCACCACGACCACGACGCCGCCCACGACAACTATCCCTGCGTCGACCACGACGACGATTCCTGTTGGCACGACGACCAACGACTCATG
>Ga0209698_10002677_pt1 | contig 20049 bp, 20 predicted proteins | sample LitLauG_LLR_2012_FD_187203 | JGI IMG/M metagenome (GOLD analysis project Ga0209698, IMG submission 187203) | Freshwater sediment microbial communities from Pennsylvania, USA - Little Laurel Run_MetaG_LLR_2012 (SPAdes) (version 2) | ecosystem: Environmental > Aquatic > Freshwater > Creek >...
TCCGAGGCCATTGGCTGGCGCGGGGTCTACCTGGTCTCGGCCGGGCTCTTGGTGGCGATGGCGGTCGTGCTCTTCTTCGTCCTGCCCCAGGAGCGCTCACGCGACCGCTTCGAGTACCGCCACCTGGTGACCGGCGGCATCACGATGATGCGCGACTCGCGCGAACTGCGCCGACGCGGCTGGTTCGGCGGCACCGCCTTCGGTGCTTTCAGCGTCCTGTGGTCCACATTGGCCTTCCATCTCTCCGACGCCCCGTTCCACTACTCGAGCGGCGTCATCGGCCTCTTCGGCCTCTTCGGCATGGCCGGCATCGTGTCGGCCAACGTGACGGGTCGACTCGCTGATGAGGGTCGCACGGACCTGGCGACGATGGCCGCCGCCGTGCTCATCGCGCTGGGTTTCGTGGTGCTCTACCTCGGACGACACAACGCCTTGATGATCGTCGCGGGCATCATCGTCCTCGACGCGGGCAGCCAGGGCATCCACGTGTCGAACCAGTCCATCATCTACGCCATCGCGCCGAACCAGCGCAGCACGATCAACAGCATCTACATGGTGTGCTTCTTCACCGGCGCCTCGCTGGGGTCACTCTTCTCGGGCTACGCCTACGCCCACTACGGCTGGAACGGCACCTGTGTGGTGGGCGGCGTCTTCGGGCTGGCGACCATCGTGCCCGCCCTGTGGTGGCGAACGGCTCAGGCGCTGCCTGGCGCTGCTGCGTGATCGAACTCGCCGCCTCGCGTCTCGCGCGGTCAGCTCAACAGCCGAGGCCGGGAACGATGTTGAATGACCCTTGGCACCACGTATAGGGCAGGCTTGAGGTCACCTGGCCCTGCCGATCGAAGCCGATGATGCGCCCGAGGGGCACCGGCATCCTCGACCAGGGCACATGCCAATGTGGCCATTTGGCCATCGGGATGCGCAAGACCTCGAAACCGCCACCGCGTCCGAGGACGATTGATCTGGACCACGCCGTGGTGACCACCACCGACGACGTCGGCCCGTTGAGGTGGACCAACATCAAGACGTCGCTCGCGGCCCCACCGTCGAGAACCGCCGCAATCGCCGCGACCGGAGCGCGCAACTCCGCCGCGCTGATGGGACCTGAACCCTCCATGAAGCACCAGCGCCAACCGATTGATGTTTGGGCGGCGACGAAGGCCTCCGCATGACCCAGTCCCACGACTACCGGCTGGAATGGCACCGGCGTCGTCGGATTGCCAAGATAATCGTTGGTGGCGGTGGCGCACCTTTCGACCGCGAGACTGCGGGAAAGGCCACCGGTGCGCCCCAACCCGAACCAGAAAGAGCCCGCGAGGACGAATGACCCGACGGCACACCAGGTGAGCCATTGATAGTGGCGACGTGTGGGCGCGCGCCGCGGCGTCGCCATCTCATTCGCGAGAAGTTCGACGTCGCTCATAACCCACATTCAACCAGATAGCGCGTCGACGTGAGGGTTCTCACCGATGATCGTGCGCCGCACTAACAGGTACGTGAGGCGCTCTTGCGGCGCGGTGGTTCAATTCTGATTGGTCCGAAGACGCAGGCTGGCGAGCAACTCCGCAATCGGGACACGTACTTGTTGCGTGCTGTCGCGGTCGCGCACCGTCACGGCATGATCCTCGAGGGAATCAAAGTCGACGGTAATGCAAAACGGCGTGCCCACCTCGTCCTGGCGCCGATAGCGCCGACCGATCGACTGGGTCACGTCGTAGTCGCAGGCGAAGTGCGGCTGCAGGATCGAGAGCACCTGCTGGGAGACGCCCTCGAGCTCGGGCTTCTTCGAGAGCGGCAGCACCGCCACTTGATAGGGCGCCAGACGCCAGTCGAGACGCAGCACCGTGCGCGTCTCGCCCTCCACCACGTCCTCGTGGTAGGCGGCCAAGAGGAAGGCCATCATCGCGCGCGTCGCACCGGCGGCCGGCTCGATGACGTAGGGCGTGTAGCGCTCATTGGCGCTCTGGTCGAAGTACTCGAGCTTGGTGCCCGAAGCGTTCGAGTGTTGGGTGAGGTCGTAGTCGCCGCGATTGGCGATGCCCTCGAGTTCGTCCCAGCCCCAGGGGTAGGCGAACTCGACGTCGGTGGTGCCGCGCGAGTAGTGCGAGAGGTCGGCGAGGGCGTGCTCGTGCAAGCGCAACTTGTCGGTGGGGATACCCAGGTCCAGGTACCAGTTGAATCGCTGGTCGATCCAGTAGCGGTACCACTCGTCGGCCTCGGCCGGGGGCACGAAGAACTCCATCTCCATCTGCTCGAACTCTCGCGTGCGAAAGACGAAGTTCTGAGGCGTGATCTCGTTGCGGAAGGACTTGCCGATCTGAGCGATGCCGAAGGGCGGTTTCTTGCGGATGGTCGAGAGCACGTTGCTGAAGTTGGTGAACATGCCCTGGGCGGTCTCGGGGCGAAGGTACGCGGTCGCGCCTTCTCCTTCGACGGGGCCCGCCTGGGTCTTGAACATCAGGTTGAAGGCCCGCGCCTCCGTGAATTCAGTGGAGCCGCAGTTGGGACAGACCCCATCGATCTTGTCCTCGCGCCAGCGCTCCTTGCACTTTCGACAGTCCACCAACGGGTCGGTGAAGGTCTCGAGGTGGCCCGAGGCCGCCCAGACCGCCGGTGGACCGAGGATCGCCGCGTCGATGCCCACCACGTCGAGACGCATCTGGACCATGGTGCGCCACCAGGCCGCCTTGACGTTGCGCAGCATGTTCACGCCCAGGGGGCCGTAGTCGTAGGTGGAGCGGAACCCGCCGTAGATCTCGGCGGACTGGAAGATGAAGCCGCGGCGCTTGGCCAGGTTGATCACCTTGTCCAGTAGTTCGGGGTCGGTCTCGAGGGCAGAATCCATCCGCCAAGGCTACCGGACCTAGAAATCGCGGCGATGTCGCCGGGGCCTAGGGCGAGGACTTGAGGCGCAGGATCACCTGGTTGGCGACCAGGCGAGCGCGCGGCGTCAACGTCACGTGATTCGCTTCGACCGTCACCAGGTGACGGATCTCGTCCAAGGACGCGAAGGCTTCGACGGGTACGCCGCGGCGCGTGCGCAGGGCCAGGGAGTCGCGCTCGAAGACCTGAGTGGCCTCGTCGAGGATCTCCTCGCCGCCGAGGGGACGTTCCCCGCTGCGCACCATGGCGATGTAGCGATCAGGCGTGCGCACGTTCCAGTAGCGCCGGCCGTGTCGGTGCGAGTGCGCGGCCGAGCCGAATCCCACGTAGTCGTCGTGGTCCCAGTAGACGTGGTTGTGACGGCACTCGTGACCCGGACGGGCCCAATTGGAGATCTCCTCCCACTCGTATCCGTTCGCCTCAAGGGTCTCGCCCACCAGATCGTAGGCGTCGGCGGTCTCGTCCTCGTCGGGGTGTCGCGCGGGGTCTCGCCCGAGCGGCGTCGCGGGTTCGGGCGTCAGGGCGTAGCAGCTGATGTGCGGCGGCGCGAACTCCAGTCCCAACAGGTCGCCCAAGGTCGCGCGCACGTCGTCGAGGCTCTCGGCGCGCGAGCCCACGATGAGGTCCATGTTCCACGTCGCGAAACCGGCCTCGTGGGTGACGCGCGAGACCTCCTCGTGGGCCATGGTGCCGTGGCGGCGCCCGAGGTCGGCGAGAACCGCCGGCTGCGTCGACTGCACGCCGTAGCTCATGCGGTTCACTCCCCCGGCCTTGTAGGCGAGGAGTCGCGCCAGGGTCGCGTCCTCGGGGTTGCACTCGACCGTGACCTCGGCGTCGTCGGTGCGAGGGATGGCGCCCAGAATCGCGACGAGTTGCTCGGGGCGAAGGCGCGACGGCGTGCCGCCGCCGAAGAACACCGACGTGGCCGGCGCCATGCCCGACGCCACCTCCCAGGAGATCTCCTGGATCACGGCGGCGACGTAGTCGTCGCGCAAGTGGTCACGGTCCTCGTAGGTCGCGAAGGCGCAGTAGTCGCAGCGATGCGCACAAAACGGCACGTGCACGTAGACGCCGAAGGGTCTCATGCGTTCTCGCCGCTCGATGCCGCCGCGAGCTGGCGCGCCTCGGCGAAACGCGCCAGGGCCTCGTTGCGTTCGGTCGCGGCGTCGATCATGGGAGCAACATAACCCACCGGCGCGAGCAGCCCGTCACCGCCGCCGGGCTGCAGGCACTGCGGCGCCGCGACGTCGCGAAGCTCGGGCACGTAGCGATGAACGTAGGCGCCCTCGGGATCGAAGCGCTCGGCCTGCAGGGTGGGGTTGAAGATCCGATGGAACGGCGAGGCGTCGGTCCCGGTGCCCGCGGTCCACTGCCACCCGTGCTGGTTGCTCGCGACGTCGCCGTCGATGAGGCACCACATGAACCACTTCGCGCCCCATCGCCAATCGAGGTGCAAGTGCTTGACGAGGAACGACGCGCAGACCATCCGCACGCGATTGTGCATCCAGCCCTCTTCGAGCAGTTGGCGCATCCCCGCGTCCACCAGCGGATAGCCCGTCTCGCCGCGCGCCCAACGCTGGAACCGGTCGACCGCCGCGGCGTCGCGGTCGACGCGCAGGTGTTCCATGGCGGGCTGGAGCACGCGCCAGGTGGACTCGGGCTGGTGCCAGAGCACGTCAGCGTAGAACTCGCGCCAGCAGATCTCCGAGCGAAAGACCTCGGCCCCGGGCGACGTCGAACCAACGGCCGCCAGCACCTGGCGCGGGTGGATCGTACCGAAGCGCAGGTGCGCACTCAAGCGCGACGTCCCGGCGACCCCGGGCAGATTGCGGGTGTCGGCGTAGTCCTCGACGCGCGCCAGGAACTCCCCCAGCGTCGCGTGCGCCCCCGTCTCGCCGGTACGGCGGTCGAATCGCGGCGGCTCCTCACTCACGTCGCCGAAGTACGGCGGAGGGGTCAATGCGTAGCGCGCGGACAATGCGATCGTCGTCGCGCCCTCGGCCTCGACCCACGTCACCCCCGACGGCGCGGGGGTCGGCGCGGGGACCTCGATCTGCTCCCAGACACGTCGAAAGGGGGTGAAGACCTTGCACGGGGTGCCCGACTTGGTGGTGACGGTCCCGGGTCGCACCGCGTAGGGCGAGTCCAGCAGGTGCAGTGCGACGCCGTGACTCGCCAAGGCCGCGCGCACTCGTTCGTCGCGGCGTCGACCCGCCGGGGCGACGTCATCGGTGGCGACGACCTCGCGGGCGCCGATCGTGGCGGCCAGATCGACCAGCTCGACGGCGGGATCTCCCACGCGCATGATCAGTGAGCCCTCGAGCGACGTGGCCAGATCGGCGAGCGTCGCCTCGAGGTACGCGCGCCGGGCCGGACCCGCTTGCGACGCCAACGCGGGATCGATGACGAAGACGGGCGCGACGAGACCGTCACCTCGGCGCGCAGCCTCCACCAGGGCGCGATTGTCACCAAGGCGCAGGTCGCGACGGAACCAGAAGATGACGGGCGAGACCATCCTTACGGTCTAGCGGTCACGCCACCCGTGATGGTGCCCGCCCGGGGCACGCGTCAGATGCAGGACTTGATCGCGGCGACCAAGGCGCCGGTGTCCTTGACGAACTGCGTGTGGTTCGCCTTCTGGTAGGCGGCGAGCTTGGCCAGGCTGGTCGTGTTGGCGTAGGCCTTGAGAGCGGTGTCGATGAACATGAGGATCTGCTTGACCTTGGCGTTGGGCGCGGTCGCTTCCATCTTCTGGTAGAGCGGCAACGCCGCCAGGGCGTAGGCGCGGTAACTCTTGATCGTCATCGACGAGGGAGGCGCCACCGGGTGTTGGGCCCAGACGAGGAGGGACTTGCAGAACGGGCTCGAGCTCAAGGCGCCCGCGTCGGGAGCCGCCACGCCCATCGGCACGACCAATGCTCCCGCCATCATCGCGCCCGCGATCAACATCCGCGCGCGCGACGCTCCTCGATTGCCTCGCTTCATCTTGCTTCCTTCCGTGACGACCCGCCAGGACGGTGGTCATGGCGCGGCGGGGTGGTTTCGCCGACCCCTACGTGCCGACCCCGGAATTTCTACCAGACGAACCTGATGGTGCGCTGGATGGACCCGGCCGCACACCGTGGCGATCGTGATGACGTGACGTGTCGCCCGTGCTGCGGGCGAAGGATGGCGCGAGACGCGACTATCCCAGACACGCCTTGAACGCGTTGGCCAGTGCCGTGGCGTAACCCGCGTACTGCTTCTGGTGCGACGTGTAGTACGCGAACATCTTGTTGTAGTTCGACGTCGTGGAGTAGTACTTGAGCATCGTCACCACGAACGCGAGGATCGTCTTGACCTTGGCGTTGGGCGCCGTGTTCTCCAGCTTCTGGTAGAGCGGGGTGACCTTTTTGGCCCAGGTGTGGTAGTTGGCGACGGTGAACTTGCCCGGTGGGAGCACCGGGTGGGTGATGAACGACATCACCGTCTGGCAGAAGGCCGCACTCGACGAGGCACCCGCCGGCGTCACGGCGACGCCCACGGGAATCGTCAAACTAGCGGCCACGACCGCCCCGGCGATCAACTTGCGCGCTCGCAGTGTCAGGCGACGACTTGGATTCACGGCAATTCCCTTCTCACGGGGAACCCGAGGCCGACACGGCCTCGCGTTCCCAACCACGACCGGCGAAGATGCCGACCCGCCCATTTTCTAGCACGTGTGCTCGAACGATGCGTCGATTCCGCGCGCGGTTCCGCGGCGCCCGGCCCCGAAGGGCGTGATCATCCGAAGATCGAGCACACCTGCTGGCCCGACTGGACCACGCGATAGCCCTGCCCGCACACCACCAGGGTCACCGTCTTGGCCGCGGGGGGCGCCGTGATGGCACTCACGTGACCGAAATTGGAGTACGTGACCGGTGCGACCGTGAGGTGGTCGACGCGACGCATCAAGGGGTTGCTCACGGTGCCGGCGTAGGGGTAGGAGAACCAACCCGACAGTTCCGCCTTGATCGAGGTGACGTAGTCGTCGGCCACGTACACCGTCGAGGTGACGAGGACCTGGCCCGGGTTACCGGGCGACACCGTGTCGGCCGCCAGCACCTGGCGCACGATGAAGTTGTTGCCCGCGCGCGAGACGCTAGTGAGTTTCGCGAAGGTCTGAAGCTGCTTGAGGACCCGGGTGGGCCCGTAGTACGCGTCGGCCAGCGTCGTGAGCGGCCCGCGACCCCACTGGCCCGTGGAACTCGTGGGATTCAACGCGAGATAGGCCACCTGACCGATCACCCGCTCGCCGCCGGCGTACATCGTCGAGGTGCGATCGGGCGCCTGGTAGTTGAGGATCTGGTCGTAGTTGAAACTCGGCGCGTTCAAGGTGCGCTCGATCACCGAGTGATAGGCGGCCACCACCGCGGGGTCGCCCGCAGTGGGCGCGGCGAAGCTCGAGATGCGCTCGGCGGTACTCACGCTGAGCACCAGGGCCAGTGCGGCCAGAATCGTCATGGTGGCGAGAATCGCCTGGGGTATCAACCGTCTCATGTCCACGAGTCTCTCACCTTCGCACCCGCGCCCCGATCGCGGGGGCACGGCGCGCGACGACCGGTCACGACGGCGTCGGCGGAGTTTGCCCCACGGGAGGGGCGCGAGGGGGCGCCAGCGGCGCGGTCGATCGCGACACCTTGAGGCGTTTGCCGAAGTGCACCTCGATGGCCTCGTGCGCCAAGGCCATCACCTCACCGGACCCGGCGGGTGGTTCGTGTCGCAACACCGCCGCCAGGTCACCACCGAGGATGCGTCGGATGAGTTGCAGCGCCTCGGGGCTCACCGCGGTGCCCGAACGACAATTCGCGCAGAGCATCCCCCCGACCTCGGCGTTGAAGGCGACCAGGGGTCCAGGAGAGCCACAGTTGACGCAGTGGTCCACGACCGGCTCGGAGCCGTCGTAGGCGAGGAGCTTGAAGAAGAACGAGGACGCCACCAGTTCGGGGTGGAAGTCCACGTTGTCGAGGGTCGCGAGGACCCGCACGAGCATCTCGAAGATCCCTTCGTCGGCCGCCTCGTCGGTGGGGATCGCGTCGACGACCTCCACCACCGCGAGGCCCGCGGCGATGCGCGCGTACTCACTGCGCAGGTTGGTCAGGCGCTCGAGGTGCGTGACGTTCTTGGTGATCCACAGGTCGCCGCGTCCCTTGACCAGATCGACGCTGACGTGACCCATGGGCTCGAGCGATCCGCCCATGCGACTCGATGTCTTGCGCACGCCCTTGGCCAGGACGCGCACCTTGCCGTGGTGGCGCGTCCACACGACGCAGACCCGGTCCGACTCACCCGACTTGTACGTCCGCAACACGACGGCCTCGTCGCGCAGTTCCTTCACCGATCGGCACTCACGAGGCGGCGTCGCCCGACTGGTCGGGGGCGCGCACGTCGCGCGGCGCGTCCGACGCAGCGCCCGGGTTGGTGTCGTCCGCGGCGTCACTCGCGGCCGCGGCGACGCGGTCCTCGAAGTGCTGACGTCGCGGGGTGATGCCCATGTAGCGATTCAGCCACACGCCGAAGGCGACGAGCAGCGCCAGCACGGCGGGCACGACCAGCAAGGGGATCAGGCTCGAGACACCGTTGACGGCGAGGACCCACAAGAGGATGTAGAAGAGGCCGACGAAGATCGCCGCCCCCTTGGTGACCCTCACGAGTCGACCCCGCCGAAACGCCGGTCGCGCTGCTGGTACTCCACGATCGCCGCGTAGAGGTCCTCGCGGCGAAAGTCGGGCCAGAGCACGTCGGTGAAGACCAGTTCGGAATACGCCATCTCCCACAAGAGGAAGTTCGAGGTGCGAAACTCCCCCGACGTGCGCACCATCAGGTCCGGATCGGGGATCTCGGGGTGATAGAGCCGCTCGCGGATCGCCTTCTCGTCGATGTTCTTGACGCTGACCCGGTCCTCGACGAGTCGCTTGACGGCGTCGACGATCTCGGCGCGCCCGCCGTAGTTGAAGGCGATGTTGAGGGTCATCACCCGATTGTTCTTGGTGAGTTCCTCGGCCTCGTGCATGCGCGAGAGCACGCCGCGCGGCACGCGCCAGTCGCGCCGTCCCGAGAAGGTGATGCGGACCCCCTCGTCGTGCAGTTCGTGCTGGCGCCGCTCGAGCAGTCCACGGTTGAAGTTCATGAGGTAGCGGACCTCGTCGATGGGTCGGCGCCAGTTCTCGGTGGAGAAGGCGTAGACCGTCAGGACCTTGATGCCGGCCGCCAGCGCGCCGTAGGCGGTGTCGACGAGGGCCACTTCGCCGGCGCCGTGTCCTTCCGTGCGCGCCAAGCCCCGGCGGGTGGCCCAGCGCCCGTTGCCGTCCATCACGACCCCCACGTGAAAAGGGATGGCCGTCATGTCCAACGTGGCGGGGAGTGGCGCGGGACGGGGGTCAGTCACGCAAAGAACTTAGTTCGCCAAGTTAAGAGGACCGTTGCGTCGTCATCACTCTTTAACGACTCGCGGGCACGCCAGTTAGGGTTCAGTCGTGAAATCCTTTGACCCCGACGACGAGTCCCCCTACGTCGAGGTCGACTCCGAGCCGGGCGTCCAACTCGACGACGACCTCGTCGACATCGACGTCGACGGCGCCTTGGCCCTCCTCGATCGCATCACCGAGCACCTGCCCGGCGGCGGTGAGAGTCGCGAGGGACAACGAGGGATGGTGGCGGCCGTCGCGCGGTCCTTCTCGCGGCGCGAGCACGCCATCATCGAGGCCGGCACCGGCGTGGGCAAGTCCCTCGCCTACCTGGTGCCCGCCGCGCTGAGCGGACACCGCGTGGTGATCGCCACGGCCACCAAGAACCTCCAGGACCAATTGGCCCAGAAGGACGCACCGACCGTGGCCGCCGTCTCCTCGCGCACGCGCGTCGCGGTCTTGAAGGGCAAGAACAACTACCTCTGTCGTAACCGCGCCCAGGCCAACGCCGGCGGGGCCCAGTTGAGCTTCGACGACGGATCGAGCGTGCCCAAGGGCGTGGCCGACCAGATGAAGCGGATCCTGCGCTGGGCCGACGAGACCGAGACCGGCGATCGCGACGAGCTCAGCTTCGAGATCGACGCGCGCGCCTGGCGCGGGTTGTCGGTGACGCCCCAGGAATGCCTGGGCCGCGCCCAGTGCCCCCAGGGTCACAACTGCTTCCACGAACTCGCCAAGGACCGTGCCGCCGAGAGTTCGATCCTCATCGTCAACACCCACCTCTACGCCGCGCACTTGGCCTCGGGCGCGATGCTGCTGCCCGCGCACGAGTACGTGGTCTTTGACGAGGCCCACGAGGTCCTCGACATCTTCGCCTCGTTGCTCGGCACGTCGCTCAACGCGTCGCGCCTGCGCGCTTTCGCCACCGTCGCCAAACCTCTGGTGGGACCGGCGTTCGCCGACACCGCCAACGACCTGGTGGCGAGCGCAGACCGGTTGGCCACGATCCTCGAGATCCAGTACGACGCCCAAGAACTCAGCGGACTCGGTCCCGACGCCCAGCGCGAGATCGACACCGCCGCCACGCTCACCACCCGATTGGTGGAGTTGATCCGCGCCACCGCGACCTCGGGCGCGGACGAGGAGGCGCGCAAGATCCGCACGTTGGGCCCCGGCGTGCACCTCTCGGGCGACCTGGCGCGCGTCGCGCATCCCCAACCGGGCGAGATCCTCTACCTGTCGCGCCGCGACAAGGAGATCGACCTCGAGGTCAACCTGGTCGACGTGGGCCCGCGCCTGCACGACGACCTCTGGGGCCAGGTGACCGCGGTGCTGACCAGTGCGACGATCCCCGACTCCCTCCCGCGTCAACTGGGTCTCGCCGACGTCGCGATCGAGACGTTCCCCAGTCCCTTCGACTACCCGCACCACTCCCTGCTCTACGTGCCCGCGGATTTCCCGGGTCGCAACGAGCCCGGCGCCGAACGGGCCATCATCGACGAGCTGGTGACGCTGATTGGGGCCGCGGGCGGTCGCACGCTCGCGCTCTTCACCAACCGCGCGGTGATGAGTCGCGTGGCCGAGGCCGTCGAGGCGCGCATCGAGACGCCGGTGCTGGTGCAGGGCACCTTGTCGCGCCAGCGCATCATCGAGAAGTTCCGCGACTCCTCCGAGGCGAGCCTCTTCGCCGTCACGAGCTTCTGGCAGGGCATCGACGTGCCCGGGCACTCGCTCTCCTTGGTGACCATCGACCGTCTCCCCTTCAGCGTGCCCAACGATCCCCTCGTCAAAGCCCGTCAGGAGCGCTCGTCCAATCCCTTCTTCGAGGTGGACCTGCCGCGCGCGACGATGCTGCTCGCCCAGGGCGTCGGTCGACTGATTCGCAACCGCACCGACCGTGGCGTGGTGGCGGTCCTCGACACCCGCCTGGCCGAAGCGCGCTATCGCAGCGCACTCTTCAAGAAGCTGCCGCCCATGAAACGTACCCGTGACCAGGGTGAAGTTACGAACTTCCTGCGCGAACTGCGCGAGGGCGCCCCGGCGAACACCTAAAGACCCACTTATGCTATTATTTCACTAGTAAATAGTGTGAGGTTGGCCCGACCAACCCCCGGTCAGTTAGGTACCTCTCGTGCATGTGAACTTCGCTCTCATCATGGGCAGTGTCGTCGTTGGTTTCTTGGTCGGTCTGACCGGCATGGGCGGCGGGGCCCTGATGACCCCGATGCTGGTGCTGATCTTCGGCGTCACTCCTTCGGCCGCCATCTCCTCGGACCTGATCGCCGCCTTGTTCATGAAGCCCCTGGGCGTCGCCGTGCACTGGCACCGCAAGACCATCCAGCCCAAACTGGTGCGCTACCTCTGCTACGGATCGATCCCCTCGGCCATTTTGGGCACCTACGTGATGCACGTGCTGGGTTCGACCAAGTCGGCCGAGAAGCACCTGCAACTCATCTTGGGCATCGCGCTTCTGGTCGGCGCCGCCGCCATGGTCTCGCGCGCGTTCTTCCCGACGCGCGCGGTGGTCGAAGGACCCCTTGTGATCAATCGTCCCTTGATCATCACCGTCGGCGTGTTCGGCGGTTTCATGGTGGGACTCACCTCGGTGGGCGCGGGTTCGCTCATCATCGTGGCGCTGCTGCTCATCTACCCCCACATCCGCACCGACCAACTGGTCGGCACCGACCTGGCGCAGTCGATCCCCCTCACGGCCGCGGCGACCATCGGAACTTTGTTGTTCGGCCACGTCCAACTCTCGGTCACCGCCTCGATCATCATTGGATCGGTCCCGGCGGTGGTGTTGGGCTCGATGCTCTCGAGCCGCTCCTTCACCAAGACGTTGCGCCCCTACTTGGGCGGCGTGGCCCTGTTGAGCGGACTCAAGTACGTGGGCCTGCCCGTCGGCGCGCTGGGCGTGGCTGCGATCGTCATCTTGGTCGTGGCGACGGTGATCGCGATCCGGTCGGCCAACGTGCCCACCTTCGACGCGCCGGCGATCGTCCCCGAGCCGGTCTTCGAGGCCTAGAGACCGAAGCGGTCCATCACGTCGTCGCGCTTCTGCCAGCCCGGTTCGACCTTCACCTTGAGTTCCAGGTAGCAGCCCTCGGGCAGTTGGCGGCGCGCGGCGATGCCGACGTCCTTCAAGAGTTGTCCGCCTTTGCCGATGACCATGCCCTTTTGGCTCTCGCGCTCCACCACGATCTCGACGGTGATGTGGGGCCATTCGAACTCGATGACCCGGCAGTGGATCGAGTGCGGCAATTCTTGCTTCGTCTTTCGCACCAACTGCTCACGCACGAGCTCGGCCACCCACATGGCTTCGGGCACGTCAGAGACCTCGTCCTCGGGGAAGAGGTACTCGCCCTCGGGCATCAGCGCCTGCACGAAACGCACGAGCTCCTCAGCCCCTGCGCCGGTCTTTGCGGACACCGGGAAGTACTCGACGCGCGACGCCGCCGCGGCGATGCCCTTCTCCTCGGCGATGAGCATCACGGCCTCGTGCGCGGCCATGAGCTGGGCGGCGATGGCGTCGCGACCGGTCTTGTCCATCTTGTTGACGATGACGCAACCCTGGGGTCCCTTGGGGTTGCGACAATGATCGAGCATGGTGCCGATGACGTTGCGGTCGCCGGGCCCGATCGGCTTGCCGGCCTCGATCACCGCCATGATGACGTCCACGCCGTCGACCGAGGCGCGCGCCGTCTCGTTGAGCCGGTTGCCCAGACTGGTCTTGGGCCGGTGGATGCCGGGGGTGTCGACGAAGATGACCTGCACACCGTCCTCGGTCAAGATGCCGCGGATGGCGTTGCGCGTGGTGTTGGGACTGGCCGAGGTGATCGTCACCTTGGTCCCGACCACCTGGTTGACGAGGGTGGACTTGCCCACGTTGGGCCGTCCGATGATGGCGGCGAATCCCGATCGGGTCATGTCTCGTCCAGTTTCTCTATCAGCACCTCTTCGATGCGCCGTCCGTCCATGCGCACCACGGTCAACACGTAGGGTTCCATCTCGAACACGTCACCCTGGGCGGGCACTCCCCCGGCCAGGTCGAGCACCAGGCCGCCCACGGTGTCCCAGCCGTCCTTGGGCAGGTCGAGGTCGTACTCGTTGTTGACGTCGTCGATGTTGAGCCGCCCGCTCACCACCAGGCCGGTGCCCTCGATCATCTCGACGTCGTCGTCCTGGGGTCGGTCCGACTCGTCGGTGATCTCGCCGACGAGTTCTTCGAGGATGTCCTCTAAGGTGACCAGTCCCGCGGTGCCGCCGTATTCGTCCACCACCACGAAGAGGTGGCTCTGACCCTGGCGAATTTGCGTCAGCAGCGACGCCACCTTCTTGGTCTCGGGCACGAAGGACGCCTCGCCCATGTGCTCCTTGACCGTTTCATCGCCGTGTCCCTCGGCCACCAGGCCCGCCAGGTGTCGCAGGTTCACGATACCCACGACGTCGTCCACGCCCTCGCCCAGCACCGGCAGGCGCGAGCGTCCGGTCTCGATGGCGGTGTCGAGCGCCGCGCGGATGGTGGCGTCGGAGGACACGTCGACCATGTCGATGCGCGGCACCATCACCTCGCGCACGATGGTGTCGCCGAATTCGATGACGCTGCGGATGAAGTTGCGCTCGCCCTCTTCGATGGCCTCGTCCTCGTGGGCCACGTCGGCCATCGCGAGTACCTCGTCCTCGGTCATCTTGGTGACCTTGGTGTCGGGACCGAGGAACAGTCGGATGACGCCCTGGGCGATGGCGAGCAGCACCTTGGAGAGCCACTTGATCGGCCAGAAGTTGAGCAGCGTCTCGACAACCGGCGCGCTCGCCAGGGCGGCCGAATCGGGGTGCTGGACCGCGAAGTTCTTGGGGATCGCCTCGAAGATGACGAAGATGACCACGACTTCGCCCACGGTCGAGACGAAGAGTCCGGCCGCGCCGAAGAGCCGCGAGGCGAGCACGCCGACCATCGTCGCCGAGACCAGTTGGCAGATCAGCACCAATAACAGCAGCGGATTGAGGAACTTCTCGGGTGCCTCGGCCAGGTGCACGAGCGACTTGGCGCCGCGCTTGCCCTGTTCCCTCAGGGAGCGCGCCCGACTCTTGTTCATGCGCACCAGCGAGGTCTCGGCCATGGCGAAGAAGCCCGAGAGGACGAGCAACACGGCCACGCTGACGCTGAGTGCGGTGTCCGACCCGGTCCAGACGGTGGCGATCACGACGCGTCTCGCCGGTAGTGGCGCGCGAGCAATTCGCGCTCCCTCGCTTCCATCCGCTCGGCCTCGTCGTCGACCACGTGGTCCCAGCCGCGCAGGTGCAGCACCCCGTGCACCACCAGCAGGGCGATCTCGTCGTCGAAGGAGCACTCGTGGTCCACGCTGTTGGCGAGCGCCACCGTCGGGCAGATGATGATGTCGCCCACCAGTTGGGGGATGTCCGAGGTCGGCGGATCACCGGGCCCGGTGCCCCCGGCGTCGGGTACGCGGCCCGAGGGCTCGGGTTCGGCGTCGATCGGGAACGACAACACGTCGGTCGGACCCTTCTTGCCCATGAACTGCTCATTGAGGTCGGCCATGACCGCTTCGCTCGTGAAGATCAAGGAGACCTCGGCGAGACCGCGCACGCCCTCTTCGTGGAGGGCCTGGCGACAGAGTTCCACCCAGCGCTCGAGGTCGATGACCTGGTCGGTCTGTTCGTCGGCGGCGTAGATGTCGATGGTCATCAGTTGGTGTGGCGATCGTAGGCGGCGACGATGTCGGCCACGATGCGGTGGCGCACGACGTCCTTGGCGCTGAGGTGCACGAAGGAGATGTCGTCGATGCGACCCAGGATGTTCTCGATCGACGCCAGTCCCGAGGGCTTGCCGTTCAAGTCCACCTGGGTGACGTCACCGGTGACCACGGCCTTGGCGTTGAAGCCGATGCGCGTGAGGAACATCTTCATCTGCTCGGGCGTGGTGTTCTGGGCCTCGTCGAGGATGATGAAGGAGTCGTTCAAGGTGCGCCCGCGCATGAAGGCCAAGGGGGCCACCTCGATGGTGCCGTTGGCGATCAGGCGCTGGGCGCCGTCGGGTCCGACCATGTCGTAGAGGGCGTCGTAGAGCGGGCGCAGGTAGGGATCGACCTTGGCCATGAGGTCGCCCGGCAAGAAGCCCAAGTGCTCACCGGCCTCGACCGCCGGGCGCGTGAGGACGATGCGGTGCACCTGGCGCCGGTGCAGCGCCTGCACGGCGGCCGCCACCGCCAGGTAGCTCTTGCCGGTACCGGCGGGGCCGATGCCGAAGGTGATGATGGACTTCTCGATGGCGTCGGTGTAGCGCTTCTGACCGGCGGTCGAGGGGCGGATCGCCTTGCCCTTGGCGCCGCGCACCACTTCGTGGCGCAGCACCTCAGAGGGTCGCAGGTCGTCGGCCACCATGTCGATGGTGCGAGAGATCTTGGTGGGATCGAGCGCCTGGCCGCTCTCGAGCACCAGCACGAGTTCGTCGAAGAGGCGCAGCACGGTGGCGGCGTCGGGGCCGGCCACTGAGATCTGGTTGCCCTGCACGCGGATCTTGGAATGAGGGAACGAGCGCTCGACGACGCGCAGGTGCTCGTCGCGCGGTCCGAGCAGCCCGGCCATCAGATGGGTGTTGGGAACGTAGGTGGTCGCCATCAGGGCCTCGTCGGCCGCGGCATCGAAGGTCATCCTGGTGGCCACTCCATCTTTCGTCCGCCGAGCACGTGCAGGTGCAGGTGCGGCACCGACATCTGCGCGTCGGGTCCGACATTCATCACGAGACGATAACCACTGGTGCGCACACCCTCTTGGTCGGCGACGCGCTGGGCGAGCAGCACCAGCTCGTCCACCACGCCCGCGTGCGCGGGAGTGACGTGGTCGGCGCTCGTGAGGTGCGCCTTGGGGATGACCAGCACGTGTACCGGCGCCTGGGGGTCGATGTCACGGATGGCCAGGGCGGTCTCGCTCTCGGCCACCGGTGTGGCGGGAATCTCGCCGGCGACGATCTGGCAGAAAAGGCAATCACTCATGTCGTGCTCTCATCATTACTCACTTTGTCCTGCCCCGACGGTAAATCCCCATGAACCGTTGGTGAACGTTACGAGTGCGGCGGCGAGCACCGCCGCCGTCTCGCCTCGCAGCACCGTGGGCCCGAGGCTGACCCGGCGCCGTTCGTCGCCCCACTCCTCCGGGGCCCACCCGCCCTCGGGTCCGACCGCGACGCCGCGCACGCCGCGCCAGTCGCCCTCACCCGAGAAGTCAGCGATCGCGACGTCGGCGGGCACCTCGGCGGGGGTCACCGGCTCGGCGATCACCAGGTCGTAGGTGCGCCGACACTGGGCGCAGGTCTCCTCGGCGATGCGTCGCCAGCGCGACAGGATCTTCTCACGCGCCTCACCGCGGAACTTCACCGCGAGGCGTTGGCTCAACAGCGGCACGACGGTGCTCACTCCCACCTCGGTGGCCTTGGCGATCGCCCACTCGCCGCGCTCACCCTTGAGGGGGGCCAGGTACAACGTGGTGGCGGGCGCTAGCGGGTCGACCACGACGTCACTGACGACGTCGAGTCCCGACGCGGCGACGGTGGCGAAGCGCCACGCGCCCGCGCCATTCGTCACGACGATCTCCTCGCCCACTTCGGCGCGCAGTACTCGTCGCAGGTGATGGTCGTCCTCACGACGCAACAGCGGCGAGGAGACGTCGGCGACCCGCAGTTGGGTCAGCGCGGCGACGCGCCGCGCCCACTCGTGGTTCATCGTTTGGCCCGTTTGCGAAAGAGGCCGCCGTGGTGCTCGGCCACCTCTTCGCCGCGGTGCGCGGCGAGCTGGCGCAGCAGGTCGCGCTCCACGTCGTCGAGCTCGGTGGGCACGTCGACGATGAGGTGCACGTAGAGGTCGCCGCGCCCGCGGCCGTGCAGGTGCTCGACGCCCTCGTGGCGGATGCGGTGCACCGTGCCCGAGGCGCTGCCCGCCTCGACCTCGACGCGCTCGCTGGCGCGCAGGGTCGGCACCTCGATCGTGGCGCCCAGGGCCGCCTGGGTGAAGGAGATGTGGGCCTCGTGGTGCAGGTCGTCACCGTCGCGCACGAAGCGCTCGTCGGGCGCCACGCGCAGGTGCACGAAGAGCCGGCCGTTGGGGCCGCCGCGCGGACCCGCCGGACCGCGGTCGCCCAGACGCATCGTCGAGCCGTCCTCGACGCCCGCGGGGATCTGGATCGTCATGGTCGTCGTGGCGTTCTTGCGACCCTCGCCGCGACAGTCCGCGCAGGGCGACTCGATGCGCGAACCCATGCCGTTGCAGCGGGTGCACACCGAGGTCGTCATCATCTGACCCAGGATGGAATTGCGCACGCGGCGCACCTCGCCCAAGCCGGCACACTCCACGCAGGTCACCGGCGAGGTCCCCTCGGCGCAGCCGCTGCCCGCGCACGTCGGGCACTTCTGGGGCAGGGTGACGGTGATCTCGCGATTCACGCCGAAGGCGGCGTCGTCCAGGCTGATCTCGACGTTGACCTCGGCGTCGGGTCCCGGCTGGGGGCCGCGGCGCTGGGGGCGCTGGGCGCCCATGCCGCCGAAGAACATGTCGAAGATGTCCTGGACCGAGCCGCCGCCGAAGGGATTGCCACCAGCGCCGACGTCAGCGCCGAAACGGTCGTAGTTGGCGCGGCGCTCGGGGTCCGAGAGGATCTCGTAGGCCTGGGAGACCTCTTTGAAGCGGGCCTCGGCCTGGGCGTCACCCGGGTTGGCGTCAGGGTGCAGTTGGCGCGCGAGGCGCCGGTAGGACTTCTTGAGGTCCTCGGGCGAGACGTCGTGGTCGACCTCGAGGATGGCGTACAGGTCAGTGTTTGGCATTTTCCTCTTCTCCACCGAAGTGGCGCGTCAGGTGTTGGGAGACCGCGCCGGCGGCGGCCAGCGCTTCTTGGTACTTCATGCGCGTGGGCCCGAGCAGGCCCACCGCGCCGGCGGGCGCGCCGTCGATGGTGACCTGGGCGACGACGACCGCGCAGGCCGACAACGGCTCGAAGCCGTTCTCCGCGCCGATGGCCACCGAGAGGCCGCGGTTCAACATGTCCTGGACCAAGGAGACGACGAGCAACTCCTGTTCGAGGATGGACAGGACCTTGCGCACCGTCTCGACGCCGTCGAAGGCGTCGGCCACCCGCGAGGATCCCCCGATGAACACCTGGTCGCCATCGGCCGTGGGCTGTTGGACGTGCAGCGACGCCACCGCGTCGCGCACCAGCACGGCCACGTGGTCCTGGCGCGAGGGCACCTGGACCTTGGACTCGAGCGTGGTGCCGATGAGCAGCGCGTTGAGCTGGCGCGACGCCTCGGCGCACGTCTCGTACTCGACGTCGAAGGTGGGTGTCAGCGAATGCTTGATGACCGAGCCGTCAGAGAAGACGGTGACCAGCAGTTGGTGACGCGCGTCGATATTGACGAGTTGCGCCGAGAGGATCGTCGCGTGCGCGTTGGTCGCGCCCACCACGACCGAGGTGTAGCTCGTCAATTGGCTGAGCAGCGTCGAGGTCTGCTCGAGGACGTCCTCGACCTCGCCGTGGACGTGGGCGAAGAAGTCGCTGACCTGTTGTTGCTGGGCCGAGCCCAGCACGCCGGCCTGGAGGTGGTCGACGAAGTAGCGATACCCCTTGTCGGTCGGGATGCGTCCGGCCGAGGTGTGGGGCTGGGCCAAGTAACCCTCGCGCTCCAGGGAGACCATCTCGGAGCGCACCGTGGCGGGCGAGACGGCGATGTCGGTGCTCGAGGCGACCGAGGAGGAGCCGACCGGCTGGGCGGTGTCGATGTGCTCGGACACCACCGCTTCGAGGATGGTGGCCTTGCGGGCGTCCAGATCAGACGATGCGGGGTTGGTCGCGCGACGAGCCATGTTTCCTCCTTGTTAGCACTCAATTCTACCGAGTGCCAGCCTTCGGGCGTCCGCGGACGCGTGGCCGTGGCCGACGGGGGTTTTCAGTCCTCGAGCTTCAAGGCGGCGACGAAGGCCTCCTGGGGCACCTCGACGCGTCCCAGGTTCTTCATGCGCTTCTTGCCCTCTTTTTGCTTCTCGAGGAGCTTGCGCTTGCGGGTGATGTCGCCGCCGTAGCACTTGGCCAGCACGTCCTTGCGGCGCGCCTTGACGGTCTCGCGGCTGATGATGCGCCCGCCCACGGCCGCCTGGATGGGCACGTCGAACATCTGGCGCGGGATGAGCTCCTTGAGCCTCTCGGCCATCTTTCGTCCGTAGAAGTCGGCGTTGGAGCGGTGCACGATGGTGGAGAACGCGTCGACCGGCTCGTGGTTGATCAACAGGTCCACGCGCACCAGGTTCGAGGTGACGTAGCCGCTCTGTTCGTAGTCGAGACTGGCGTAGCCCTTGGTGCGCGACTTCAAGGCGTCGAAGAAGTCGATGACCACCTCGGCCAAGGGGATGGAGTACTTGAGTTCCACGCGCTCGGCCGAGAGGTAGTCCATCTTGATCATCTCGGCGCGGCGCGACTGGCACAGGTCCATCACCGTGCCCAGGTACTCCGCCGGGGTGAGGATCGAGATGTGCAGCATCGGCTCGTCGATGTGATCGAGGCGCGAGGCGTCGGGCAGGTCGGTGGGATTGTCGATCTTCACCTCGGTGCCGTCGGTCAGGTACGCGCGGTACACCACCGACGGCGCCGTCGCGATGATGTCGAGGTTGAACTCTCGCTCCAGGCGCTCGCGCACGATCTCCATGTGCAACAGACCCAAGAACCCGCAGCGGAAGCCGAA
>Ga0209698_10002678_pt1 | contig 20047 bp, 14 predicted proteins | sample LitLauG_LLR_2012_FD_187203 | JGI IMG/M metagenome (GOLD analysis project Ga0209698, IMG submission 187203) | Freshwater sediment microbial communities from Pennsylvania, USA - Little Laurel Run_MetaG_LLR_2012 (SPAdes) (version 2) | ecosystem: Environmental > Aquatic > Freshwater > Creek >...
CCGTGGATTCACCTGTCGACGCACACCAATCATGAGAGCCAGAGGCAGATTCAATTCGCGGCTAGCTGGCACGACCGCTTCCATAAGGATCCGGCCGCGCGTTGATTCATCCGGAAATTGAGATGGAATTCGTGGCCGAACTCGCATGTCAGGAAGCGAAACCGCCATGTAAGTCGGCGCCATGCGCTGCTGCCAGTCCGCGAGGAACCGCCGGATCTCGGCGATCGATCGATCCGACAACTGCGAATCCACCGAATATCCCAAAGCCTGCAACTGCTCGTAGTGCGCAGGCCACTGGAGCAAAATTCGATCCAACCGCAGAGCAGCGCGAAACCGCGGATCCCGCTCCCCCGCGCTCATCCAAAAGCGCTGCTCTTCCGGATCGAGCGGGTCATTCGTCATCGTAATGACGTCCACTCCCGCCAGTCGCAGCGTCTGCTTTATATGAGCGTCGAGGTTTTGACTCCGGAAGAAATTCCGTGCCTCCGCCAGATCGGGAGCATCCCTGCGCAGTCCAAAGGCTTGCAGCACAGCCACAACGCCCCGAGTCGCTTCCGACATCGGGCTGTTCTCCACGAACAAAGCCCGCCAGATCGCGTCCGCCTTCTGCGCTTTCGAGAGTTGAAAATAAGCTTGCGGAGTCATCTCCGACGAGCGAAAGAACTCCGCCTCGAGATAGTGATAGGTGAGCAGTTCATCAATGCCGCACAAGCCAAGCTTGCCGAAGGCCGGCGGAAACAGGTGCGTGTGAATATCGATAAAGGATGTTCGATGGAGGACTTCCTCCACCACACCCTGAACGCGCTCGTACGCAAGCGCCGTCTTCGAACCGGATTTCTTTGGAACACGTCTCGCTTTGACCGAATCAGATTTCATCGCGATGGAATTCTAACAATGCTTGTGCCCCATCGGCCGGGCTGAGTTGTCATAGATCACTGCGCCACAGGTTCAATCCGCGGCATAAGGATGTGAATGCAGGCCAGCGCGACCAGATACGTCGATCCCGCAATCAAGAACGGCACCGTATAACTCCCGGTGTACTGCAGAATGTAGCCCACGATTTTGGCGATGATCATGCCACCCACGGCCCCGGCCATCCCTCCCATGCCGACCACCGAAGCCACGCTCTTCGCCGGAAATAGGTCCGAGGGCAGGGTCAGCAGATTGCATGAGAATCCCTGATGAGCAGCCGCCGCAAGTCCAATCAAGAAAGTCGCAAGCCACAAGCTATCAGTGCGATAGGCGAACATGATCGGCACCGCACAGACCGCGCATACAAGCATCGCCATCTTGCGAGCCGCATTTACTTTGTGTCCGCGACGCAGCAGGGACGAAGAGAGCCATCCTCCCGCGACACTGCCGATATCGGAAAAAACATACATCACCAGAATCGGTAAGCCGATCGCGGCCAGGCTCAACCCGTGCCGCCGCTGCAGAAAATCAGGAAGCCAGAACAAATAGAAATACCAGGTCGGATCGATGATGAATTTCCCGGCGATAAACGCCCACGTTTGTCGGTGAGGCAGTAATTGGACCCAACGCATCTTCTCGGCGGGTTCCGGCGCGTCGCCGCGAATGTACTCGAGTTCAGCCGGACTCACTCGAGAGTGTTTCTCCGGGCTCCGATACAGAATCAGCCAGAACAGCAACCACAAGAATCCCACTGCACCCGTTGCCACAAACGTCCATCGCCAGCCCCATCGAGCGGTGATCCAGCTCGCCGCAAAAGGTGTGAGAATCGCTCCCAGATTCGCGCCTGCGTTGAAGATACCCGTGGCCAAGGATCGCTCTTTCCTGGGAAACCATTCCGCCACCGTTTTAAGGCTGGCAGGGAAGACCCCCGACTCGCCGAGCCCCAGGGCGAATCGAAACACCATGAAGCCTGTGAGCGATCGCCCCAGCGCGTGTGCCATCGACGCCAGGCTCCAAAACGCCATTGCCAGCGCGTATCCTAACCGCGTTCCGACGCGATCGATGAGCCATCCCACGCTCAGCATCCCCACAGCGTAGGCGGCTTGGAACGCCAGCACCAGGTTGCTGTAGTCGATTTCGCTCCAGCCGAAATCATGTTGCAGCGTGACCTTCAGGACGCCCAGCAACTGGCGGTCCATGTAGTTCTTGGTGGTGCCCAGCAGCAGCAGTGCACAAATGATCCAGCGGAAGTAGCCGACCGAGGAACTCCTCGACCTTCCTGCGGCGGCTGGCGGAGGATCGGCTGCGGTGGACAAGCGCCGATTCTGACCGCAGCAAAAGCCACTGTCAAGCTTGCGGAAACCGCTGAATCAGAAAAAGGTGTGGAAATGAAAAAGGCGGCGTCCAGAGACGCCGCCCTTGGTTGGGTTGTTGTTCGTGGATTGTTATGCGCCCGCACCCGCGGCCCGGACCAGCGCCTCGGTGCGTGGAACTTCGGCCATCCGCCCAAAGTACAGGCTGTAAGAACGGTGAATCCCGTACATCACCGGAAACACCGCCAACGCCAGTTCCCATCCCAGATGCGAACTGACCGCCTGCACCATCGATGTCACTCCCACGCTCACCACGTAGTATGGGAATGAGAGTTGCGCCACGTTCCACCAGATCTGTCCAGCGCTCTTGCCCTCGCTTGCCGCGACGATGCAAGCCACCGGAGCCGTCTGTCCAAGGAACAGGGTAGCCGTTGCCACAATCAGGCTCACCGTAGTCGAGTACCACTGCATCGCGTGCAGCGATTGCGCGTGGTAGGCCAGGCTCGCCAGGCACGTGGCAAATGCCATCATGCTGAGGTTGAACGTCATCTGTTGCGGGTTGGACTTCGTGCCCTTGCGTGGCCAGCACTGCACCGCGGTCGAAACGCAAGCCACCACGACCGCTTCTACCGCGCTCAGGCTCGCCACTGCAGTCAGCAGGAACGGGAGATTGACTGACATGTTGCCGTTCACGCCGGGCAGCTTGACTTTCATCCGCGACGTGACCGCCGCCAGAGCCAGTACCGCCAGCGCTAAGTACGGATGCAGTTGATGGCTGCCGTATCCGGCGTACGCCATGCTGCACGCCGCCGCTGCGATCATCGTGCCGATAAGTATCTGAACTCGCCGTGTCTTGTTCATAAGCTTCCTCCTTTCCTCGAATTACACGGCGGTCATTGCTCATCGTCACCGGCGTCAGAGAACGCAGTGGTCGCGTTACCGACCGATGCGCCCCAGACTACGCTGGTCGCCGATGCTGTTCCGGTGCTCGTTCCCCACACCACGCTGAATGCGTTCGTGGTGTTGTCACTCCATGGCAACGAGGTGCCCCACACAACTGAGTTTCCGTTCACGATCGAAGTTCCCCAGACCACCGAGGTCCCCCAAACTACCGAGGTTCCCCAAACCACCGAATTGCTCGCGACGCTGGAGTTGCCGTACACGAACGAAACGACGTGAGTCTGCGGATTGTAGACAACGCTCGGCGATAGCGCAGCTCCGACATTGGACGGAGCCAGGTCGTTATTCGCGACCGCCCCCTGCACGTTCACCAGGCCCGATCCGACGGAGAACAGGTCATAGAAATCGACGAAGTTCATCAGCAAGTGAGGAACGTACGCCGAAGTCGAGGTGAAGCCCATCTTGTTCGCCGTCTTCATCAGCCGCGCTTTCACCTGGTCCGGTGTCAGCGTGCTTTGTTCCTGGAGCATCAATGCCGCCGCGCCCGCAACCGCTGGCGTCGCCATACTGGTTCCGCTCAACGTAAAGTAATCAGCCTTCCCGTCAGTTCCATTCACCAGATCCTTCGGGAACATGCTTTCCAAGGTGGCGCCGGGCGCGGACAGTGAAACGATGCCGTGCCCCGGAGCCATGATGTCCGGCTTTACGATATGGTCGTAAGTCGTGGGCCCCTTGGAACTGTAACTGGCCTTGGTCTGCGCCGCGGGCGAACTCGATCCATTGTTCTTGGTGGCGCCAACCGTCACAACGTACGGATCGTTTCCGGGAGCCGTAATCGTGCCGAAGCCGTTGCTTCCGTTCACGCTCAATCGGCCGTAGTTTCCGGCAGCCACAACCACAACGATCCCGTTCTGCCATGCCGATTCCACTGCCTGGCAGAGTGGATCCTGCGTGTAGCTGACGGGAATCCCGCGGCCCAGCGACAGGTTGATGATTCGAATGTTGTACGTATTCTTTAACGCAATAGCCTGCTGAATCGCGGCGATGACCGTGCTGTCGGTGCCGGCGCCGTTGGCATCCAGTGCCCGCAGGTCAATCAAGGTCGCCCCGGGCGCTACGCCTTCATAGTTCCCGCCCGAAAGATATCCGTTGCCGGCGATGATGCCCGCTACGTGCGTGCCATGACCATAGAGGTCCCAGTTTCCCCCGTTCGCGTTCGTGGTTGCCGTACCTGTGAAGTCCTGGTGGTAGACCACTCGCGAAGTGGTTTTCGTCGAATCCCAGAGGTCCGGATGGCTGTCATTAATGCCGCTGTCGATTACGGCGACGCCGATCCCCGCCCCGGTGTAACCAGCGTTCCATGCCGATGGTGCACCGATCGCCGTGTCGGTCAGATCATCCATCACGTTCATCGGATGGTCGATGGTTACCGACGCGACCTCGGGATCAGCTTCCAACGCCGGCAATGCACTGACCGGAATCGTGAAAGCTGCACCCTTGATCATGTGCAATTTGCTGTGCAGTTGTGCCCCGCGGCCCCGCATCGTTGCATAGTGCGTCGATGTAGGTACCTGGTTGTACTGCACGATGACCCGCACCATCTGGTTCTTCGCCTGGCCTTGCTTGGCCTGCGATAGACGACTCTGCAACTCAGAAGCAATGCGGAAATGGGTTGTACCGGCTGCATCTGCAACCGGGTTGCTCCACCGTTGCCCGAAGGCCATACCGGTGGCCAGCAGTACCACTATCGTGACGCGCTTGCCCCAAGCGGCACTGTGCCGCTCGCCGCGCTTCATCTTCTGTGGCTTTGTACATTCCATAAATCTCACCCTTCTTTCGTTTGGGGGAAAGACAGAGCTTCGTACTCACGGTATTCATTGCAAGGGAATGCCCAAGCGCCTCAACGTAAGTCATTGATTCTGTTGAGCATCAGAGGGCGGGGCGGAAGAGGATTGGAGCCAATCTGTCCCACAACCGGGGGCGCGGGACAATGTGACCCAGGTGACCAAGGTGATCAGCGAATGGTTACTGTCTCTTGGAGCAACCCAAAAACACGTGGCCCCGGACGCATTCGTCCGGGGAGAAAGGGTGAATTTGGAGTGTGAGGTCGCAGGTCTGAGGTCCGAGGTCGAGGTCGGGGGGTGTCACTGTCCCGCAGCGGCCGCGCGCGCCGCTGGCATCTGTGGCATAGCTGCCAAGAGCCGCCGCGTGTACTCATGTTGAGGCTGCGCCAAAACCTGCTCGCATGATCCCAACTCGACGATTTCACCCTGGTGAAGGATCGCAATGCGGTCGCAAATTCCAGCCACGGATGCCAGGTCGTGAGAGATATAGAGAATCGCCATCCCGGTGTTGCGGTTCAATTCGCGGAACAGCGCCAGAATCTCCGCCTGCGTAATCACATCCAGCGCGCTCGTAGCCTCATCTGCAATCAGCAATGCCGGACGATGCATCACTGCCATCGCAATCAGTACGCGCTGTGCCTGGCCCACGCTCATCTGTGCCGGATACTTCTTTAGAAAATCGTCGTCCGAAGGAAGGCTCACGCTTTCGAGAGCACCACGAATAGCCGCTTCGCAATCGATCTTCGGGCCGGACGCATGTGCCCGCCACGCTTCTTTCAACTGGGTGCGAATTTTGAGCGCGGGATTCAACGATGATAGCGGACTCTGTAGCACAAGGGACACCTTCCGTCCCCGCAGCGCCCGCAGGTCGGACTCGCTCAGCCGCAAAAGGTCTGAGTCATCGAACTTCACCGTGCCCTCGACCTGGGTTCGCTTACGGTCGAGCAATCCCAGAATCGCCATGGCCAAGGTGCTTTTCCCCGAGCCACTCTGGCCGATGAGCCCCAGCACCTCGCCGCGCCGAATGTCGAGATCAACGTCGCGCAGCACAGGCGACTTATTTCCATACTGCAGCCAAAGGTGAGCGGACAGGAGAATATCGGAATTGAGATGATGATCCATGCCTCCGTGAACCTTTTTGTCCCCTGTCGTGAAAGATTTTGAGTTACTTCACCGAAAGCCGCTCCACATTCCAGTATGTCTGCGGAACGAGGATGACCGGACTTGCCCCCTGCACATTCCCGGCCACTGCCGACAGCGCATTTCGATTTACGAGGAAGATGAACGGCGCCTGTTCCACGACGATCTCCTGCACCCGGTCAAACGCTTCCTTCCGCTTCTTCGCGTCCGCCGACGAAGCCTGCAGCCGCATCAACCGGTCAATCTCGGCCTCCCACGCGGTTTCCGGCGCCTTCTCCTGCGGATTCCATTGATGGTTCTCTGATGAACTCAGCCACACGTTCATCTCCTCGTTGGGATCGAGCCCGACATTCGTGAGGCCCAGCAGGATCGCCTCGTAGTCGAAGGTCTGCGTCACGCGTTCGATCAGGGAAGGGAAGTCCAGTGTAACCACGTTGACCTGGATTCCAATCTTCTGCAGATCCTCCTGGATCATCGCCGCCATGCGCTCGCGGTATTTGTTTCCCGAGTTCGTGATGATCGAAAACACAACCGCATTTCCGAACGCATCTTTCAACGTACCGTTCTCCAGTTGGAAGCCCTCCGCCTGCAGCGCCTTCACAGCCGCGTCAGGAGAATAGGCCTGCGGTTTCAGCTTCTCGTTAAACCAGAACTTATTCGCGGGAGAAAATGGTCCCGCTGCGGGCTGCGCATGTCCGCGGAACACCACGCGGCTCAAGTCCTGACGGTTGATCGCCTCTGAAATCGCGCGCCGAAATGCCGCCGAGCGAAACCACGTCTTCTTGTAGGGCGGTATCGGAGCCTTCTGAACTTCGTTGAACCACATCTGCTCGCTGTCGAGCGATGGCCCCGCATCGTGCACAACCTGTGGATTCGTGCTCGCCAGCTTGTCGAAATATTCGCTGTCCAAAGAGTTGATCAGGTCGATTTCTCCGCGCTTGAAACGCAGCATCTCGACGTCGCGGTTGGGTTGAATATCGAGCTTGATCGAATCCAGATACGGCAGTCTCCGCCCCTGCTCGTCCGTCTTCCAGTAATTCGGATTCTTCTTCAGCAGCAACGACGATCCCGCCTGATAGTCGGCGACCATAAACGGTCCAAGCACTGCCATTTCCTTTCTGGCCGAATGCGCCGAAACGATCGCGACCTGATCGAATTGCCGGTCCAGTCCGGCTACCGGCGCAGGGAAGGTAATCGTGATCTGAGTGGGAGAAGTAACCTGGGTCTCCACGTTCCCCGGCCCCGATCGAAACGTATCCCCCGTCGGCGAGTGCATCGCCGGATCCATCATCTGCTGCACGGTGTATGCTACATCGTCAGCCGAAAACGGCGAACCGTCCGAAAAAGAAACTCCGCTACGCAGCTTGAATGTAATCTGCTTCCCGGCTTTCGAGACCTTCCACGACTCCGCCAGTTCCGGCTCCAGAGCCTGTGTCTGCCGGTTCATTCGCACTAGCACGCCGCCCGTCAAGTATCGGATCGTCGCCGAAGGTTCGTCTTCCACTTTGAGCGGATCAAACGTCTTCGGCTCCGCCCGCAGGCAAAACCGCAACTGTCCCTGCGCGGACGCATCGCCCACGAAAAGCCCCAGGCTGACGATCGAAATCGCCACCGTCCCCAATGTCACTCCACCAATCTTTCTGCCCAGACCCTTCATGCCGCGACCTCCTCTTGTCTCGAAAGCACAATCTCGAATGACGTCACCACCAGCACCAGCAATACCAACGGAACGAATTTCCACGGCTCCTCGCCGACCGAAACTAATCCTTCCAACTCCTTCAGCAGACTTCCCCACGAAGGCATCGGCTCCGCCACGCCTAATCCCAGGATTCCCAGGTTTGCCTCGCTCAAAATGAACGCCGGAATCGAAATCCAGAATTGCGCGTAAAGTGCCGGCTTCAAGTTTGGCAACACATGAATCCAGAACAATCGCGCGCCACGGATTCCTGATGCCCGAGCCTGCCGCACAAAATCAGAATCCCGTAGCAATCCTGCCGTCGCGCAAAGCACCCGCGCCGCGCTCGTCCAACCCAGCAGTCCCAAGATCAGAAACGTAACCAGCACCGAAACGAGCGGTGACACATTCAGCGGCATCAACGCGCGAACCGTAATCAGCAAAAACAGCCAGGGCAGCGACAGGAACAGATCCGTCATCGCCATCGCCGCACGCGCCCAGTGACCGCCCAGGTATCCCGCCAGCCCGCCCACCAGCGCCGCCATCAACGTCGAAAGCAACGCCGCCGCCGGCGCCAGTAGCAGTGAAATTCGCGTCCCGTACAGCATGCGGGCAAACCGGTCCCGCCCAATCTCATCGGTTCCAAGCCAGTGCGCTCGCGATGGCCCCGCATCGGCCGCTTCTCGATACTGCCTGGCATAGCCCGACGGGGCGATCCAGTTCGCCGCCAGCGAGGCACCCGCCACAAACAACAAGACCGCACATGCGAGGATGCGCCAGAACTTCATGCTTCCTGTCCTCGCAACATATGTCCGAGCACATCCGCGCCGGAGTTCGCCAGCAACGTCACCAGCGTTACCAGAATCGTGAGATTCATCAGCAACGGCAAATCGCGCGCCAACGCCGCCTGCCACGCGAGCTGTCCGATTCCCGCCATCCCGCACAGCGCTTCTACGGGAATCGCCGCCCCCACCGCGATGCTCACCGAAACGCCCGCCACCGCCAGCATCTGCGGACCTGCCAGCGGCACAACATGCCAAAACAGAATCCGCCACTCGCTGAGCCCTTTGGCTCGAGCCGTCACGATGTGCGGCATCGAATAAGCCTTGCCCAACAGATTCCGCGCATATCGATACACGCGCGGAAAAACAATCAGCGCTATTGCGATCGCCCCCGGCACCCGCCACAACACCGACAGCAGGGCCAGCACAGCCGCCGGAATACAAAGAAACGTCCCGCTAATTGCCGTCGCCATGAAGTCGTACGCCGAAGCCCGCATCCAGGCCGCGCTCAGCGCCAGCGCGATCGCTACGGCCCAACTCAGCAGTATCCCCACTCCGACCAGTCGCAAGGTCAAGGGAGCCCGTGTCCGAATCAAGGTTTTCACCGGCTGGTTCAACGAAATCGAAGTGCCCAAGTCGCCGTGAGCCGCACGCTCCAGGGAATGCCAGTAGAAGCGGAAGATGTTTCGCTCGCCTTCGCGCGCCGCCTTCAAAGCGCGAATGCTCTCCGAACTGAGCCTCGGATCAAGCTGCTGCTCATCGACATCGAACCCCGGCGCCAATCGGACCAGCATTGCCGACAGCAGCCCTCCCAACAGAACCGTGCCCACTAGCGCCAATCCATGCCGTGCGATTCTTTTCAGCATGGATTGTTCCCCTAGTCCCCCGCCGCCCCTTGCGCCTTGCTTTCCTGCTCGCGCGCAGCCGCTTCGGCGTGGTGCACCTGCTTCATCGAATACATGCGCCGGTCGGCTTCGGCCAGCAGGCGCTCGACATCAAAACCATCCTCGGGGCAAAAGGCTGACCCAACACTCAGTGTGATCAGGTCCCGTCCGCACACGTGCCGTCCCGACTCAACTGCGGCTTGATTCAACCGGTCAGCTTTCTCCTTCGCTGCCTCCGGCGTCAGCCCCGGCGCGGTAATCACAAACTCGTCTCCACCCATGCGCGCCACGTAGTCATACCCGCGGCACACGTCTTTCAACCGCGTGGTGAATTCGCGCAGCAGCTTGTCGCCTTCCAGATGTCCAAACGAATCGTTGATCTGCTTGAACCCATCAATGTCGCATACCATCACCGCCAGCGGCGTCTTCATGCGCCGGCAACGCGACACTTCCTGCGCCAAATGCACAAACAAGGAGCGTGCATTCGGAAGACCGGTCAGATAGTCGGTCGTGGCTGAGCTTTCCGCCTGCTGGTACTTCAGCGCGTTCTCCACCGACAGCGCCACCTTCGATGCGACGGCCAGCAGTATTCGCAAGTGATCGACCGTGAACGCATCCTTCGTCACCTGATACATGGCGAGCACGCCCACCACTCCGTTCAGCCCTTCCAGCGGCACCACCAGCGCGGACTGCAGGTTTGTATGCTTAGTGGAATCGACGGAATATCCCGCCTCCACCTGCGGATTGCCGTTGACAATCGGTTTCCCGTTCTCTGCCACCCAACCGCACAGCCCTTCGCCCACGCGGATCTTCAACGACGAGAGCACGCGGAAGTTGTCTCCGTTCACCAGTTCCGGCAACAGCCATCCATTTCGGTTCACAAACACTGCAATCGAATCGTATGGAATCATGCGTCGCAGCCGCATCGAAAGCACCGACAGCGTTTCGCTTAAGCTGAGCGACACACCCAGATCCTGGCTCAGCTCAAACATCGTCTGCGCTTCCTGCCGTGCCGACGCAATCGAGCTCAAGAAGTCCGCGTTTTCGGTGAAGCCATGCGTCGGCTCGCTCTTCTCAAATCCCGCCGCGGGGGACTGCCCGCGCTCCACGCGTACGTCCTTCGACAGTCCGAGCGACCCGCCGGGGACCTCCGACATCTGCGCCTTGCGTTCCAGTTCGATATAGCGGCGCTCCAGGATCGCCACCACCTTTGGATCGAACCATGTACCGGCCTTCTCCTTCACCTTCGCCATCGCCTCGGGCAACGGCAGCGCCGGACGATACTGCCGGTCCGACGCCAGCGCATCCAGACAATCGACCGTCGCTAGAATGCGTGCCCCAATCGGAATCTGCTCTCCACTCAATCCCTCGGGATATCCCGTGCCATCCCACCGCTCGTGATGGCACCGGACAATCGGGGCTACCGGATATGGAAATGCCACTCGCTCCAGAATCTCCGCGCCCACCAGCGGGTGCACCTTCATCTTTTCGAATTCTTCCGGCGTCAGCAGTCCAGGCTTGTTGATGATCTGCTCCGGAACCGCCAGCTTTCCGATGTCATGCAACAACGCCGCCGCCCGCAGCGCCTCAATCTGCTCGTCGCTCAAACCGAGTTCTTTCGCCATCTCTACGGCATAGGTCCGTACCCTCTGCAAATGCGTGTGCGTTGTGTGATCCTTGGCTTCAATCGCCAGCGCCAGCGCCTCGATCGTGCGCATGTTCAACGAAGCAATTTCTTCGACATGGCGCTTCTCAACCTCAACGCGCTCTTTCTCTGCCTCCAGCCGCCCCAGGTACAACCGGTACGAGCGATACACCCAATAAATCAGCGGCAACACCAGTAAGGACGTCTGCCAACCCGCAGACTTATTCACAATCCCCACCAGGCCCACTGCCGCCGCACCCACCAGGTAATACGGGAACGACCAGAAGTAGCACTCCGACCACACCCTCCGGCTCGACTTGCCCTCGGTCATCGCAATGACTATCGAGATCGGCAGCGTGTTCGCGAAGAAAAACACCAGCGCCGCTACCATCAGCAGAATCGGCTTATTCGATCCCCAGCGCGCAGACAGCCAGTGATAGCTGAGATAGGTAAGGGAACTGGCATTGGCCATCATGCCAGCCACATTGAAAATCACTTTGACTGGATCGAGCCGCTTCCGCGCCTGCCACACACTTTGCACCAGTGTCGCGGTGCAGCCGATCGCCAGAGTCTCCGGAAGGCTCAGTTCCATCACGCCCAGCAGGATGAACAGGAAGTTCACCGACATCGTCCCGTCAATCCCCGGCAACTGCACCTTCAATCCCGAGGCCAGCACCGCCACCAGCAGGTAGCATCCGAAGCGCACCAGGTCTTGCGACTGCCAGTGCGCGAAAGAGTACGCCATCGCCACTACCCCGATGCAGGTAGTGATGCCGACGAACAATTTCGTCTGGATCGATAATCCGTCCGACTCTGCTTTCATGAACAACCTGACGTAAGTCGAAGCCTGATTCGTCCTGCTTGAGCCCAAAGCCTTTCCTGCGCCGCAACACAGAAGTACAGAGCCTGAGCACAGGAGTGCCCGTTACGCGGTCGGCCGCGCGCATCCTTTCGCGCGGGTAGGGGAGACCACACTCCGGACCCAGCCTTGCCGAATCGTATTGGAAATACAAGGTGTTCTGTAGCTTACTGAAGTAACCTGACCGGTTTCCGTATCGTTGTTCTGGCTTTTTGACAAGGTCGCAAATTCCTGCAGGTTTGTTGTCAGGAAATGCGTCCTCCGTTACTTTCGTTATCGCCCTTTTGATCAGTACCCTCGGTTGAACTCTGCCTCTGTGTCACCATCACTTCCAAACGTCTATGCTGACGTTTAATCCCAATCCCGAGCCCCGGCCTGCCGCGATTGTCTCCGGCCAGGCTCCATCAGCCGTGGACGGCCTTCCAAATTTGCCCGCGGTCTTCACTGCGGATCTGGATGGGAAGTTCATTGCTTGTAACTCCGAGTTCTCCAAACTCTTTGAGTATTCGTCTCGCGACCTTGCCGGATCGAAACTCGACACGATCTTCGCTTTGTCAGGAACGTCGGCGACTAACGGAGATACAGCCGTCGATCTGCGGGCCTCGATTCTCAGGGCGACCACTCGGGAAGGGAACTATCGCGCACCACTGACGGCAAATCCCAAATCGGGCAATGCTTTCCCGGTGCAGTTTGCAGCCACCCTGCTACGAGACGCGAGTGGACGCCCGGTTTCGATCGGGGTGCTGGTTGTACCTGCGCCGCAGCCACCTCCTTCCGCCACCAACGCGCTCAAGGCTCCCGGAATCATCTCCCGCAAAATCGATGATACCGAGTTCATTCTCGCCAGCCCGGTCATGCACAAGTTCATGGCGCTGGTCGATCGCGTTGCAGGCCATGCCGAAACCGTTCTGATCACGGGCGAAACCGGTACTGGCAAGGAACTAATCGCCCGCACCATTCACGAATCCTCGCACCGCCGCAATCGTCCATGGGTCGATATCAATTGCGCCGCGCTCCCCGAGAATCTCGTCGAAAGCGAACTCTTCGGATACGAAAAAGGTGCCTTCAGCGGCGCCGATTCTTCTAAGCCTGGACTGTTTGAGCTCGCTGATCGTGGCACGCTCTTCCTCGATGAAATCGGAGAACTGCAGCTTCAGACGCAGGTCAAACTATTGCGCGTTCTGGATGGGCAGCCGTTTTATCGTCTGGGCGGAAATCGCAAAATCAAAGTCGACGTCCGCATCGTCGCCGCGACCAACCAGGATCTCGAAGCCGCCGTCAAAGGCAACCGCTTCCGCCAGGACTTATTCCACCGTCTCGGTCAATTCCAACTTCGCGTGCCGCCGCTCCGCGAGCGCCCCGAAGATATCGTCGCTCTCGCCGAACATTTCTTGCGCCTGAAGAGCCCCACAAAACATTTTTCTTCGCAGGCCATCTCCGCTCTCCTTTCCCACTCGTGGCCCGGCAACATCCGCGAGTTGCGCAATCTGGTCGCGAAGATTGTCATGGAATCGACCGACGCGGAGATCGATTTCTCCGGGCTGAGCGCCTCTCTTACAGGAGAGCCCTCGGCCCTGCGTCAAACCGCTTCCATGCCCGTTAGCAACCTCGAAAGCATGGAAGAGCAGATGATCATCAAGGCCCTCGAACGCACCGGTGGACACCGCACGCTTGCCGCCGAGCAACTTGGCATTTCCCGGCGCACGCTCAGCCGCAAGCTAAAGGAATACAACATCAACTTCGCGGCAGGAGAAACCACCGCATCGCTCGGGTTCATCAGCACCGAGCAGCAAAAGTTTTTCCGCGCCCGCGTGGAAATTCCCGTCACCCTCAGGAATTCTCAAGGACAGGAAATTGCGGTACAGGGCGTGAACCTGAGCACAGGCGGGATGGGTCTCGACGGAGTGAAAGAGCCGCTGCGGTTCTCTGGAATGCTCGACGTAAGCTTCCCGCTGCCTGACAGCGACATTCGCTTCGAGGCCAAGGCCCGCCTCATGTGGGTCGGCGACGAAGGCCGCGTCGGCATCCGCTTCGCCGTCATCGAACCCGCCCTCTTCGAACATCTCCAGCACTGGTCCAACAAAAAGATGAAAGAAGAAGGCTGGGAGTTCCTGCCCTAGCTTCAGCAACCCCTTCAGTCAACCCGCCAGTGGAACTGCCGGGCTATTATCATTGCTCCGGACGGGACCTTTCGGGGATCTTCGTCGAGCATTTTGTTTGGAGGCTTAATGCGAAAACGCGGAGTCGCAGCGGGCATGATGGGATTCATCCTTCTTATTGTGTGCGCCGCGGGCGCGCAGACGGTGAACATTTGGCCCGGCGTGGCGCCTGGATCTGAGCAGTGGACACAGAAGGAAATGACTGTCGACGCCGGCTATGGAATGGTACTGATCAATGTGGTCACACCGACGCTGACAGCGTATTTGCCGGACAGATCGAAGGCAACAGGAACGGGGATCATTGTGGCGCCGGGCGGGGCGTGTGTCGCCGTAGCGATCGATCATGAAGGGACGAAAGTCGCGCGGTGGCTGCAGGAGCGCGGGATTGCGGCGTTTGTGCTGAAGTATCGCGTGCCGGAGAAGAAGGGCGAAGGGATTCCGGCGGACTTGAATATGGATGAGGCCTGCAAATATGGGATCGCAGATGGGATTCAGGCGTTGAAGGTGGTGCGGCAGCATGCACAGGAGTGGGGCGTGTCGGCGGATCGGATCGGGTTCATGGGATTTTCGGCGGGCGGGATGGTGACAAGCGGCGTACTACTGCAGACGGAGGGGGCGCTGCGTCCCGCGTTTGCGGCTCCGATTTATGGCGGACCGTTTGGAGTGATGCCCAAGATTCCGGCGAAGCTGCCTCCGATGTTTCTGGCCTGGGCTCAGGATGATGACTTGGCGGCTGACACGATGGTGCAGTTTTATGGCGCGTTGAAAGCGGCTGGGAACAATCCTGAGGTGCATATTTATTCAGCTGGCGGGCATGGGTTTGGGCTGAAGAGGCAGGGGACAACGAGCGATCACTGGATTGACGAGTTCTATTTTTGGTTGGAGGCGCAGGGGCTGACGAAGTTGGGGAAATAGTTCTCAGTTCTTAGTTGTCACAACTTCTCCCCTACTCCCTTATTCCTTGTCCTTAGAGAGCATCTGTTTTAGATCCTCGAGAATTTCACCGAGTGGAGCGGACGCAGGAACTCCGCCCTGCGCCAGGTCTTTGCTGCCGCCGCCGCGGCCTCCCAGTTTCGCCATTACTTCTTTCATGAGCGCCCCCATATCGAAGGGCTGGCCGGGGGATTGCGCGAAAATCAGTGACTGCTGCGGTGAGGTAGTGGCTAGAAGCGCGACGGCGTTCGGGGACAGGCGCGTGAGTTTCTGCGCCAGGAGTTTGGTGGCGTTCAGGTCGCGATCGGAGAAGGTGCGGACGATTAACTTGCGGCCGTTGGTCTCCGGAGTTTCGGCTAGCAGAGTTGCGGCTTGCGCTTGGGCGAGGTCGTCTTGAACTTCTTCGCGCTGCTTGCGGAGGGAGCGGATTTCGTCGAGCGACTTGCGGGCCTGCTGGGGGACGTCGTAGATGTGCGCGGAGAAGAGCGCGGCGGTTTCCGTGAGCGTGGTGAAGTCGCGGCGGGCGGTGGAGACGGCACGGAGTCCGGCGACGAATTCGACACGCCATCCCTGGCGAACCTTTTCGGCTTTGCGAAGGAGGATGCATCCGATTTGTCCCGTTCGGGAGACGTGGGTCCCCCCACAGGCGCTGAGGTCGAAGTCGCGGACATCGATCAGGCGGAGTTGGTCGCGTTCTGTGGTGGGGACTTTGCGGAGGCCCAGCGTGGTGGCTTCTTCGCGATCAACGTATCGCACGTCGACGGGACGGTTCTCGAGGATAACTTCGTTAGCCAGACGCTCGGCGGATTCGATTTGCTCTTTGGTGAGTGCAGACGTGTCGAGGTCGATGGAGCAGTAATCGTCGGCCATGTGAAAAGAGACCGTGTGCAGGTTGTGCAGGCGGACGAACGCGGCGGAGAGCACATGCTGCGCGGAGTGCTGCTGCATGTGATCGCGGCGGCGGGTGCTATCAATCTCACCGTGGACTCTGATTCCTGGAGCTAGCGGCTTTAGTGCTTCGACGTAGTGAACGACTTTCCCGTCTTCGGTGTCGGCGACTTCGGTGACACGGAGCTTGTCGGAGCCCGAGGTGATCCAGCCGGTGTCGTGGAGTTGTCCGCCGCTGGTGGGATAGAAGGCGGTGCGGTCAAGAATGAGCGCCGGGCGCGGAGTTTCGGAAGCAGATTCGACGGCGGCGTCGAAGTTGTAGAGGAAAGAGTCGTGGTAGTAGAGACGGTCGGTCATGGAGAGCCCTATTTTAAACGTAAGAGATGGAGTCGGGCCGGTTCCTCCTGTGCTCTTCTTTTGTATCGAGAAAAAGCCCCACTCCTCCCAAAATCAGGGAGAAATGGGGCACCCTTACCAACTCGATGTGCAACGTTTCTAGCTGCCAGCTTTCGCCGAGGACGTGGCGATTGTGCCGGCAGGCTCAATGACGTGCAGGCCGCATTCGGTTTTGGCGAAGCCGGGCCAGCGCCCGGCGCGGGGGTCTTCGCCCGGACGGACGGCACGCGTGCAATGTGTGCAGCCGATACTCGGGTAGTCCTGGTTGTGCAGTTCGTTGTAGGGGACGTCGTGGTCGTGGATGTAGCGCCAGACCTGCTTGGAACTCCAGTCGACAATCGGATTGACTTTCACGAGATCGAACTTCGCGTCCCACTCGATGCGGTGTGCGCTGGATCGGGCGGAGGTCTGATCGCGGCGGATGCTCGTGATCCAGGCGTTCAGTTCTCCGAGTTTGCGGCGTAGTGGCTCGACCTTGCGCAGATTGCAGCAGCTGTCGGGATCGCGCGTCCAGAGGGCCGTGCCGTGGGCGCGGTCTTGCTCTTCGGGCGAAAGGAGTGAGTAGACGCGCTCGATCGAGACCCCGTAACGGGCTTCGATTCGGTCCATTAGGTTGTAGGTCTCGGGGAAGAGGAACTCCGTGTCGATAGTGAAGAGGCGGAAATCCTTGCGCAGGCGCGATGCCATGTCGATGAGGACCATGCCTTCGGCGCCGAAAGCGGAGGAGATGGCGACGCTGTTGTCAAACGTTTCGAAGGCCCACGTGAGCGTGCGCTGAGGAGTCCAGGTCTCGGCCAGGTATTGCAATTGTGCGATCTGAGCTTGCGGGTCTTTCACGCGAGTGGTTCCTCGTTTCTTTCAAAAGTGGCGTACAACGGGGCGCTCGATGCGATGGCCGGCGCGAACTCCTGGGTGAGCGCAGCCGGATCAGCGAGGCCGACGACTTCTCCAACCACGAGAAGTGTCGGCGCGGGCAACTGCGGGGCCCGCCCCAGTTCGTCGATCGTCGTGCGGTGCGTCTGTTGATAAGGCGTGGTGACGCGCGAGAGGAGGGCGCACGGGGTTGTCGGTGCCAGGCCCGCGTCCTGCAGCCTCGCTGCGAGGTGTAAGTAGTTCTTGCCGGGCATGTAGATCACAAGCGTGGCGCTGCTCGCGACCAATCGGCTCCAGTCGGCGGCTTCTTTTTTGGAGGCTTGATGCGCGGTGATGAACACGACCGCGGAAGAGGCACGCCGATGGGTCAGCGGGATGGCGGACGTAGCCGCGGCCCCTAAGGCTGAGGTAATGCCAGGAACGATTTCGAACTCGACGTTTGCTGCCCGCAGGGTTTCGATTTCTTCTCCGGCGCGACCGAAGATCAGCGGGTCGCCGCTCTTGAGGCGGACGACGTGGAGTCCGGACTCGGCCAGGGCGATCATGAGGAAGTTGATTTCTTGCTGCTGAATCTTCTTGATGCCGCAGCGTTTCCCTACGTCGTGGACCTGGGCGCTTTCCGGAATCAGTCGCAGAATTTCGGGCGATACGAGATCGTCGTGCAGAACCGCTTGCGCGGTTTGCAGAAGGCGCAAAGCTTTCACCGTAAGAAGTTCGGGATCGCCCGGTCCCGCCCCGACTAGATAAACCTTCCCTTTCATGCGTGCTCTCCCTGGGTGATTAGTTCTGGTTGACGGGTGAGGGCGGCTTCTACGGCCTCCCGGCTGGCGAGCGAATGAAGGAGGTCGAGCTTGCGTTCCTTGTCGAGATCGCTGGCCAGGATTAGCTTGCGGGTCTCGCCGAGTTGTGCGACCCATGCCGCGTAGGCGGGACCGAATTGTTTTTCGAGCTGCTGGCGAATTTTCTGCGCGAGAGACGGGCTCTGTCCGTTGGTTGAGATCGCGATCTGGAGATCGCCGCGGCGCACGACCGACGGATAATAGAAGTCGCAGAGGTCGGGTACATCAACGACGTTGCAGAGGATACCGCGCTGTCGAGCCTCGTGATACACGCGCTCGTTCAGCGTGCGAGAGTTCGTCGCGACAATGGCGAGGAACGCTCCATCGAGATCGGCGGACTCGAAGCGGCGAAGTTCGAGCTGGATCTTTCCAGAGCGCGCCCACTCGCGAACGGTGGCAGTCGCGTCCAGAGACACTACGCGTACGCGGGCTCCGGTTTCGAGCAGGCCGGCAATCTTGGGCTCGCCAACTTTTCCGGCACCGACGACGAGGGCGTTTCTGCCGTCGAGTTTCAGGAACATGGGAAACAGGCTAGTCACCGATACCTCCTGCTACGTGTGCGAGATTTTGTTGGGGCAGATCACGAGCGACGGCGGGCACGAACTTACCCGCGAGAAATTCACGCAGCTCGGTGTCGCTGTGACGAGCGAAATAGCGCCGCAAGTTCTCACCCGGCTCACGGCTGGCGAGATAACGGCTGAGCAAACGTTCGAGCGCCTCGGGGACTTCGGTCGCCGCGCAGCGATATCCGACGGGGCGCGCGGTGGACTGATGCAGGCCAAGAGCGCCGCCGAGGCAGAAGTAGTAGGCGTCGACGAGTTGATCGTTGACCTTGGTCTTCTTGCCTTCGATGCCGACGTCGGCGATCCAGTGCTGGCCGCAACTGTTGGGGCATCCGGTGACATGAAGCTTCAGGTGTTGGTCGAAACCAGGGAGACGCTCTTCGAGCTCTTCGACCAGCCAACGCGAGAAAGTCTTGGTCTCGGTGATGGCCAGCTTGCAGAACTCGGTGCCGCTGCAGGCAACGATGCCGCGATGAAACGCGGATCCGCCGACTTTGAGTCCAATGGCGTCGAGTTCCTTGGCGAAAGTGTCGGCGTGGATCGTGGGGACGTTGACGATCAGCAGGTTCTGCATGTTCGTGGCGCGGAGTTCGCCATTGGCAAAACGCTCGGCAAGATCTGCCGCGGCGTGCATCTGGTCGGCGCTGATGCGTCCGCGCAACGCGACGGCTCCGACGTACGAGAGGCCGGGCTGCTTCTGGGCGTGGATGCCGACGTGATCGCGATAGACATCGTCGGGTGGATGCTCTTCGGCTGCGGGATCGAGTTGGAATCCGATGCGGTCTTCGAGTTCGGCCTGGAAGCGCTCGGCGGTCCATCCGTGGCGAAGGAAGAGGAACTTCAGGCGGGCGCGTTCGCGATGCTCGCGAAGGACTTCGGAGTCGCGGAAGAGTTCGGCGACACTTTTGATGACTGGGATCACCTGGTTCCAGCGGACGAAAGCGTTGAGGCGCGCACCGAGGTACGGTTCGGTGGAAAGGCCACCGGCGACGCGCAGGGAAAATCCGCTTTCGGGTTGGCCGTTCACTCGGCGCGTGATCGCCGTGAGGCCGATATCGTTGATCTCCGGGTACGGGCACCAGACGGGGCATCCGGTGATGGAGATTTTGAATTTGCGCGGCAGGTTGTAGAACTCGGCATTGCCCGCGAGCAGGCGCGACGCCTCGAGCACGAGCGGGGAGGCATCGACGAGTTCGTCAGCATCGACGCCGGCGACGGGGCATCCGGTCACATTGCGGACGACGTCGCCGCAGGCTCCAGTGGTGTTGAGTCCGACTCGCCACAGGCCGTCGAGAACATCGGGGAGGGCTTCGATAGTGACCCAGTGGAGTTGGATGTTCTGACGAACGGTGAGGTCGGCGATTCCGTTGGCGTAGCGGCGGGTGAGATCGGCGATGGCCCGGAGTTGCGGCGCGGTCATGATGCCGTTGGGGATGCGGATA
>Ga0209698_10002679_pt1 | contig 20027 bp, 17 predicted proteins | sample LitLauG_LLR_2012_FD_187203 | JGI IMG/M metagenome (GOLD analysis project Ga0209698, IMG submission 187203) | Freshwater sediment microbial communities from Pennsylvania, USA - Little Laurel Run_MetaG_LLR_2012 (SPAdes) (version 2) | ecosystem: Environmental > Aquatic > Freshwater > Creek >...
GGGAGTTTCATGAACGATGCCAGTGATGAATTCAGGCTCTTGCGCACAACGGTCGAGGATGCCCTTTATCTCGACGAGAACTGCCTCTCTCTGTCCGGGCCTGATGTGGTAATGGAGACTTAGTGCTGTCGTAGCTCTTTGTGTCATAGTGTTTCCCTTTGATCTACTGAATCCCGCATAATATAGCGGAATCAAACGAATAGAGAAGACTGTTTCCAGAATGCGGTAATCAGCCGCGGTCGACGGCGCATCCGTTTCAGGGATCGGCGGGCTCCTTCGCCCAGGTCCCAAAGATTCTTGGCGCAGACATTGGGTAGTTCGTGGTGCTTGCAATGCGCCCAGATGTACACCGGGTTCAGTTCCGGTGCATACGGAGGCAGGTACTCAGTTTCCAGGCGGCCCTTCTGATCTCGGATGAACTGCTGGGTGATTTTGCTGCGGTGGCCCGGAAGCCGATCCCAAATCAGCAGGATGTCTCCTTCAATGTAACGGAGCAGGTGTTTGAGGAACTCAATGATCTGCTCAGAGTGGATGGCCTGTTCGAACATCTGAAAGTAGAAATTCCAGACGGTGACGCCGGCAATGACGGACAGGGTTTTCCAGTTGAAATGGAACTGCAGGACGGGTGTCTGCCCGCGCGGCGCCCACGTGCGCCGCCGGTGAGGCCGTTGGCTGAGGCCGCTTTCGTCTATGAAGACGATCGTTCGGCCCTCTTTTTGAGCTTTTTTTTAATCTCTGGCCAGCGCTTGTGCTTCCACTGGTCGATGAGGGTTTCGTTTCGCTCCAGGGCGCGGCCTACGGGTTGCTGCACGCTCCAGTTCAACTGCCGCAGGATACGCCAGACGTGCCCGGGATGATAACTGATTGCGAAGCTTCTCTCGATCAAGTCAGCAACCCGTTGACAGTTCCACAACGGAGTTTCGTAACCCAGACGCTCCGGACCCTGATGGAGCAGTTCGACCAACCGGGCTTTATCGGCCTCATCCAGACAGGGCAACCGTCCCGCTCGGTCAGCTCGCCGCAGAGCCACGTTACCCCCATCCTGATATTCCTTCCGCCACCGGCTCACGGTTTGGTTGCTCACTTTCAGGCGACGACCGATCTCGCTGTTGTTCAGGTTCTTAGCAAATAGCTTCACCGCCCCGAATCGGCGCTTCTCGAGTGCCACAAAGTCGCGTTTAACGCCTCGCGGATTTCCCATGTAGGGTTAGACTCCGGCGGAGCGAAATAGTTCCTCTATATTATGCGGGATTCAGTAGGCACCCTTATTTTGGGAGGCGCCCAGCAACTGCGTCTCCCACAGGAATACGGAACCAGTTGCGCCGGCATGGTCGATAAAAAGCTGAGCGACTTCTCCAAGATGCGCTGTGCGCGCCCAATCACGTTGCAGTTCTCCCGCTAAGGCGAGCCATGTGATGGGTTGAGCTCCCGCAGCCACCATGCGGCGGACTGCCATATCGTGTGCTTCAGGAGACACGCCGCCCGAGGCGTCGGTGACGACGTACACGTCGTAGCCGTCACCCATCGCATGGATAGCGGGCATCACAAGACACATCTCCGTCCAGAGGCCAGCGATGACAAGCTTCTTCCGGCCCGTCTTTTTCACCGCCTCGACGACTTGCCGGTCCTCCCACGCATTGATGAAAGTACGGTTAATCGTCTTCTGATCCGGAAAAACTGCCTGGACCTGCTTGAAAATCAATCCCCCGCGTTCCTCGTTGACAGTGGTAAGAATCGTCGGAATGTCGTACGCCTTCGCGGTTCTGGCCAGGGCCGTGACGTTATTGATCACGATTGTGGGGTCGTGACTGTTTACGTTTGCCAACTGGAAAGGTTGGTGGTCGATGAGCAGTAAGACACAGTTCTCCCGTGTCAGGAGAGCGTCGAGGCCGACTTTCGTGAACGTTTGCATGATGTATTCCTCTCTATATCTGTCTATACCTGCGCAATCCCGCCATCGGCGAAGAGTTCGATGCCGGTTACGAAGCTCGAATCGTCCGAGGCCAGGAAGACGACCACTTTGGCGACCTCGTCCGGTTGCCCTAAGCGACCCAGCGGCACTTGCGACGCGAGCATGCCATATAGCCTCTTCCGCTGTTCTTCATTCGGCGCCAAACCCGCAAGGCCCGGAGTTTCGATAGGTCCGGGACTGACCACGTTGACGCGGATCTTGCGGTCCTTTAAATCCAGCGTCCAACACCGGGCAAAGGACCGTATTGCCGCTTTGGCGGCGGAGTAAACACTGAAGGCCGCCATAGCCGTGGAGCCCGCTGTGGAGGCCGTCATGATAATCGACCCGCCATCCGGCACCAGGGGCAGAGCCTTCTGAACCGTGAACAACGTACCTTTCACATTGGTATCGAAGGTTTGATAGAAGTGCTCTTCGGTAATTCCGCCGATTGGAGCAAAGCTGCCGCCGCCGGCGTTCGCGTAGACGACATCGAGCCGCCCTTTTTCGCGTTTGATCTGTGAGAAGAGCTTGTCGAGGTCATCGAGCTTCGAGGCGTCGGCTTTGACGGCTGTTGCGTGGCCGCTCATAAGCTTCGCGGCCAGGTCCAGTTCGGTTTGTCTCCGACCGGTAACGAAGACGTACGCTCCCTCCTTGACGAAACGCTGGGCGGTGGCAAGGCCGATTCCGCCCGTGCCGCCTGTGACAAGCGCGATCTTTCCGTCAAGTTTTCCTGACATTTGATTCCTTCCTGGGTTTGCCGCAAGTGCACTTCCGCCGTTCGTCGACTTTCAACGCGACGCTCCGGACTGTCGCGCCTGACTCTTCGGCGATGGCACGCTGCGCTTAATGCAACTGCTGATCCAATCGAAAGCTATGAATCTAAATAAGTTGGCGGAAGCCAAACGGGCGAGATCTCGCCAATGGTGAAATCCTGGACAACGTCGCCTCAGGAATGTTGCGCCGTCCGCGTGCGAAAGCGGCTCTTCTTGATTTTCAGTGCGCGAATCTTCGATTCGAGCGTCGACCGCGGGATTCCGAGCCGTGCAGCCGCTCCCGAGGGACCGAAGACGCGCCCGCCGCAAGCACGCAAGGCATCTTCAATGATTGCCTTTTCGTGGACGGCCAGCGTGCTGGACAGGCCGAGCCGGCTTTCGACCTGGGGAGGCGCGGACAGCCAGCTCTCGTCAACGACGAATTCGTCCGTGTCGGAGACAATCACCGACCGCTCGATAACGTTTTGCAACTCGCGAACGTTCCCAGGCCACGGGTAGGACTGCAAGTGATCGAGAGTCCGCTTGCTGACGCGCCGGAAAGCCTTCCCTGCCTTCCGCGCGTAACGGCCGATGAAGTGCTCCACCAGCACAGGAATATCTTCCCTCCGGTCCCGCAACGGTGGCACCCCGATGGGAAACACGTTAAGCCGATAAAAGAGGTCCTGACGGAACGTTCCGTCAGCCACCGCCACCATCAGGTTACGATTAGTCGCCGCGATGACGCGGACATCGACCTGAATTCGCTCTCGTCCTCCCACCCGCTCGAATTCGCGTTCCTGAAGCACCCGCAGCAATGCGACCTGCGTTTCCGATGACAGTTCGCCCACTTCGTCCAGGAAGACTGTTCCGCCTTCGGCCAACTCGAACCGGCCGAGTCGCCGTTGCACGGCCCCGGTGAACGCGCCTTTTTCATGACCAAAGAGCTCGGACGCAATCAGGTCGCGGGGAACCGCCGCGCAGTTGATGGCTACGAACGCTCGTGAGGCACGTCGAGACCGCCGGTGTATTGCCCGCGCGACAAGTTCCTTTCCCGTGCCGGTCTCGCCGGTGATCAGAACGGTCGATTCTGTAGCAGCTACTTTGACCACCCGCGAAAGCGCGGCCTGCAACGCTGGTGACATTCCCACAATCTCTTCAAACATGGAGACCCTATCCACCTCACCTCGTGGAGCGAGGTTCTCCCTATAAAGCTGTTTCCTAAGAAGCTCTAGTCCCCCAACAGCGGATTCTAGGGCTGCCCTGGTTTCAAGATGCTCGAGGCCATCCCGGAACGGGAGTGGCAAATCCCCGAGCCCGGCTGTCCGGATGAAATCCAAAACTATCTCCACGGCAGCGGAAATGCCGATGATCCTGTCGGAGTCATGGAGACCATTGTGGTTTGCCCGGAGCTTGTTGCGTCGTTGTGGTCCGTCCGAGCTGTCATGCGCACTAAAACTGTGGCGAACCACACCGCCGTCATCAGCATGTTGATGATCATTTGGAAAAGCCACCGTTTGGGTCGCCATGAATCCCCTTTCCATTGGTGTCTCGTGCGATTCCAGCAGTTTACGTGTCAATGCCGTCACGACAGAAACGGTCGACGGTCGTTCAGGCATTGCCGAGTTCCAACCGCCTCCGGCGCTATAATCTCCAACGGGGTACAATGCCGGGCTGATGCGTCCACCTGCGCTACCCCCCATAAACGCATTCTCGAGGGATTGGGTTTGGGAAGTCCTTCAGAAGATCATAAAAAATGATCAAAAACTCTAAATGGACTCTGTTTAAGTAGCTCCCATGAACCACTTGTACCGTTTCGGCCAGTTCGTGCTCGATTCCCGGAGGCGCACGCTGTCTCACGCCGATTCACCCATCTCTCTCACCCCTAAGGCCTTCGATGTCCTGCTCTTCCTGGCGCAAAACCCTAACCGTCCGGTCACCAAAGAGGAATTGCTGCAAGCCGTGTGGGGTGACACGTTCGTAGAAGAAGGGAATCTGACGCAATACATCTACAATTTACGCAAGGCGCTCGGGGACAACTCGGAAGACGCCCGATTGATCGTGACCATTGCTCGAAAAGGCTACCAATTTACGGCGGACCTCACAGTTGCCGAAGCGGCAGACGCAAAACAAGCTGTGGTCCAAATCCCGACCGCAAACAGTTCGCTAGCTAATACCGAACCAGTCCTCGGGAAGCCCGCCGATGAGGCGGCTCGAAAAGCTCCAAAGCACTGGCGGAACGCTGCGGCCCTGGCTGCGTTGACTGTCATTTTGGCGGCGCTCAGCTACGCGTCGTGGCGGCACTTTTCTGGCATGACGCCGCCGAGGTCCCACAAAATCATGCTCGCCGTACTGCCGTTTGAGAATCTCACTGGCGATCCCAATGAGGAATATCTCGCGGATGGCCTGACCGAGGAAACGATTTCATACCTAGGCCGGCTTAGCCCGGAACAGTTGGGTGTGATCGCCCGAACGTCGGTCATGGGGTACAAACACAAGGACGAACGCCTGGACCAGATTGGGCGGGATCTTTCTGTGGAGTACGTCCTCGAAAACAGCCTCCGCGAAAGCGGAAATCACATCCGCCTTACCTCTCAGCTTATTCAAGTGAAGGACCAGGCTCACGTGTGGTCGCAGGATTACGACTATTCGATGAAAGATATTCTAAATATCGAAGACGACGTAGCCAAGGCTCTTGCGCATGAAATTCGGCTGCGTTTGACTCCGCAACAATATGCACAGTCGGCTGAGTCGCACACCCCCAGTCCGGAAGCCTTCGATGCCTACTTGCACGGATATTACTTCTTTGAGCGGAACACCGAGAAAGAGGCTGACACAGCAGCGAAGTATTTCGAACGAGCGACCCAACTTGACCCATCCTATGCTTTGGCGTGGGTTTGGTTGTCTCGGACACGCAACCGGCAGGTCAACTTACAACTGATTCCCGCTGCGGAGGGTCACCGGCTTGCCCGAGAAGCAGTTGAGCGAGCTTTAGCGCTGAACCCGAAACTAGCAGCAGCCCATGCCCAAATGGCGCGAATTCAACACCAGGTTGATTTCGATTGGGTTGGCGCGGAGACCTCCGCCCAGCGAGCGCTTGCGCTCGAACCCGGAAATCCCGAGAACCTACTATCGGCGGCTTCCGCGGCAGCCATTCTCGGTCGCCTAGACGAAGCTGTTCGATTGAGTCGCCAAGCCGTTGATATGGATCCGATCAATGCAAATAGTTGGGAGGACCTTGGAGAGAACGAGTTTCTCCTTGGGCAGCTAGACGTAGCCGCTGCACATAGCAAGAAGGCGCTTGAACTGAACCCCGACGTATTCCCCGGCCTCATCCAGTTAAGCAAGATCTATATTATGCAGGGCCGGCCGCAGGATGCCTTGCCCGAAATCGAGCTCATACGCAATGCCGCCGTAAGTGCGTATCTGTATCCGATTGCGTACTACGCGCTTGGCCGGAAAAAGGAGTCCGATACCGCACTAAGTACCTTAATTGCGAAATACCATGAAAGTACGTACGGGATCGCACAGGTTTATGCTTTCCGGAGCCAGTCTGACGAAGCGTTCGCGTGGCTAGATCGAGCTTATGCCCAACGTAACACGGGTCTGATCTCTACCAAAGTGAACCCCCTACTGAAGAACTTACACAAGGACCCGCGATTTGCGGCGTTCTTGAAGAAACTCAATCTGCCGAAGTGAGGCTCTGTTTCAGAGAGAGTCCCGTAATCGGCCGATCGCTCATTCACAAACCTGAGCGCGCCGCTCGGTCCAGCGTACCAAGTGACGCCGGGATCATCTTAAGCGTTGGTTGCAACTGAGCTTTAAGCCATTCAAGCACCTGATCGTCCTCCGTCACTTGTCCAGGATCCCACCATTGGCGACATCTCGCCAATAGCGCAGTGCCGAACCTTTTTAGATTCAGCGGATTATGCTGGAACATTAATTGCCAATGTGTCTCCATGAGAATTCGGTGTTCACCTCAGCTTGCCGTCCTCGTCTTGGGCGCCGGTTTCTCGGTTCGACCGGCGACACCGACGCTCGAATCAATTCCCATTCCAGGAACGAAAGCCTTTCCAGAGAGCATCACATCGACTGCGGACGGTACGCTTTATGTCGGGCGCCTCGGGGACGGTGGAATTGTCCGCGTCAAACCGCGCACAGCCGAGAGCACGATGTTCGTCCAACCGGGCTCATCAGGCTCGCGCTCGATTTCGGGAGTTTTCGCAGATGAGGCATCGAACACGCTCTGGGCTTGCTCGAACGACCTGAGCGCCCTGGGCGCGCCTGCAACGGGCAGCGATATAGGGAGCGCGTTGAAGGCTTTTGACCTTAAGACTGGGAATGGAAAACGCAGCGTCTCATTGCCTGGGCCTCACGCGTTCTGCAATGACATCACCGTGGACGCGAAGGGGTCCGTATACGTCACCGACAGCGCGAATCCCACCATCCTAAAACTCTTTGCCGGCGCCACGACGTTCGACGTATTCGCGCAGGATTCGGCCTTTTCTGCGCCTCAGAGCGGTGGTGCCGGGCTCGACGGGATCGCCTTTGGCAACGACGGCAACCTTTACGTGACGACCTACACGGCTGGCAAACTTGTTCGCGTGGAAGTCAAGGGGGGAAGGGCCCTGCGCATCACAACACTCTCGGGCAACCATCAACTGAACTTTCCCGACGCGCTCCGAACCCTGGGTAACAACAGTTTCCTCCTGGTCGAGGGCTCAGGAGCATTAGATCGCGTGGTGATCCACGGCGGCACCTTCGCCGTCACCCAGATTCATGGCGGTTTTGCGACCCCGACGTCGGTTGCCCGGATAGGCACGACAGCCTGGGTCGCTGAGGGCAACCTGGCCTACTTCTTCGATGCTTCGAAAAAGAACTTAACGCCTTCCCTGCCTTTTCGAATCTACGCAATTCCATTGAGAAGGAAGATACTGAATGAGGTTTCAACCCGAGTCTTATCTCAAGGTTTCGCTCAGCCTGCCAATTGCGCTACTCGCCGCACAAAGTGCGTTCGCACAAGGCGCGCAAGTTGACGTGAAGCCTTACCCGAAGGTGACGGATGAACGGCTCGAGCACCCGGACGCCGGCGATTGGCTCATGTATCGGCGAACCTATGACGGCTCGGGGTACAGCCCGTTAAATCAGATCACACCGAGCAACATTGGCCGACTGACGCTGGCCTGGTCGGTGAACACCGACCTCCTTGGCGCCCATGAAACGACGGCGATCGTCAATCACGGCCGGATGTTCATCACGACGCCTCAAAACAACATCATCGCGTTTGACGCCAAGACCGGGACCCAACTCTGGCGGTACGCCAGAAAGTACCCGGACGGCCTGTTCCAGCTCCATCCGACCAACCGCGGAGTCGCGCTCTACGGTGACTACGTCTACATGGCGACGACCGATTGCGCCCTCGTGGCTCTCGACGCAGCTACGGGCAAAGAGGTCTGGAACGTCCCGCTCGATGACTACAAGACGGGTTGCTACTCGACCCTAGCGCCGCTTGCGGTGCGCGGCAAAATTATCGTCGGCTACTCGGGTGGGGAGCTCGGTGTTCGGGGCTCCGTAAACGCTTTCGACGCGCTCACCGGAAAGCGCATCTGGAAAACCTACACCGTGCCCGCGCCAAACGAGCCGGGTGGCGACACCTGGAAAGGCGAGACCTACAAACGAGGCGGCGGATCGACCTGGATTACAGGGGTCTATGATCCTGCCTCAAACACGACGTACTGGGGGACGGGGAATCCCGGACCGTGGGTCGCCGACGATCGGCCGGGCGACAATCTCTACACAGACTCGACGCTTGCTCTCGACGCCGACACCGGGAAGATCAAGAGCTATCACCAGTACACTCCGCACGACAGCTGGGACTGGGATGAAGTCTCGGCTCCGCTTCTGATCGACACAGAGGTCGATGGGAAGCTCACGAAGACGGCCACCCATGCGGGTCGGAACGGCTACCTTTGGATCCTGGATCGCGATCGCCTCAAGTTCCTGCACGCCTTCCCGTTCGCCAATAACAACGTGTTTACGTCGATTGACCCGAAGACCGGTCGACCCACGGTCGACGAGTCCAAGCGACCGGGGGCGCACCAGGGCGCAGAGTTCTGCCCGAGCATTGGCGGGGGCAAGGACTGGCCGCCCGAGGCGTGGAGCCCGCAGACGAAACTCCTCTACATCCCGGCGAACGACAATATCTGCGCGTACCTCCCAAAAGGTGAGGTCCCAGAAGCCGACTCCAAGGGGTTTTATGTGGGGTACGAGGTCGAGAGCATATTCGGGTCGGTCCGTACCGGCCCTGGCGCTTCTGATCACGTGGGAGAACTGCAAGCCTGGGACCTGAACACGGGCAAGCGAGCTTGGCAGCACGATTTCAAGACGATGCTTTGGTCCCCGCTGCTAGTCACCGGCGGGAACATCCTCTTCGCCGGCGGGACTCCGGATCGCGTGTTCAGAGCGTTTGACGCCCGCAGTGGCAAGGAATTGTGGAGCTACCCTCTGCCGTCCGGCGCCATCGGTGTTCCCACGTCATTTGAGGTCAACGGCGAACAGTATGTCGCCGTGACGACAGGCTGGGATCTCGACGCGCGTGGCGTTCAAAACGGCCTCGACAAGATACGGGGGACAAACACGGCAATTCCGCAGGCCGGCACGCTACTGGTGTTTAAGCTTCGCTAACTGGTACTCGCGTGGGCTCGAATAAACGGAGGAATGACAAATATGCAGATGAAGAATGAGCTAGAAAATAGAACAAGAGCATCGGCGCCGTTCAGTTCACGACGTCGGTTCATGCGTTCCGCTGCCATAACCGGTGGTACCGGTTTGTTGGCAGCGGGGTTGGTGCCAAGTAGGGCCCAGGAGAGCGCTAAGAAGGCTCCGCTGCTCGTGTTCCCGGCGGCGACCAAGGACGTCACACCTTTCACGGTTCATGTGCCACGGGCGGCACTGGATGATCTCAAGCGTCGGCTGGCGTCCACGCGGTGGCCGGAGCGGGAAACCGTCGGTGACTGGTCGCAGGGCGTACCGCTCCACAAGGCTCAGGCGCTGATCGCCTACTGGGGCGACAAGTACGACTGGCGCCGGTTCGAGGCTCGCCTCAACGCCTTCCCGCAATACCGTACTCAAATCGACGGGCTTGGCATTCACTTCATCCACGTGCGCTCCCCTCACCGGAACGCGCTGCCGATCATTCTCACGCACGGATGGCCGGGATCGGTCGTGGAGTTCATGGAGATCATCGGGCCGCTCAGCGATCCCACCCGCTACGGGGGGCGGGCGGAAGGCGCGTTCCATGTCGTCGTGCCGTCGCTCCCTGGCTTTGCCTTCTCCGACAAGCCGATGGAGACGGGCTGGGACGTGAACAGGATCGCCCGCGCCTGGGCGACGATGATGCAGCGCCTCGGCTACGACCGCTGGGTGGCGCAGGGCGGCGATTGGGGGGCGGGCGTGACGCACGCCCTGGCGCATCAGCGGCCCCAGGGCCTGATCGCGGCCCATGTGAACTGGCAGTTCGTCTTTCCCGAAAAACTGCCCGATAACCCCACGCCGGCCGAGCGCAGAGCTATCGACCGGGCGGCGTGGTTCGCCAACGACCAGAGCGGCTATTTTCGCGAACACGCGACACGTCCGCAGACCATAGGCTATCCGCTTGCGGATTCGGCCGCGGGTCAGGCCCTGTGGATCTACGAGAAGTTTCAGGTCTGGACGGACAATCACGGCAATCCTGAAGATGCGCTCGCGGTCGACGCCATGCTCGACGACATCAGCCTCTACTGGTTCACCGACACCGCCGCATCGTCGGCCCGCATCTACTGGGAGAACACCCGCGCCGGATTTGGAGGCCTTTCCAGTGGCAGGATCGAACTGCCGATGGCGGCGTCGGTCTTTCCGCACGAGATATTCTGCCCGCCGAAGGCCTGGGCCGAAGCACAATGGCCGAACCTGTTTTATTGGAATGAACTCGACAAAGGCGGCCATTTCGCCGCGTTCGAGCAGCCAAAGCTCTTCACCGAGGAACTGCGAAAGGCCTTCAGGTCACAGCGAGCTTAGCGATCTGGCTGTTGTCCGAACCCCGCGCTGGTGCTCCGCAGCGCACCAGATTTGAAATGAAGGATTGGGTGCAACTCATGAAAGACGGTTTAGAACACAGGGCAGAAATCGCAGTACCCGTCACCTCACGGCGTAAGTTCATACGCACCGCGGCCGTAACCGGTGGCACCGGCTTGTTATCAGAGGGGCTGCAGCCGATAAGGGCCCAGGAGAGCGCCAAGAAGGCCCCGTTGCTCGCGCTCCCGGCGGCGATGAAGGACGTCACACCCTTCACCGTGCATGTGCCGCAGGCGGCGCTCGACGATCTGAAAAGGCGACTTGCCGCTGTTCGCTGGCCTGACAGAGGACCGGCAACGGACTGGTCCCAGGGTGTGCCGCTGGCGAAAGCGCAGGCGCTCATTGAATACTGGCGCACTCGCTACAATTGGCGTCGTGCTGAGAGCTCACTGAATGCGCTGCCGCAGTTTCGTACGCAAATTGACGGTCTCGGGACCTACTTCATTCACGTCCGATCGAAGCACGAGAATGCCCTGCCGATCATACTCACGCACGGGTGGCCCGGATCGATCATTGAGTTTCTGCAGGTCATCGGGCCTCTGGTAGACCCGACGGCCCATAGTGGTAAAGCCGATGAAGCCTTTCACGTTGTAGTTCCCTCCCTGCCCGGGTTTGGCTTTTCGGACAAGCCGACCGAAGCAGGCTGGCGACTTCCCCGTATTGCGAACGCCTGGGCCGTGCTGATGGCGCGCCTTGGCTACAACCACTACGTAGCACAAGGCGGCGATTTGGGCGCCGGAGTCTCGAGTTGGATGGCCAAGCAGCGAGTTTCAGGGCTTGCCGCCATTCATCTGAATCTTCCGATCCTTTTTCCGCCTCCACCGCCACCCCCGGGCGGCTACACGGCGGCAGAACAGCCGGCGCTTGCTCAGCTCGGCAAATATGCGGGCGACGGTTCTGGTTATGCCTCGATCCAGGCGACCCGTCCCCAGACACTCGGGTACGGTGTTGCCGACTCGCCGGTTGGGCAAGCAATGTGGATCTACGAGAAATTTCAGGCATGGAGCGACAACAAGGGTGATCCAGCGGAGGCCATCTCTGTCGATCACATGTTGGATGACATTACCCTGTACTGGCTGACCGACACCGCCGCGTCCTCGGCGCGGGTTTACTTTGAGAGTTTCGCAAAGGACTTCGCCCGTGTGCCCATCGATCTGCCGGTTGCGGTGAGCATCTTCAAAGGCGACTTTTTTACACCTCCGAAGGTATGGGGCGACCAGACCTATTCGAAGCTCTTCTACTGGAACGAGGTTCCGAAAGGTGGTCACTTCGCCGCGCTTGAGCAACCTGAGCTGTTCGTTGCCGAACTGCGGAAGAGCTTCGCTCAGGTGCGCTGACTGCGGAAGCCAGCAATGACGCGGCACGCGCGAGTTTTCGCAAGGGCGATATTCCCGACAATATCACGCCACGAACGCTTCGAGGCCCGCGTGCGAAGGCGGCTCTTGGCAATTTTCAGCGCTCGAATCCTGGATTCGAGCGTCGAACACGGGATGCCGAGCGTGGACCGTGTCTCAATCGTTCGTGAAGCAAGGGTGAAATGTCCTCGCGCTGCATCTTTGTTCTCGTCACGTCCGCCGTCCTGGTGGCTTCACCAGCAACCGCCCAAACTCCGACGCCGGACCCAGCGCGCAGGTATCCACTGCCGACGTACGACGAAAACTGGCAATTCCTGAGCGATCCGGACCGTCACGCCGATCGATGGGACATCGTCAAGTACCTGCCGTTAGGTGACGGAATGTTCGCTTCATTCGGCGGGGAGGCGCGCGAGTCATACGAGAGGTTTGGCAACCAGAACTTTGGCTTAAGCGTGCCGAGTCCGAACGGATACCTCTTGCAGCGATACCTGCTGCATGCGGACGTTCACTTGGGCTCGCGTCTGAGATTGTGGACCGAGTTGAACAGCTCGTTCGAGAACGGTCGCCTCGGTGGCCCGCAACCCGTCACCGAAGAAGACAAGCTGGATTTGCATCAGGGGTTTGTGGAGTTCGAGATCGTTCAACGACCCGGCGTCGCCGTGCGCGTGCGAGGAGGCCGCCAGGAGATCGAGGTCGGGTCCGGACGCATGTATTCACTACGCGAAGGTCCGAACGTTCCCTTAAGCTTCGACGGCGTGCGGGCGATCGCACAAACGGGATCATGGCTGGTCGATGCTTGGGTAGTGCGGCCGGTGACGACGACACCGGGGATATTCGATGACTCGTCACACCGCCAATTTAGTGTCTGGGGCACCTACGTTACGCGTACCAGCCGCCGGCAAACGTCGCTCGACGCTTATTACCTCGGCTGGGATCTGCGAAACGCCAGCTTCGACAAAGGTGTCGCCAACGAACTGCGTCATACCGTTGGAGCCAGGCTCTGGCGAAATGGACTGTGGGCTTACGACTTCGAGGGCATGTACCAAATCGGCAGCTTCGGTGCAGGCAACATTCGCGCCTGGAGAGGCGTGGTCGAAGCCTCGCGCGGATTCGCTGGTCAGTGGAATCCCCGCGTCAAGATTAACTTCGACGTTGCGAGTGGGGATCGGAACCGATCGAGTCCGAATCTCGGAACTTTTAACTCCTTCTTTCAGAGTGGTGAGTATTCGGGACGCGCACAACTTCTCGGGGCGAGCAATTCGATTCGTCTCGAACCGACACTGAGGCTGGCTCCGCGACGGAATATCTCTGTTTCGACAGGGTGGGGTTTCTATTGGCGCGAAAGCGAGCAAGACGGATTGTACGGAATTCCCGGGAATCTGATCGTTCCGAGCAACGGAGTGCCAGGGCATTACGAAGGGAGTCGCCCGATAGCGGAAGTTGCATGGTCGCTGAATCCGCACCTTTCCGTGCATCTCAACTACATCTTTGTGTTCAACGGGCGGTTCGAAGAACGGTCAGTCCACGCAACGGCGAGCGAAAGCTACGTCTGTCCATGGATTACGTATCGTTTCTAGTGAGGACGCCCCGAGCAAATCCTGATGGTGAGCGTCGAGGCGGGCAACGATCTATGTCTCGATCCATCGACGCCGTTGTTCCAGGTCGTTCGAAACTGGCTCGAGCGTAACGGGAACGAAATACGCCTGCGGTACCGCAAAGCGCGGCGCCTGCACCATCATCCTTGACGATAACCGATCCGATACTGACCTCCGTCTGCGACAATTGCATAGCCACTGGCAAATGCAGCATCATCGCTCTTGAAGAAACCGCACCCGTAAGCGCCATCCGTGCATCTGGCGTGCAGCGTTTTGGACCTTATTTGGACCTTATTTGGACCTTATGGCCCCGGCCGGATGGGACCGCGAGGGACCGGCCCACAACGGAGAAACAACGGTTTATGCTGGCCCGGACCGCGTCAAGACACGCTGAATCAGCTTGAGGAACGTGTTTGAGCTCGTTTGAACGAGTTCGATGTTTGCGGTCGTGGCGGAATTGGCAGATGCGCATGCTTGAGGTGCATGTACCCGTAAGGGTGTGGAGGTTCAAGTCCTATCGACCGCACCAATGAACGTGACAAAACCGGGGATAGAACACTCGGATGTTATGCATATTATCCGTGTGTTTCCATTCCATGGCAAAGAGCGTCGCAACGGCGACCATCGAGACTAGCGCGACTCTTCGTGTAGAGATCGTACCTCCGGCAACCGGCGCACCTCGGCGATGAAGTTCGCGAGCAAAGGAGAGGTATTGTCCATCCTCCACACGAGGGCCAAAGTCAGAGGCATGTTCAAGTCAACCACGGGTAAGATGACCACGGATTCAGGGCACCGCCAGCGTGCCGTTGCAAGGACCCATCCCACGCCGATGCCGGTCGACACGAGACTTAGGATAGTCGGCTCGTTCACTCCTTCCTGAACTATGTGGGGAGATTTCAATCCTCCGCGATAACATTCGCGCATCATCTGATCGTAGAAGGCCGGGTTTGCCTGCCTTGGAAACCAGACAAAGGGCGCATCCGTTAGGTCGCGCAGGCGGAGTTTCTTGAGCCTTGTGAGCGGATGCCTCTTGGGAGCGGCCAATTCGACGTGTTGTCTGGCCACGAGAAGTTGGTTCAATTCCGGATCGGAGGTTGGCATGAAATTGACGAACCCTGCATCCAAACGGCCGGATCTTATTGTCTCTAATTGTGCCAGACTCGCATCTGGTTGAAGTTGCAGTTCGGCGTCGGGTTGGCGCTCCCGGAATCGCCGGAAGGAATCCGGAACAACGCCGCGCCATGATGCATTCTCGGTAAATCCGACACGCAGCGTGCCTGAACGGCCGCTCGCCACTCTGCCGGCACGCACAGCCGCTTCGCTTAGCTCCTGAAGAACACGGCGCGCATCCTCCAGGAATAGCTTGCCGGCTGCATTCAATCTCACTCCGCGCGGGAGGCGCTCGAATAGGTTGAAGCCGAGTTCCTTCTCCAAATCCTGAATCTGGCGGGACAGCGCAGGCTGAGCCACGCGCAGCCTCCGCGAAGCGCGCCCGTAATGCTGCTCCTCGCCGATCGCGACGAAATATCTCAGCAATTCCATTCTGATACTCTATCGCGATTGGTCTGATCGTAAAGATGTCTTGGACGTATTGGACAATCTCTGTCAAATTAGATCCACGAACGTGAAAAACACCAAGAAGAGAGCAAAAGTCAAACCGGCTCGAAAAAAGCAGCCGACTTCGAAGCGCGCAAAACGTCGGCGAATGGTTCCTATCCCGGTCGCTTTGGAGCGATAGGTCCTCGACGCCCCTGTTTAGGAGGCCACAAATGAAGGCACTTGTACTGAACGGAATTGGTCACGGGTTCGACTTCGAAAACGTTGACATCGCCGCGCCGATTGGGCGCGAAGTTCTCGTCGACGTGCAAGCGTCCGGGCTGTGTCACACCGACGTGCTCTTTGCCACCCACGATTTTGTTCCCACCCCATCGGTGCTTGGTTACGAGGTGGCGGGTGTCGTGGCCGCAATCGGACCCGACGTCGCGCAGATCCGCGTCGGAGATCACGTCGTAGGTTCTCTCGCACAGTCGTGCGGGGCCTGCGCGCGATGTCTGTCTGGCCGGCCCTTCCAGTGCAAACATCCTGAGTCGACAGTACGCCGGCCGGCTGATGGACCGCGCCTGTCCAGAAACGGGGCCGGCTTGTACCAGGGTTTCGGGCTGGGCGGCTTCGCCGAACAGGCGCTCATCCACGAGAACCAACTCGCCGCGGTACCCAAGGAGCTTCCGTTCGCCCAGGCAGCGTTGCTCGGCTGCGGTGTCGTGACAGGAGCCGGTTCTGTCCTGAACACCGCCAACGTCAGCGCCGGCGAGACAGTCGTGATCTTCGGCGCCGGCGGCGTCGGGCTCAATGCGGTTAGCGGCGCGCGCCTCGCGGGCGCGTCGAGGATCGTCGTCATCGATATCCAGCAAAAGCGACTCGACGAGGCTGGGCGCTTCGGCGCCACCGACGCCATCAATTCCACAACGAGCGCGCCTGTAGAGGCCGTCCGCGATCTTCTGCCGGAAGGAGCCGATCACGTCTTCGACTTCGTCGGGTTGAAGTCGGTGGCCGAGCAGGGTCTTGCCATGCTGGGCGTCGGTGGCGGACTCTACCTGGTTGGAGTGGCAAGACCCGATGTCGAGATCGGTCTGAACATCGTGAGTGCGATCGATCGGCAGAAGCGCGTTCAAGGCGTGAATTTCGGCTCAACCAACGCCAAGCGCGACATCCCTATGTACGCGGAGCTGTATCTGCAAGGCCGGATGAACCTGGATGACCTGGTTTCGAAGAGGATTGCGTTGAGCGACGTCAATGACGGCTACGCGGCGCTCAAAGACGGCTCGCTAAACCGAGTCGTCGTCACGTCGTTCTGACAGGAAAAGATAAGGAGAACTGCCCACTATGAATCCCACAAGAGGAGAGACGATTAAGACAATCACTACCCACTACATCAACGGATCGTTCGTTGAATCCCACGGCCGCGAAGTCATGGACATCATCAAGCCGACCAACGGCCAGGTGATCGCCCGCGTCACGCTGGCCGATGAAGAAGATACGCGGCGCGCGATCGCCGCAGCCAGGAGCGCATTCGCCGGTTTCGGTCGGTCAACCAAGGAAGAGCGCGCGAAGATCCTCCGCCGACTGCATGACGCCGCTTCGGCGCGCATTGACGATCTGACGTCTGCGATGGTCGAGGAGTACGGAGGCGTCGTCCAGTTCGCCGGTCTCATCGTCCAGTCGGGCATTAACGCATTTGTGGCCGCCGAGCAGGCGCTCCAGGAACTTCCATTGACACGCAGCTGGGGCAAGACGACGGTCACTCTGGAGCCGGTCGGCGTCGCGGGTTTGATCACCGCGTGGAACGCAAACGCGCTGTTTATTTGCTTAAAGCTCGCCTCAGCCGTGGCCGCCGGCTGTACGGTCGTCATCAAGCCAAGCGAGTTGAGCTCGCTCCAGACTCGGGTGTTGGTCGAGGCGCTGCACGAGGCCAATCTCCCGAAGGGTCTCTTAAACGTGGTCACAGGGCTCGGCAACGTCGTCGGCGCCGAGCTGGTACGTAATCCCGACGTCGCAAAGATCTCGTTCACGGGCTCGGTGGCTGTAGGCGAAACGATTATGCGCGACGGGGCGAAAACCATGAAGCGCGTCACGCTGGAACTGGGCGGCAAGTCGCCCAGCATCATTCTCGATGACGCCGTTCTCGACCAGGCGATCCCGTCGGCCCTCGTCATGGCCTTTTTGAACAGCGGCCAAGCGTGCGCCGCGGGGACGCGCCTCCTCGTGCCGAAGAGCCGGTTGGATGAGGTAAAGCGGGGCATACGCGACGCGATGAACGCTTTTTCGGTGGGTGATCCGGCTGATCCCAAGACCGCCGTCGGACCGATGGTGTCGCAGAAGCAGTACGAACGCATACAGTCTTATATCCGCAAGGGCATCGAAGAGGGCGCGGAGGTTCTGGTCGGCGGGGAGGGTCATCCGGAAGGTTTCGAAGCGGGTTACTTCGTGAAGCCTACGGTGTTTGTCAATGTGAAGAACGACATGACAATCGCCAAAGAGGAGATCTTCGGCCCCGTGCTATGCGTGATCGCTTATGGCTCCGAGGACGAGGCGATCCTGATCGCGAACGACTCCCAGTATGGTCTTCACGCCGCTGTTCTCGGGACCGACCTCGAGCGCGCGCGCCGCGTGGCCTCGCAGATACGGGCCGGGCGCGTCGTGATCAATGCTATGACGGATGATCCGCAGGCGCCCTGGGGAGGATTCAAATACTCCGGCATCGGCCGTGAATATGGCCGATACGGGATCGAGGCGTTTCTCGAACCCCGGGCTATTCTTGAATGATGGCTCTCTTGCGGGCATAGAGGACTTGAAACCAAGGAGACTAGATTATGAGTAAACACGCCAGGATCTCCCCCGAAGACGCCGCAGATCGCCTCGCCATCCGGGAACTCGTCGAGGCATACGCGCACTGTGCCGATCGTCGCGACGCGAAAGGTCAAGTGGCCCTCTTTACCCCGGACACCCATTTCGTGGTGTACATGAACGCCAAAGATCCGACGCCCTCACAGGAGTTGCACTCGCGCGAGGCGCTGGCTCCGGTCTTTGCCGATCTGAACCAGTACGCCGCGACCATGCACCTCCTTGGCCAGACGACGATCCTAACGCTGACCATCGACCGAGGCACTGGGGAAACGTATTGCATGCCCCATCACCTCACGAGCGACGGCAAAAACCGCCGCCTGATGATTGCCGCTCTCCGCTATATTGACACCTTCGTTAAAATGGACGGCACGTGGCTGTTTGCCGAGCGCAAGCTTTACGTCGACTGGCTGGAACAGCGGGAACTGTCATGAACCCTCCGGGGGCCGCCCACAAACGTCTTGTCATCGTGGGTGCGACGGGAATGGTCGGGGGATACGCCCTTCGCTACGCGCTGTACCACCCCGCCGTTGGACGCGTGACGGCGATCGGCCGCCGGAAGCTTGGAATTTCGGATCCCAAGTTGGACGAGGTTCTGCACCGAGACTTTGCGGACTGCTCCGTACTCGCGCAGGCGCTCTCGGGTCAGGACGCGGCGATTTTTTGTCTCGGCACGTATACCGGCTCGGTATCGGATGCGGAACTTCGCAAAGTAACCGTGAGCTACACAATCGAGTTCGCACGGGTTCTCTGCGGCGGCAGCCCCGAGGCTTCGTTCTCATTTTTGAGCGGCAATGGCGCGGACCCGACGGGACGAAGCCGGATTGCTTTCGCGCGCTACAAGGGCGAGGCCGAGAATGCGCTACGCGCGGCGGGTTTCCCCCGCGTTTACATATTTCGACCTGCTTACATCTACCCCGTTGAGCCGCGGAAGGAACCGAATTTAGGCTACCGCCTCTTGCGCGGAATCTACCCTGCGTTTCGACTGTTGTTCCCTAACCAGGTGATTCGGGCCGACGACCTGGCGCGCGCCATGGTCGATATTGCCGTCCGGGGAACGCCTGAGCCCGGCGGACTAATTTTAGAGAACACTGACATCCGAGCGATGGTCAGGTCGCTTCATCCCCCAAACCGGGGACATAGTTTCTAACTCTTATGGACGACCTCGAACGAATATCCGTCGGGGTCGAACACATCGGCGGCATAGTATCCCGGATAGTATTCCAGTCGTGCGCGGGGAGAAATGTTGTCCCTGGCGCCCGCGGACATTGCGGCCTCGTAGAATTCATCGACCTTATCTTCGTTTTCGGCCACGAAGCCCCAGTGAATGGCTGTTGGATCAGGCTTCCCTTGCTTTATCCAGAAGAACGCCTTCTTGCCGTCACCAAATCCCCACAGATCAGGATGACCGTCTTTGCCCTTGTACGGCATGAAGAATTTGATATTAAGCGGCTTCAAGGCCGCCTCATAGAACGCCAGCGAACGCTTGATATCGCTGACGGTCAGAATAATGTGGTCGAGCATATAGCCCTCAGTCCTCGCCGGCTGGTAAGTGTCCACGCGCCAGTTCTTAGCCGATCCGGTACTGGCCGCCGTCCACGACAATTGCCTGTCCCGTGATAAAGGCGGCATCATCGCTTGTTAAGAATAGAATCGCGCCCGTGATATCCTCGGGTTCTCCCAATCGCTTGATGGCTTGCTGTTCCCAGGTGGCGCGTTTTTGCTCTTCCGACTGAGGTGCGATTGCCAATGTATTCGTGAGGCCGGGCAGGACCGCATTTGCGGTAATACCATCGCTCGCAACATCATTTGCCAGACCTCTCATGAACCCGATGATTCCCATCTTTGTGGCGATATAGTGGCT
>Ga0209698_10002681_pt1 | contig 20021 bp, 18 predicted proteins | sample LitLauG_LLR_2012_FD_187203 | JGI IMG/M metagenome (GOLD analysis project Ga0209698, IMG submission 187203) | Freshwater sediment microbial communities from Pennsylvania, USA - Little Laurel Run_MetaG_LLR_2012 (SPAdes) (version 2) | ecosystem: Environmental > Aquatic > Freshwater > Creek >...
CACTGAAACCGCCCTCATGCCCGGCGGAATCATCGAAGGCAGGCCTGATCCCGCATTGACCGCTGCCAGCTTGCTCGGCAGAATAAATTCGCCCTGGTTGATCGGCTCCACCACTCCCCGATTCAGCACCTGGGATTTTCGGGTGTAATAGCCGGGTGGGATATTCGTTTGCGGGAATGACAGCAAGCGCAGATCGTGATCCTCGAGCCGGGCCCCGACCGGGATATTATTGGCCGCGACCACCACTTCCACGCCCGGCTCCCGGTAGCCGCCCGACGAGGTCCGCAGCCGGTTGTACACGCTATAGCTGACCAGCAGGCCCACTGCCAGCGCCAAGCCCCCAATCATTAACAGACGGCTTCGGTTCATTCCTCTCCCCCCGGGTCACCCCGGATCTGTTCGCTGCCGCAATGCGAAGCCGGATGCCTGCACCCCACGGCAGGCATCCCCGGTTGCTACTGGATACCGCTGGCAACCTGTGAAAACACGTTGTTGGCGTTCCCGCCAATCAGTCGGATCGTCCCGATGACGATCACCAGAATTACGGCCAGCATTACGGCGTACTCAGCGATGTCTTGCCCTTCTTCATTGCGCCACAACACTTTGGCCAGGTCCTTCATAGTTGCCCCTCCCTGATTTGTCTTAGACAGCGAGCCGTGGCAAACCTCTCCTCGGCCGCGTCCCGTAAGAGAAAGCGTCATCCGAGGTGGAACGATTCGGCACCCGCCCTCTGCAGTGACCACCGCGTTCCGTACCCAACTCTAGGGAACCAAACGGTTTCACTCGCCGTGTTAGTGTCGCAGATTCGACACCGGCACAGCTACATTTTTGCATTTTTTTCCCTTGCTGGCGATGAGTTTGTGGAAACCCCTTCATTTTTGCTGGACGCTGATTTGCGCACCAGAATAAACGCCTGCGAATCGCTATATTCCCCATGCCAGTTGGGATCAACAAGCAGAGCTTGCACTAAGGCGCAACGAGGCGGCACAAGCACCGCCCGCACATTCCAGCGGTCAAGAACCTCGCGCCATCCGGTCCGGACCTGGACCGCCGTCTGAAACTGCTGCAGCAGGTCGTCTCCATAGAGATCCGCGCGCCCGTCCACGAACACCCGGTACTCGGGATAAAGTTTGTAGATGGTGTAGCCTCCCCAGTCGTAGTAAGCGAAGATCTGTCCCCCCAAGTCGCGCCCGCGCAAGGCTTCCACCGCTCGTTCCGGAAATTGCTGGGACTCGGCGGCGGCCTGGCCACGGGCCAGCCCGACCCACCTCACCAGCGCAAACGCGGTCATCAGCACGACCGCCAGGCCGTTGAAGACCGGCCGAATCTTCGTCCTCGGTGAAGGGGAGGGTTTGACGGTCGCCGACTTAGCCCCCGCCAGGCCCGCTGCCACAACCGGTATCGCCAGCAGAACAAAAATCGGAATGTGACGAACGGCGTCCAGCGCGAGCAGCGTGGTCAGAACGAGGGGTACCAGCACGCGCGACGGCGGGCGCACGCATTTGCGGGCGAGCACGATCAGCAGCACCAGCAGCGCGATCAGAAATGGAATGAATCGGAGTTCGTGAAAGTCAGGCGAGAACCATTCCACGATAAACGAACGCATCCCGGTCGATCGCAGCGTATCGAACGGATAGCGGTAGAGCTGTGCGCCACTCGGGTTGAGAGGCACCAGCGCCAGGCATGCCAGCACCAGCAGCAGAAGGCGTGCCACTACCGGCCGAGCCTCCCGCCACGCTGTGTTTCCGATCGCCACCTCCACCAGCAGGCCAAAACCGTAAGCCAGCATCAGGGCCGGACCTAGCGCGAACCCGGCGTGCAAATTGAGCCAAAGCAGGAACATCGGCGGAATCGCGACGAGCAGCCACGGCCGCTCCTGTCCGCGCTCGAGCAACCACAACAGCAGGCTCGCCAAAGCAAAGGTGAACATTTGCGGGCGCACCCCCCATGCCGGAGCGGATGCTAGGGCCCCGAGCGCCGTCGCCGCCACCGCCCAATGCGCCTTGCCCGGACAGCGCAGATACAACAGCATGAAGCCCGCCGTCGTAACCAGCGCCGAGAGGACGATCAACCCCATAGCCCCGGTGTGTTTCGAGGTTTCGTAAAACACCACCTCCGACAACCACTCGTGCGATACCCAGGGCTGCCCAAAGCGGGTGAACGAGAAGGGGTCGGAGTGAGGAATGTGTCCCGTTTCCACAATCCATTGTCCGGTGCGCAGGTGCCACCAGAGATCGGGATCAGTGGCCGGACGGGCCGTCATCCCGAACAACCCCAGCAGCAGCACCACCGGGAATATGTTGGATAGAGAAAGCTGGCTGGCTCTCACGCTGAGCGATCATAACCTAAACTCGAAACTACTCGAGCTCGATTCCAGTATCGATTTCGTGTGCTTCCCGCATGACGATAGAATCCAAGGTCAACAAGGATGAGTAGCCAGCTCCAGGCTCGCTATCGATGGGTCGCGGCTTTTCTGCTCGCATCGGCGATCGCGCACGGAATTGTATTCTGGCAGCAGCGCGCCCGGATTCTGGCGGGGTACGGAGATTTCTCCGCCTTGTATACCTCCGGCTTACTCGTGCGGCGAGGGCAGGGAAGGCTCCTGTATGACCGGCACAAGCAGTGGACGGTCCAGCAGGAATTTGCGCCCAACGTGGACATCCGCAAGGGTCCGATGCCGTTCATCCGGCCTCCGTTTGAGGCCCTCGTCTTCCTCCCGCTGGCGTACTTCTCCTATCCCGCGGCCCTGGCCATCTGGTCGCTGGCCAAGATCGTTCTGCTGTGGCTCACCGCGCGGGTACTGCCCCGCCCGGACCCTTTCACCCGCATCTATCCTTCCTGGTTGGAAGTTGCGCTTTGCCTGGGATTCTTCCCCGTGTTCCTCGATTTGTTCGAAGGACAGGACGCCATCCTCTTGCTGTTCATCCTGGCCGCCGCCCTCAATCGCCTGCGGTCTGGGAAGGATGTTGCTGCCGGCGTGATCCTGGCGTTGGGACTTTTTAAATTTCACCTCGTGCTGCCGGTCGTGATCATGCTCTGGCTGGCCGGACGGGCGCGCATCCTCGCCGGTTTCCTGCCAGGGACTGCCGTACTGGCGGCACTGTCCTGCGCCCTCTCGGGTGCCAGCGTCCTTTCCGTTTACCCGAAGTATCTTCTCGACCTGAATCGCGCAACCGGGGTTGGAGTGGTGACGGCCCAGAGTATGCCGAATCTCCGCGGCCTGCTCACGGCGTTTCTGGGGCGGGCGCCTTATCCCGGTCCGATCCACTGGTTGCTTTTGCCGGTCGCGCTTGTGGCCATTGTGTTCACGGCGAAACTTTGGAGGCCTCTGGTGAACACGGGCTTTCCGGGCCTCGGGTCAGGTTACTGCCTGGCCTTGTTGGTCGCTATCCTGACCAGTTATTACGCCTACAGTTACGATATGACCTTATTGATCATTCCGCTGCTTCTGCTGGGCGGCGGATTCCTCGATCAATCCGGGTTGCCGGCCATGCCACGGCGCATGATCGCCGGTGGCTTGCTGCTGGCAATCTGCACTCCTTTGTACTGGGCGCTGATCCTCCGCCTCGATCGTCCTTACCTGCTCGTTGTTCCGATGTTCATTCTGGCGCTCGGCATCATAAGGGCGATGCGGCAGGCGCGGCTCGCAACCCTGCAGGCCTTCTAGCAGCTTGCGGAAAAAGTCAATGCGGTACTTGATTTTGGGTGGCGCAGCGGTTTACCGGTGCGATAAACGGCCTGTTTTCAGTAGCGGCTTCAGCCGCTGAGGTTAGGATGCAGACCGCGAAGGGGTTTTTCCGCAGCCTTCTAGGCCGTCGGTCGCTCTATTGCAGAAGTTGCCGACAGATCGCGCCGCGCCCGAGTCAGAACAACCACCAGCATCGGAACGTAAAAACCCAGCACGCACCAGAGCCCGACCTGCTGAACCGTGCGCGGGATGTGATACCAGCGCCAGAGCCCGATCACCCAACTGCACGCTACCGTTGCGAGAATGCTGCGACGGGTCTTCGGGATCAGCCACAGAATGAAGGAATCGTAAAACCAGCGTTGCGGTAGCACACATGCCAGGAAAAGCAGCCGGGCGTCGCGCTCCCGCCAGCGCCAAAGCGCCAGGGCCAGAAGCGGCCCGGGTACAACCAACAACGGAACGAAGTGCTGATATCCGTGAAGTTGCGGGATCCATTCCAGGGGCCAGCGCGGCCGGAACACGAAACTTGCCAGCAGAAAGGCAGCGGCGGCCATCAATCCGGTGCGGGAAAGGTGCGTGAGCGCGACCGGAGCGCCGGTCTGCGGCTTCGCGAGACAGAACGCAAAGGCCAGGGGGAAGAATGCAGTGCACATGATGAGCGGCGTCCACTGGGCGGTCATGAGAGCGGCCCAGTAGGGATAAGCTAAGAAAATCAGCAGCCGCTCCGGGTTCTCCCGGATGAGTCCCAGGGCGAGCAGTCCGGAACTGATTCCGAAAAACACGGCGGCGGCAATTTCGGGCGGTAACACCGTCAGAGGGATCGCCGCAATCGCGGCGGGCAACGGGTAGGGAACGGTTCCCGCGGGAGTATTGGCGTAGGGATTCTCTCCCGACAAAAGCGCGCGGGCGGCGCGATATGCCCAATTGAAATCCGCTCCCCCGAGTTGGAAATGGTGCAGGAACGCCCAGCACAGCGCGCCGCTGGCTACTCCGATGGCCGCCGCCACGGCGAAATTTCTGCTCGGATGAGAAATGTTCACGGGAGCGTTGTAGTATCCAGATTCTCTCAGATTTCGCGATGACACCCGGCATTGCCCATAAGCCGCTCTGGCTGGTCCTGGCCGCTGTGCTCGGCGCGGCCGGCGTTTGGCTGTACGCGCAACGCGTGCTCGTACCCTACCAGATTGCCGATGCCGCTCGCCACGACCGGCCGCGCGGCAATCTTTCCGACCTCTATCCGCGCTGGCTCGGTGCGCGCGAACTCCTGCTTCACGGCCGCGACCCCTACAGTCCCGGCGTCACACGCGCGATCCAGCAAGGCTACTACGGGCGCGCGCTCGACCCGGCCCGCCCTGCAGACCCGAAAGACCAGCAGGGCTTTGCCTATCCCCCGTACGTCGCGTTCTGTCTTGCCCCCACCTTCCATCTCCCGTTTGACATGGTTCGAAAAGGATTCGCCTGGGTCCTGCTCGCGCTGACCGTCACCAGTGTCCCGCTGTGGCTGCGGGTGTTGCGCTGGCCGTTGCGGTTGTGGGCACAGGCGAGCGTCGTGATCCTCACGATTGGCAGCCTGCCCGTGATGCAGGGTCTCAAGCTCCAGCAGATCACCCTCCTGGTGGCTGCGCTGCTGGCGACCGCCATGGCGCTTCTGGTGTCAGATTGCCCAATCGCCGCCGGCATCGTGCTGGCTTTCGCAACCATCAAACCACAACTCGTGTGGTTGTTATTGCTCTGGTTGATGATCTGGACGCTGCCTGACTGGCGTCGTCGTTATCGCTGGGCCGTGTCGTTCCTTTTGACGATGGCTGTCCTGTTCGCGGCCTCGGAGTGGGTTCTGCCGCACTGGATTCCCCGCTTTCTGCGTGCGGTTCACGAATACCGAAGTTACTCGGACGCCGTCTCGGTCCTGGACAAGCTGGTTCCGGCTCCCTGGAATTGGCTTTCGCGGATCCTCACCGCAGCGGCGACGTTGCATGTGTTCTGGAAGAACCGCCATCTTGCGGTCGACGCCCCCGAGTTTGCCACCATCGTTTCCCTTGCGCTGGCCGTGACCGTCATCATCATCCCGAGCTACCCCCTCTATAACCAGGTCATGCTGCTGCCTGCCCTGCTCACGCTGCTGCGGGAGCGGCAACTGATCTGGAGCCGGAATGGTTTGAACCGCATGCTGTTGAGCGTGGTCGCGATCTTTCTGTTCTGGCCGTGGGGCGCGAGCTTCGTTCTGGCATGCCTTTCCTTTGTGCTCCCAGCCGAGATCGTGGAAAGAACCTGGGCCATTCCTTTCTGGACGGTTCTCCCCCTGGCCCTGGTAGTGGCAGCGATGGTCCTCATCCGGAGTTACCAGAAGTCTTTTGCCGCTCGCCAAGAGCCACGCACGTCGTAGAATGCTAACGGCGCGTGCCAGGGAGCGGCACGGCGTCCGCAGGAGAATCCAGAGTTCATGTCGGCGACTTCGTCTTCGCATGCGGGAGTTTCCAGCCTGTTTCCGGTCGCGATCTTTGTACAGGGCGGCGACGAGCAGACGCTGTCTCTGAATCACACTCCCTACACGATTGGCCGGAAAGTGGATCGCGATCTGGTGATCCCGGACCCGCGCGTCTCGCGCGAGCACGCCCACATCATTTCCGAAAACGGCGAGTTCTTCGTCATCGACCAGGGCAGCAAGCACGGCACCTTCGTCAACGGCGATCGGGTGGAACGGCGCAAACTGAACCGCAACGACAAGATGGAATTTGGGGCGCGCGACAGCGCCTACCTCATCTTCCACCCGATGCACAGCAGTTCCAACACGGCGCGCGAATTCCTCAGCCAGATCTCCGGCATTCAAATTGCCCCGGAAGCCAGCGACATCGAAAAGCTGACGTTGTTCATGGACGCCGCCCGCCGGCTCAACACCATCGGCGTGCTCGATGAAATCCTGGTCACGCTGCTCGACGCTACCCTCAAACTGACGCTGGCCGAACGCGGCTACATCTTTCTCCGCGATGCAGACGGAACTCTCACCCTCGCCGCTGGCCGCAACTCCAAGAACGAACCGCTGCTCGATGACAAGACCATCTCCCGCTCCGTGCTCGAAGAAGCGCTGAGTTCCAACTCCGAGTACATGATCACCGATACCAGCCAGATGCTCGATATGAAGGGACGGCACAGCATCGTCGCCTTCGATCTGCGCACCGTGATCTGCATGCCCTTGCGCAAGCCGATCGTGCAAACCACCCGCGCCGATCAGCCGGCGGGCGGGGAGGCGATGGGCGTACTCTACGTGGATTCGCGCTTCGCCTCGCGCGATATCACCAAGGTCAGTACCGATATCCTGCGCGCCATTGCGACCCAGGCTGCGCAACTGATCGAGAACGCGCGCCTCGTGCAAGCCGAAGAAGCCGGACGCCGCTACCAGCAGGAGTTGTCCATCGCAGCCTCCATTCAGCAGCGCCTGCTGGCGGTGACGCTGCCCGAAGTTCCGTTTGCCCGGGTCAAGGGCCGCAATATGTCTTGTAAGGAAATTGGCGGCGATTTCTTCGAAGCGGTGAGTACGCCCGAAGGCCTGGCCATCGTGGTCGCCGACGTCAGCGGCAAAGGAGTGTCGGCCGCGCTGTTGGCCTCCACTCTGCAAGGGATGGTTTACTCCCACCTCATTTCCGGGATGCCGCTGACCGACATTGTGGCGGCTGTCAATCGCTTCTTCACCTACAAACACATCGGCGAGAAGTACGCGACCATGATCCTCACTCGCTTGCGCCCCGATGGAGACCTCGAATACGTCAACTGCGGACACGTTCCGCCCGTCTGGATCTGCCACAACGAAGTGTTAAGGCCGTCGCACGGGAACCTGCCGGTGGGCCTGCTGGCCGACGCAACCTATTCGAGCGATCGTTGCCAGATGCGGCCCGGCGACCGCCTGATTCTGGTGACCGACGGCGTGACCGAAGCCGAAAACGCCCGCGGCGACATGTTCGAGAGCGAGCGGCTGGAAGCCGTGTCGGGGAAGAGTTCCACGATGGAAGACATTTTTGTGGCCGTAGCCGATTTCTGCGGCGGCACGCCTCTCAACGACGACTGCACGGTCGTCGAACTCTCCTACACCGGCGGGTAAGTCCGGCATTTCCCCTGCACTCTGTCATCCTGAGCGGAGCCGGACGATGAGCGAAGCGAATCGTCCCGCGGAGTCGAAGGACCCCTACTCCCTTGTCGAACGCCGGCGAGAGTTCGAAGTTGCGAACCAGATTGTGGCGTTGTCAATATCTAAAAGTAAATACAACTCACCAGGATGCCCCAGGATCGTCCGCGAGCGTTGCGGACGAATTTTGGGATGTCCGGTGCGCCAAACGTCCGCCTACGGGCTTTGTGGTGCGATGGCGAGGCATTCTGCGCGACCATCGGAGCCAAGAAACCGCCGGATCGGCGCGCAGTTGTGCGGCGAATCGCTGTAACTTTAAGAAATAGTCCGCAACTCGCTGATTTTTCGTTGGGGATCGTCGAAGAGTGCAGTCAAGGCTTCGCTGTCTTGTGAATCTCCACCGTCGACCAGGTCTTGTCGGCGGCATGGCACAGCTTTTCCAGTCCGCAGTCGGCGCATTTCGGTCCGCGTGCCACGCACAACTTCCGTCCATGCCAGATCACCTGATGAGAAAAGGATGTCCAGCGCTCACGCGGAACAATTGCCATCAGGTCCTGCTCGATCTTGGTAGCTTCTTCGTGTTTCGTCAGTTCCAGGCGCCGCGAGATTCGCGTGACGTGGGTATCGACCACCACGCCCTCGTTTTTCTTGAACCAGGTCCCGAGCACGACGTTGGCCGTCTTGCGGGCAACGCCCGGCAGTGTAAGCAGTTCGTCCATTGTTTGCGGTACGACGCCTCCGAAGTCGGAGACAACCTTCCGCGCTGCGCCCACCACCGATTTCGATTTATTGCGGAAGAAGCCAGTCGAGCGGATGTCCGGTTCCAACTGCTCTGGCTCAAGCGCGGCAAAATCCTGCACGTTGGGATATTTCTCAAACAGCCCGGGCGTGACCATGTTGACGCGCACATCGGTGCACTGCGCCGAAAGAATCGTAGCCACTACCAGTTCCCACGCGCTGCGGTGCGTGAGAGCACAGGTAGCATCCGGATAGAGACGATCCAGTCCGGCAAGAATCTGCCCAACGCGTCCCGGAGCCAGGGGATTGTAGGTTCGTGTGGGGCGGGCGCCTCCGCCCGCCTGCCCTGTCTTGGGTTGGGTGTTGCGGGAAGGCAAAGGCTTTTGCGGCGCGAGCTTCTTGCCGCGTACGCCATCCTGCCGTCCACTGCGGCTCGGTTGGCGTGGCATGTTTCCGCGGGGCATAGATCCTCCTGGGCAGGCCATCATGGTAACAAAGCGCGCAGGTAACCCCGCCGCAATTGACGCGCTGCCGGGCGGGTGAGTAGTCTAAAAATCAAAGGAAAAATTGTGGCTGTCAAAAGCATCAAACTCGGGCAGGTCTGGCGTCAGGATGCGAGCGGCCAGGATTTCCTGGTCACCAAGGTGTACAGCGAGGTTTTCAGCCACTACGCGGTCCTGCGCCCCGCGGAAGTCAACGCGCCCGATGCGCCCACCGTCAAGGTGAAGGTCGCCAAGGCCCCCGACGGAGTCACTCTGCCCGGCTTCAGCTTTACGCAGGAAGGGGCATTCTGAGAGCCATCAGCTGTCAGCCATCAGCCGTCAGTTCTCTTGCTGAAGGCTGATGGCTGAAGGCTGATGGCTGCTTCATGACTGAAAAAATCCTCGCCGTCCTGTTCGTCTTCATCAAATCGATCGTGGCCGCGACCGGCTACGCTGGCATCGCGATCCTGATGGCGATCGAGTCCGCCTGCATCCCGCTGCCTTCCGAACTGATCATGCCCTTTGCCGGCTACCTGGTATTTCAGGGGACGATGAAGCTGATATGGGTCGCGACCGCGGGCGCGATTGGATGCAATCTGGGTTCTCTCGTCGCCTATGAGATCGGATACTACGGCGGACGCCCGCTGGTCGAGCGCTACGGGCGCTGGATCCTGATGGGCCGCCGCGAACTCGACTGGGCTGACCGTTTCTTTCAGCGCTGGGGACAGGCGGCCGTCTTCATTGCGCGCCTGCTGCCGGTGATCCGCACATTTATCGCGTTGCCCGCCGGAATCGCCCGCATGCCGCGCGGCAAGTTTCACGCGTATACATTCCTGGGATCGTGGCCGTGGTGCTTCGTGCTCGCCTGGCTGGGCATGAAGCTGGGCGAGAACTGGCGCTCGATCGGCAAGTACTTCCACCAACTCGATACCGTGATCGGCGTGATTCTGCTGGCGGGCATCGTGTGGTTCGTGTGGTCGCACTGGCAGAACCGGCTGCGCGTCAACGCGGAGTAGAATCGCTTTCCCTCTGTGTTCCTCTGTGTCCTCTGTGGTTGAGATTTCTCTTAACCACAGAGGACACAGAGGGTCACAGAGGAAAGCCTGCAATTACTTTTCTACCGGTCGCGCCAACTGCGACGCCACCAGCTTCCACTCGCCATCGCGTTTCCGGAGGACGTCGAGGTAAATGTAGCGGACCGCGGACCGCTTTCCGTTGACTTCGACTTCGTCCGATTCTGAGCCATGCACGACCGCGGTGTCTCCGAATACGCGAATCTTGCGCCCGGTCGAGACGATCGACGGATAGCGAATCGCCCCGCTTCTGAAATTGTCGAGCACGTCTTGCTTCGTGAAAGCCTTGCCGGCCTCGTTGTATTGCAGGTAGTCGTCGGCGAAAATCTGCGCAAGCACTGTGAGGTCCGCGCTCATCAGGGCGCGGTCTCCGGCTTCATGCAGGGCCAGAATCTGCTGTTCGTCGGTGGATGGTTTGTCTTGCGCCCGCGCCATCGTCAATCCTCCGTCAACTCATTACACTAAAGCATGTTGGCGGACTCATCGCGGGTAACTTTCGCTAACCCCGCAGAGTGTGATATTTCTCGCAGGGACACCGGACATGGGATTCCTGAGTTCTCTGCTGTATCCGTGGGGCTTCCTGCTGCAGGGACTGGCGATTGTGCACTTCATTCGCCGGCGTCCGGACAACTATTGGTTCTTCGTCATCCTGTTTCTGGGGCCGCTCGGTGCGATCGTCTACCTGGCGGTGGAAGCGCTGCCCGACATCGGCCTGGTTGGCCAGTCGTTCAAGGTGTTCCCGCGCCGCAAGCGCATTCGCGAGTTGGAAGCGATGATTCGCGACAATCCTTCGCCCGGAAACTACGAAGAACTGGGCGACCTCTACATGGACGACGGCCAGCTGGCAGCGGCCCGCGCGGCATTCGACAAAGCCATCGCCGCGCGCGCCGATACGCCCGATCCCTTTTACCGCCGAGCGGTGTGCGCAATTCATTTGGGAGATGCCGGCGCGGCCGTCCCCGATCTTGAAAGAGTGGTCAGCAAAGACCCGGACTACGATTTTCAGCGCGCTGCCGGATTGCTGGCCCACGCCTACGCGCAGACTGGACAAAAAGAAAAAGCCGAAGCCCTTTTTCGTAAGGTGACTGTAACCTCGACCTTGTCGGAAACTTACTTGAACTTTGCCGACCTGCTCGCCTCCGAACAACGCAACGCCGAAGCCCGCGAGTGGGCACAGAAGGTGCTCGACAAGAAGCCGACCATGCCCGGCTATCTGCGACGACGGGAGCGGCCGTGGTTCCGGCGGGCCAAGGATGTGCTGAAAAGATTGCCCGCGTGAGAGCGAGCGGGTACACGGACTCTTCCGCATGTCTTGGGACTCTGGCAGTGGTTAGTGCGTAGTTGATGCTAACGCTGCTAACGCCAAGTATGGCTGCTCAACCCCGTGAGGGACTGCCTAGCCCCGCTTATCCAACACCGCACCGCGTTGACCTGACGCTCTATCCGCGCAGAGAATAGCTACAGCGTCGTGACGGGGGAAAGATGACTCACAGACGTGCAGCATTACTGAGCTTCTTTGGCGGAGCGGCAAGTTTCTGGATTCCTGATGTTATCGTTTTTTCCCTATGCAAAAGTCAGTATGGATTTGTTTGGATGACTGGGTTGTGCCCTATCGCTGGCCTAGGATTTTATGCATGGATATTGCGAAAGAGAGCAAGGGGAATCCCCTCTGGACCATCCTCAGCCTTGCTCGAATTGCTCGGCATCTGGGTGCTCGCGCCTTGGTTCATGGTCCTAGCATCGAAGCTACCACCGGGTCCGCATGATACATGGCCCGCCGCCATGTATGGATTTGTCCTGTTGGTCATGGTTTTTCCACCTTATACTTTTTGGTTTTCTACCGGTAATGGCAGCACGTATGCCTTGATTTTGATGACCCTGATACTCCCGTTTCTCCATTGCCGGAAGGAACTCGGGCAATGGATTGTCTCTCCGCGCTTTGCGTTCTGGCGCAAGGGGCGCAGCCGTGGATTGCTGCCATAGTTGTTGAAAAATCGCCATATCACCAACTGCGACGCACTATGAGCCACCAGGTGGCTCGATGAAGCAGATTGGAGAAGCGATGAAGATTGAGATCGTGCACTGCCCGACATGACAGAACAACAAAGCCAAGGTCACGAGTCTCGTGACCCTCATCAAGCAGCGTCTCGATGTGGAAGCTGTCCTTAAGCCTGGGAAGACCGGCCAGTTCGAGGTTCTCGCTGATGGCGAGAGGATTGCCGAGCGCGGTGGGAACTGGCTGACGCGGAGCTTTGGCGCCGGCTATCCCGATCTCGAGAGCGTGGTCGCGCAGCTCGAGAAGCGCCGTGCGAAGGGCGCTGCGCGGTAGTGCTATCCTTCCCTCGATGCGCATTGCCTACCTTGAATGCACGCGCTGCGGCGAACATCTTTCCGCCGATCGCCCGCAGAATGTCTGTCCTAAAGATGGCGGAGTGCTTTACGTCCGCTACGATCTCGCGAGCCTGAAAGGGAAGTGGCGTCCGGAGGATCTGCGCGGCCGCCCTGCCACCATGTGGCGCTACGCCGAAGTGATGCCGGACGCAGCGCCCATTTCCCTCGGCGAAGGATTCACTCCCATGCTTCCCAGCCGCGAGTATCCCAATGTCTTCATCAAAGATGAGGGACTGAATCCCACCGGATCGTTCAAAGCGCGAGGCATGTCAGCGGCGGTGACCATGGCGCGGCACTATGGGATGAAGAAGTTGGCGGTTCCTTCGGCGGGAAACGCGGGGGGCGCGCTGGCCGCCTACGCCGCTGCTGCGGGGATTGAAGCGCATATCTTCATGCCGAAGGATGTGCCGATCGCGAACCGCATGGAGTCCGACTACTACGGCGCGCGCGTCACGCTGGTGGATGGACTGATCAGCGACTGCGCCCGCATGGTCACCGAGCTAAAGGAGAAAGAAGGCTGGGTCAGAGAAAAATGGTTCGACGTCTCCACACTGAAAGAACCCTTCCGCGTCGAGGGCAAGAAGACCATGGGCTACGAAGTTGCCGAGCAGTTGGGATGGAAGCTGCCGCAGGGGATCATCTATCCAACGGGCGGCGGCGTGGGCATGATCGGGATGTGGAAGGCGTTCGACGAAATGGAGCAGCTGGGCTGGATCGGGCACGAGCGGCCGAAAATGATTACCGTGCAGGCATCGGGCTGCGCGCCCATTGTGAAAGCCTGGGAAGCGGGGAAGAGCGCGTCCGAAATGTGGTCGGGCGCCGCTACCTTCGCCGCGGGCTTGCGCGTGCCCAAGGCTTATGGCGACTACCTGATTCTTGACATCCTGAAAAAAAGCCAGGGCACTGCCGTCTCCGCCACCGATGACGAAATCCTTGACGCGGTGCGGCATTGGGCGAGCGTGGAAGGAATTTTCGCTTGTCCTGAGGGAGCTGCCGCACTGGTGGCGTATCGGAAGCTGCGCGCCAGCGGGTTTTTCCGCGCCGAGGATACTGTCGTGCTGTTCAATACCGGCACGGCCTACAAGTATCTCGACCTGATGGAAGCGAAACGAAGAACGGTGCGGCCCGAACCTCCTGCCACGCGGAACATCGGGGGGATCATTGGGCCGTACTAGCGAGGCAGATCTTTACCACAGAGGACACAGAGGGGCACAGAGGACCCGCTTTGGTTTTCCTCTGTGTTTCTCTGTGGCCTCTGTGGTAAACGCTTTTAGACGTTAGCACCACATGGACTCTCCATTTCAGCGTGACCCGTTCCAGGCCCAGCGCGAACGAATGGTGCGCACGCAGCTGGCCGATCGCGGCATTCGCGACGTCCGCGTGCTTGATGCCATGCGCGCTGTGCCGCGGCATGAATTTGTCGCAGAGTTGCTGCGGCCGGATGCTTACGATGATCACCCTCTGCCCATCGGTTCGGACCAGACAATTTCGCAACCCTATATCGTGGCGATCATGCTGCAGCATCTCGCACTGCAACCCTCCGATCGAATTCTTGAAATCGGCACCGGCTCCGGCTACGTGACGGCGCTGCTCTCGACGCTGTGTGCCGAGGTGTACTCGGTGGAACGCCATGCCGAACTGGCGTTTTCGGCAGAGCGAAGGCTGGCGCGGCTAGGATATCTAACTGTGAAGATCCGGGTCGGCGATGGCCACCGCGGATGGCCTGAGTACGCTCCCTACGATGCGATCCTGGTTTCGGCTGCGGCCTCGGAAGTTCCGCCGCGGCTGTTCGGACAGCTGCGCGAAGGTGGACGCATGATGGTGCCGGTGGGGCCGGCGTTCAGCCAGGAACTACAGCTGATTCGCAAGGTTGACGGGAGAGCCGAGACGCAGAGTCTGGAAGGTTGCCGGTTTGTGCCGCTGGTGATGAGGGACCGTGAATTGTGAATAGTGGATAGTGGATAGTGGTTCGTGCCGCCTCCCCATCACGGCTGCTTGCAATCCACTAGCCACCGACCACTGACCACTGCTTTACAATTGCTCTGTGGGCTTCCTGCACAATCTGAAAATCACGCTCGAGATGATCAAGTGGGAGCACTCGATTTTTGCGCTCCCGTTTGCGCTCTGCGGGGCGATGCTGGCGGCAGGTGGCGTGCCTGCGTGGCATCAGCTGGCTTGGATCATTGTCGCCATGGTATCGGCGCGCTCGGCGGCGATGGCGTTCAACCGTCTGGCGGATGCTTCGATTGACGCGGCGAATCCTCGCACTGCGATTCGCGCGCTGCCGGCCGGATTGTTGACTCCGTCGTTTGTCAGCACTTTCGTCGCGGTCTCGTGCGGCATTTTTGTTCTCGCGGCCTGGCAGCTGAACCGGCTGACGCTGCTGCTGGCGCCGGTCGCTTTGGCGATCGTACTGCTTTATTCGTACTCGAAGCGGTTCACGCGCTGGTCGCACCTCTTTCTCGGATTTGCGCTGGGGCTGGCGCCAGCCGCTGCCTGGATTGCGGTACGCGGGTCGCTCGATGCGCGCATTCTGCTGCTGACGGCGGCGGTTACATTCTGGGTCGGAGGATTCGACGTGATCTACGCGTGCCAGGATCACGACTTCGACCGCAGCTATGGCCTGCACTCGCTTCCGCGCCATCTTGGGATCAGGACTGCGCTGGTGCTGGCCCGTATCTTCCATCTTGTGATGCTGGGCCTGCTGGTGGCGCTGGTGGTTGTGTTCGGGCTCGGTAAACTGGCGGTGTCGGGAGTGATCGCCGTGGCCGCGCTCTTGCTCTACGAACACACGATGGTCCGTCACGACGATCTGAGCAAACTGAACGCGGCGTTCTTCACGATGAATGGCGTGATTGCGGTGGTATTTTTTGTGTTTGTCGCTGGAGACCTGCTGTTTCGGGTGTAACCGGCTTTGCTGGTGGCGGGGGCGGGGCGCCCCCGCGACTGCCGGCGAGGCGCCGGCGCTACCTGAGTTATCATGGACATGATGGCTAGCACTCACCCATTCCAGACCGACGACCCGAGTCTCCATCCGATCAAAGACAAGGTTCTGGGCGGTCAACGCCTTGACGAGGCTGATGCGCTTGCCCTTTATGGCACCGGCGATATCCTCGCCGTGGGCTGGCTGGCAAACTGGGTGCGGGAGCGGATGCATGGCGACACGGCTTATTTCAACGTCAACCGCCATATCAATCCGACCAATGTTTGCGTGGCAGCGTGCCGGCTGTGCGCGTTTGGGCGCAAGAAAGATACTCCGGGCGCTTACACCATGGCGCTCGAAGAGGCGTTTGAGACAGCCGCTACCGGATATACCGAAGCCATCACCGAGTTTCACATTGTGGGCGGATTGCATCCGGATCTGCCATTTCAGTATTTTCTTGACCTGGTTTCGGGATTGAAGCAGCGCTTCCCGCAGGTGCACATGAAGGCCTTCACCATGGTCGAAGTTGCGTACCTGGCGAAGCGGGCGAAGCTTTCGATTCGCGAAACGCTGGAGCAGATGAAGGCGGCGGGAGTCGATTCACTGCCCGGCGGCGGCGCGGAGATTTTTGCCGACCGCGTGCGGCACATCATCTGCGACCACAAGATTGATGGCGATCAATGGCTCGACACGGCGCGCCTGGCGCATCAGATCGGGCTGAAGTCGAACGCCACCATGCTGTACGGGCACATCGAAAACGATGAAGACCGCGTCGATCACCTGCTGAAGCTGCGATCTCTGCAGGATGAAACGCACGGATTTCAGACGTTCATCCCGCTGGCGTTCCATCCCGCGAATACGCCGCTGCAGCATCTTTTTACGACGACCGGGATGCTCGACATCAAGCAGATCGCGGTGAGCCGGCTGGTGCTCGACAACTTCCCGCACATCAAGTCGTACTGGCAGATGATGACGCCCAAGATCGCCCAGATCTCTCTCCGGTTTGGGGCCGACGACATCGACGGAACCGTGGTCGAAGAGAAGATCTACCACGACGCCGGGGCAACGACTCCGCAAGGACTGCGGCGGCAGGATCTGATCCGTCTGATCAAGGAAGCCGGCCGCGAGCCGATCGAACGGGACACGCTGTACCGGCCGGTGACCCGGACGGAAACGTCGTTTACAGTGTCCGTGTAAGTGGCTTCGCGCCCAGAAGTTATTGGGTCTGCGCACTAACTCAACCGTAACCGCTTGAGAAAGATATAGGCTGGGGAACAAAATCGGGGTAATATCGCCCTCTCCGGGGGCCAATCGTGCGGGTCAAAAGTTGTCTGGTCGTCAGTTTCATCCTCTTCTGTTCGCAATTTACCTGGGCGGGCGATCCGCAGTGGCTGGAAGTGCGGTCTCCCCACTTCTCCGTAATCACCGACGCGGGCGAGAAAAGGGGGCGGGATGTCGCCCTTCACTTCGAACAGATGCGATCGGTGTTCGGAAGCTTGATGACGCAAGCTAAGGTCAACCTCTCTGTCCCACTCCAGATCGTGGCTTTTCGGAACACAAAAGAGATGCGTCAAGTGGCGCCGATCTTTAATGGCAAACCAACGGAACTGGCGGGCCTTTTCCAGGGGGGTGAGGACCGCAGCTTCATCATGCTCGACATGTCGACGGAAAATCCCTGGAACGTGGTCTTTCACGAATATGCACACCGCTTGATGGATGGGAATCTCTCGTTCCGCACCGACCCGTGGTTTGAAGAAGGCTTTGCCGAATATTTTGCCAGTATCGAAGTGGATAGCAAGGAAGCGCGCGTCGGCAAGATTCCAGAACAGACATATCAAATTCTGCAGCACATGGGCATGATGCGGGTTGCAGACCTGTTTCGCGTGCAACAGTATTCGAAGACGTACAACGAAAGCGGCGACCATCGCACGACGTTTTATGCCGAGTCCGGTTTGGTGGTGCACTACCTCTACGACAACCTCCTGATTCCGAAGTTGCAGGTCTATTTCGATACGCTGCAACTGCAGAAGAAACCGGTAGAACAAGCCATCCAGGCTGCTTTTGGCATGCCGCCCGAGCAGTTCGATAAGGTGCTTCGCAACTACCTGAACAGCGGACGATATCGCTACTACCCGATTCCGACACCCTCCGGGATTGTGTCCGGGCAATTCACGATGACACCGGTCAGTGCCGGGGATGCGCATGCGCTGGTTGCCGACATCCACGCACACAGCCCGGACTACCGGGACAAGGTGTTGGGCGAGTTTCAAGAAGTGCTCAAGACGGATCCGGACAACGCTGCCGCGCTGCGTGGAGCGGGATTTGTCTGCCTGCAACAGAAGGATTTTGAGCACGCCAAGGAATACCTACGGCGGGCCGTGCAACGAGATAGCCAAGATGCGCGCGTCCACCTCTACTACGCGATGCTGCTGAGCCAGCAAGGGTCCACCGATGCAGCCGGCTCCATTGAGATCAAGAAGGAATTGGAGACGACGATTGCCCTTGATCCCAGCCTGGCCGACGCGTATTCCCTGCTGGGTTACACGCAGGCTATTTCGGGCGAACCGGGAAAAGGGATTGCGAACTTGAAGAAGGCCGTGGAATTGTCGCCGCGGAATGAACACTACATGTTCAACCTGGCCAGCGTGTGCATGACGAATCGAAAAATGGATGATGCAATCGTCATCTTTCGAAATCTGGCGGGCAGCGGAGACCCACAGGTTGCAATGCGGGCCAGCCAGTCCCTGGCACAGGCGATCGATTTCAAGCATCGGGTGGAGGAGTTCGGGTCGCGTGCCGATAGCCAGGCGGGAAAGCGTGTGCAAGGGGCGCCGCCTGCGGAAAGCGGGGCAGTGGAAATGGAAGTGGCGCCGCCCGCGGCGGTGCATTTCATCAAAGGCCATCTCATCGCGGTGGATTGCTCCGCGGCGCCGCAAGCCGTGCTAACCGTCGGGTCCGGAACCAAATCCGTAAAAGTGCATGTGCGAGACACCGCTCACATGATCTTGATCGGGGTTGACCAGTTTTCCTGTGACTGGAAGAACAAGAATGTCGCTGTCAACTACCGCGACCGTGGCGATGGCGAGGGCGACGTGGTTTCGGTCGAGTTGCAGTGAGGACGGAACTTCCGGGGTCATCGAGCATCTAAACACTATGGCAAAAGAACAAACAGCAGTGTTTGGCGGGGGATGTTTCTGGTGCATTGAGGCCATTTTCCAGCGCCTGAGTGGCGTGGAGCATGTGGAGTCCGGTTACATGGGCGGACACGTGGACAACCCCACATACCACCAAGTGTGCGGCGGCGATACGGGACACGTGGAAGTCGTACGGGTCAGCTTCAACCCCGATGAGATCAGCTATCGCGAACTGCTCGACGTATTCTTCACGGTGCACGATCCGACCACGCTCAACCGGCAGGGGAACGACGCCGGCGAGCAGTACCGGTCGGTCATCTTCTATGCCGATGAGGAGCAGCAACGCATCGCGGAAGACGTGATTGCGGAGATGACGGCGGCGAAGGTCTTTCCGGAGCCGATTGTGACGGCGATCGAGCCGGCCTCGAAGTTCTATGCCGCCGAGGACTACCATCAGAACTACTTCAACGAAAACTCGCGCCAGCCGTACTGCATGTTCGTGATCTCGCCGAAATTGGCGAAGTTCGAAAAAAAGTTTGGCGCGAAGATGCGGGCGTAATCGGGCCTCCGGCTGGAGCAGGATGCATCGAGCAGAACCACCGCAACGGTTTCCTTTTCCTTCCGAACTCCACCGGCCAAAAAAACCCTGCCATCCGGAAGATGGCAGGGTAGGTTTTCAAGAATTGCAACGGCCGCTATTTCCCGTAGAAGTAATCGGCGAAGGCTTGCCCGTTCGGCGTACCTACTCCGGTCACGTTATCCCAGCCCTTCTTAGTATGCAAGGACTTAGGGTCGTTGCATGCGGTCCCGTCAAAATACGTTTCGGGCAAGTCCGCACAATCGCTCCCGAACGTAATCACGAGCGACGTAAATTGAAAGTAGGGGTAATCCCACAGCGCAGAAACGAACTTCTTGGCTGACGCGCCACCGTTGATGTTGTTTGCATCGTAGAGGTTCGTGCCGGTCGAGTCCTGAATCGATGCGGTCACGTTGTGCTTCGAGCCAACCGGAACGATATCGAAGATCGTTCCCGCTGGCATCGAGTAGAGATAGGGCGCGGCCTGACCGAGCTCGGACCCACCTCCCGCGAGGGCTTCCTGGTTGGCGATGGCCCACAATCCGGAGAACATCGGAGCAGCAACGCTGGTGCCACCATACACTTGCCACACCTGTGCGGGAACCTGGCCCGGAATGCTGATCAGGATCGCGGCTCCTGTGAACGGATCCGCGAGCCACGAGACGTCCGGTAGTTGACGCCATTTGCCGGGCACCGTCCCCTTCTGATACGACGGCTTGGGGAAGCCGGAGATACAGGCAGGTGGGTAGACGGTTTGATCGCTGACGACACAGTTGGCGGGGCCGCCGCCGGCACCAAAATCGAACCCAAACCAGATCGGCGGATCAAAGACGAATCCGGTCTCGGTTAGCAGAGTCTCATTGGTTCCCCAACCCGCTTGCCAGGCAATGGAGTTGTC
>Ga0209698_10002682_pt1 | contig 20018 bp, 12 predicted proteins | sample LitLauG_LLR_2012_FD_187203 | JGI IMG/M metagenome (GOLD analysis project Ga0209698, IMG submission 187203) | Freshwater sediment microbial communities from Pennsylvania, USA - Little Laurel Run_MetaG_LLR_2012 (SPAdes) (version 2) | ecosystem: Environmental > Aquatic > Freshwater > Creek >...
GACGGAGGCGCCCAATCCGCCATTCGCGCCCGTAATCATCACAACTTTGCCGGTCACCTTGAACCTCCTTCCCGCTCAGGCCCATCCGAACCGTCGCGCGCCCACTGGTAGTTGTGTACCACGTTCGAGCCATCGGTACCAAGTTCTCCACAGCTTTCCACCGCGTTCCACTTGCGTTTGCGCCCTGAAGTTCCGGATAATAAGGCCGAGCGTTCCCGAACCGCCGTGTACAACTATAGCCGGGCAGATTTGCTCCGCATTTTTCGGCTCACTCCGCGCCAGCTCCAGGCTTGGGAGAAAGCCGGACTCGTCCCCACGGCGGACAGTTATTCCTTCTACGGACTCCTGCAGATCAAGAAAGTCCGCGACCTGTGCGCCAGGCGCGTGCGTCCTGCTGCCATCCGCCGGTCCCTGGAGGCCATGCAGAAGCGCGTCGCCGGCATGGAGAATCCTCTGCTCGAAGCCGGCGCCTACGAGAGCGGACACCGCATCGCTTTCCGCCACGACGGCCATCTGCTCGAGCCGATCGCGGGACAGTTCATGTTCGATTTCGCTGCCGAACAGAAAGTTGTCGCCAGCCCGCCCCGCAGCGGGCCGGAACTGGTCATCACCGACGTCGCCGACCTGTTTGGCCGCGGCATCGTGCTCGAGGAAAATCCCTCGACCCAAAGCGAAGCCATCGCCGTCTATTTGAAGGTTCTGGACATGGATCCCAATCACGCCGCCGCGCACATCAACCTGGGCACGCTCTACTACAACCGGCAGGAATACGTGCTCGCCGAGAGACACTACCGTTCTGCCATCGAGATCGATCCTCGCTACGCCCTCGCCTACTTCGACTTGGGCAACGTGCTCGACGAAACCGGACGCGTTCAGGAAGCCATCACCACCTACAAGACCGCCATCCAACTCGCGCCTACCTACGCCGATGCCCACTACAACATTGCCCTCGCCTACGAAAAACTGCGCGAGCCGCGGAAGGCTCTTCAGCACTGGCGCGCCTACGTCAAGCTCGACACAGCCGGGCCCTGGGCGGCCCACGCCAAGCATCAGATCCAACGCATCATGCAGGCCGATAGCCTGAAACTCGTGCACTCGCGCAGGGCGAACTAACCGTCGGTTCGCGCCACGAGGTACCCTCGGTTCGAGACCCTTCGGAGAATGCCACTGTGAAAGGAACAGTATGGACTCCCCCCGTTACCACAACTGCTTAGCCGTTCTGACACTCGCTTTTCTCGTCTTCACGATGGCCACTCCACCTGCGGCTGCGCAACCCGACGCAGCGAAAGCGCCATGGATGAATGCTTCCCTTTCGCCGGACGAGCGCGCCGCTCTGGTGGTCAAGGAAATGACGCTCGACGAGAAGATCACGCTCCTGCATGGGACCGGCTTGAGGGACCTGAGCCCGATGAGCCCGCTGGCCGTGCACTCGAATGGCGGTGCCGGTTACGTAGTCGGTATTCCCCGTCTCGGTATCCCGGGAATTCAGATGTCCGACGCGGCCTACGGGGTGAGACAAAGCGGAGAGAATGGCCGCTACTCCACAGCTCTGCCGGATGACCTGGCTGGCGCCGCCAGCTGGGATCTGGATGCAGCCTACGAATACGGAGCGCTGATCGGCCGAGAGCTGCGGGCCCAGGGTTACAACATGTCGCTGGGCGGAGGAGTCAACCTGACGCGGGAGCCGCGCAACGGCCGCACCTTCGAGTACATGGGCGAAGATCCGATTCTCGCTGGAAAGATGGTTGGAGCGGTGATGAAAGGAGAGCAGGCTCAGCGCGTCATCGGCGACATCAAGCACTATGCCCTCAATGATCAGGAGAGCGGCCGCAATGCCGTCAATGTGAACGTTGACAAGCGCTCGATGAGGGAGAGTGACCTGCTCGCCTTCCAGATCGGCCTGCGTGAGTCGAACGCAGGCGCCGTCATGTGCTCGTACAACCGGGTCAACGGCGACTTCGCATGCGAGAACACTTATCTGCTGACCGATGTCCTGAAGAAAGAATGGAACTTTCCCGGATTTGTTTTGTCGGACTGGCAGGGAACCCACAGCACCGCGAAGGCGTCGGCGGCCGGTCTCGACCATGAGGAACCCGGCGAAATCTTCTTTGGCGACGCGATGAAAAATGCGGTGCAGTCCGGCCAGGTGCCGATGGCTGAAGTGGACGACCATGTGCGCAGGATCCTGCGATCGATGTTCGCTTGTGGCGTGATCGACGACCCCCCGCAAAAGGGTGTGGTAGACGTCGTGGGAGGCTTCGAGGTTGCCCAAAAAATCTCCGAGCAGAGCATCGTGCTGCTCAAGAATGACAAATCACAACTGCCACTCGATGCATCCCGAGTTCGCAGTCTTGCGGTAATCGGGGCTCATTCCGACGTCGGCATGATCTCGGGCGGCGGTTCGGCGCAAGTCGACCCTCCCGGAGGCAACGCGATCCTGCCGCCCGGCAAGGGCCAGACGCGCTGGGGAGAGGCCGTATGGTTCCCCTCGTCGCCGCTCAAAGCGATCCGCGCCAAGGTTCCGGGAGCCGCCGTGCAATACGCTGCGGGGACCGATGTTCCCGCCGCGGCCGCCCTCGCCAAAACGGCGGACGTCGCAATTGTCTTTGCGTACCAATGGGAAAGTGAGGGCATGGACCTCGACACCCTTTCACTGCCGGAGCATCAGGATGACCTGATCGCACAGGTCGCGGCCGCAAATCCCCACTCCATCGTGGTGCTCGAGACCGGGAGCCCCGTCACCATGCCATGGATCAATCAGGTCAATAGCGTTCTGGAAGTTTGGTACGCGGGCACTCGGGGTGCGGAAGCGCTCGCCAACGTGATCTTCGGCGAAGTGAATCCCAGCGGGAAGTTGCCCATCACCTTTCCGAAGAGCGACGCCGACCTCCCACATCCCATGATTGTGCATCCTCCTAAGGAATCCACGACCAACGGCGAGCCGGATGCATGGAAGAGGATTGCCGCCGGCCTGCCCGCATTCCAGATCGCCTACGATGAAGGGCTGAAAGTCGGATACAAGTGGTACGACGCCGAAAAGAAACCCGTTCTGTTCCCCTTCGGCTACGGCCTTTCCTACACGACGTACAGTTATTCGAACCTGAAAGTGACGCCCGGCAAGTCAGTCCACCTGAGTTTCAACGTAAAGAACACCGGCAAGCGGGCCGGAGCTGAAATCGCCGAGGTGTACGCATCGTTGCCCGTTGGTGCTGGGGAACCCCCGAAGCGCCTGGTGGGCTGGAGCAAGGTCAAGCTGAATGCCGGAGAGAGCAAGGAGGTCAGTGTGGAGGTCGATCCGCTCTATCTGTCGATCTTTAACACTGACCAGAATTCCTGGCAGTTGCTTTCGGGTGACTACACTTTCCAGGTAGGTGGATCGTCGCAGAGTCTTCCTCTGAAGGAAACCGTGAGTCTTAAATAAAAAAAGGCGCGGCTCGCGCCGCGCCGTAGTGGAGAGAGACTTAAGACCGGGAATCGACCACCAGTTTGTTCTCGACGCTGAACGCGCCCGGCACCGACCCCGCCCGAATTCCGGCGATGTTCTTGTCCATCACGCTCTGCACGGTTCCGTATAGCGTCACATGTCCGTTATCGACCACGATGCGAATCGGGTCCACCGGATCGCTCGCGTATCGTCCCAGAACGGAGTCGTGATAGATGGCGCGCTCCATCCGAATGCGCAGCGAATCGTCGAAGGTTGAGGTCGGCAGTACGTTCACCTCGTTGATCACATCCTTCACGCCCTGCGTCCTTGCGACAGTCGCGAACGCAGAATCACGCGGCACATCCCAGTAGGTCGCGCCACTCAGGGTAACCACCCCGTCCTTCACCGCGACCGAGATATAGTTGAACGGGTTGTCAAAGTACCCGACCCGGTCGTAGGCCAGCTGCTTCGCAAGTTTCTGCTGCAGCTGGCCATCGGGCACGGTTGCACCTCCGACCACGATGTCGTTGCGAACCCCGGTTACGTTCGCGATCTTCTTGACCTTCTTCGACGCGTCGAGCTTGTCCTGATACAGGTCGACCGTGCCGGTCAGGGTCACGATCCCATCCTCGACACTCGACTTCACATGCTGCAGTTGTTTCGCTTCATGAACCTTCTGGCTGACCGCCTGCTGAATCTGCTGATCGTAGCGGCCGGTCGCGGCCATCGCGCTCATGCTCAACAGGACGAGCAACGCCAGCGTTGTCACCGCTATCATTCGTTTCATCGTCGCCATCCTCACCAAGAATTTCCGGTTGTCACCGCTTATTAACCGGGTAGTTAAATAGATGCTCGGGAGGCGGCGAAGGATGTTTTCGGCAGGCGCTTTTACAAACTATTACAAGTGGGTTTGACAACTACTTGTGATGACGACTAATCTCGGTCCATGCCCCGTGGCTTGCAGGCCGAACTCAAACAGAACCGCCCCTTCACCAGCCGCGAGCAGGAGGCCTACCTCGCCCTGCTGCGCACCGCCGACGCCCTACAGTCCAGCATGGAATCCAAGCTGAAGGAATTTGGCTTGACCGGCACCCAGTACAACGCGCTCCGCATCCTCCGCGGAGCTGGACCGGATGGTCTGCCGTGCAGTGAGATTGGCGAGCGCATGATCACCCATGATCCCGACATCACCCGGCTGCTCGACCGTCTTGAAAAAAGAGGCTTCGTAGAACGTACGCGAGACAAAGCAGACCGCCGCGTAGTCTGCGGCAAAATCACCGCCGCCGGCCAAAAGCTACTGCGCGAAATGGACGCACCGGTCGAGAGGCACGGACAAGAAATGCTCCGCCACGTCCGCCAGCCAGAGTTGCAGAAACTCATCGACCTGCTGGGTGTAGTCCGCAGCGGCCGCAAAGTGTAGCGCGGGCACGCTTGCCCGCAGAAGATTTGCTGGTGGAGAGCCGGGCGCCCCCGCCCGGCGGACGGGCGAGGTGCCCGTCCCTCAGCCGTACGATTCGTCATGCGGTTGCAGTCTTAGTGATGCACCCCCAGCAGCGTCCGCAATCCCCAAACCGCGGCAATTCCGAATGTCAGGATGAAGGTCACCCCGATCACGCGACCCGACACACTGCTTGCGCTCCAGCCCTGGAGCACGGCGACCAGTCAAACCGCGGAGAGCAGGATCGCGCCCGCTCCAATTGCCTTCATCAACATGGAGAGAAACTCCGATCACCAGCAGATTGACAGGTTGACCTAGCGATCGGAAGTGCAAGAGTCACATTGGTGGGTGATTGCGGAAACGCGAAATCTCGCAGGAATCTCGAAACGCTAGGGCCGCTTCCTGGTACTCCGCTTGATGCCAGTCCGTTTAGCGGAAGTTCTCTTGCCACCTTTTCCCGGAAACACCCGCGCAAAAATCTTGTCGATATTCCGCAGCTGCCGTTTTAAATCAAACGCATGCTCGATCTTCGCCCGCGGTACCCGCTCCGTAATCGCCGGATCTTCGAGCACCAACTCGTGAAAGTCCAACCCTGCTCTCCAGGCACGCATCGCGTGCCCCTGCACCAGACGGTAAGCATCCTCACGCGAAATGCCGCTTTCCACCAGATCGAGCAACAGTTGCCCGCTGAACACCAGCCCGCGCGTGCTGTGCAGGTTGGCCAGCATGCGCTCCGGATATACGAACATCGTCTCGATCAGGTTGGCCGTCTTGCTCAACAGGTAATCCGCCAGCGTCGTCGAATCGGGAATGATGATCCGTTCCGCCGACGAGTGCGAAATGTCGCGCTCATGCCACAGGGGAACATTCTCAAATCCTGCCTGCGCGTTCGCCCGCACCACGCGCGCTAACCCAGAGATCTGCTCGCAGGTCACCGGATTCCGCTTGTGCGGCATCGCCGACGATCCCTTCTGTTTTTCGCTGAAGAACTCTTCCGCCTCCCGTACCTCGGTCCGCTGCAGGTGGCGGATCTCGGTCGCAATCTTATCGAGCGTCGATGCGATCACCGCCAGCGTCGCCAGATAATGCGCATGCCGGTCGCGCTGGATCACCTGCGACGAAACCGCCGCTGCCTTCAATCCCAGCCGCGCGCACATCTTCTCTTCCAGTTCCGGTGTCAGGTGCGCAAACGTCCCCACCGCCCCGGAAAACTTGCCCACTCGCAAATCCTCGGTAGCGGCCTTAAACCGCGCAATGTTGCGCTGCATCTCCGAATACCAGTTGGCAATCTTGAACCCAAAGGTGATCGGCTCGGCATGCACCCCATGCGTCCGCCCGATCATCGGCGTGTCTTTGAATTCCCACGCCCGCCGTTCCAGCACGTCGGCCAGCCGCTCCAGGTCGCCCGCAATCAGCGAAGACGCTTGCTGAATCAGCAGAGCCTGCGCGGTATCGACGACATCATTCGAGGTCAGGCCATAGTGGAACCAGCGCGCGTGCGGCCCAACGATTTCCGCCACAGCGGTCGTGAAGGCGATAACGTCGTGCTTCACCTCGGCTTCGATCTGGAAGATGCGGTCAACGTTGAAGCTGGCACGCTCACGGATCGCCTTGGCGGCGTCTTTCGGCACAATCCCGGCCGCCGCCAGGGTTTCAGTAGCGGCAACTTCCACCGCCAGCCAGGTACGAAAGCGATTCTCATCGCTCCAGATCCGGCCCATCTCCGGCCGCGTATAACGAGGAATCACTGGGTTCTCTCCTGAAGGGGAACAGGGGATTGTAAATCAGTTGGAGGGACGGGCGCCCTCGCCCGTCCAAGCCGGGCCAAGCTCGGCAGGACTTCAGCCGCTAGAGCAAAACGTTGGAATTTGCAATCTATCCCGCGAATGATTCTGGGAAGGGAAGATTACTCCACCTGGTGCTTCGCCGTGTACCCGTCCCGCGCATAGATCACGACCTTCACATCCTTGCCCTTCTGATCGCGGACTTTCAGGGGCCCTCCGTCCGGCGCCTGCAACTCAACCTTCAGCTTGCGATACGTCCCGTCCAGCTTGGTATTCGTTGGATGATAAGTGATCGTGTACTGGTTCCGGATGTCGGCCGCCACGTCGCGGAAAATCTCCGGGAGTTCCCCCTCGAAGCGCGGAAAATAAGCGCGCCCGCCCGTCAAGTGAGCGAAGGTATTCATCTGGTTGTCAGCCTGCAGCCAGTCGAGTTGCTGGATTCCTCCCGAGTATCCGTGTGCCTCCAACCATTCCCGTAGCGCTCGCCCGATGCTGACCGCGTAAATCGTGGTGTCCTTCGTGGACTTCACCTTCTTCAAGATCTGATCGAAATTGAGCTTGCTGAATGTGTCGCGTCCCGACGAAACCAAAATGATGTATTTCTTCCCCTCGATCCGTTCCGTTCGGTCCAGCGTATCGAACAGCGCGTCGAACAGGTTGCGCTCGGAAAATCCGGGAATGCGCAGGGTATTCAGGGCGCCCATGATGGCGCTCTTGTCTTGGGTGAAGTCCACCAGGATCTGGGGTCTCATGTCATAGGAAACCACGGCGATCCAGTCTTGTTTCTTGAGCCCGCTCGCGAACGTATACGACGCATTGAGCGCGTCGTACATGTAGTTGTAATTCGTAGACGCAAACTCGATCAGCAGCACCGCCGTGATCGGCGCTTCGCTCTGGTTGAAGGTCGAGACCTTCTGCTCCACCCCATCCTCCAGGATCTTGAAATTCTCTTTCTTCAATCCTGGAATCGCTTGCCCGTCCTTGGTCGTTACCAGCACATCCAGGTTCACCAGCGGCACGTCGACCTTGATGGAATAGTCCGGCATTCCTTCGATTTTCTTCGGCTTTTCGGGGGCTGGAGGCGGCGGTTCTTCCTTTTTCTTTGGCACAACGTACGGCCCAATATCGTTTTGTGGGCCTCCTGCTTCGGGCGGGGCCTCCTGTTTGTTGGGATTTGCCGGCGGCTGTTGGGAGGTGTCCTGAGCCAAGCCCAACTCGGTTAGCCAGCTGCCCAAAAACACCAGCATAATCAACCAGCTAGACCGCCTGAAAAGCCTTTTCAGCGAACCGTCTGGCCGGGGAAACACGCTAGAAAACATGGGGGTTCCTCGAAAAAGTACTGTGCTAGTATAGATGCAACGACTCCGCGATTGGGTTATTTTGCAGGTCTTGCGACTGCCACCTCTCCTGGCAAAACCAACAAGACGCGGAGCAGAAATCACTAGGTCATTCAATTTGGCCTCGGGGGCTCCTCATGGGGAAAGCTGTTCTCTCGCTCGCCGCCCTGTTGTGTCTCACGTCATCCGCCTGGGTCACGGCCGCGGACAACCAGGCGACGCAAATCATGCCGCTTGATCAGATCCATGAAGGCATGAGAGGCGTTGCGCTCACCGTCTTTCAAGGCGTCAAACCCGAGCCCATGGACGTGGAAATCCTGGGTGTGTTGCGCAACGTGAACGGCCCCAAAGGCGACATCATTCTCATCCGCCTGCGCGGCACCAAGCCCGAATACACCGGCGTGGTCGCCGGCATGAGCGGAAGTCCGGTCTACATTGATGGCAAACTCATCGGCGCTCTCGCCTTCCGCATCGGGGAATTTTCGAAGGAGCCCATTGCCGGCGTCACTCCCATCGAAGAGATGCTCGAAATCGATGAGTTTGACAAGCGTCCCGCTCCCGAGCCGGCCCGCGCCAGCGCATCGAATCCGAACACCGCTTCGCGCACCGCGAGTCCGTCGCAAGACGCCGCCCCGCCCCTCCAGAGCTACAGCAATTACCTCACGCCGATTGAGACTCCGCTCGTCTTCAACGGCTTCTCGGAAGAAACGCTGCAGCGCTACGCGTCTCAATTCGCTTCCGCCGGCATCATCCCCGTGATGGGCATCGGCTCTTCCAGCGACCGCAAGCAACCCGAGCCGATCGAGGCCGGCTCCGCCGTCAGTGCAGTTCTGGTGCGCGGTGACATGGACATTGCCGCCACCTGCACCGTCACCTACATCGATCCCCAGCGCCTGCTCGCGTGCGGCCATCCGCTGCTTCAATTCGGCAAAGTCGACTTGCCCATGACCAAGGCCACCGTGCTCGCCACGCTGCCTTCCACCTACAACGCCTTCAAGATCGTCAACACCACCGAAGCTGCCGGTTCATTCGTGCAGGACCGCCACAACGGCATTCTCGGCGTCCTGGGCAAGGAACCCAAGATGATTCCCGTCACGGTGACCGTCCATGGCGGACAGGCGACTAAGGAATTTCACTACCAGGTCCTCAATAACGCCCGGCTCAGCCCGCTCGCCATGATGGCCACCGTCTTTAACGCCCTGCACGGCACCAACGAGTACGGTGAGGACATCACGTACCGCATGAACGGTGTGCTTAACGTCAAGGGATATCCCGACGTCGCCATGCGCAACATGTTTGCCCCGCAGGACAGCGGCCAGCCCGCCGCGGCCTCAGCCGCTGCCACCATCGGCGACCGCTTTGGACGCATCTACGGCAACCCCTTCGACGCTCCCGACGTCGAAGGTGTGAAGCTCGATTTCGATATCGTTCGCGAGCGCCGCACCGCACGCCTGGAATCTTCGCGGACCGATGTCACCGAAGCGCGTCCCGGCGAGCAGATTGTCGTCGAAGCGGAACTACGTCCCTACCGTGGCGAACGCCTCGTACGCCAGATCCCGATCCGGATTCCGGCGTCGATGTCCAAAGGCATTCTTCGCGTCCTGGTCAGCGATGGTGACACGCTCGATCGCATGCGCCGCGGTTCGCCCATGTTGAGCCGCAAGCTCGCCCTCGCTCCCACGATCGCCCTGTTGAACAAGGAGCGCGCCAACGATCGCGTTTACGTTTCCCTGTTCGAAAATGATCCCGAAGCCATGGTGGCTGACAAAGTGATGCCCACCCTGCCTCTCTCCGTCATGAACGTTATGGAAAACATGCGCGGAACGCAGGATATGGTCGTGCTAGGGGAATCGTCGGTGAACGAAGCATCCACCGAACCACTGGACTACGTAGTCTCCGGCGCCCAGGTGCTGCTGATCAACATCAAGTAGCGCCGGCGACTCGCCGGCTGTCACGCGGGCAACTTGCCCGCGTAGGGTGTGATTAGGACTTCTGTGATTTTGGGTGGAGCAGCGCTTCAGCGCTGCATAACGAATGCTTTTGAGTCGGGGCTTTCGCCCCAGAGGTGCGGTTCATTTCACGATTGACTTCCGCTCTGGACATTGATATTCGCGCCACAATCTTCCAAACTTTCGTCTCGAATCGAGGATAACTTTGGCCCGTAAGACTCTCATCCTGCTTTCCACGCTCGTTCTTTCCACCTTTGCGCTTGCCGAGGGCACGCGCACCTGGGAACAATCCAAGTTCGAAGAGCTGAACAAGGGCACCGCCAAGGGTGTAGCCCTTCGCAGCACCGGCGGCCTCGAGCTCGCCCCCGCCTTCAAATCGCTCGCCACCACCGCTTCGACCTACATCTGGTCGATCGCCTCCGATTCCGCCGGCAACGTCTACGCGGCCGCCGGATCGCCCGCCCGCGTCTACCGCATCACCCCTGACGGGCAGAGCACCGTCATTTTCGAGGCGCAGGAACTCCAGGTGCAAGCCCTGGTCGTGGACAAAAACAGCGCGGTCTACGCTGCCACCGCGCCCGATGGCAAGGTCTATCGCATCACGCCGGACGCCGCTGCCCAGCCCGGCTCCAAGCCCTCGTTCACCGCGAAGCCTTACTTCGAGCCCGGCACCAAGTACATCTGGGACATCGTCCTCGACAATTCCGGCAACCTCTACGTCGCAACCGGCGACCACGGCGAAATCTATAAAGTCACGGCCGGTGGACAGCACTCCGTCTTCTTCAAGAGCGACGAAGTCCACATCCGTGTCCTCGCCCTCGATCCCAAGGGAAACCTGATCGCCGGCTCCGATGGCAGCGGACTGGTCTACCGCATCTCCCCCAGCGGCGAAGCTTTCGTCCTGTACAGTGCCGCCAAGAAAGAGATCACCGCGCTCGCGATCGACAGCGCTGGCAACATCTACGCCTCGGCGGCCGGAGAAAAGCACCCTGGTGTCACCGGCCCCTCATCTCCCGGCATGATGGGAGGAACCATGGGAAACCCAAGCATGGGCCAACCCGGCATGTCCGGCTCGATGATGGGCATGAACCCGAACCAGCCAATGGGTGCTGCCACCCCCTTCCCCGCGCCCGGTCTGGGCGCCACCGGTGGTTCGGAAATCTACCGCATCGATCCCGACGGTGCGCCCACCCGCCTCTGGAGTTCGCGTGACGATCTCGTCTACGCCCTTGGGTTCGACCAGCAGGGCCGCCTGCTCGCTGGCTCCGGCAATCACGGGCACATCTTCGCCATCAACGGCATCGACGACTTCGCGGACCTCCTCAAAGCCAGTGCCACCCAAATCACGGCCTTTGCCCCAGCCCCCGGCGGCGGGCTCTACGCCTCCAGCAGCAACCTCGGCAAGATTTTCCTGCTTGGTCCCGGACTGGAATCCGAAGGCACCTACGAGAGCGACGTCTTCGATGCGCACGTCTTCTCTCGTTTCGGACGCTCCACCACCCGCTCCGCTGGCAAGGTGGAACTTTTCGCCCGCAGCGGCAATGTCGATAATCCCGACCGCAACTGGAGTCCGTGGACCCGCGCCGATCTGACCGGCTCCGAACTTAAGATTCCACCCGCGCGCTTCGTGCAGTGGAAGTCCGTTCTCCACGCCGGAAATCCAGCCCCGCGCGTCGATAGCGTTCTGCTCTACTACTTGCCCAAGAATGTTGCGCCTGCAATCGACGAGATCACCGTGCAGCCCGGAACCCGTTACACGCCCGTGCCGCGCATGCCCGGCGCCGAGCAGCCACAACCCGGACAACCCCACTTCGAGCCACCTCCGCCCAGCACGCACGACCGCGACCAGATCGGCATCCGCTGGTCCGCCCACGACGACAACGACGACCAACTCGTCTATTCCATCTATTATCGCGGCGACGGAGAATCCCGCTGGCTCCTGCTCAAGGACAATCTCTCCGACCGCTTCCACTCCTTCGATGCCAGCCTCTTGCCCGATGGCGGCTACACCGTGAAGATCGTTGCCTCCGACGCGCCCTCGCATTCCCCCGGCGAAGCCCTCTACGCCGAGCGCGAAAGCGCCCGCTTCGAAGTGGACACCACCCCGCCTGTCATCGAAAAACTAACGGCCGCACTCGAAGGCAAACAGATCCACGTGCGTTTCCGCGCCGCTGATTCCTATTCCTCGATCAAGCGCGCCGAGTATTCCCTCGACGGCGGGGACTGGCAGTTCGTCGAGCCATCAGGCCAGCTTTCCGACGCTAAAACCGAGGACTACGATTTCCGGATCTCGATCCCGCAACCCGACGCGACTCCTCCACCCATGGCCGCCAGCGCCGCCAATGACCATGTCGTGGTAGTCCGGGCCTATGACCGCTTCGACAACCAGGCCAACGCCAAAATCGTACTGCGAGGAAAGTAGCGCTCCAAAGTTTTTCATCCTGAGCAGAGTTGCCGTATGCGAAGCGCACAGCTACGGTCAAAGGACCCTGCGTTCTCCCCCTCTGTGAGCTCTGCGTCCTCTGTGGTCAAGAATTGACGTCGCGGGTATCGAGGCAGTTTCTGGATACCACAATATCGTGATACGATATATATAGATCGCCTAACGATATGGTTCGAACATGGACGCCCTAACCCAGTCGGATTATCAATCTTTAGCCGAGCTGCGCCACCAGATCCGCAAGTTCCTACACTACAGTGAGCAGGCGGCACGCAAGGCAAACCTGGAACCTCGCCAGCATCAGCTTCTGCTGGCGGTCAAAGGCCTTCCGCAGCACCTGAGCCCGCAGATCGGGGTTTTGGCGGAGCGCCTGCAGTTGCGGCATCACAGCACGGTCGAACTGGCCAATCGCCTGTCCAAGGGCGGCTATGTCCGCCGCCAGCGCGATCGCGAGGACCGCCGCGAGGTTGTGCTGAAACTCACTGCCAAAGGGGAGAAGGTCCTCCGCGACCTTTCTGTCAATCACCGGCAGGAATTGCGCAAAGCTGGCCCAGCGCTGATGGCCGCGCTGCAGCGAGTGCTCGGTGCACGCAGTCAACGACGCTCTCGCAAGGCATGACACGGCGTCGCGGTGGCCTACGGGAAGGCATGAGATTCGTATCAGATACTCGACTTGAGCTTCGTGTCAGGTAGCCTTGGCCCCGTTGGGGGCGTCTGCCAATCGGCGGACGTTTCAGCGCCGGGAAAACGCGGAAAGGACGAGCAAGTCCAGGACGGCTGACTTTCCACGCATACCCTCCAGGTGCTGGGACCGCAAAAAGTGGATTTTCTCTCGCAGCCTTGTCCGTTCCGATAGAAAGGAAATGATGTCGCCTGAAACTCGGCTCACGCCACCCGGCACCGACGGCAATGGCGCCGCCCTCTCGGCTGCCAACCTTCACCAACTCGCCCAATTCCGCATGGTCCTGATCTCATCCCTCGCTGCCGGCGTAGGATTGGTGGCGGGTGTAGTCGCCTACCTCCTCTACCGTCTCATAGGCCTCTTCACGAACCTGTTTTTCTTTCACCGTTTTTCCGTGGATTTCACCAGCGCGCACCTCAACCATCTCGGCCCCTGGGTCATCGTGACTCCCGTTCTCGGCGGAATCGTCATCGGCTTCATGGCCAAGTACGGCAGCTCGAAAATCAAGGGCCACGGCATCCCCGAGGCGATGGAAGCCGTGCTCACCAACCGCAGCCGCATTCAGCCGCGCGTAGCCATTCTGAAACCCATCTCCGCCGCCATCGCCATCGGAACCGGTGGACCTTTCGGTGCCGAGGGGCCGATCATCCAGACCGGAGGCGCGCTCGGCTCCCTCGTCGGCCAGATCATGCACACCACCGCCGCGGAACGCAAAGTCCTGCTCGCCTGCGGCGCTGCTGCCGGAATGTCCGCCACCTTCAACACCCCGATCGCGGGAGTCATCCTTGCCATCGAACTCCTGCTGTTCGAATTCAAGTCGCGTTCGTTCATCCCGCTGGTGATTTCCAGCAGCCTCGCCACTGCCGTGCATCTCCAGTTGCTCGGCAGCGGGCCCATGTTCGAAGTCGCAGCCATGGATTTCGGCGTACCTCGCGCGCTCCCGTTCTATCTGTTGTTAGGAGGTGTGTGCGGCCTCGTCGCCGTCGTCTTCTCGAAGGCGCTCTACTGGGTGGAGGATCAATTCGAAAAACTTCCCATCGACGAACTCTGGTGGCCCGCCATCGGCGCCCTGGGCTTAGGAATCATCGGATACTTCGTCCCCCGCGTCCTCGGCGTTGGCTACGACACCATCAGCGACATCCTGAACGCCCGCCTCGCGCTCGGCGTGCTGCTAGTCGTAGGGTTCGCCAAGGCGGTAGCCCTGGTCGTCTCGCTCGGATCAGGAACCTCCGGAGGCCTGCTCGCCCCCATGTTCATGTCGAGCGCCGCCCTGGGCGGAGCCTTCGCTGTGCTGATGAACCGCGTCTTTCCCAGCGCCCATCTTTCTCCCGGAGCATTCGCGCTGGTCGCCATGGGTGCCGTTTTCGGAGCCGCCTCCCGCGCCACTTTCACTTTCATCATCTTCGCGTTCGAAATCACCCGCGACTACAACGCCGTGCTCCCTCTGATGCTCGTCAGCGTCCTCGCCGACGGCCTCGCCATGCTCCTGATGCCGCACGCCTCCATCATGACCGAGAAACTGGCCCGCCGCGGCCTCCGCATCCATCAGGACTACGAAACCGATATCCTCCACCACGTCCGCGTAGAAGAAATGATGGATCGCACTCCTCCCACGATCTCCGCAAGCACCACCGTCGGCGAACTCGCCGAGCGCATCGCTCGCCGCGACCCAGAAGTCAGCCATCACCAGGCATTGCTCGTGGTCGATGACCAGGGCAGCTTAGAATCCATCATCACTCGCGGCGACATCCTCCGAACTCTCGACCGTGAGCCCAGCGGTACGGCCACCGTTCAAGAATGCGGGTCTTCGAACCTCATCGTTACCTATCCCGACGAACTCCTCTCTGAAGCGGTCCACAAGATTCTCCGCCACAACATCGGACGTCTCCCGGTAGTCGACCGCCAGAACCCAAAGCAAATCGTCGGATACCTCGGCCGCCCCAACATCATGGCCGCCCGCCTCCGCCGCCTCGAAGAAGAACAAATCCGAGAACCCGGCTGGCTCGCCGCCGCTGCTAAAGCGCCAGAACACTAGTCGTCTGCGTCACGATGAGCAGAGTTCCGCGCAGGAGTGCAGAACCACGCGTGCCAGATCCCACTGGCGGGTTCGAGGCGCCTTGCAGTAGGATCAATGCCGCTGTTAACGGCGAGTTCAAGGAACGATGCTGATGCGAATCTTCGCAACTCTCGCTCTGGCGCTGGTCATAATGCTCCCGGCAGCCGGGCAAACGAAAACGCCAACGCCGGCCGACGCACTGCCCACTCTCAACCACTTCGATCCCGATGTCGTGGATCGCAATCTCGATCCCTGCACTGATTTCTACAAGTTCGCCTGTTCGAAGTGGCAGGCGGCCAATCCCATTCCTGCCGACCAGTCCAGCTGGGGCACCGGGTCGCAACTGTTGCTGTGGAACGAGAGTGTGCTGCGCAACACCATGGCACAGGCGGCGAATCCGGTTCCCGGCCGCTCCGCTGTTGACCAGAAGATTGGAGACTATTGGTACTCCTGCATGAACGAGGCCGCCATCGACAAGAGCGGTCTGGCCCCTCTCCAGACCGAACTGGACCGCGTTCGCGCTCTTCAGGACAAGACGCAAATCGCCGGAGTGCTGGCGCGGATTCACTTGGAGATGCCGGATTCCTGGGCAGGCGACGACAATGAAACGATCGCTCCCATGTTCGGCTTCACCTCCACCATCGACTACAACAACGCAAAACTGGTGGTTGCGGGTGTCGATCAGGGCGGCTTTGCCATGGGCGGACGCGACTTCTACTTGTCCGACAACCCCCACCTCGCAGAGGTGCGCGGGAAATATCTTGACCACGTGCAGAAAATCTTCGCGCTCGCGGGCGAGAGCGATGCCCGAGCCAGGGCCGACGCAGCGACTGTCCTGCGCATGGAAACCGCGTTGGCGGGCGACGCGATGGATGCGGTGCAACGCCGCGACCCAAAGAACGTAAACAACGTGATGAACCTGCAGCAAGTGCAGTCGTTGACGCCGTCGTTCCGCTGGAGCGATTACCTCGCCGCCGTGCACGCTCCCTCGCCCGACCACTACATCGTCTCGGCGCCGGATTTCTTCCGCAAGCTCGATGCGCTCCTTCAGAGTGAATCGCTCGAAAACTGGAAGACCTACTTGACCTATTGGGTCGTCGATCGCAATGCACGCTATCTGAGCCAGCCATTCCAGGAAGCGAATTTTTACTTCTGGAACAAGACCATGCTCGGCCAGCGAGAGATCCAGCCGCGCTGGCGGCGCTGCGTTCGCTGGGCCGACCGCGATCTGGGCGAAGCTCTTGGCCAGGCCTATGTCGCCAGAGCCTTTCCGCCCGAGAGCAAGGCACGCACCGAAATGATGGTGGATGCAATCGAAGCCGCCATGGGCCAGGACATTCAGCAGATCGACTGGATGGCGCCCGAGACCAAGCAGAAGGCGCAACTCAAGCTGCAGGCGGTGCTCGACAAGATCGGCTATCCCAACCAGTGGCGTGACTATTCCAGCGTTACCGTCGGCCGAGACAATCTTGTGGCCAATGTGCAAGCTGCTGCCGTCTTTGAACATCGCCGCCAGCTCAACAAAATCGGCAAACCCGTCGACCGCATGGAATGGGGCATGACGCCCCCGACCATCGACGCCTACGAAGACGCGCAGACCAACACCATCAACTTTCCGGCTGGAATTCTGCAGCCACCCTTCTTCGATACTGCTGCCGATGACGCCGTCAACTACGGCGCAATCGGCATGGTTGTGGGCCATGAACTGACGCACGGCTTTGACGACCAGGGGCGCAAGTTCGATGCGGAGGGTAATCTGAAAGACTGGTGGACCAAGAACGACGCGAAAGCGTACGAGCAGCGGGGAAAGTGCATCTCCGACCAGTACACGCAGGAAGTGCCTGAGCTGGGCATAAAGACCAATGGACTGCTCACGCAGGGGGAAGACACAGCCGACAACGGAGGCTTGCGCCTGGCCTATAGAGCGCTCGAACAACGCTATCGCGAACTGGGGAAGTCGCTCGATGAGAAAGGCGCGGACGGCTTCACGGCCCGGCAGCGCTTCTTCCTGGCGCACTCGTATTCATGGTGCCGGAACTGGCGACCGGAACTGGCGCGGAACGTCATCACCACTAACCCGCACTCCATGCCGCAATTTCGCGTGAACAACGTGGAATCGAACATGCCGGAGTTTCAGCAGGCCTTTGGCTGCAAGGCTGGCCAGCCCATGGTGCGCGCCAACGCCTGCCGGGTGTGGTAGCCAGGAAGGAATGCGCTTCGTTAGAAAAGCGAGGTTCCGCCTGATCGTGCGCTTTACTGCTGCGCGAAAATCACTGCCGGATTCGTAACGGACGCGTCCACGTCAATCATCTCGAAATGCGAGGCATCGGTTGCATAAATGACGTAGCTGGCCGCCGGCGCGGTCAGCACGATCGTGCCCGTGCCCGTCGTCAAGAGCGAGTACGTTCCGGTGACGGCGACTGGCCCGGGATACTGCGTCCCACCCACGTTGTAGACCTTGTTGCCAGGAGAGGTCAGCAGCAAATTCGCCACCATCGGGATGACCCCGCTGCTTGCGTTGCTCACCGTCCCCACGGCATACGTGCCCGGCAGCTCCGAAGGCGCAAACGCGCCGCTGCCGGTCTGCGGATCCATTGCCCCGGTCATCACCGCCGTACTCGACTGATCGAGCAGGAACCCACGGTTCGCCCCGCTGGCATAGAACACAAACGGAAGCCCGGACGTACAGGTGCTGCCCGTGCCCAGCATGGTCACCACGTACCGCCCCGTCTTGTTCGGGTCGGTCGTATAGGTACAGTTAGAAGCCTGAGTCGCGGCTTGCACGATGGTGCCGGCATTGTTCTGGTCAAACGTCTCGCTGATGTTCCCGTTACTCATTCCTGTCGTCGCAACCAGCGATACGAAGGTGCCCGTGCTGCCCACACCCGTGAGATGAGAAACAGAGTCGGAATTCAAGGCGGTCTGGTCGTACGTCGTGGCCGGATCCTGAAACACCATCCGGCCCGAGAGTATCGGCTCAGCGGTAATGGTGGGATTCGAAATCGCATACAGCGTGAGTGGGTTTTTCGCGTTGGCTTGCCCGGACCCGATAAAGAAATCGAAATTTTGTGTGACGCCTGTTTGCAGCGTCATATGCCACAATCCGGGGATGGTTGCGTCCGGTTGGTACGAACCCGAAACGCTGCAGGGAGGTGTTCCGCACAAGTTAGCCGTGACGCCGCTGTCATTGGGGTCGAGCAGGCCTCCGCTGATCCCCCCTTGGGTCGTTGTGGTTGCGGTTCCGTCCATCGGAAGCAGACCAACATAACCAATCCGCTTCGCGGTCGAGCCGGTCAAATCCACGCCTGTGAATCCAAAAACGAACTTCTGTGATGTCGGCGGCGTGGGGTTGAATACCCCCACCGCTGATTTCTCCAACGAACCCGACCCGACCCCGTTTGTCGAGACCGATTCGATCAACCGCATATTTCCCGCTGCATCCAGAACTGCCGCGTAGGCTTGAGTATTCCCGCCCGCATTCAGCGTAAGCGTGCCTGCGTTGTTGCCCCCCGCTGCGCTCGCATACGAGCCAGAGACCGCCGTGTATTGGTGATAGACGCCGTTGATCACTACATCTTCCACGCCGGAAGCGATCGTACCGTTGGCTGTAAACGTCAGGCTTCCTGCGATCTCCACCGGGTGACTTGAATTGTCATAGCCCGAGAAGCGAATGGTGTACGCGGCCGGGCTCAGGCGCGAGGCCGCAACCGCAATCTTCGCTTGACCAACGCCCGCCGGAGACTGCGGCACGCTGGAGGTCGCTGTCACCACCATATTGCCGGTGGAAGCCGGTGCGGTATAGACCGCCAGGCCGGACGTGTTTGGATCCTGCACAAGAGTGCCGCAGCTGCCCGTCGGCGTGCACGCCCATGTAAACGTCTGCGGCGCGTCGTCCGGGACCGCGACCGCGGTGAACTGCTGGACCAATCCTTGACCCACACTCACCGGCGTAGGCGTCACGGTCACCGTGACCGCTACCAACTTGATTTGCAGTTGTCCCTGTCCAGAGCTATCGGCTTGTGACGTTGCGATGATGTTCACGGTGGCGTTGGACGGCAGGGTTGCCGGTGCGGTGTATACGCCGTTGGAATCAATCGACCCGCATGGATTTCCGCTTCCAGTACAGGCGTTGCCACTTACACTCCAGTTGACCGCGGTGTTGCTCGTTCCCGTTACTTTGGCTGCGAACTGCACGGTCTGTGTTAAATACACTACGGATATGTTGCCGCTGGTCACCGTTACTGACGGCGTGCTGCCCAGACCCTTCGCACAACCCGTCCAGAGCGCCACACTTACCAAAGCCACTGCGAATAAACAATGCTTAGTCATGATGAAGTCTCGCAAGTATCCGTTCGTGAAGCTGAAGAAGGGCGGCGATTGAACGCCGCGTAGATAGTCAGTTTACGAGCAGACTCCACCGAGAGCAATTGCCAAAGGGACGAGGGGTTACGAGTGTAACTTCGCCGATCGCGGTCGTAAGAAGAAACGAGGTCTACTGATTCCCTGGGCGTTTCGCCGCTTCGACCAGTGGAGCGAGTTCCGAGGCGCAGATTCCCAGCGTGCCGCCCGAGAAGCCGTCGATGTATGCGGAATTAATCCCAACTACTTCACCGCGCCGGTTGAGCACCGGGCCGCCGCTGCCGCCGCGCGCGGTTGGCGCATCGTAAATCAATTTATCGCCCGTCACGTCCCCGATGTGCCCGAACGTAGCAGAAGGCCGGATCAGGGACAGCGCCGCCAGTTCGCCCGCCGTGTTGGCATCGTCCTCGTGGGACGAGAGCCGCTCGTAAACCACGGCCGGTGATTTCGCGACCATTCCCGTAACGCCCATGGGATAAGCCAGCACACTCACCGCTTCGCCCACCTGCGGTTGCGACTGGGACAGCGCCAGCGGACGCAGCTTCTGTG
>Ga0209698_10002684_pt1 | contig 20016 bp, 9 predicted proteins | sample LitLauG_LLR_2012_FD_187203 | JGI IMG/M metagenome (GOLD analysis project Ga0209698, IMG submission 187203) | Freshwater sediment microbial communities from Pennsylvania, USA - Little Laurel Run_MetaG_LLR_2012 (SPAdes) (version 2) | ecosystem: Environmental > Aquatic > Freshwater > Creek >...
ATGCGCGATCTGCCGATGCCCGGCATTGCCGAAATGCGCGAAGCATCGCTGGCGGCTATGTGTGACGGAAACCCGGTTCCGCTGGCCATGTTGGAGCGGAAGTTGTACATCGGAGAGCGCGTCGGCGTGATCGGCGAACGCGTTCCGCAGAACCCTCTTGCGCGTGACCTCGCTGCCTGGCAGCGCAAAACGCGCCTGAAGCCGCAAGCCCTGGAACTGGAGATCAAACTTGATCTGCGCTCTGAGGCCGGACTGCTGAAATCGACTCTGTTGCACCGCTTGAATCTGATCAATGTTCCGTGGGGAAAGTTGACGGACGCTCAGGCGGGCCGAGGCACCTTCCGTGAAGTTTGGGTGATCGAATGGGATCCGGGGTACTCGGTTTCGCTGGCGGAGGCTCTGGTTCATGGAGTCACCATCGAACAGGCAGCCGCGAATGCAACTCTCAAGAAAGCGCGTGAGACAACTTCGATTACCGAGCTTGCCACTCTCATTCAGAGCGCTCTTGTGGCGGACCTGCCGGAGACGGCGGCTTCGTGCATCGAGCAACTTCAGGTGGCGGCGGTCAGCTCCAGCGACATTACAGACCTGATGAAGGCGATTTCGCCCTTGGTGCGGGTGCTTCGTTACGGCACGGCCCGCCGGCTGCCGGAAGATGCGCTTCGCTCGTTGATCCTGTCGATCAGCGTCGAGATCAATGCCGGAGTTCGAATGGGCTCGCGCGGACTGGACGAAGAGACTGCTGCAGCACGCACTTCCGCCATGGAAGCCTACGATGAAGCATTGCGCCTATTTGGAGACGATGCACTGACCGGTTCGTGGCGAGACGAGTTGGGCAAGATCGTGGGTGACGACCTGGTCACGCCGTCGATTGCGGGGCTGAGTCTTCGTCGCTTGCACGACGTGCGTGCCTGGGAACTGGAAAGAGTTGCGGCCGACTTTGCGCGGCACACGGGCTCACGGCAACCGAAAGAGTCGGGCGCCTTTCTCGAAGGTTTTCTGCGCGGCGGATCGGAGGTACTTCTCCAAGACGATCCGCTCCTGCAATTGCTCGACGCCTGGCTTTGCCAGCTCAGCGAAACGGACTTCACGGATTCGCTTCCGCTGCTGCGGCGAAGCATGTCAACCTTCGATTCGGTTGCTCGCCGTCGCGTACTCGAGGAATTGCAGCGCGGGCGCCAACAAAGCACAACGGCGGCTTCGCACTCCGCAACCGAGTCGAACCCTGCCTTCGAAGCGGCGTTGCCATTGCTCTATAAAATCCTCGGCCTTGGAGAGCCCGCATGATCTCCCAGAAAGAGCGCTGGCGACGCTGGCAACTCGCCCTTGGCGTCGATGATGAGCAAAACGAGCTCTCGGATCGCGACCGCCGACTTAACGCCGCTCTGTCAGCGCTCTATGACACTGGCACTGAGAAGCGCCGGGGTGGGCTGGGCGCGTCCTCTCCCCGCGTTGCAAAATGGCTCGGTGACATTCGCGAGTTCTTCCCCACTCCCGTCGTTCAAATCGTCCAGAAAGATGCATTCGAGCGACTGAACTTAAAGGCTCTGATGCTCGAACCGGAGTTCCTTTCGACGTTGGAGGCTGATGTCCATCTCGTCGCCGACCTCATCTCGTTGCGTGCCGCAATTCCAGGCAAGACCCTGGAAACCGCGCGGCAGGTGGTTCGCAAAGTTGTAGACGACCTCATGCGCAGGCTTGAACACCATACGCGTGAGACTCTGAGAGGCGCGTTGAACCGCTCTCAGCGTACTCGGAGACCTCGTCACGCGGACATCGACTGGCCTCGAACAATCCGCGCAAATCTGCGTCATTACCAACCGCAGCATCGCACGATCGTTCCCGAGACACTCGTGGGACACACGCGCCACACCAAGTCCCGTGCACAGCTCGATCATGTCATCTTGTGTGTCGATCAGTCTGGCTCGATGGCCACTTCGGTCGTGTACTCGTCGATTTTTGCGGCCGTGATGGCATCGATCCCCGGACTCTCGACGAAGCTCATTTGTTTCGACACGTCCATCGTCGACCTGACGGATCAACTGGCAGATCCGGTCGAGGTACTCTTTGGAGTCCAGCTAGGCGGTGGAACTGATATCAACGCGGCGCTCGGATATTGCGAAAAGCAGATCGAGAGTCCGACGAAGACGCATCTCGTGCTCATAACCGATTTGTTTGAGGGAGGAGATGCTAGCTCGATGCTTGCGCGTGCCGGCGCGATCAAGCAGAGCGGTGTGAACCTGATCGTGCTGCTAGCGCTCTCAGATTCAGGCCACCCCGCGTATGAAGCGAAACACGCTGAAGCAATCGCCAGCATTGGGTGTCCAGTGTTTGCCTGTACTCCAGATCAGTTTCCTTCGATGATGGCTTTCGCGCTCACTGGCAGGGATTTACACAGTTGGGCAGCTGAAGAGGACGTCGCCGTTATTCGCGGATCCTGAGTCTCGAAGGAAAGACAGCCGTTTCGCCCGCACGACACTAGGTTCGGTTCTTGAACTTGGATAACGCAGCGCTCGGATACTTGTGAGCGGCCGCCTTTCGCAACCACTTCTCTGCCTCGTCTTCATTGGCGGGCAGACCGTCTCCGTCGCGGTAACGCAGCCCGAGGTTGTACTGAGCAGCCGCATTGCCCCCATTGGCCGACTTGGCAACCCAGGCAGCCGCTTTTGTGCAACTTTGGGGGACATAGTGCCCGGTTTCGTAGGCCATCCCGATAATCAAGGCCGCGGTGTCATCTCCGTAGTCCGCCTGGCGCCGCAAGACTCCGATTTCATATGGGCTTAACCCTTTCACGACCGAGGAGACGAACTGGTCCGTGATCTGCTTGTGGCTGACTGCGTCGGGCGGAGTCAGTCGGAATGGCTCAGCCTTTGCGACTGCGTTCTCCACGGAATGATGCGTCATTGTTGACGTGGCCGCTGCCACGATCGGAGGATGCTCGTCGTTTACCTGGAGGAGTGCGACCGCACCCGTAATCAGCAGAAGGAGCGCCCCAGCTGCCGTCAAGGCGCGACGTGGACGAAGAGTGAGCTTGGAATTGAAAGTGACCCAACCCTTGACTCGATGTCCGGCGAAGGGCTTCGGCCGGGTTTCAGCATTTTCGGGGGCGGTGAGGGTGCCCATCACTGGCCGAGCCGCGCGAGTTTTTTCGGTTGCGGCGGCTGGAGCCTGGTAGGGAGCCGTATGGAGAGTGGCGAGTGTTGAGGCAGATTGCGCCGCGCTCGAGGTGGTTGCGCTTTCCGCGGCTGAACTTTGGTTGCCCTTCAGATGTTGCTGGATAACCCAAGCTGCTTCCATGAGTCGTTCGAAGGAGGAAGCATTCAGGATCGGTTTCTGCCCCATTCGAACCTCACTCCCAAGGGTCGGCTTTACGTTACAAAGCAGCTGGGAAAGCCCGCCCAGTAAGGCTTTTGATGTTATTACCAAAATTCGTCGAAGTAAAGCGCATAAGTGTTTTTCATCGGAGAATGAGGCCAAAAAGTGCGTACGGACGGGATTGGTGCAAGTTTCTGCACTATATTGCAAATTTGGCGAAGCGACGGATGGGTGGCGCAAGCAGAGTGCATTGGTCCTTCGCTTCGCTCAGGAACCGCCTGATGGCCGGGGAACTCGTCCAAGAGCTCCCCCGCAGAACTATTGCAGCTCGGGGCGCGATGCCGCGGTTTTTGCATCAATCGTCACAGAACCATCGCTCAGACCCGAGGCCTTCGCGATCAGGCGGATCGCGCCCGGCTGCCTCGACGTCCGAATCACGACCTGCGCGCGGCCTTGAAACAATTTACGGTGATCTCCTTGATACGCAGTGCTGTCCTGTCCATCTCCGTTTCCGACTGCTGCGATGGCGCCCGGCCCGCTGATGGAGAACTGCACTTCCTGATCCGCCCAGAGGTCGAGGCGTCCCTGCGCGTCCGTCGCCTCCACCGTCACGAAGGAAAGGTCCTGACCATCTGCGGTGACGACCATTCGATCCGCCGTCACCCGCAACTTGCTCGCATTCTCAGTGGTCGTGAGAACGCTCTCCGCCACGGCGCGACCTCCGCGGAGACCCACTGCCTTTAACGTGCCCGGCGTATACGGCACTGTGAAGACCGCCTTGAATTCCTGGTCACGGCCAGCCGGCTTCTCGCCGATGAGTTTGTCATTGAGGTAAAGCTGCACTTTCTCGACGCCGGAGTAGACTTCGACCTGCAGTTCCTTGCCTTCCTGACCGGGCCAATTCCAGGTGGGAAGGGTGGGATACACAGCCCACCCGACCGCGATGATCTTCTTTCCTTCCGGCTCGGGCAAGCGGACCGTGGTGTACACGCGATCGCCGCTGTTCCACAGAATGTCTCGATAGTAGGACTGCGGCTTGCGGTAACCGGTCAGATCGAGATCTCCGCAAGCTGCGGCATGCCAGGGAAAACCGTGAAACAAGACTGCCATGGAGGCTTTCATGGCGGGATCCGCGTTCTTGGACATCTCCGCCATGGCGTCCACGCCGTTGGCCATTCCTGTGAACATCTGGTCCACGATGGCGGTGTTCCCCAACGCGCCGCTCATGATCTGTTCCGCGGCTTTCGCTTGTTCCGGAGTGCCATAGGACCATGCGCCAATGCCCGACTCGCCCAGGTAATCCATGGCAGTCCAGGCAAGGTCGCCGATCACGAATGGGTTGTCCTCGGTGATTTGCCACAGCGGAAATACTTTCGCCGGCAACGACTCGGTCGTCAGCATGATGCGCGAGGGCAGTTGCTCATGATCCTTGGCATAAGTCGGTATGAGGTTGTAGTTGTAGCCGGTGATGTCGAGGAGCGAGAACACGGCTGCCGCAGAGGGCTTGGTGGTGGTGCCCGGAAACGCCAGCGTCAGCGGGCGCGTGGTGTCGAGCGAGCGCATCTCGTCGACGATTGGCTTGGCCAGTGCGGCGCCGCGATCTACCTCGAGCTCGGGAATTTCGTTGCCGATCCCCCAGATCACGATCGAGGGATGATTGCGGTCGCGCAGCACCATCGAGTCGAGATCCTGCTTCCACCACTCGTCGAAGTTGCTGCCGTAGTCGAACTTGACCTTGTGCGCCTTCCATACGTCGAAGGGCTCGTCGAGCACGAGCAGGCCGAGGCGGTCGCAGGCGTCCAGGAAGGCCGGCGACGGCGGGTTGTGAGCGGTGCGCAGCGCATTGTGCCCGGCGGCCTTCAGCAACTCGACCCTGCGCTCTTCTGCGCGGTCAAAGGCGGCGGCGCCGAGCGGGCCGTTGTCGTGATGCACGCTGCCGCCCGTGAGCTTGATCGGCCGGCCGTTCAGCAGAAGTCCTTTCTCTGTCGACCACGCAAGCGACCGGATCCCGAATGGCGTTTCCACCCGGTCGAGAACTTTGCCGTCTTTCTGCACTTGCGACACGGCGCGGTACAAAGCCGGAGACGCCGGCGACCATAGGGATGGGTTGGCCACGGTGATTTCTTGCGCCGCCTCCGCTTCGCTGCCCGCGGCAATCGTCAGCTTCGTCTGCGCCACTCCGACTTTTTTGCCAGCTTTGTCGAACAACGTGGTCTCGACGATGACCGCGGCCACCTCGGCGGACTCGTTGGCCACTCGCGTGTGCAGCGCGACTTTGGCCGTAGTGTTCGAGATCTCGGGGGTGGTGACGAACACTCCCCAGTGCGCCACATGCGTGGGATCAGTCACGACGACGCGCACGTGCCGGTAAATGCCGGACCCGCTGTACCAGCGACTGTTGGGCTGGGCTGAGTTATCCACCCGCACCGCCAGAACGTTGACGCCCGAAAAATTCAGCTCGGGAGTGAGATCGAAGGTGAAACTCGTGTAGCCATAGGGATGCGTGCCCAGCTTTCGTCCGTTGAGGTACACGGCGGCGTCCCGGTACACTCCGTCGAACTCGACGCTGACGCGCTTCCCTTTCCAGTCCTCCGGCGCGCGGAACGTCTTGCGGTACCAACCGACGCCTCCCACGAAGAAACCGCCGCCCCCGCCGCTGGGATTGTCCTTGTCCGGAGGACTTTCGATGCTCCAGTCGTGCGGCAGGTCCACGGTGCGCCAGGAAGCGTCGGCAAATGAGGGTGCCTCTGCGGCGCTCGGGTCGCCGAGAAAGAACTTCCAGCCGGAGTCGGCGGCCAGCACCTGTCGCGGAGGCCGCGCGTCCGCCGCCCAGGCGGACAGCATCGAAGCCAGCGTCATGAACGTGAGTATCGCGGTCGCGCATCCCACGAGTCGTTGCATGCAAAATCTCCTTTTGCCGTTCCTATTAACTTCCCTGGGCGGCGCACGCTCGGGTCTTACTTGGCCGGTTTCTCTTCTTTTGGCTTGGCGTCATCTTTCGGCTTGTCTTCTTCTTTCGAGGGAGTCGCGGTAAATTCCCCGGTCACTCCGTAGGGCTGCACTTCGACGCTTCCCGCAATCTTGCTGGCGTCTTCAATCGTCGCTGCATAGATCATGGTCAAGGGGCTGCCGTTATACTCGGACTCATACTTCCAGGTAATCTTCTTGCCATCCAGGCTGCCGCTGATCTGAACGTCCTTGTCTTCGGTCTTGCAGCTGCCGCTGAGTTTGTTCTCGGCCTGGACGAACTTGCATTGCTGATCGCTTTCGTTGCCGGCAATGCTGTTGTGGATCTTCCATGGACCGGTCATGTTGGGCCCGCCCGCGGCAAAGGCTGAGGTGGCTAGCAGTAATACGAATGGCAGTGACTTCTTCATGATGTTTACCTTTCTGAGTTTGTGACTTGAGTGGATTGATGACACACAATGTGTCTTTTCTGGAAGCGAACTGGCTTTTGTTGACATGCTTGCAGCGCCGGCATCCCTCCGACTTCGCACTGTCGAAAATCCCCACTTCTCGCGAAACAGCGAGAAGTGGGGCACCCATTTTCATTTGTTTCGGTGGGCCGAAGGCCCATGAGCACTCAGGGCAGGCTCCGCCGGGGCGGCGGCGCTACGGCTTGCCCCCGCCGTCCCGACCAGTATGTCAGCAGAGCCGCGCCATCTCATAAGTGGTTGTCATCCCGTGAGCCGAATTCCGGAACGGTGCATCATAACTCGCAAGCTGGCTTCTTTGCTAAATACGTTACAGCCTTGGGTCGAAAAGAATTGTGTCCGCGCTGCTGCTTTCCAAACGTCTATGGTTTGAAGTAGCAAATTGAGAAGGGAGAGACGATCATGAGCGCGTTTGTCTATCTATACCGGGGTGGATCCAGGGATGGGTCCCGGGAACATTCGCGAACTGAAAAACGTCATTGAGCGAGCGGCTCTGCTGCCGCTCACTATGCGGCTTGCCTGGACGCTGTCGTTCTTGCATCTGCTGTGACTGCTACGCATGTCGTTGGTGCAGTGACACCAAGACTTCATGCTCATGACAGAGATTTGTGCAATTGGCATGCCAAAAACAGGTTGCCAGAACAAGCAGTTCTGCTCACAGGGCGCAAGAATTACATTCTTCACCTGACCCACTCTTCCTGACTAAGCCCCTTTAGAGTCAAAGCAGTGAGCCTTTGGCAAGGCTTGTGCAGCCATCATTCCTGTGCCACGGCTACGGTGAAAGTGTGTATGGGTTACGAACACGCAGAGCGCGAACATGGCATGTGGGATCAACGGAAGCACATCTGTGGCAGCTGCCCTCGTCTCAGCCGCTGCGATCACCGGGTCGCAGCAAGGAATGCCCTGGACGGCGTTGAAGCAATCGGTCGTCTTGAATGGCTGGAAAGGCAAGAAGGGTATCAATTTAGCCGAGTTTCATTGATGACGCCGGCTACTTGCTTTCAGGTATTGCGAGGAACAAGCGGATGCGATTGCTGAGCGCTCGACTCATCGTTTCTCTGATCGTCGGCGTCACCCTGGTGTCGCTCTGTTCGTCCTACTACCAGGTTCTCGTGCAGAAGCGCGGTCTGCGAAAGGACCTGCAACATCGTGCCGAGGTTCTGTCTGAGAGCCTGGCGAGAAACGTGGAGCGCGATCTAGAGCGGGATGCCCAGAGGACACTCGACCGGACTGTCCAGCACTTCGCCAACCGGGAACACCTCATGGGACTGGCTGTCTATGATGCCGGTGGCCATTCCATTGCGATCACGGCCAGTCTGGAGTCCCTGATGGCGACCGCCCCAGTGGTTGTGTTCGAGGCCCTCAGAGCAAATCAAGGCAGGGACGCGTTTCTCAGGCTGGGCGGCGCCCCGGTTCACATCTATGCCTTGCCGCTGCACCGCGGCGACGAGCTCATCGGCGGGTTGGCCATCGTTCATGACGAGGAATACATTCATGCGGAGAGTCTCAGGATATGGCGCGAGACTTTTCTGAGCGCGCTGGCGCACGTTTTTCTGATTGTCCTGATCACATTGCTGATCGTGCGCTGGAGCATAGCCGGGCCCATCGCCCGAACCGCCCGCTGGATTCACGCGTTGCGCACAGGACGGGCGGCATCCTCGCGGATCAGAGTGCCGGACATGGAGTTGTTTCGGCCACTCGCGCGGGAGGTCGCCACGCTGGCTGAGAGCCTCAACACGGCGCGGTCCGCCGCCCAGCTGGAAGCTCGCTTGCGCGAGACCTCCGAATCGACCTGGACCGCCGACCGACTGGCGGTGCATGTTCGGGATCGGCTTAAGGACGGCAGACTCTTCGTGATCTCGAACCGCGAACCCTACATGCACACGCGGCGCGGCAAGTCGCTGGAGGTGATCGTACCGCCGAGCGGCCTGGTTACGGCGCTGGAGCCCGTGCTCTGCGCCTGTGACGGAACCTGGGTAGCGCACGGCTCGGGCGACGCTGATCTGGAAAATGTGGACCGGCATGACCGATTGTTAGTCCCCCCGGACGATCCGCGTTACACCTTGCGTCGGGTGTGGCTCACCAAGGAAGAGGAAGCCGGGTACTACTACGGATTTGCCAATGAAGGACTTTGGCCCCTGTGCCACATTGCACACACGCGACCTGTTTTCCGAGCCGGCGACTGGAAACACTATCAGGAGGTGAACCGTAAGTTTGCCGACGCCCTCCTGGAAGAGATGGAGGACGTGAGCCGGCCAGTGGTGCTGGTGCAGGACTACCACTTCGCGTTGCTGCCCCGGATGATCAAGCAGGGGCGCCCCGATGCGCGCGTGGCCATCTTCTGGCACATTCCGTGGCCGAATCCGGAGGCATTCAGAATATGTCCATGGCAGGGCGAATTGGTGGATGGGTTGCTGGGCGCTGACCTCATCGGCTTCCATATTCAGGCCCACTGCACGAACTTCCTGCAGACGGTCGACAGGATCGTGGAGTCGCGCATCGACTGGGAGCATTTCTCGGTCCAGCGACTGGATCACCAGACTGCCGTGCGACCGTTCCCCATCAGCGTGGATTTCAGCGACGAGCCAGCCGAAGCGACGCAGTCCGCCTACGAGGAGCGCGCGGCATTGCTGAAAACCCTCGGCGTCGAAGCTGTTCACATGGGGGTTGGCGTCGATCGACTTGATTACACGAAGGGCATTCTGGAGAGATTTCTGGCGGTTGAAGCCTTTCTGGAGAAGTATCCGCATTACCAGCGGGTCTTCACCTTCGTGCAGATCGGTGCCCCGAGCCGCACCCACATCAAGCGCTATCACGATCTCGAGGCCGAAGTGGAGGCAGAAGCGGACCGTATCAACTGGAGGTTCCAGACCGACCGGTGGAAGCCGATTGTTCTCTTGAACCGGCAGCATAGTCATAAGGAGATTGAACCTTATTATCGGGCCGCCGATTTGTGCCTGGTGACTTCGTTGCACGATGGCATGAACCTGGTGGCAAAAGAGTTCGTTGCTACACGGCGCGATGAACTCGGAGTGCTGATTCTGAGTTGTTTCACGGGCGCAGCTCGCGAACTGCAGGATGCACTTCAGGTCAATCCCTATGACATTGACCAGACGGCCGAGGCCATCCGGGTCGGCCTCGAAATGCCGCCTGAGGAAAAGCAGGCGCGCATGCAGAGAATGCGCAGTTTGGTCCGTGAGCATAACGTTTATCGCTGGGCGGGAAGTCTGATTGCCGAGCTGTGCGCAGTTCGTCTCGATGCGGCAGCCGCCGGTAACGAGAAATTCCAGGCCGGCGCCGCAGTAGGGTGACAAAGAAGCATGACCTGCTACGAGAGGGTCAAGGATTGCTGGCGAGGCGTCGACCTCTTGGATGTTTTTTCCTGCTGGAAGGAAATGACGGAAGCAACCCCGAAAGCGCAGAGCGCTACTTCTTTATTGTGAAGCCATCATGCCGATCGCTGACAAACCGCAACCGCGCCAACCGGACAAGCCCTTCCACTTCAACACCTCGGAACATTTGCTGCGAATCGGTAGACAAAAGGCGACGACAATCCATGAGTTGCTCGAAGCTCTCCGAGCTTGCCCGGACGACTCGATTTTTCAGCATACCTTCCGGACGCTGCAAGAACATCATTTTATCGGTCAAGGCTTCTCGAACGATTTCGCGCATTGGAGTCTCTCTGCCTGCCATGAGCCGGTGCTGGCGGAAAAGTTGGCGAGCGTGGATGTACATGAATTCACTGCCATCGACGGCCTGCGCTGCAGAATGACCGAGATCGTCGATGAGTTCCTGCAAAAGCATCCCAGGTCGGGCTCCCGCCCAGCGAACGAGCCGTTCTATTTTTGCGCCTCTGACATTGTGGTATTGCCCACTCTTTTTGTGGCGAACTCCCTCTTCGAGTTTCTTGAAGGCCTGAACAGTGTGGGCGTGCATTCCATTCACCACCATTTCATCGAGGCGCGCCTTCGCCTGCACCGGATGTCGAACGACTTTTCTCAATGGTTGGAAGAAGAGATCGGCCTTCCCCAGACTGCCGATGCGATCGAGCGCATCGACATCTATACCAACACCATGGAAGGAGTACGGCAACAAATCGCTCGCATGGTCGAACGGGTTCTGAAAGCAGGACAGCGAGAATCATGACGTCAAAAGAGCAACACACCGTCACGAGCAGCTTGTCCGCTGGTCCGCGAGATGGCTCGGAACGCACCTTGGAGACCGCCGCGATTTCTACCCAACCCGCTCCGCCTGCCGGAGAGAACGGCGGGTCCTTGCCTGCCAGTCTGCTGACGCCACCGGCCCCTCCGCCGCCTCCGCACCTGGACGACTACAGAAACATCATCGGCCAGGGTCAAGTCGATGCCTTGCGGTTTCTGGCGCGCGAGTTGAAGGGAAAGACGATCAAGATGGTCAACTCGACGGCAGTTGGCGGCGGTGTGGCCGAGATGCTCAACCGGCTCGTGCCATTGATATCTGAGCTTGAGGTGCCCGCGCACTGGGAGGTCATTACCGGCGGCAATGACTTCTTTGAAGTGACCAAGGCGTTTCATAATGCGCTCCACGGTACGACCTACGAGCTGACCAAGGCGGCACAGGAAATCTTCCTGATGTACAACGAGCAGAATCGGGAAAGGCTCGAGTTCAATGAAGACATGGTGGTCATCCATGATCCGCAGCCTTTGGCGCTTGTCCGTTCCCGCGACAAGAGCTCCAGCAATTGGGTCTGGAGATGCCACATTGACTTGTCGAATCCCGACGCGCACGTGTGGGAATTCCTGCGGCCATTCGTGGAGCAATACGACGCCGCCATCTTTTCGTCCCAGTCATTCGCGCGACAACTGCCGATCCCGCAGTATCTGTTCTATCCGTGCATCGATCCACTATCGGAGAAGAACAAGGAACTGGAGGAGTCGCAAATACAGAAAGTCTGCGATGAACTGGGGATCGACCGCTCCCGGCCCATTGTGACCCAGGTATCGCGCTTTGACCGGTTGAAGGATCCTGTGGGAGTTGTGCAGGCGTTTAAGCTGGCCAGGAAATACGTAGACTGCCAACTGGTTCTGGCGGGTGGAGGCGCAAAGGACGATCCCGAAGGCGCCGTCGTTTTGCAGGAAGTAAAAGAAGCGGCGGGCAACGACCCGGATATCACCATTCTTGACCTGCCGCCCTGGTGTGCTCTGGAGATCAATGCCATCCAACGGGCCTCCACGCTGGTGGTTCAGAAGTCCATCCGCGAAGGCTTCGGCCTCACCGTTACAGAGGCGCTCTGGAAAGGAAAGCCGACGATTGCCGGAGCTGTGGGCGGAATTCCCAACCAGATCATCCACAAGCTGACCGGTGTGCTCGTGCACTCCGTGGAAGGGTGCGCGTTTCAGATCCGTTACCTGTTGACCCATCCGGAGTTTGCCCGGAGCATCGGAGCCAGCGGGCGGGAGCATGTCAAAGAAAACTTCCTGATCAGTACCAACGTGAGGCGTTGGTTGCTGTTATTTCGGATACTGCAAGAAGCACAAGCCAAGAGATGAAATTAGATGCTGCTTTCACTGACACGGGTCGGGACGCACTGCAGGCGGCGGAGCACACTTATCGTATTGAGCATCACAGATAGGCCAGTTGCAGGATCAGTGCGATGGGATGGTAATGATAGAGCGCCGATGAGTCTGCCGGTAGTTTGCCCTTCCCAGCCTTCACCCCGTCCCACCAGCGCTGGTCGTTCCATTTGGCCGCAAGGGCATCGGGGTCGGCCAGGAAGCCCAGGGATTTGGGGGCTGACAGCGCCGGTTTCCAGTCGACAGCCCAGGCACTCGGCATTTTGACAACCGCGGATCGCAGCTTGGCATAATACGGGGGCAAGCTGTAGACGTTCTTTACCTCATCGGCAATGAGCACGCCATCCTGCGGCTTCGGCAGCAACTTGGCATCGTCCACGAGTTTGGCGACGATTGCCTTTCGATCCGCGAATTTGCCCAGGTCGGAGGCGTCCACGTCTACCGCACCCGTCACCGGGAGCGCCGATTCGGCGAAGGTTTCCAAGTGGAGAAACGGGTCGGCACCCTGTGCGGCGTTGGCCACCTTGCCCAGCAACTCTCCGGCCCAGACTTTGATGGGCCGCTCCAATCCGATTACGGCGCCCTTCGCCACACCAGCTACCGCACTCTGTTTTTCGCCCATGGTCTGAGCTTCCCGGGTGATGAAAACAAAACGGTCAGCGGGCGGCGCATCGAGCGCGTACATCTTCCAATCCGCGGGTAGGCTGTCGTCTTTACTGTTCGCAGCCAACTCGCCGCCCGTAACCGCGATGGCTTCTCCTACGGTCAGACCCGGCTTGGGAAACAATCGGCCCTTGGCGTCAACCGTTTCCAGTTGGAAAAACGGTGCCGGAATCGTTGCTTCCACGTAGTCTTTCGAGCGTTGGAACAGCTCTCTCCGCCAGCGGACGGTCGCGTCCGCCGCCGCTTCCTCAGCGTCCAGGTGCATGTAGAGTGAGTAGAAAACCTTGTCCTTCCATGTGCCTTCGGCTTTGATCTCGTGCCGGAGCAGTACGAAATTGCGGGATCCGCCGGCCCGGTTCTCATCCTCACCCATGCGACAGCCCACCAGTTCCCCGTCGGCAATCGCATACACAGGAGATCCCGCGGGGACATTCAGGTGAATGCCGCCGTGCCATAAGCGGGATCTCCCGATCGGGAAGTACCCGCCCTGGCCCGTTTCGGTGTTGCGAAAGAAACGCTCACTCCCGGCAATCTTGGGATCGACCGCCCACTTGATATCGAGCGGCTGGTTGATGCCAGGAGTCAGAATCGTAGGAAAAGAAAGCTCAACCAGGGCTCCGTAGAGGGGTTTGACAGCATCGGCGTCCGTTTTGACGAAATGATCCTTGTAGTCGAGCGACCCATCTGCCTTCCGCTCATGCAGACGCACCGTGTCGACGCTCACCGCAAAAGGGGACGAGGGCTGGCGCGCGGTTTTCGTGCCCTCCCCCAGAGATGCCCGGGACGGCTCTTGCCAGCGTAACTGGAATCCGCACTTCGCGAGGGCGACCTGGCGCAGCGCGTCGCATTCCGGGCAGGATTCCTGGTCATCCTTCCATTCCGGCTGCGTGCAATGGCCTTGAATCGTGAACTGGATGGTCTTGCCGAAATGGAAAGTAGTCTGACGATGATGCCATCGGGTCTTGTCGGTGTAGTGATAGTTGTCATGCCAGCAGCGATATCCGGCCGCGACTTTGATTCGCTTGTAGTCATCGTCGGACTGGATTCCACCTCTATGCAGGATGGCGCGCACCGCCCATAGCACGGTCTTGTCCATCCCTTCGTATTCCTCTTTGTCGTAAACATCCAGCTTCTCGTCTTCGATGCTGGTCTCGGTGGCGCCGTCCCATATCTTCTTGCCCTCGAGCAGGAATTTTCCGGCGAAACGCTGGTTTCCGAACCCGGCGCACTTGCCCTGGTCCTTGTGAGGAAGTGGCGCCGGCGGAGTCGCGGCGTCCACTCCTGTGCAGCGACACAGAATCGGGCCATCGTTGTCTCCGCGGACGCAGGGGCACTTCAAGTCGTTCATGACCACGGGGTGGAGCGCCGCCTCACGGTCGATCGCCCTAAAGGTACAACTGTCGACTCTGCCCGTAGCCGCCAGCTTGTGCGCGAGCTGGAAGCGCAGGACAGCGTCTCGCGTCGTGGTGTCGAATTCGCCCGTGAGACGGACGGGATCCATGGTCCGGCCCACGCCATCTTTGTCGGAGCCCGATCCCCACCCAATCAACTTGACCTGAAGATTCCAGATGTCGAGGCCCTTCGGGCACCCGAGATAGAGTTCGCGAATTCCGTAGTTAGGATTGTCCGTAACGCGAGGCATAGAGGGTTAGTGATCGTGGTGGTGCTCGACGGGAAACAGCCGGCCCGTTTCGGTGAAGCAACCCAATGTCACCTTGCTGGGCAGGGCGGCGATAAACGGGTTTGAACATTTTCCATCGGCGCGCAACAACGAAAGCGGCGAACCATCCAGCGCGCCTCCCGACAAGTGGCCGTTTTCGTCCGTGAGGGCGAGCCACGGTCTGCCATCAGGTGCGATTTCCAGGGCGATTTCAGCGGGCGCGAGCAAAGTCGTGCGATCGGAAGACGTTTTTGTCGGCCAGCCCGGCAAGGAACGAAAATCCTTGGCGGTAGTAGGTCCAGACAGCGGCAACCGGACCAGGGCCAGCCGGTTGTACTCCTTGGGATCGCCACCGAGCGCAAGAAACGCCATGGGCTGCTTCACGCGGGCATCGACCGCCAGAGCGCGAATGACTGTAATCCGGTTGCTGGTCATCAGTTCCGTTTCCGGCTTGATTACCTGGCCCGCTTCATCGACATCGATCCGGGAGAGAGTCGCCATGCCTTGCTTGTCGTAAACCAGCAGGATGGAAACCGGCCCGTCGCCATCGAACGCGACGGCGGTTCGCACCGGCTCGCCTTTCAGCGGAACGGTCCACGGGTGGTAGGGCGGAAGGTCGCGTTTGGGCGGCGGAGGCTCGAACGCCACGGGCGCAGGATGCTTCCCGGGTTTTGCCGGGGGTGGCGGCACGTTGTCGTCGTCGCCATGTGGTTCGGAGGGGCCTGGCATAAGCTTCGATCCAGAAACGGGAGGCGCCGCATTACGATTCGGATCATCCTCCACCCGCAGCCCCATCAGAACCGGGATTCCTTTGTCGGTGCCGGTGGCAAGAAACAGAGCATGCCCGCGGTCCGGGAATCGGGGAACGGGTTTGAGGTTGGTGATTGCGACCGGAATTTCGCCGCTTCGCCAAATGACTTGTGCCTGCGAATGCCGGATCAGTTCGATCTCGCCCGCGTAGGACAAGGCAAGCCATCCCTGCCCACCGATTTTTGAGAAGGGTGGAAGTGCGCTGCTGGTCAGTTGCGCTCCGGCGGGCACGCGGCCGCCGGCGGTGGCGCCTTCCATGAGGAGACCGTGGGCGCGGTTAGCGGAAAGGCGGATCAGGATCTCAGGATCCGCGCTCTTGTCGAGCGGTTGCGCCAGCCACGAAAGCAGGGACGAAGAGTGGTCGCTCACTCCGTAATTCATGGCCACGCTGGAGACCTGCGCCGGCACAATCTCGAATGACGTTGGCGCAGCCTCAATGGAGGGGCCGTTTGGCGTTACCTGATGGGAAACTTCCAGCGAGTAGACGCCTGGCGCTAATGGGTCCGAATACTTCCAAAGATTGATCAGAGCACCATCCTCAACCCCAGCCTGAAGGTAGGCTAACGAGGGAGGAGAAGGTGGAACCATCTGGTGCCCGTGTAACCGTCTAGTGCGCGCGGCAGGATCGAACTCTCCCAATGATTTGTTCGCCCGGTCGAACACCCGCAGGATTGGAGTCGAGTCATTGCCGGTCAGACTGGCCAGCGCCTCTTCTCGGGAAGAGAGATTGCGAAAAATGACGTCGAACCTGGCCGCCTGTTCCGGCAGCAATCGTCCTTTTCGATCCGAGGGCGCAACCGTTAATTGAAATTCCGCCAACGCGGGACTCATAGTCGTTTTCCGCTCCGTTCCCTTATCGTGGGCAGGCGCCTTGGCGCCTCCCTGGAACCCGGCAAAGCCTGCGACGGTAAAGCCGGTCGCACATCCGACGGTCAGCAGCCAGCCACGGCGATTCATACCTCATTCTCCGCATTCTCCGCCTAATATAAATCGGGATGCTTCCAGGCACAGGGCATTTTCTCCTCGTTCCATCCCCGCAGCTTCAGAATGCATTTTCCGCACGCGCCAGCGACCACTCTTGGAGCGATGAAGGCGATGGTGCGAGTGCCTACCGCAACCGATGTATCCCTCGACAAACCACTCGCTGGGCGGTAAGGCGGAGGCGGCGGGGGGGCTGCAGGCTGAGCTGGGAGAACCGTGTCCGGCCAACCGGTGTCCGGGCTTGCCCCAGCGCCAGGTCCTACCGCACCTAAAGGTTGTGGGAGGTACCCGCTGGTGTGACCATAGCTCATGAGGCAGTCACCTCGAAGCAGGTGGTGCTGTTTCCAGTTAAAGTCGTTGCCACCCACCACGAAGTGGGACAAATGACACCCGTGCCCCATCTCATGCGTGAAGGTGCTAACGGTTGGGTCATGGGTCTGCGCTTCGAACATAGACCAGCCGTCCGGAGTGCAGAAGCCCCGGGTCACGATGTTATGCACGGCGAAGTTCGGCAAGCCGATGTTGTCTGTTTTGCCGTCTTTCCACACGCCGTGCTGGAAGAACTCCGGCCAGCGTAGAACAGGCATCGACCTAGGCTGAGCGGAATTCGGGGTTGGCGGCGTTAGTGCAGGAAGGAGAGTATCGGAAATCGCGTCGCCGATGCCGTCCGCCCAGTCGTAGTAAGCGCCAGGATCCCCTGCCGTATAAATGTTGACGAGAGCGGCTCCGGCGTCGAGATTCGCATCTTGGGCCGGGTTCTCGACAAAGTTCTTAACCCCTTGCTCAACATTTGCCCAAGTGCCCCCGGCTCCGGAGTCAACTGCCTGCTGAACCAACTTCGGGTAGGGAGTCAAATTGCCCGGCAAACCTCCTGCGTACGGTGCGCTTGCGCAGTTGTTCTCGAGATTGGTGAGGTGATCCTTAATGGCTTGCTCGACCGCGGCCTTGGCCTCGCCGGACGTGGCTCCCTTCCGCAATGCGTGAATTGCGTTTGACGCAACCTTTTGATATCCCGCCGGCAAGTTCGGCGGCAGAAATACGCGATAAGTGTCGAAAGGCGCGAATTGTTTCTGGATTCGCGTGGCCAGGGCTTGAGCATCGTTTGGGTCATCCAATGGCACCTGGCCGGCGCCCAAACCGGCCACACCATCATAGGTCGTCTTGTAAGTTACGAGATTGACTCCGCGGTGGGGGTCGATGATTCCGCATTTCTGCACTGTCCCCCCCCGGGTGTATTCGGCGCTAAAACTTCCGTCAGAATCGTTGAGCTTAAAATCCCGGGCATCCACTACGGTCACTCGAAACAGGCCGTTGGCGGCCGTGTTTCCCTCGACGCCGGACACATACACGTAGTCGTTGGTGGCGAGATTGTGATCGGCCTCGCAGGTAATCACGATGGGGGTGTCGTTGCTCACATTGACGCGCTGGAGCGTGCCGCCGCCAGCGTAAGGGTCGTTGTCGATTCCGTCGGTATCGTCGAGCGTGACCTCGGTCTCACTGACCTTGGATATTTTGAAGACGCCATTCGCGTCCAGGTTACCAGCAACACCCTTGATGACAACCTGCTGTCCGGTCTTGAGCCCGTGGGCCTTTCCCATTTTCACCTTAATGGGGGCCTCGGTCGTGGCGCCGATAACCAGGAGTACGGGATTCTGGGCGATTTTCACCGCAGGGGGCATATTGCTTTCGCTGACGCCCACTTTTGCAAAGAACGAGCGAATCGCCCCCTTGAAGAATCCGCCGCCATCGACTCCCTCACCGATGCCGGATGGCTGCTTGAAGTCGTAGGACTTGTGGAGCGTAAAGTCGTCGCCGGCGACATTATTCGCAACGAAGACGCCATTGGCTGCCGGAGCTCCGGGAACTCCCATTATTTTGACGGTATCGCCGTTGGCGAGGCCGTGCTTGGGGGCCGTGACCTTAACCGGGGTTGCCGCCGTTGCGGCCGTCACCGGAACCGGAGGCCGGATGGTCCATTCATTGAATGCAGTAAAGTAGTTCTGGTTGATGATCGACAGACTCATGTTGATGGCATCGCCGGGATGGGCCCTGCCGCTGAAGACTGGATCGGCCGGACTGTCGAAAATGTTGTTGCCCGCCGCGTTTGCGGTCACACCTCGCAGGCCCACGGTTCCCACGTCGGGCAACCGCACGGACTGGTGGATGTGGCACACACGCCACACGCTCATGCTTCCAGTCTTCTCTTCGACGCGAGGCTTGGCCGCGACACATCCGAATCCACGGAAATAGGCTTCCTCTTCGATGACGGCATGCAAGCGGTAGCAGTCTCCGCCAATATACGATGGAGAAAACAGGATTCCTGTCAGGCCTTTTTTCGGTCCGGAGAGCATGGCCTGGACTTCCACGCGTTCGCGTTGCGCGTCAGGCAGCGGAGCGTCCGGACTCAACTCCACATGCTTGCCGGTCTTGTACGGGAAATCGGTGGCGCCTTTGCCGATGATCGGATCGTGCGCCCCGCCCACGGCGGAGTAGTCCTGGAGAAACAGATTGTTCGGCTGGGCGCAGCGGATGCCACCGTAGAACTCGTGAACGTTCGTGCCGGGCGGGTAACTGTTCCAGCGTAGAACGGGCTGCCCCGCGGGCGGGGCGGCGAGGTTGCGCACCACCAACAAAACATCCCCTTGTTTGGTGAGCCCTCCGCGCAGCTTGATCGTCGTCGCGCTCTGTTCCTTGTAGTCCCGGTGCTTCTTAGTCAATTCATCGTCCGTGCCCGCAGTCAGCTTAGTACGGTTCAACCAGACGGTGAGTTCGTGGCCACCCACGGTGTAAGAGAATCCGGCGTCGCGAGTGGCCAAATCGAAGAGGGTGGCATCGTCGGCCGGCACCGGGAAACGCGCCACCCAGTAGGAGAACACGGGCTGCCCGCCTTGGTGGACAGGGTTCGCGGTCGGGTTGGCGTTGTTGTGATTGGCCTGCTTGATCTTCTGCGTCGCGTTCTTGAAGTAGAGGTCGTTTGTCGTTCCCCCGGTGTAGAGGTCGTCCAGTTCGTTGTTAAAGGCGCGCTCTACGGGAGAGGGATAGTCCTCGGCAAAAGGCTCCAGCCGCAGCGGCCCGAGGGCTTCTGGCTCAAAACGGCCCAACTTGTTGCGCTCCGAACCCGGCGCGCCCGCATATTTGCGGCTCCGCAATCGCACCTCAAACTCGATCGGGATCTCGGGCCTGGTATGCAGACCGGAGTCGATGGTGTACTTGGTCTGGGTTTCCACGTAAGCGTTGTTCCTCCGCAGATTTGACCCACTCGGCCGATTGCCGTTGATCCCCTGATCAAAAGACTGACCCGTTCCCCAATGCGTGACCAACGGAACGCGGATTCGCCCCGACTCGGTCTCCTTGGGCAATCGCCCCATGGCCGCGAAACTGCCGTCGGGCTGCGGGGTCCCCGGTGTCTTCTCGATGGCCAGGGCTTTGCGCAAATAGAATTTTTCATCCCCGGTGTCGGAGTAGTCCGACTGCACGCGGATCTGCACTTTCTGCACAACGATTTCAAACTGCTGGTCGACCAGAGTCCCTTTTCCCAGACCGGTCAGGAACGGGTCCTTGACGGCAGCGTCATCCGGGCCGACGAGGATGCGCAGACGGT
>Ga0209698_10002685_pt1 | contig 20012 bp, 20 predicted proteins | sample LitLauG_LLR_2012_FD_187203 | JGI IMG/M metagenome (GOLD analysis project Ga0209698, IMG submission 187203) | Freshwater sediment microbial communities from Pennsylvania, USA - Little Laurel Run_MetaG_LLR_2012 (SPAdes) (version 2) | ecosystem: Environmental > Aquatic > Freshwater > Creek >...
CCTTGCTCGATAGCATCAATTTCGATGATTTCGTTCGCGCAGCGATTGTCGGTTATGCGCGCGGCGAGGCAGATTGAGTGAGAAACGCCACCGCATCTTGAGCGGCGTTGCAGCCAGTTTCGTAAGCGCCGTGCGCGGTCGAGTAGCGATGCTTGGAAACCGCTTCGCCCGCAAAAAATAGCGGCGCCGCCGCCATAGCCAATACTTGACGCATCTCCGCGCAACCTGGCTTGGCATAGGAGTAAGAGCCCATCGCAAACGCGTCCGTGGCCCAGGCCGAGCTCGCCAGACCCGCAAGTCGGGGCCCGAGCGCGCTCCCCATGACCGAGACAAGTTCATCCTTGGCATGGGCAAACATCGCCTGTGGACCCGCCTTAGCCAAGCTTCGCGCCAGCGCGCCGCCAAAATAACACTCAACCAGCGGCTCTCCGCGCGGACGTAAATTGTACGATCCCATATCGGCGGCGTCGGTGCGCGGAAAGACCGAGGTATCGGGCGAAAACTCCTCCGCGGCCTCCAACGCGAAATAAACCTTCTCCGCATTTCCGAGCGGAAGTGCCGCCGCGGCTTGCTGTTTTTCAGGCAATTCTGGGCTGAAACGGATACTCTCCATGATCGAGCTCGGCAAAGTCACGATGCTTGCGCGCGCCTCTATCGCGCCGCGAGTGGTCAATATTCTGACACCGGTCGGCGCATGCGCAATCGCAGTAACTTTGGTTTGCAAGGCCAAATTTAATTTCGCTGCACACGCTGCGAAGAGCGCGCCATAGCCTTGCGCCACGCGCCAGTTCACTCCGGTGTCTTGGTAGCGCACGTAGTCGCGCGCATCGATTAGATCGAGCGAAGCGCCGCTAATAAAAGAGAACACCGCGTTCAAGAGTGGATTCCAGCGCGACCCCGGCGCCAAAAAAGCACTGGCGGCGGCGAGCGGCTCGTTTTCCGCATGGGTTTCGATGCGCTCTTGGAATTCGCCAAAAGCGCGTCCAAAAGCGCTCTGATCTTGCAAGCTCATGCCGCGCTGCTGCGCCTGGCGTTGCCAAGGCGGCGGCGAACGATCGATGTCAAAACCAATATTTTCTGCGATGCTCGCCATCACATTTACGTCGGCTGAGTGCAGCCAGCCGCAGCCGAGATCAATCGGTAGATTGTGCACAAGTGTGTGCGCACGTCCGCCGACACGATCGCGGGCCTCGACAATGAGATAATTCACCGGCGATTGCGCCAGACGCCTGCCCGCGCCAATGCCGGCAGCGCCCGCCCCAATGACCACTACATCGTAGATCTGAGACATGGGATATGAGCATAACGCCTGGTCGCCTCTTCCGGCGCCCCCGATCAGATGCTAGGGGCCTGGTGCCGCTGCGGGGGCCCGTAGCTCAATGGTTAGAGCCGGCCGCTCATAACGGTCTGGTTGCAGGTTCGAGTCCTGCCGGGCCCACTTTCCTAGCGCCCCCTGTTGACCTTTGTTGCACCGAGTATCCCCTGTTGCCCCCCAGTGCGCCCTCGCCACTCTCTTTGTCCCTTGCTGATGCGCGCAGCACGCCGATCCGATGAGCGCTTGATGACGTTGCATTGACCTGCAGATTGTCCGCGAGCGCACGAGCGAGTAATGTGCGGAGCTTCTACCGCAATCGGTCGAGTTGAACGAGAGTGCGCGCGTCACGCAGACGATTGAGCCTGCACTGGTGCGCTTACCTGCACCCGCGGCAGCAGAATAGTGATGGTCGTGCCTTGTCCGAGCAAACTCTCGATGCGCACGTCACCGCCGGCTTGGCGCGCGAACCCATAGACCTGAGAGAGCCCGAGCCCCGTGCCCTTGCCTTCTTCCTTGGTGGTAAAGAAGGGTTCGAACACGCGCTGCTGTGTTTCCAGGCTCATGCCAGCGCCGGTGTCAGACACGATCACTGATACGTAATCGCCAACGGGCGCAGATCCGGCGACTTCCGCATCGATCCGCACTGGAGCCGTGGAGAATACGAGCCGGCCACCGGCGGGCATCGCGTCGCGCGCATTGATGGCGAGATTGAGCAGCGCATCTTCAAGCTGCGCGGGGTCGATGAACGCATAATTTAGGCCTGGATCGAGATTTGCCTCGATCTCAATCGTGTGAGGCAGCGTTCGTTGCACCATTTCAAGCGAGGCCGACACAAGTTCGCTGATATCGCATTCGCGTGCGACGACGGGTTGCTGACGCGCAAACGCCAAAAGCCGGCGCGTCATTGCGCGCCCCCTCTCGGTCGCCCTTTCGACGCTATTGGCAATTGCTTTTGCTTCAGAACCCTCCGCTAGGCGCCCCTTCAACGCCTCCATGCTGAGCGCGACTGCGCCCAAAAGATTGTTGAAGTCATGCGCGATGACGCCGGTGAGTTGGCAAAGCCCATCAAGCTCTTGAACGCGGCGTAGTTGCCCCTCCAGTCTGCGCTGCTCGGTCACGTCGCGAACAATGACGAGACGATAGGCTTCATTGTCGAACGCAACCGCTGCGCTCGAACCCTGGAAGAAATGACGTTCCGTGGCGTCACCTTCATCGGTTTCGATCTGGAAGATGGCGTTGGCGTCGAGATCGAGCTTTGCGCCTCGCGGGTCGCGCCCCTCAAAGGCTTCTTCAAAATGCATCCCAATCAGACTTGCGCCGGGGCAGCCGCAAAACTCCTCGGCACGACGGTTGGCGTCGAGAATGACGCCCTCGACCGTGAGAATGAAAATTCCGTCGCGGGCGCCATCCATCAACTGGCGGTATTTCTCCTCCGACACGCGCTTGCCGCGCCTGACGACATCTGCCGCTTGCTTGGTGCGAATGAGGTTATCGACCCGTGCCTTGAGTTCGTCGACAGAGAAGGGTTTGGCCAGAAAATCTTGCGCGCCCTGACGCAAGGCGTCGATGCGGGTCTCTTCATCTGCTCTCGCGGTGAGCAAGAGCACCGGAATGTCGCGCAAGGTTGGACGCTCGGCGAGCGCCTCGATCAACTGATTGCCGCTCATGCCCGGCATCATAAGGTCGCTGACAATAAGGTCGGGCTTGATGCGCTCGGCTTCGGAGAGGCCTTCGCGGCCATCCCGCGCCATCGCAATGCGGCAACCCAACTTGATGGCCTGAGCGATGAATTGGGCCATGTCGGTGTTGTCTTCGACGATAAGCACGAGCGGCGCGCCCGCTGACCATTCCATTGGCGTAGGCGGCGCAGTCACGCGCTGGGCTTCGACGGCTTGCCGGAAATTCCAGTCGTCGATGCCTGGCGCGGCGTCGCTGACTGCGACGCCGCCCGGCGCCCATAACGGCAAGCGGCACTCAAACAGCGCGCCGCCACCCTGGGCGTCGCGAACCGCAATTGATCCCCCATGCAGCACGACGAAATCACGAACGATGGCCAGCCCCAGACCGGTGCCCGAGGCGCGCCGGGTGAGCCCGTCATCGCCCTGTCGGAACGGTTCGAAGATGGCGTCGCGCAACGCCGGCGCCACCCCCGGCCCGTCATCTGCAATCGTGATCGTGGCGCATTCTTGATCGGCCGAGAGCGTGCATCGAATGTGACCTTCGCTGGGTGAGAACTTGAATGCGTTCGACAAGAGATTGATGAGGACGCGGTCGACTTTCTCGACGTCGAACTCTGCGTAAAGATGCGCCGGCGCTGCCAGATCCACGTTGACCGAAAGACCGGACGATGCTGAGCCGAAATGCGCGGCCGCGACACGCAAACGTTCGGCGAGGTCAGCGCGCGCATAATTGAGATGCATCGAGCCAGACTTGTATTTGACCACATCTAGGAGGTCGTTCACGTGGCGAAGAAGTGTGCGCGCGTTGCGGGCGATGACTTCAAGATTGCGAACCTGGTCCAGACTCAATGCCGATCCACCCGCAAGCAGCGCCTCGACGGGCCCGAGGATGAGCGTGAGCGGCGTCCGCAGTTCATGGCTGACTTGGCTGAAGAAGCGCTGCTGGCCCGCAGCCAAGTCCTGCGTCTCGCTATAGAGCCGCGCCAGTTCCACGTTTGCGGATTCAAACTTGCGGTTGGCTTCCTGGACCTCTTGGGCGCGCCGATAGATCTCATTCTCGATGCGGTCAGCGTGCGATTGCAGCGCCGCCTCTTGCTGCTTCAAAGCCATGAACTCGGTCACGTCTTCGACGCGATGAATGATGTATCTGACCTCGCCGTCGGTTCCGAGCACGGGCGTGTTCAGCGGACTCCAATAGCGAACCTCAAAGCCGCCGCCCTGTGTTTCCGGGCGGGGGATATCATATTTCTGCACCGCCATGGCGTCGGGTAATTTTGTTTGCAGCACGCGCTCCAGAGAGGTGCGCAGATTACGCACGCCATCGGCGGCTGGGTCGCAGGGATTGTCAGGAAATACGTCGAACAGATTTCGGCCGATAACGGCCTCGCGCGTTGTCATGGTGGCTTTGAGGCGCGCCTCGTTGGCCGCCACCATTTTGTAGGTAGCGTCGAGCACCAGATAGACGCCCGGCGCCGCATCGAACAGCGCTTCAAAGTCGATTTCGATGCGTGGCAGGCTCGTCATTGGCGCCATGCCTTCTTGAGTCTCTCCTTATCTTAGCACAACGCTGGCGCGAGTGACACGAAGGGATCTGATCGGTTGCGGTCACCGGTTAAGGATAGTCCCAAACGTGAATGGCATACCCGAATCGGAATTGGCCGATGGTCGGCTCATTTCGGCGATGACGGTCTCTCGCGCAGAGGCCTGGATGCGAGGGGCTAGAAAATCGAGAAGGACCCGAAAATCGAGTCGGGCTCGTCAGGGCGCGTCAAAGACCGCAGGTGGCCTTGTGGTCGATTCCGAGGGTGCGGCGTTCGGAACGGCGGTGATAGGACCGCGTCGACGCGCCCTGATCATTCCAGCTAATACAATTGCGCGCGTCGCGCCGGTTCTGGAAACGCAAGGCCGCGTGCCACGTGGCTATTTGGGCCTCGGTTTGCGTCCGGTGCGGCTGGATACGACAAGTGAGATCGGCGCGATGGCAATGCATGTCGATGTAGATGGTCCCGGTGCGAAAGCAGGCGTCCACCAAGGCCATCATCGCAACATGGGATGGGCGCCGGTGGCCAGCATCGCTTCGCTGCTCCGCGGCCTCGGCGCCGATAGTGTCGGGCGCGCCATTGTCGTGGGAGTGCGGCGAGGCGGCGCCCCGCTTTCGCTCAATCTAACTATAGGCGAAAGGCCCGCTGCTTGAACGAAAGCAATGCCGACATCGTCGTCATCGAGATCGACATTGGCGATGACGCCATGCGCTTTCGTCATCTCACGCGGTTCCTTTCAAAGCTTGTGCCGTCTTGCGTCACGGCAAAAATGCCGCCGCAGGCAATACAGCCTCGGGCGCAGCCTGTCGCCGGGTGAGCGAGTACACCTGCCGTTCGCCCGCGCTGAATTCGGGCCACGGCGCTTTGCCCGTGGTGGCGAATTCGATCCATAAGGCATGGATGGCGTCCGCGAGTTCCTGCGGCGGCGATGCGCCAAGGAGCCCGCTTGGACCGGCCGCACATGCGAGCGTGTCGAACACAAATGGCAACTCAATTGCATGTGCAGCGCCCAATTGGCCGTCGAACGCTGGTGATTGCCATTCAAACTCGAATACCCAGGTATGGCCTTGATGCAGCTCAGCCGCGCGACGGGTCATGGCGCGAAACATGAGATCCGTCAGCGCACGAGCCAGCACGTAGCCGGGCTTTTCTCCAGATTTTTTCAACCCATAGGCAACCAGCGCTTGCGCGCCGCGGCAGCGCACGGCCAACGAAAAGCTTGGCGACGAAGGCGTTGACTTTATCGCGCCCTCCCCCAGGGACAAGAAAGAGATTGGCTTCCTCGCTGGTGGCGCCGATTAGCAAATCTATGTCGCGGCCCGCACCTTGCGACCAAGCCTCAAACGCCGGCGTCGGCAGAACGTCGTCGCCATGCACCGGCAGAAATCTGGTTATGCCGTAACTGGGATCCCGGCCTTGATCGTCACGAAGATCCAGAAAGAAGCTGGGCTTCATCACCCATGCTTGCGCCTGAAGCATACGCTCAATGCTGACGGACAAAAACCCCTCTCGGGTCGGCGGAACACGCAAGCGTTGCGCCAACCGCTTGGTGACGCGTTCCATCACTTTGCGATCCCTCGTCACGTGGGGATGGCCGCTTTGACAAATGGCGTGATGGAAAAGTCCCTCGCACAAAGGCGAGGTCATCAAAGCCGAGATACAAAAGGCGCCGCCGGATTCCCCAAAGGCAGTCACGTTGCCGGCGTCGCCATCGAACGCGTGAATGTTGGATTGGACCCACTCAAGCGCGGCTATCATGTCACGTAGCCCAAGATTGGTCGGCACGCCCTCAAGCGGCGCAAACCCTTCGATACCCAAACGATAATTGATGACGACGCAGACGACGCCGTCGCGCGCAAAGGCGCGGCCATCATAAATGGGCGCATCTTTGCTGCCGGCGACGAAACTGCCTCCGTGAATGAACACCATCACCGGGCGCTTAGCGCCCGCGCCTGAAGGCGCGAACACATTGAGCGTCAGATAATCCGGCTCGACCGGTGTGGGCTTGCCCATCAAGGGCTCGATGTCGATGCCTTCAATGGTCTCCGGCGGGTTTTGCGGCGCGGCAGATCCAGGTTTGGTGGCGTCCCTGATCCCAGACCAATTCTCTGGGGGCGCAGGAGCACGGAAGCGCCGCTCGGGCGTCAATGGCGCTGCATAAGGCAAGCTCAAGAAGACACGCACCGCGCCTTCATCGAGGCCCTCGGCGACGCCTTGCGGCAGCGTAACTTGTGTGGTTGGCATGCGCCCTTCTCAGCAACGCGCGGCCAAGGTCAAGCGACGTCGCCCGCTTTCTCTTAGTACGAGGCGCGCAACCTAACGCCGATCGTTGCATGGGCGAACCTCGGCTCGGTACCATCCAACTCCGCAGAAAATCACCGGAAAGCAACCGGATGAGGCGGTCTTTTGCGAGCGCCGCTGCTTGCAGCAGAGATTGCCAAACCCAGCGCTTAGGCGCGCGTTGCCGAGCTGCCTTGAATGGCAGGGACGGGCCGATCTGGGCCCTATTACCAGTTTCGCAAGCGTCCGAGTTCGACCGCAAGCTGCGCCTGTACCAGGAGGCTGCATTTCGCCGGACCCAGCCGCTCGCCGCGTTCGGTGTTCGCCGTGGCGGGTGGTCTGTCCGGGCTCGTCAAGCCGACCAGGCCGCGGCGTCCTGTGCGCGAGCCCGCGCCGCTGGCCGCCGACCTAGTCATATGCAGCCACATTGCGTCCAGCTAAGGTGCATGGGGCGAACTCGGGGGGCAAGACATGAGCACCGACCTCACATTCCATCTTTATAGACTGATGGTCGAAGAGGTCCGCGAGGCCCGACGCGCACGACGCGAACTGTCCAACATCTACATGTCGCTCAACTTGGCGGGCGTCGGGGCGCTCGGTTTTCTAGCCAAAGAAGATGGCGCGCGCCTGAACCCAGCGCTGTTCTTTTGGTGCGCCATCGCGCTTGCGTTGACCTGCATCATTTGGAGAACGTCGAACGCCTACTACACACTTATGCTCGCGGCGAAATACAAAAATATCTATCAGCTTGAGGATCAATTGGGCGCCCACCCAATTCGCGACGAATGGAGCGCGCTCCACGGCAGACGCGCCATGAAATGGTTTTCGCTTGAGCGCGCAATGCCGCTCATCTTCGTCCTCGGTTACGCGTTATTCCTGGTGTTTCAAACACCAAGCGATGAGGTTGCTGTTCTTTACGCAGCAGCGCGCCAAAATATGGAGCAACTCATCCAACTGATGCATGCCAAATGAGCGGCGCGGCCGCCCCTAAAACGCGAGGGTGGCATTGGTGTGAAACTCGAAAAATCGAGTCGAAGCCGCCAAATCGGACACACTATTTTCGCAGTGTTGTAGCTTCAGCTCGTGTTTGGAAAATTCGACGCTATGCCGGGATGTTGTTAGTCAATGCGCCGCCCAGGCACGCGCGACAACAGTAACGACGGACCAATCACCAGCCCTAGCACAAATCCGACATCGTAGAGCACGCCGGTCCCTTCGGGCTCGTAGACCCGGAAGGTCCAAGGCAACGCATTCGGCGCGACTTTTTGGATGATCTCGCCAATCAGCGTGACTGGCGCAATTAGTCCATGCCAAACGCCGAGCATGATTTCCGATACCGTGCCTCCTTGCGCCGCGTGGTGAGAAGCATCCGAACCGGCGGCGCACGCCGCAAGCCCGAGAAGCAGGACCATGACGACTGGCGTCAATTTACGCACATTCATTGTACTGACCTCTGGCGCTTTTCAGCACCTGCTTTTTATAAGACGTACCGACGTCGTTGCTGTTTCCACGCGGAACAATCGTGTCTAGACCGGCAGAATTTGCCGATGTCTCGAATAGCCGAGATAGCCAAGATTGACGCCCGCGCGGAATCCGACGCCCACCCGCATTGGCGCGAGAGTAATGCGGCCGGCGCGCTGATAGTTCACACCGACGCCGCCGACGAAATAGGCCGTCCCTTCAGCGCCAGGAAAGCGGCGGAAGATTTGGCTGGGCGAATGCATGCCATAAACGAGCGTGAAGGATTTAGAGGCATTGCCGCCGGCGTCGAAGCCGATCGAGGGACCCTGCCAAAACACGCGCGTGGATTGCGGTCGGTGCAGCATGTGCAGCCGACCCTCGCCGTAACGAAGACCAATGCCCACCGCGCCGGCCTCCTCCTGGCCCTCGATGTAGCCGACCGGATTGCCGTTATCGGCGAACACGTGCTCGATGATCGACGAAAGGCCGTGCGCGCCCTGGCCAAAGAAACGGTTGGCCGCGGCTATCACTTCGGGCTGCGAATAATCACCGTCGCCTGCGAAGGCGAGCGAAGGCGCCAAAGCGCTGAGACCGGCGGCGGTCAAACCAAGTGCGATCGCGCGCCGGTTGGCGAGAAATGCTGTCATAAAATTCTCCCGGGGGCGTTGCGGCGGATATAAGCCAACAAGCGCCTCGCTCGATTGTTCCTGACGCCGGCATGTCATTCGACGGCGACATGGAAGCGCGTGCGACCGCAATCCCCTCAACTAAGGCATGAAGCACCATGACACGGGCGGCACAAAGGAGGTTGGCTCACGTTGAGTACCTAGGAGTTCACCAATGTCAGCGTTTTCTCTCTATGCCTTAGGCTTCATCGTACTCATGGGCGGCGTCGGATACGGAGCGTATCTCCTTCATGCTCCGAGCGCCTGGATCGCTGTTGGCTTGCTCGTGATGCTTGGTTTTGGCGTTATGTCCGCGGTGTCACACACCAAATCCCGTGACACGCCAAAAGAAGCCCCCGAGGCGCAACCGCCAGCGCAACCACCCGCTCCAGCCAGCTAAAGGCGCATTAGAAACTCTTAACTCAAGCTGCCGCGCGAGTTCAGGCGCGCGACGGAAGGGGCCAATCGGGCTCAGGCCGCCACAATCTGGTGAGCGGCAGGGTCGCTCATGAAGTCCCTTGCCGTTAATCCGGCAATGCGGAAGTTTTTCGCCGAACCCCGTCATTCGCGCACCTCCGATCCCTGTCGATCCGTGATAGGTTCCAAGCGATTTGCCCGGGGGTGCGTATGCGGCGCTTTTCGATACTTGGTGTGGTGACTGCTGCTCTGTGCGCATGCGCGGCACCGCCCACGCCGCTGAACACGCCCGCCGCCTCGGATGAAGAAGTCACAATCGACGGTGGTCGCGCCCCATTGCACGCCGCTTGGCGGCAGCCCCGCCCCTTCCAAGGCGGACGCGTCGTATTAATTCTTCCGGGCTCGGGACCAACTGATCGCGACGGCAATTCGATCGTTCAAGGCATTCATCCGAATACATATCGCATGATAGCAGACGCCTTAGCGGCCAATGGTATCGCTTCGTTACGCATCGACAAGCGGGGGGTGGGCGCCAGCGCCGCTGCGGCTGCCTCTGAACAGGATTTGCGCTTCACTACCTATGTCGACGACGCTGTGGCCTGGATGAACTACGCCTGGAGGCGGTCGGGCGTGCGCTGTGTGTCAATCCTCGGCCACTCCGAAGGCGCCCAGGTCGCCGCCCTGGCCGCTGCCCGCGTTCGCAATTGCGGACTGATTTCCGTTTCCGGTGAGGGGCACGACATTGGCGAGACAATCGTGCGCCAAGTGCGCGCAGGCGGCGCGCCGCCAGAAATAGTTGCCCAAGTTCAGCATGGCATTGACGAGTTGCGTGCCGGTCGGACGATTCCCGATCCGCCGGCGGTGCTGATGTCGATATTCCGACCTTCGGTTCAGCCCTACATGATTTCCTGGATCGCTCTGAGCCCGACCGCCGCGATAGCCGCTGTTCGTGCGCCTGTTCTAATCATCCAAGGCGACGCCGATGTGCAGGTCTCTGTGGACGACGCTCGGCTTCTTGCCGCGGCGCGCCCAGGCGCTGGCTTGGTGATCTTGAGCGGCGTGAACCACGTGCTCAAGCAAGCGCCCGCAGATCGCGCTGGCAATATCGCCACCTATGCCGATCCGAACCTCCCGCTCGCGCCCAGCGTAATTCCACCGATTGTGAGCTTTGTTCGCAGTCGTTAGCGGAGGCTGCTCCAAGTGCACCGTCCGGCTTCCCCGAAAACTCATCAATCGCCTTTAAACTCCGCAATCATTTGTTCGCAACGTTCAATCTCTTGTGTCAATCGCGCACTACGCGAATGCTGCCAAAGCCAAACCAACAACGCGGTGGGCAGCCAAAGCGAAATAGAGAAAAGGCCGGAGGCGACCGAGGTCACGTCCAACACCACGGCAACCGCAAGCGCTACCACGGCGGTCGTCAAAATTGCCGCGCAGGCTCGCGCGCCCCAAAGCCGGCGCCGGGAATAAATCGCCTGCTGGCGCATGAAGCGCAACATGCCTTCGGGATTCAAACTTGCGGCGCTCTTCATGCTCCGCGACTGCTCAACGAGCCCCAACACAAGCAACGGCAGGGCGGCGGCGAAGGCGACTGCCGCGATGGTCTGGGCTATATCGCGCTGCTGCAAAGCCAAGGCCGCCAGCGCCACAAGTCCCACGGCGACCATAACCACCCCCATCGCGGTTACCGTAAGAGACAGACGAGCGCGCTGGCGGCGGCGCTTAAACTCGGCTTCGAGCGCATCGGCTTTGGCCGGAAGCGCCCGCCAATCGGCGCGCAGCGCATCTAAGAAGGCGTCAGCCACCTAAAATCTCCTTGAGTTGAGCCTTCGCGCGATTGAGGCGGACGCCAACATTAGAAACGGTAAGGTTCAGAGTCTCGGCGATAGCTTCATAGCTCAGATCCTCGAGAACGAGCGTGATCACTTGGCGATAGGGGAGCGGCAGAAGTCGAATCGCGGCGGCGAGGCGCGCCGATCGTTCGTCGGCGAGGAGTTCTTCCTCTGGATTGAGCGGCGCGTCGGGGAGGAGCGCATAGCGTGCGGCGGTTCGCGCGGCGCGCTGGCGCATGACGTGCGACACGCCCCTATTGTGAGCAATGCGGAACACGAAGGGTCCGAGACTCGCTTCGTTGCGAAGCGACGGCAGCGCGCGGTGGATGGCGAGGAGCGTGTCTTGCACAAGATCTTCCTGCAGCGCCTTGTCGGCCTCGTAGGCAGCCGCCACACGCGTTAATCCGCCGCCGTAGCGCGCGATGATTGACTTGAGCGAGGCCATTAACCTCCAGTCTCTGTCAGGCGGCACTTCTTACAAAGAATATCTTGGACGCGAGCGCGTAAGGATTGCAGCTCGGTGGCTGACTGACCAGGCATCTCAAGAGGAGACGCCATGACATCCCGGCCAATCACCACCGCCCGCAAGCCCCTTTCTGTTGGGGCTTGGACAGCCATCTATTTCGTGGCCTATTGCGCCGCGAGCGCGCTCGATCTCGGTACGACGGAGCTCGCGCTACGCGCCGGCGGCGCGGAGGCGAACGTGTTCGCGACCGAAGGCGGGGTTTATGCAAATCTGAGAAGTCTGGCGATGACAAGCGCCGGCGGTGTGGTGATGACGGCCCTCTTCACGTTCGGAATCGCTAATGCTGGGCGTGTTTCCGATAAATGGCTTCGTCGCCCAATGGCGTCTTTTATGACCTTCTACGTCAATCCATGGTCACCCCGCTTCACCGATCGCTCACCGCTGCACGCTGTCTGCTTTGCCGCTGCCTTCGCTCTGCTGCGGACGTTGGCGGCGGCCAACAATCTGGTCATCGTCGAAGGCGGGGTCGGGCCGATCGGTGCGGCCGTGCGCGCAGTTGGTCGATTGACCTCGGCGCAGCTCGGTTTGGCTTTAGTCGTTGGACCAATATACATCGCCCTCGCAGTGCTGTTGGGACCCGTTTTTGCAAGACTGGATGTTTTCGGGGCCATCGAGGGACGCGGTGACGATTTGCGCAACCGGTCCACCCCCTCCAGGTAGGGCAATCGCTCACTCTCGTCGCAGTGGCGCCCGATCGCGAACAACGGCCGCCGCATCGTTCGTAAATCCTAGTCGCGCGAGGCGTCCATCGCCGCTCGCAGTAGTGCAAGGCGGGGCAGCAATTCTGCGAACAACGTCTTAGGCAGCGAAGCCGCCAGCGCCGCTATATCCGGGCCGAGTTGCGCAATTGTCGCGTCCCTGGCTCTGAGCCCCGCCCGCGTGATCGTCACCAATTTCACCCGACCGTCTTCAGCGTCCGCCTCGACGCGGACATAGCCTTCCGCTTCCAGCCGCTGCAGAGTGTTCGTCATCGCACCTTTGGTGAGTTGGAAGGCGCGTGCAAGCCGCGCTGGACTCCATTCGCCTGGAAGACGCGCGAGGTGGTTTAGCACATTGAATCCGGCGCCGGACAACGCCTCCGGCGTTGCTCGCTCCAACCCCGCGCGCGCCAGCTGCGCTATAATCCCGATCTCGTTGAGCACACGGAACGCGGCCGGGTCGGTTTCGAGGTAGCGAATAGGCTTGTTGCTCATGTGAGGATGTGCTCGCCGAACGGATGACGCGGCGACGCGGGCACGTCCTGCGCATAGCCAACCCGCGCTAGCATGTGCAGACGCCCGCTGGCCGGCGCATCGGTGAGCGCGTCCATTTCCCGCCTGAACCCCGCCATTTCCGGAAACTCCTGCAGTGCCTGACTCATCGGCTGCATAGCCAGTCCCAAATGGGCGCCCGTGAGGTTGGCGCGGGCATAGGCGCGCCCAGCCGCGATCTCGTCGGCGCGCGAGGTCGTGGCGACAGTGATGCCCAAGAACGCCGCTGCGCTCGCGCTAAGCGGGTCGTAGAAGGCGAGCTGCTGCTCGTAGGCGATAGAACCGGGCTTGGCCATCGTCGTGCGTGTCACAACGCCAACGGCATGCAGCGCTTCGATTAGCGGTCCCTGCAGCACAAGGCCGTCGGGGTGACGCGCGATCTCATCGTGGCCGATGCGTGTCAGGTCGATGGATTCCTGGATGGTTCGGGGCGTCGAAGCCTCCAGCCGCCAGCTACGGCGTGTGAGATCGCGCAATGCATCGCGCTTAGCGCCACCAGAAACCACGAAGGCGCGACAGGTTTGGCTCTGTGCGGCGACGCGCACCATTTCCAGATCCGCCGCGGGCACATCGTGCGGTTCAAACTGCAACCGGTTGGTGCGCCGGCGGATAATCTGTCCGAATAGCGGATCCTTTGCGACGCCCGCATGCTTTGCGAGCGTGACACGCGCCACCGGCCTTCGGTCGAGGACAGGCTGGGGTTCGCCCTCCGGCCAGAGCACGATCTCCACCTGATGCCCGGTCTCGTAGGCAGCAATGGCAAGGAGCTCAAGAAATGCGCCGCAGCCGATGGTGATCTGCCGGTTGGGCGGGTCGGTGGCAGGCAGCAGACGCGTCAAGTCCGCAAAGAGGACCAAGGTATCGTCGCCCACCAGATTAACCAGCCACGGCTGACGGTTGTGGGGATTGGGGGCGAGGATCGCGTGCGCGAGCGCGAAACGGCGCGGGTCGGCCTCGCCGACGCCGGGATTGCGCCAAGCAGCGACGGGATCGGGCAGGTTTGTTTGCGCGCAGCCGGCTAGCAGCGGGGCCGCCGAGAGCAGTTCGAGAACGTGACGGCGGGTCGGCATGGGCGTCCCTCCACTAGTTTAACGTCGAACTATTATGGTACAACGTTCAATCAGTCAAGCGGGCGTCAACCCGGCGCCGCGAGGGGATTGCTCGATGAGCAGGTCCGTCGAAACCTACAGTTCGCCTTGGTGGCCACAACAAAGCCTGTCATCGCCGAAGATGGCCGTTCGCAATTAGCAACCGCGCGCCGTGCAACGCGCTGCCAACCATGCGGCGCGAGATCGCCGTCATAAGACCTTCAGAGCGCCGTGCTGTGGCTAGCTCGGCTTCTTGAGGTCAGGTCGAGAGGCCACAAAGGCCGCGCGCTCGGCCGGCGATAGGACCTTGGCGCGCTTTAGACGCGACACCCTGGGAGATGGTCGTTCGAAGGTTTTCGTCGCCTTCTGGGAAGGTTTGGTAGGTTTCATCATTCTACCAAATAGCACGGTGGGGCGCGCGAGTTATGTCTAACACCCCCTTACAATACCGCCATTCGAATTCCCTGCTCAAAGCGGCGTCGTCCAAGCCGACATCGGACGTTCTCCGTCATGATTGTAACGTGGGCGCCTGCTCCGACGCTGCGCGCAGCTTGCCCAACCCGCAGAGCCTGACTGCGAAGAGAAGCGCGACCCGCCGCGTGAGAACTACGAAAACCTGCGGACTTCAAAATGGAGCTTTACCCCATGCCCGACTGGAGAGGCGGACACTGGCGCTGAGCAAGCGGCGTGGAATTGATCTAAATCAATTTCCGCGCCCAGTTGTCGCGGCGCCCGCCAATTTACCTCCTCGTTATGCGCGACTCGCAGAGACTGCTTGTCTGAGCAAGCAATGCCCATATGGAGAGGGAGATGCCCTTCGACGCCGCCATTTCCGCAGAAATTTGGAACGCAAAATACCGTTTTCTGACCGAAGGAAGTCAGGGCGATAAGGATGTTCACGCGACTTGGTCGCGAGTCGCCACGTCCGTCGCAGAGGCTGAACCGGGCCGGGAACGCCAGCATTGGCGAGAAAAGTTCGAAGACGCGCTGGGGGATTTCAAATTTCTCCCGGCAGGAAGGATTATCGCGGGCGCTGGCACCGGGCGCAGCGTCACGTTGTTCAATTGCTTCGTCATGGGCGAGATCCCAGACGACCTCGATGGCATCTTCGAGCATCTGCGTGAGGCCGCGCTAACAATGCAGCAGGGCGGCGGCGTCGGTATGGACTTCTCAACCATCCGGCCCGCCGGCGCGCCAGTGCGCGGCGTTGGCGCCAAGGCATCGGGCCCTCTTTCCTTCATGGACACGTGGGACGCGATGTGCCGGACAGTGATGTCTGCAGGACAGAGGCGTGGCGCCATGATGGCTTGCCTGCGCATCGACCATCCCGACATCGAAGCATTCATCGACGCCAAGCGCGACCCGGCGCGGCTGCGCAACTTTAATGTCTCGGTGCTCGTAACCAATTCGTTCATGGCGGCATTGGCGGCGGATCAGGAGTGGCCGCTGCGGTTCAACGGGCAGACCTTTCGCACCGTGCGCGCGCGCGATCTTTGGGCCCAGCTGATGCGGGCAACCTACGATGTGGCCGAACCGGGCGTTATCTTCGTCGACCGCGTAAATGCGGCGAACAATCTCGCTTATTGTGAATCGATTGCCGCCACTAATCCGTGCGGTGAGCAGCCGCTGCCGCCTTATGGCGCCTGCCTTCTTGGCTCGATCAATCTGGCGCGGCTGGTGGACAATCCGTTCGAGCCAGGCGCGCGCATCGATGCTGCAAAGCTTGCCGATCTAACCACCACGGCGGTGCGCTTCCTCGACAATGTGATTGACGTTTCTCGCTATCCGTTGCCTCAGCAGGAAGGGGAAGCAAAGGCCAAGCGAAGGATCGGCCTAGGCATCACTGGCCTCGCCGATGCGCTCATCTTTTGCAATGCCCGTTATGGCGCCTCCGATGGGGTGGCGCTCGCACGTCAATGGCTCGACACGATTCGCACCGGCGCCTATCGCGCGTCTGCCGAGCTTGCCGCGGAGAAAGGAACGTTTCCCGCCTACGACAAGGCCCTCCTCGACCAACCCATGCCGGCCTCGCTCGATGCAGACACTCGAGCGCTGATCAGCGAGCACGGCTTGCGCAATGGCTGCCTGACCACGGTCGCACCGACAGGCACGATCTCATTGCTGGCCGGCAATACCTCATCGGGAATCGAGCCGGTGTTCGCATTCAGTTACAAGCGTCGCGTGCGTCAACCCGACCATTCATTCGTGGAAGAAGCCGTCCAGGACTATGCGCTGACAGTATGGAAGCGGCTCAAAGGCGAAGCAGCGCCGCCCGAACACAGTTTCGTCAGCGCGCAGACGCTGACACCGGCTGACCACCTCACCATGCAAGCGGTCGCTCAGACCTATATCGACAGCTCGATCTCCAAGACCATTAATTGCCCCGAGGACATTTCATTTGAAGAGTTCGCCGATGTCTACGTGAGGGCGTTCGATCTTGGCTGCAAAGGCTGCACGACCTTCCGGCCGAATGCGGTGACGGGGTCGATCCTCTCAGTCGATAAGCCCGAAGCAGCCGCAAAAATTGCGCCCGCGCTCAAGATGCCCGCTCTGATGCCGCGGCCGGAAGCACTGCTCGGCTCGACCTACAAAATAAAATGGCCGGAGAGCGAACACGCCCTCTACGTGACCATCAATGACGTCGAGGAGGATGGAAAACGGCGGCCTTTCGAGATTTTCATCAACTCCAAGAACATGGAGCACTATGCTTGGACACTGGCGCTAACACGCATGATTTCGGCGGTGTTTCGCCGCGGTGGCGACGTTTCATTTGTCTCCGAAGAGCTCAAAGCGGTGTTCGATCCTCGCGGCGGCGCCTGGCTGGGCGGCCGTTACGTGCCCTCGCTGCTCGCAGTCATCGGAGACGTCATCCAGCGCCATTTGAACGCTGACGCGAGCAAGCAAGACTTGAATAACGCGCCGCCTTCCCCGCAGACGGCAAGACCACGTAGCTGCCCCAAGTGCGGCGCAGCGGCGCTCATCCGCGCCGAAGGTTGCGACAAATGTCTTGAGTGCGGATACTCGAAATGCGGCTAGAATTGATAAGTCTCTAACCGATGTTTGGCCATCGGCTAATAAGCTGCGGCCGCGGTGACATTCGAAGCTCACCGTGGCTGCAGCTTAAGTGACGAAACAAACGAGGAAGATGGCGCAGCGCAAAAGCGGCGGGCGCAAAGTCCTTGCTTGCGCCCGCCGTACCGAGCTTAGGCGGCGTTTGCCAACCGGAAAGCAGCCGCGTGCCGAGCCGACATATCCCACTCGCGGAATTGCGCGAGCTTGCCGGCCTTCAGATCAAAGACGTGAATCCACCGATCCGGAACCTCAACGCCGGTTGCCTTTGCCTTGCCGACCGAATGGCCGATCACGGCGACACGATCACCATCCACCATGTACTCCAGCGGTTCAAACATGGAGAACTTCGTGTTGCCAGTCACGATGTCGAAGAATTCGCGTAGACCCTTCTTTCCCGTGCGAACGCCATAGTGCGGCCCATCGGCCGGATCGCCCACGACATCCCATCGCACGTCTTCAGTGCAGTTGCGTAGAATGTCGTCAAAGCGTCCTTCGGTGAACGCTTTATAGAGCGTTTGAACGAATTTGACGTTTGGATTGGTGAGAGTGGTTATGTTGGTCATGCGAACCTCCCTTAGTTGGAGCCTCCGCTGCCGCTCCGCCGTGGCGTTTGACGGTCTTGCTACTCGAACGTCCGACGAGCTTGTAGCGACCCGATCAGGCTGAGCCGTTCTCGCGTGCCGAAGTTTGATTTAGCTCAAATCCGGCCTGCGGCGAATTGCGCCTCTGGTGCGCGCGCGGATGTCTCCGATGAGCCAGCCTCGGTCAAAACGGCAAATGAGCGTCCGGCATGGTCGATCTCATTCGCTGGCTTCAAGCCCTGCCTGACCGGCGCGCACTCGCCGAAGTCCGTCGTCGGTCCCGCAGGCAAGCGTAAGCGACCGGTAACGCCCTATTCGCCTTGCGTCGATGCCGAGCATACTCTGTGGTCGTCGGTGATCTCGTCGGAAACACTATGAAAGCAATCATGTTTCGCCGCTACGGCGGGCCCCACGTTCTGGAGATGGCGGATGCGCCGCGTCCCGAGCCAAGCAGTGGAGAAGTCCTGGTCCGTGTGTGCGCAACCACGGTTTGTTCGGGCGACCTACGACTGCGCCGAGCCGATCCCTTCTTCATGCGGGCTTATAGCGGGTGGCTGGGTCCAAGCCGCATCCGCATTCTCGGCATGGAATTATCGGGCCACGTGGAAAAATGTGGCGACGGCGTCGAGGGTTTTGCGGCGGGCGACGCGGTCTTCGGCTCCGCGGGACTAAACTTCGGTGCGTATGCCCAATATGCCTGCGTGTCCGCCACGCCGCTATTGGCCCACGCACCTCGAAACCTGCCGCTGAGCGATTGTGCAGCGTTGAGCTATGGCGGCGTATCAGCCCTGCATTTCCTGCGCGCCGCCAGCGTTGGCGCCGGCTCACATGTGCTCGTCTGGGGCGCTACCGGAAATGTCGGAACCTACGCAGTGCAGATTGCGAGGCAGATGGGTGCGCGTGTCACTGCAGTTTGCGGCGCGCCCAATTTTGACTTCGTCAGAGGGCTCGGCGCAGATGAATGCCGCGACTACGCTTCAGACGACTGCCCACACGATGGCGATCTCTTTGACGTCGTCTTGGATACAGTGGGCAAGAGCCGGCCTTGGCGGTGGCTCCCCGCCGTTAAGCCGCGCGGGTATTATGCTTTTGCAGCGACCGGCCTTTCGACCTATCTAAGCCTTGCGCTCTACGCGAAGTTATCGGGGCGCATACGCGTAATCGGCGGCATTGCGCGCACGCGCCCGGGCGACCTTGATTATCTCAGGGCGCTCGCGGAAAGCGGAACGCTTCATCCTGTGATTGATCGCGCATACGAACTCGACGACATATCCGCTGCGCATCGCTACGCGGACGAAGGCCATAAGCATGGCAGCGTTCTGGTGCGTGTTGAGAAATATGAGGCCGGATAACCAGACGCGCCTAAGTTAATGCGGCGACGCCGTCGGCATGCAGCAGCGATTGAAATTCACCGTACAGATGTTTGTCCGCTGCGGGTGAGAACTGCAGCGATTGTACGCTGCAGTGCACCGACGCAGCAAAGCTGGATCATTTACGCAGCGCCCAACCGGGGTTGGTGTGTGTGGCCTCGCGTCTCCCACCGGCACAGGCTGATTTGCGTTGCGGCTAATATTGTGACCATGATCGTCCCAAGGCGGCGCTGCCGATGCAGCAGCTCCACAGAACAAGATAATCGCGGCGCTGAGCGCCAGGGCGACGGCGCGCATAGGCGGTGCTCCTTCAAAGCTTGTCGTTGGCGGCACAACGCAGCCGCTCAACGGCTTGGCCGCATGCTTGCGATCCAATCCTTACGCGCATCCCGCGCCAACCTTACAACGATGCAAGTGGCCGAAATTGGCGAGCGGCAGGTTGGAGCCAACTCGCCCCGTGGGTCGAGAAAGCGGGGCGTCGATCTCTGAAACCGCCGGAATGGTTTGCGATGATCTTGCCAGCCATTCCGCTTAGCGCTGAGTTTGGGCTGGATTTCGTCGCAAGTAGGCAACCGGGCATCGGCCATTCGCGGCGAACGGCGCGCCTCGTCTGCTGACAACAGCAAAAGGGCCCGGCTTTCGGCCGGGCCCTTCGCTTTGGCTAGCAGCATCTCTTATTGGAAGCTGATCGTAACCGCGGTGCGACGGTTGAGCGGTTCGCGGACACCGTCGCGGGTCGGACGGGCCAGATCGGTTTCGCCGCGCGCCTGGGTCTGGATTGAGCCAGCCCCGATACCACGCGCCACGAGGGCGTCGCGGACCACAGAAGCCCGGCGTTCCGACAAGCCCATGTTGTACTGGGCCGAGCCGGACGTGTCGGTGTGGCCGACAACCAGAACACTCGAGATGTTGCACTCGCGCGTATGCGCCACAGC
>Ga0209698_10002686_pt1 | contig 20012 bp, 16 predicted proteins | sample LitLauG_LLR_2012_FD_187203 | JGI IMG/M metagenome (GOLD analysis project Ga0209698, IMG submission 187203) | Freshwater sediment microbial communities from Pennsylvania, USA - Little Laurel Run_MetaG_LLR_2012 (SPAdes) (version 2) | ecosystem: Environmental > Aquatic > Freshwater > Creek >...
CCGGGCGGCGTCAGTACCCGGCCGCGGTGTCCACCCTGCCGACCAGCGGGTCGCCGGCCGCCCAGCGGGCGACGTTGTCCCGGATCCGCTCGGCCAGCAACGGGATCACCATCTCGATGGTGTCGGCCGTGTGCGGAGTGATGATGCAGTTGGTCCGGCCCCACAGCGGGTGCCCGTCGGGCAGCGGCTCCGGGTCGGTGACGTCCAGGGCCGCGCCGCCGATGGCGTCGGCGTCGAGGGCGGCGACCAGCGCACCGGTGTCCACGTGCCGGCCCCGGGCCACGTTGACCAACCACGACGACTCCCCCATCGCCGCGAGCTCGGGGGCGCCGACGATGCGGGTGGTGTCGGGGGTGAGCGCCAGGGCGAGGAACACCACAACGGCACCCGACAGCGCCTCGTGCAGCGACTCGACCGGGAGCACCCGGGCCGCCCCCGGGACCGGGTCGGGGGTCCGGCGCACCACCGTGGCCCGCACCCGGAACGGGGCCAGCTGCTCCAGCAGTGACGTGGCGATGCCGCCGCCGCCCAGGATCGTCACCTCCCGGTCGTACAGGCTGGTGCCGGCCGGGACCCCCCACGATCGCGCCACCACCCGGTCGGGCAGGTGGCGCAGGCCGGCGAGCGCCAGGGCCAGGGCGTGCTCGGCCACCGGCTCGGCGTAGGCGCCCTTGGCACAGGTCCACGTCCGCTCGGTGTCGAACAGTCCCTCTTCGAACGCCTTTTCGACCCCGGCGAAGGGCAGCTGGACCCACCGGGCCGACGGGGCGGTGGCCAGCCAGGACCCGAGTTCGGCCATGGCATGGGGATCGAGCCACACGATGGCGTCGGGGGCGTCGTCCACGTCCACCAGCAAACCGCCGCCGGCGCGCACGGCATCGGTGGCGAACTCGGCGGGCAGCGGGCCGACGGCGACTCGGGGTCCGGGCATGGCCGCAGCGTAGCGAGGACCAACGCGGACGGCCCGTGAACGACGTCGCCGCCCGGGGGTTTGCTTAGATGGGTGTCCGGACCGCGTCCTTGGGGGGACCATGCACATCGAGTTCAACGTCAGAGGCTTCCTGGACCGGGCGGCCGCCACGTACCCCGAGCGGGTCGCACTGGTGGACGAACCGGACCAGCCGGCCGAGCCCTGGGCCCCGCTCACGTTCGCCGAGCTGGCCGCCAGGGCCCGGGCCCAGGCGGCCGGCCTCGACCGTCTCGGCGTCGGACCGGGCGAGCGGGTGGCCGTCGTCTCCCACAATTCGTCCCGCCTCCTGACCTCCTTCTTCGGTGTGACCGGCTGGGGCCGGATCCTGGTCCCGGTCAACTTCCGGCTGGCCCGTGCCGAGGTCGAGTACATCCTCGAGCACTCGGGCGCCTCGGTCGTGCTGGTGGACCCCGAACTCGACGAGGCGCTCGCCGGCATCGGCCCCGCCCGGCGCTACGTACTCGGTGCCGGGTCCGACGCCGAACTGTACGTGCCCGACACCGAACCCGAACCGTGGGAGTCGGACGAGTCGGCCACCGCCACCATCAACTACACCTCGGGCACCACGGCCCGCCCCAAGGGGGTCCAGCTCACCCACCGGAACTGCTGGGTGAACGCCGCCGTCTTCGGCTGGCACACGGGGGTGTCGGACCGGGACGTCTACCTCCACACGCTCCCCATGTTCCACGCCAACGGCTGGGGCATGCCGTGGACCACGGCCGCCATGGGGGCGACCCAGGTGGTGCTGCGCAAGGTGGACGGCCCCGAGATCCTCCGCCGGGTGGACCGCCACGGGGTGACCCTGCTGTGTGCCGCCCCCGCCGTGGTCAACGCCGTCCTCGAGGCCGCCCCCGGCTGGGAGGGCGACCCGCCGGGCCGGGGCACCACCAGGATCGTGGTCGCCGGTGCGCCGCCGCCGTCGAAGACCATCGAGCGGATCGAGGCGGAGCTCGGCTGGGAGTTCCTGCAGATCTACGGGCTGACCGAGACCTCCCCGGTGCTCACCGTGAACCGGGCCCGGGCCGAGTGGGACGACCTGCCGTCCGACCAGCGGGCACGCAGGCTGATGCGGGCCGGGGCCCCGGCCGTCGGCACCGAGTTGAGGGTCGACGAGCACGGTGAGGTGCTGGCCCGCTCCAACACGGTCATGGCCGGCTACTGGCGCCAGCCCGAGGAGACCGCCGCCGCACTGGCCGGGGGCTGGTTCCACACCGGTGACGGCGGCCTGGTCGACGAGGAGGGGCACCTGAGCATCCTCGACCGCAAGAAGGACGTGATCATCACCGGAGGCGAGAACGTCTCCTCGATCGAGGTGGAGGACGCCATCTTCTCGCTGGACGGCGTGGTCGAGGTCGCCGTGATCGGCGTCCCCCACGACAAGTGGGGGGAGATGGTCCTGGCCCTGGTGGTGACCGACGAGGAGAGCGGCGTCACCGAGGAGGTCGTCATCGCCCACTGCAAGGGGGCGCTCGCCGGCTACAAGTGTCCGAAGCGGGTCGAGATCCGCGAGGAGCTCCCCCGCACGGCCACGGGCAAGTTGCAGAAGTTCCGACTGCGGGCCCCGTACTGGGAAGGGCTCGACCGACAGGTCAACTGATCGGGCGGATCAGGCGGGCGACGTCGGTGCATCGACCGGGCGCGACGCGGCGTCCCGGGCGGCCGAACCCGGACCGTCCAGCCACTCGCCGATGCGCAGGGCCGTCCACACCGGCGCCTCGAGCATCGGGGCATGCCCGATGTCCCGGGCCACCTCGAGCCGCCAGTCGGCCCGGCCGTCGGCCATCCGGCGGGCCGCGGCCAACGGGATCAGCACGTCGCTGTCGCCGTGGAGGTGGAGCACGGGCAGGTCGAGCGTCGCCAGCCGGTCCGACGTGGGACCGGGCCGGGCCATCACCCGCGCCAGGGAGCGGGCCGAGGCCAGATAGGCGGCGTCGCCCTGGGACCGGTCCTTCGACGCCGTCAGCTCGATGTGGGCGTCCACGACGTCGGCCGGCACACGGGCCGGGTCCACACAGGTGACGCCGAGGACCCGGCGCACGGTCTGCTCCGGCGTGGTGCGGGCACGGCGGGCGGCCAGGTAACGCTCCCCCACCCCGGGCACCGAGCACAGCGCGAAGTTGACCACCACCCGGGGGTGCACCATGCCGATGCGTCCCGTCGGGAGGGCCGGGTCGACCAGGACCAGTCCGGACACCCGTCCGGGCGACCGGGCCGCGGACAGGGCCGACACCAGGCCGCCGAGCGAGTTGCCCAGGAGGATCACCGGCCGGTCGGTCAGCTGGGCCAGGACCCCGTCCAGGAGGCCCACGTGGCCGGCCACGTCCGGAGTGCGTCCGGCGGCCGGGGTGCGTCCGTGGCCCAGCAGGTCGACCGCGACCAGGCGGTAGCGGTCGGTCAGGTACGGCGCGACCGCCGCCCAGTTCAGGTGGCTGCCACCGAGGCCGTGCACGCCGAACAGCAGCGGGGCACCGTCCGGGCCGCCGAAGTCGGCGACGTGCACCGGCCCGTCGACGTCGAGCTCGCGCCCGGTGGGCGCCTCGTAGGTCGGTGCGGTCACCCCGTCGAGGCTACCGGCCGGTCGTCCCGGACCGGCCGCGCTCAGCGCTTGTCGCCGGAGGGGAAGTGCAGGGCGATCCGACCGCTGTCGCCACCCCGGTCCGAGTCGGGCCACCGGGTGGTGATCGACTTCAGCCGCGTGTTGAACCGCACGCCTTCCATACCGTGGATGTGGGCGTCGCCGAAGAGCGACTGCTTCCACCCGCCGAACGAGTAGTACGCCATCGGCACCGGGATGGCCACGTTGATGCCCACCATGCCGACCGACACGTCCCGCCGGAACCGCCGGGCGGCATGTCCGTCCCGGGTGAAGATGGCCGTGCCGTTGCCGAAGGGATTGGCGTTCACCAGGTCGATGGCCTCGTCGAGGGTGTCGACCCGCAGCACCGACAGCACGGGCCCGAAGATCTCGTCCTGGTAGACCGACATGTCCGGGGTGACCCGGTCGACCAGGGTGGGGCCGAAGAAGAACCCGTCCTCGCCACCGTCGACGGTGACCCCCCGGCCGTCGACGACGACCTCGGCCCCGTCGGACAGGGCGGCGTCGACGTAGCCGGCCACCCGGTCGCGGTGGACCCGGGTGATCAGTGGTCCCATGTCCGAGGTGGGGTCGGTGCCCGGTCCGGTCACCAGGGCACGGGCCCGCTCGGCCACCGCGTCCACCAGCGGGTCGGCGTCGCCGACCACGACCACGGCGGAAATTGCCATGCACCGCTCGCCCGCCGAGCCGTACCCGGCGGCGATCAGTGCGTCGGCGGTCGACCCGAGGTCGGCATCGGGCAGGACCACGGCGTGGTTCTTGGCTCCACCGAGGGCCTGGACGCGCTTGCCCGACGCATGGCCGCGCTCGAACACGTGGCTGGCGATCGGGGTCGAGCCCACGAAGGAGACCGCCGCGACCTTCGGGTGGTCGAGCAAGGCGTTGACGGCCACGGCGTCCCCGTGCACGACGGTGAACACACCGTCGGGCAGGCCGGCGTCGCGCCACAGGTCGGCGATGAGCTCGGACGGGGACGGGTCACGCTCGGACGGCTTGAGCACGAAGGTGTTCCCGCAGGCGATGGCCACCGGGTACATCCACATCGGCACCATCACCGGGAAGTTGAACGGGGTGATGCCGGCCACCACGCCGAGCGGCTGGCGGATCGACGACGCGTCGACACCGGTGGAGACGTCCTCGCTGAACTCCCCCTTCAGCAGGTGGGGGATCCCGCAGGCGAACTCGATGACCTCGATGCCGCGGGCCACCTCGCCACGCGCGTCCTCCAGGACCTTGCCGTGCTCGGCGGTGATGAGCCGGGCGAGGTCGTCGCGGTGCTTGTCGGCCAGTTCGCGGAAGGCGAACAGGATCCGGCTCCGGGCGGTCAGCGACGTGTCGCGCCAGGACCCGAAGGCCTCGGCCGACGTCTCGACGGCATGGTCGACGTCCTTGACCGTGGCGAGCACGACCTCGGCCGTCTGGGCACCGGTGGCCGGGTCGAAGACCGGTGCGGTGCGGGCGCTCGCGCCCTCGATGGATGATCCGATCTGCTTCACGGGGTATCGCTCCTCGGGGAGCGGAGCTCCCCCTTGTTGGTACAGGTGTTCCGACGGGAATCGTGCGCCTTCGGACACGTGGGCCCGACGTGGACGCGTGCCACAATCGTCCCATGAGTGACGCCGACGACGACCGCGGGGCCGCCACCGAGCGGGTGCGCCTGCGGCGCCTCCCCGACCAGGGCTCCCACCGACGGGAGGACCTCGATGCCGTGCTCGACGCCGGCTTCGTCTGCCACCTCGGCGTCGTGGTCGACGGCTCGCCGATGGTGGTCCCGACCACCTACGGCCGGATGGGCGACCACCTGATCGTCCACGGATCGGTGGCCAGCCGAAGCCTGCGCACCGCCAGGACGCCGTCGCCGGTGTGCGTGACCGTGACCTTGGTCGACGGCCTGGTGCTCGCCCGTTCGGTCTTCAACCACTCGGTCAACTACCGGTGCGCCGTCGTCTACGGCCTTCCCGAACTGGTGGACGACCCCGACGACAAGCTGGCCGCACTCGAGGCGCTGTCCGAGCACATCGCACCCGGACAGTGGGAGTACGCCCGGGCTCCCTCGGCCAAGGAACTGGCCAGGACCACCGTGCTCCGGCTCGCCCTCGACGAGGCGTCGGTCAAGGTGAGTGAGGGCCCGCCCGGGGACGACGAGGACGACCTGGACCTCGACGTCTGGGCCGGCGTCGTGCCGTTGACGACCGTGCGCGGCGACCCGTCCGCCGCACCCGACCTGCGGGGCGGCATCGGCGTGCCGGCACACATCGCCCGCGGGCCGCTCGCCCCCGGCTCGGTGCCGGCCGGCTCGCTCGACTGAGCGGGCGTGCGTCATCGGGTCGGCAGCTTCATCGGGTCACCGCGGTCCGGGGGTCTGACGGCTCAGGCGATGAACTTCGACAGCGGCCGGAAGTCCAGGCCGTGGGCCTCGGCCACCGGCTCGTAGACGATGGTGCCGTCGACCACGTTGACGCCCTCGGCCAGCGCGGCGTCCTCGGCCACGGCGTCCTTCCACCCGTGGTTGGCGATGTTGAGCACGTAGGGCAGGGTGGCGTTGACCAGGGCGTGGGTCGAGGAGTGGGGCACCGCGCCGGGCATGTTGGCCACGCAGTAGAAGAGCGACCCGTTGACCTCGAACGTCGGGTCGGAGTGGGTCGTCGGCCGCGTCGACTCGAAGCAGCCGCCCTGGTCGACCGAGATGTCGACGAGCACCGATCCGTCGCGCATCTTGCCGACCAGCTCGTCGCTGATCAGCTTGGGGGCCTTGGCCCCGACCACCAGCACGGCACCGATCACGATGTCGGCGTCGGTGCAGACCTCCTCGATGGCGTGGGTGCTGGACGCCACCGTCTCGAGCCCGCCCCGGAAGTGGTGGTCGACCTGGCGCAGGCGCTCGAGGTTCCGGTCGAGGATGTAGACCTCGGCATGCATGCCGACAGCCAGCGTGGCCGCCGCCATGCCGGCCACGCCTGCGCCCAGGATCACGATCTTGGCGCAGCGCACGCCGGGCACGCCGCAGACCAGCGTGCCCCGGCCGCCCCCGGGTCGCATCAGGTGGTGGGCGCCCATGAGCGGGGCCATGCGGCCGGCCACCTCGCTCATCGGGGTGAGCAGCGGGAGCGAGTTGTCGGGGAGACGGACCGTCTCATAGGCGATGGCGGTGTTGCCGCCGGCGATCAGTGCGTCGGTGCACTCGCGCGAGGCGGCCAGGTGCAGGTAGGTGAAGAGCACCTGGTCCTTCTTCATGCCCAGTCGGGGGTACTCGACGGCCACCGGCTCCTTCACCCCGAGGATCATGTCCGACGACGACCAGATGTCGTCGGGGTCGTCCAGGATCTGGGCCCCCGTGGCGACGAAGTCCTCGTCCGGTATGGACGAGCCGACCCCTGCCGACTTCTCGACGTAGACCGTGTGGCCCGCGGCGGTCAGCTCGCGCACACCGGCCGGCGTGATGGCCACCCGGTACTCGTCCGCCTTCACTTCTTTGGGAACTCCGACGATCATCTCTTCGACCTCACTGCTCGATTGCTATTTCGGGTATTCGAACTGCTCGCACTCCGCTCCGGATCGGGACGCGGCGCACCGGACGCGGCACGGCCGCCGGGCGGGACGCCCGGCGGCCGCACACGGGACTATTCGCCGATCTCTTCGTAGGCGACCATCTTCGTCTTGAAGAAGTCGCCCTTGCTGGTGAAGCGGGCGATGATCACCAGCGGGATTCCGAGGGCCATGGTGATGATGACCGGCAGGCCGGACTTGCCCGCCCCCTGGATCACCTTGACCAGCACGAAGAGGAGGACGGCACCACCGAGGAACGGGAAGAGCACGCCGGTGAAGAAGAACTTCACGTCCTTGAACGCAACCTTGCGGTAGGCCCAGGCGCAGGCCAGGCCGGTGATCCCGTAGTAGAAGGCGATCAGTACGCCGATGTTCAGGATCAGGTTGTTGAACACCGTCTGGATCGACGACACCTGGCTGGTCAGGAGGATCCCGAACAGGCACAGGAAGGCCAGGATCAATGTGCCGACGGCAGGCGTCTTCAACTTGCCCTGGATGGTGCCGAACACCTTCGGGAACACGTGGTCACGGGACATGGACAGCGTGATCCGCGCTGCGGGCAGCAGGGTGGTCTGGGTAGTGGCCACCGTGGAGGAGATGACGGCGATGATCATCACGTACCCGGCCCAGCTGCCCGCCGCCTTGTTGGCGAAGTAGAAGAGGATGGTGCTCTGGTGGGTGGTCCACGCGCTCTCGGGAAGGAGCATCTGGGCGGCGATGATGTTCAGGGCGAACACCACCAGGAGCAGGAACATGGCGATGACGCCGGCGCGGCCCGGGGTCTTGGTGGCGTTCTTCGACTCCTCACTCAGGTTGGTGGCGGTGTCCCAGCCCCAGTAGAAGAACACGCCGAGCACGATGCCCGCCGACAGCGCGCTGATGCTGGCCAGGTGGAACGGGTCGAGCCAGCCGAAGCTGAACGGTCGCGAGCCGGCCGGGTGCGACACGGCCACCTTGACGATCCCCCAGATGGAGAACCCGATGACGGCCACGTACTCGATGATCAGCAGGACCCACTGGAAGTTGGTCGTCCACCGGATGCCCCAGATGCAGATGAACGTGATGATGGCGAGCCAGATTCCGGCCACCACGGCGGCGGTGCCGACCGACCCGGCCGTCGACGCCGAGATCCAGTTCCACTGGTTGAGCAGCTGGAGGGTGTACTGGCCGGCCAGGATCGGGGCCGAGATGCAGAACAGGACGGACAGGGCCACCTGGACCCAGCCGTTGAACCACCCCACGTAGGGGCTGACCAGCTTGGAGAGCCACGAGTAGGAGGCCCCGGCCGACGGATCCCTGCGGTTCAGGTGGAAGTAGGAGATGGCGATGAACAGGACCGGCACGAAGGCCAGCCAGATGACGGCCGGGCCGGCGTAGCCGATGCCGACGGTCAGGAAGAGGACGGCCATGGTGGCGGCCAGCGTGTAGGCGGGCGCCACCGACGAGACCGCAACGACGGTGGAGTCGAAGAGGTTGAGCGTGTCGGCCCGCAACGTCGGGCCCGCCTCCTCACTCGGGACGGGCGCCCCGAACGGTCCCGGTACCTCGGGCGGCTGCCCCGTGCTGTCTACGACGTCCGTGCTCATGCGTTCTCCCCTTGCTGGTCGGCCAATTGCCTGTCGGTATCCCCTACTGGGTCCTGCCCCACCAGTCCCCCCGGTGGTCCTGCGCTACAACTCCTCCGCCGTCGATTCCGTTACGTGGCCGCCCCCGGCCACGCTCCGCCCGTCAGCTGCCGATGAAGCTCATGACGTGCTTGATCCGGGTGTAGTCCTCGAACCCGTACGAGGACAGGTCCTTGCCGTAGCCCGAGTGCTTGAACCCTCCATGGGGCATTTCGGCGACGATCGGGATGTGGGTGTTGATCCAGACGCACCCGAAGTCGAGCGCCTTGGCCATCCGCATGGCCCGGCCGTGGTTCTGGGTCCAGACGCTCGAGGCCAGCCCGTAGCGGACCCCGTTGGCCCAGGCGATCGCCTCGTCCTCGTCGGTGAAGCGCTGCACGGTGATGGCGGGGCCGAACAGCTCCTCCTGGATCACCTCGTCGTCCTGGTGCAGTCCGGCGATGACCGAGGGTGCGAAGCAGTACCCGCGCTCGCCGACCTGCGCACCGCCGGTGACCACCTCGGCGTGGCTCGGCAGCCGCTCGAAGAACCCGCCCAGGCGCTCGAGCTGGGCGGCGCTGTTCAGGGGACCGAGGTCTGCGTCGAGCACATCGGTGCCGCCCACCGTCTGGGCCTCGGCCTGCTCGGCCAGGGCGGCCACGAAGTCGTCGTAGATGCCCGGGGCGGCGAGCACCCGGGTGGCGGCGGTGCAGTCCTGGCCGGCGTTGAAGTAGCCGGCGATGGCGATGCCCTCGGCCGCCGCCTCGAGGTCGGCGTCGTCGAACACCACGACGGGTGCCTTGCCGCCCAACTCCAGGTGGACCCGCTTGACGTCGTGGGATGCGGCCTCGGCGACCTGCATGCCGGCCCGGACGCTGCCGGTGATGGACACCATGGCCGGCGTCGGGTGCTCGACCAGGGCTCGGCCGGTGTCGCGGTCACCGCACACGACGTTGAACACGCCGTCGGGCAGGAACTCGGACATGATCTCGGCCATCAGCACCGTGGAGGCCGGCGTGGTGTCCGACGGCTTCAGCACCATGGCGTTCCCCGCGGCGATGGCCGGGGCCCACTTCCACACGGCCATCATCATCGGGTAGTTCCACGGGGTGACCGCGGCGCACACGCCGATGGGCTCACGGCGGATCATCGAGGTGTGGTCGGCCATGTACTCACCGGCCGACTTGCCCTCGAGGTGGCGGGCGGCACCGGCGAAGAACCGGATCTGGTCCACCATCGGGGGGATCTCCTCCGACAGGGTGACGGCGAGCGGCTTGCCGGTGTTGGAGCTCTCGACGGCCACGAGCTCCTCGGCCCGGGCCTCGATGGCATCGGCAATGCGGAAGAGGGCCAGGCTGCGCTCGGACGGTGTGGCGTCACGCCACCCCGGGAATGCGGCGGCGGCGGCGGACACCGCGGCGTCGACGTCCTCTGCCCCGGACACCGGGGCCTCGGCGTTCACCTCGCCCGTGCTCGGGTCCACCAGCTCCGACATGGCCCCCGAGCGGGTGCCGACGTAGGCGCCCCCTACGAAGTTGGACAGGCGCTTGGTGCTCACGGCTTCCTCCCCGGAAGTGACATGGACTGGACGGACGTGCCGTCACGGGCGGGCAGACAGGCACGACCTGTCGGTTGCGTGTCATCGTGTCCCATCCGGACCGATCTGACAAGTGTTTTCGGAAAATTCTTCATGAACATCCACGGAAAGCGCTTGTTTTTCTCGAAGATTCCACGTTAACTGTGCGTTAACTGCTAGAAATGATCAGGTATGGGAATGTCGAACGATCACAATACGGGGGTCCGGCGCTCCCGGAGCGCCTGCGGCGGGCGGTCCCGGCCATGAGTTCCACCCCTCCCACCCCGTCGGCCACCGGCCTGCTCGACGACGTCAACAAGGCGATCGTGGAGCAGCTGCAGCAGGACGGGCGGCGCACCTACGGCTCCATCGCCGAGGCGGTCGGCCTGTCCGAGGCGGCGGTTCGCCAGCGCGTGCAGAAGATGCGTGACGCCGGGATCATGCAGATCGTGGCCGTCACCGACCCGCTGCAGGTCGGCTTCCGGCGCCAGGCCATGGTGGGGATCCGCGCCGACGGCGACACCCGTGAGGTCGCCGACCGCCTCGCCGCCGTCGACGACATCGACTACGTGGTGATGGTCACCGGCACCTTCGACATCCTCGTCGAGCTGGTGTGCGAGGACGAGGACCACATGCTGGACCTGTTGAACGGCGTGATCCGGCAGATCCCGGGCGTGCGCAGCACCGAGATGTTCATGTACCTGAAGCTCAAGAAACAGACCTACACATGGGGGACCCGATGACCGAGTATTCGAACGACGCACTCCAGGCTGCGGCGCACCGCCACCTCTGGATGCACTTCACCCGCATGTCGGCGGCAACGCCGGGTCACGAGATCCCGGTGATCACCCACGGTGAGGGTGTGTGGGTCTACGACCAGCACGGCAAGCGCTACCTGGACGGCCTCTCGGGCCTGTTCACCAGCCAGCTGGGCCACGGGCGCATGGAGCTGGTCGAGGCCGGTGCCGAGCAGGCGGCCAAGCTCGCCTACTTCCCGGTGTGGAGCTACGCCCACCCGAAGGCGGTCGAGCTGGCCGAGAAGATCGCCAGCCTCACCCCCGGTGACGTCAACCGCATCTTCTTCACCACCGGTGGGTCCGAGGCCGTCGAGTCGGCGTGGAAGCTGGCCCGCCAGTACTTCAAGCTGATCGGCCAGCCCCAGCGCTACAAGGTGATCAGCCGGGACATCGCCTACCACGGTGCCACCATGGGTGCCCTGTCCATCACCGGGGTCACCGAGATCCGCACGCCGTTCGAGCCGCTGGTGCCGGGCGCCTTCAAGGTCCCGAACACCAACTTCTACCGGGCGCCCTACTTCGAGGACGACATCGAGGCCTACGGCCGGTGGGCCGCCGACGCCATCGAGCAGGCCATCCTTTCCGAGGACCCCGAGACCGTCGCCGCCGTGTTCCTCGAGCCGGTCCAGAACGCCGGCGGGTGCTTCCCCCCGCCTCCTGGTTACTTCCAGCGGGTGCGTGAGATCTGCGACCGCTACGGCGTCCTGCTCGTCTCCGACGAGGTCATCTGCGCCTGGGGCCGGCTCGGCCACTTCTTCGGTGCGGAGCGCTACGAGTACGTGCCCGACATGATCACCATGGCCAAGGGACTCACCAGCGGGTACTCGCCGCTCGGAGCCCTGGCCGTGAGCGACCGGGTGATCGAACCCTTCCTGGCCGGCTCGAGCTTCCTCCACGGCATCACCTTCGCCGGGCACCCGGTCAGCGCGGCGGTGGCCCTGGCCAACATCGACGTGTTCGAGAAGGAGGGCATCCTGGAGAACGTGCGCGACAACGAGGCCGAGTTCAAGGCCCAGCTCGACACCCTGCGTGACCTGCCCATCGTCGGCGACGTGCGGGGCGCCGGCTACTTCTACGGCATCGAGATGGTCAAGAACAAGGACACGAAGGAGACCTTCAGCGACGACGAGGCCGAGCGACTGCTGCGCGGCTTCCTGTCCGGGGCCCTCTACGAGTCGGGCCTCATCTGCCGGGCCGACGACCGGGGTGACCCTGTCATCCAGCTGGCGCCCCCGCTCACCTGCGGGCCCGAGGAGTTCGCGTACATCACCGAGCGCCTGCGCTCCGTCCTGACCGAGGCGTGGAAGCAGATCTGACCCCTCCGCCGGGCGAGCGCTACCGGCGCCTCTCCCTGTGGTGGGACGGGCTCGCCGGACCGTTGGGGGTCCGTCCACCGCTCGATGGCGACCTCGAGGTCGACGTCGCCATCGTCGGCGCCGGGCTCACCGGGCTGTGGACCGCCTACTACCTGGCCGGGGCCGACCCGGACCTGTCGATCGCCGTGCTGGAGCGCGACGTCGCCGGGTTCGGTGCATCGGGCCGAAACGGCGGGTGGTGCACCTCGGAGTTCAGCGTCTCCGACGCGACCCTCGACAAGCGGTGCGGCCCCGGTTCGGGTCGGGCCCAGCGCCTGGCCATGCAGGCCACCGTCCGCGAGGTGGGTCGCGTGGTGGCGGCCGAGGGGATCGACTGCGGGTTCCACCAGGGCGGCACTGTCGTGCTCGCCCGCACCCCGACACAGCTCGCCCGGGCCACCGCCGAGGTGGCCGAGGCGCGCGCCCGTGGTATCGGAGAGGAGGACCTCGCCCTCCTCTCCCCCGACGAGGCGCGGGCCCGGGTGGGTGCCACCGACGTCCTGGGCGGTACGTTCACCCCGCACTGCGCGGCACTCGACCCCGCCCGTCTGGTCCGCGGCCTGGCCGAGGTGGTGGAGGGACGCGGCGTCCGCATCTACGAGCAGACCGAGGTGGCGGCCATCGCCCCCGGCGTCGTCACCACCACGAGGGGCACCGTCCGGGCCCGCACCGTCGTGCGCGCCACCGAGGGCTACACCGCCGAACTGGCCGGGTACGAGCGTGCCGTGATCCCCGTCTACTCGCTGATGATCGCCACCGAACCGCTGTCCGAGGACTTCTGGGCCGAGCACGGACTGGCCGACCGGCCGACCTTCGCCGACCACCGCCACCTGGTGATCTACGGGCAGCGGACCGAGGACGGACGGCTGGCCTTCGGCGGACGAGGCGCCCCCTACCACTTCGGCTCGACCATCCGGCCCGAGTACGACCGCGACGACACCGTGCACGAGGCCCTCCGGCGCACACTCGTCGAGCTGTTCCCCGGGGTGTCGGACAAGGCGATCACCCACCGATGGGGCGGGCCGCTCGGCATCGCCCGGGACTGGTTCTCGTCGGTGGGCATGGACGTGGGCACCCGGATGGCGTGGGCCGGCGGCTACGTCGGCGACGGCGTGTCCACCACCAACCTCGCCGGTCGCACCCTGCGCGACCTGATCCTTGGCGACGCCACCGAGCTGACCGCACTGCCGTGGGTGAACCACCGCTCGCGCCGGTGGGAACCGGAGCCGTTCCGCTACGTCGGCATCAACGCCGGCCTCCGACTGGCCGGCACGGCCGACCGGGCCGAGGACCGGGCCGGACGGGAGACCTGGCACGCCAAGGCGCTCGGGAAGCTCGTCGGGGGCTGAGGCCCACGGGCCCCACCGGGGAACCACCGATGCGCCCGACACGGTGGCTCCGGCTGCGGATCGCCTGTGCCGTCGGTGTCCTCGCATTGCTGGTGGTGGAGCTGACCGGTCATCGCACTTCGGCGATCGAGCTCGTCCAGCTGGTCCTCATCGGGGGCATCGTCGTCACCAGCGTGCTCGACGTCCGCGACCACCGGCGCGATGGGCGGGACGGACGGGGCGGTCCGGACCGACGTGGCGATCTGGACCGTCCTCGGTAGGCCAGGTGGTCAGCCTTCCGGCGAACGGTGGTCCGGGGGGATCCACCGTTGATCCCGAGAACCGTCGTCAACTCGCGCCGGAGCGAGGTCCCGCACCAGGCGGCTGCCGGACGCGACGGGAGCCACCGGGGAACCGACAGGTCGGCACCTGGGCCATGTCGACCGTCCGCACCTGACCTTCCGAACCGGGGCGGGCGGTCAGGTGCCGGTGAGCAGCGGTGCCAGCGTGCGGTAGGCGTCGAGGGGGAACGACTCCATCGGGGCGAGCACCTGGATGCAGACGTGGTCCGCCCCGGCGGCCAGGTGCTCGTGCACCCGTGCGGCGATGTCGTCGGGGGAGCCCCAGGCCACCACGGCGTCGACCAGCCGGTCGCTCCCCCCGTCGGCGAGCTCTCCGTCGGTGAAGCCCAGTGAGCGGAGGTTGTTCGCGTAGTTCGCCAGGCCCAGGTAGCCGGCGGTGAACGTCCGGGCCAGTCCACGGGCCGAGACCGGGTCGCGGTCGAGGACGACGGTGAGCTCGGGGGCCAGCAGCGCCCCGGCGCCCATCACCTCCCGGGCCCGGGCCGTGTGCTCCACCGGCACGAAGTAGGGGTGGGCGCCGGCGGCACGGTCGGCGGCCAGCCGCAGCATCCGGGGTCCGAGCGCGGCGAGCACGCGTCGGTCGCTCGCCACCGCCGGGCCCGCGGTGTCGAGCACGTCCAGGTACTCGACCATGTGACTGTAGGGACGGGCGTAGTGCTCGACGATCGGGGCGTGGCTGGCACCGATCCCCAGATGGAAGCGACCCGGGAACCGGGCGTCGAGGTCCGTCACCGCCCTGCCGGCCTCGTCAGCCGGCGTGGCCCAGATGCTGACGATCCCGCTGAGCACCGCCAGGTGGCTGGTGGCCGCCAGCAGCCGTTCGAAGCGCGTGGACAGTCCCGGCTTGAACCCTCCCGACGACCACAGCGCCGAGTACCCCAGTCCCTCGAGTTCGGCGGCGACGTCCACCGAGGCGTCGTCCCCGAGGTTCCACGACCCGCTCCACCAGACACCCACGCCACCGAGTTCCATGCGGTCACGCTATCCGCACCCTGCCGACGCACCGCCGGCTCAGTACGGGCCCGACCGTGTCAGGTCTCCTGTGGCTCGCCGAAGGTGGAGTCGGTCCGACCCGGGAAGATGCCGGCCACCTCGCGGACGGCCGATCGGATGGCGTCCTCACGGCACATCCCCGACACCTCCACCGTCAGGTGGATCCCGGTCCGGTCCCCCCGGAACCGGCTGACACGGTTGGCCGATCGGCACACGGCCTCGAGGAACCGGGTGGTCGGCTCGTCGAGCGGCCGGGGAATGGTCACGTCCACCTCGTAGTGCATGTGCGGACCCTAGCGAACACATGTTCGCATTTCCACCCCGGGGACCGGTAGGATCCCGAGGTGGCCATCGCCGAGGAGACACCGACATGGGCCGACGGGCTCAACGAGGCCCAGCGCCGGGCCGTCGACCACCGGGGCGGACCGCTCCTCATCTCCGCCGGTGCCGGCACCGGCAAGACCCGCACCCTGGTGAGCCGCCTGGCCCGGTTGCTCGACGACGGCGTGCCCCCCGAACGGGTGCTCCTGGTGACCTTCAGCCGTCGGGCGGCGGCCGAGCTCACCAACCGGATCGGCCACCTGACCGATCCGCTCGTGGCCCGCAGGGTCGTCGCCGGCACCTTCCACTCGGTGGCCCACCGGATCCTGGCCCGCTTCGGTACGGGCCTCGGGTTGGCGGAGCAGTTCAGCGTGCTCGGCCCGGGCGACTCACGCGACCTGTTCGCCCTCGTCCGCGCCCCTGTGGCGGCCGACTCCCGGCGCCGGTTCCCCCGCACCGAGACGGTCGAGGCCGTGTACGGCCGGACGGTGAGCAGCCAGACACCGCTCGAGGAGACCGTCACCCGCTCCTTCCCCTGGTGCCTCGACGACGTCGACGGGCTGCGGACGATCTTCACCGACTACACGGCGCACAAACGGGCCCAGCACCTCCTGGACCTCGAGGACCTGCTCCTCTACTGGCGGGCCGCGGTGCGGGACCCCACGGTGGGGCCGGTGCTGGCGGAGCAGTTCGACCACGTCCTGGTCGACGAGTACCAGGACACCAATCTCGTCCAGGCCGACATCCTCCGCTCACTGGGCGGCCACGGTCTGGCGGTGACGGTGGTGGGGGACGACGCGCAGGCCATCTACTCGTTCCGCTCGGCCACCGTGCGCAACATCCTCGACTTTTCCGATCAGTTCCCGGGCACCACCACGATCACCCTCGAGCAGAACTACCGCTCCACCGCACCCATCCTCCACCTGGCGAACGCCGTGATCGCCGGGGCCGGTGAGGGATCGGCCAAGCGGCTGTGGACCGAGGAACCGGGTGGACCCCTTCCCTCCCTCGCCACGTGTCCCGATCAGCAGGCCCAGGCCACCGCGGTCAGCCAGACCGTCCTCGACCACTACGAGGCGGGCATACCCCTGCGGGACCAGGCGGTGCTGTTCCGGACCGGGCACCACAGCGACCTGCTCGAGGTGGAGTTGCGCCGGAGGCGCATCCCCTTCGTCAAGTACGGGGGGTTGCGCTTCCTCGAGGCGGCCCACGTGCGCGATCTCCTGGCCATGCTGCGCATCGTCCAGAACCCGTGGGACGAGCTCGCGTGGATGCGTGTCCTGCAGTTGGCACGGGGTGCCGGGCCGACCTCCGTCCAGCGGATCCTGACCACGCTCGGGGTCCGCGGTCCGGACCGGGACGGTGCCGATCCCCTGGCCACCTTCTGCTCCGACCCGGGGCACAGCGGCGGGGCGGCCGGTGCAGCCGCCGACCTGACGCGCCTGGCCGAGGCGCTCGGCGCGTGCCGTGACGGCTCGCTGCCGGCCGGTGCCCAGGTGGAGACGCTCGCCGCCGCGCTCGACCCGATGATCCGGCAGCGCTACGACCATCCCGAAGCCCGCCTGGCCGACTTCGACGCCCTGGCCCGCATCGCGGCCGAGTCCCCCACCGCGGCCCAGTTCGTGGCCGACCTGACCCTGGACCCGCCGAGCTCCACCGGCGATCTCGCCGGCAGCCCGTCACTCGACGACGACTGGCTCACGCTGTCGACCGTCCACTCGGCCAAGGGCGGCGAGTGGGGCGTGGTCCACCTGATCCACGCCGCCGACGGGGCGTTCCCCTCCGACATGGCCACCGGCGACGCCGAATCGGTCGACGAGGAACGCCGCCTGTTCTATGTCGCGCTCACCCGGGCCAGGAGGCACCTGCACCTGTACGCACCGCTCCGCTACCACCACGGCGACCCGGCGGGCCGGACCGACAAGCACAGCTACGCGCTCCGCACCCGGTTCCTCCCGCCAGACCTGGACCCGCTGCTCGACCTGCGCGTGGTCCGGGGAGCCGACGATCTCGCGCTCCCACCGGTCGACCTTCCGCTGGGCGGCATCGTCGCCACCGAACTGGGGAACCTCTGGTAGGTCGGACCCGACCGGTCGTCATGGTCCATGTTCCATCGGCGTCGACGGTGCGGTCACTCCTTGCCCGGTCGCGTCACGTGGGGGTGGATGGTCCCCTGGGCGGCCAGCGATCCCGACTTGCCGCCACCGGGACCCCTCAGCAACCACGCCAGCCCGACGGCCAGGAGGGCGCCCAGCAACGGGCCGGCCAGGTAGACCCACCAGCTGGTGAAGTCGGCCGACACGGCATCGGGTCCGAGCGTCCGGGCCGGATTCATCGATGCTCCTGACAGGGGGCTCGCCCACAGGCCGGCCAGCGCGATGTAGCTCCCCACGCCGATCGCCCCGAACAGGCCCACCTGCTGGGCGCCCGACGCCGTCCCGAGGATCACGCTGACCAGTCCCACGGTGAGGACCGTCTCCATCAGGAAGGCGTCGAGCGGGCTGGTGCCGTGACCCGGGTAGTTGGATCCGTAGGAAGCGGACACGTGGACCACCACCTGGAGGAACCACGCGGCCAGGACGGCGCCCGCCAGCTGCACCACCACGTAGGCGGGCACCCGCCGGCCGGGAAAGTCGCGTCGCAGCCAGAAGGCGAGGCTGACCGCCGGGTTGAGGTGGGCGCCCGACACCTTGCCCATGAACAGGATGACGGCCAGCACCATCAGACCCGGTGCCACCACGGCGGCGGCACGGCCCACCGACCCCGGCACGGCGTGGTCGATCATCGGTCCGCCGGCGGCTACCAGGACGAGGAAGAAGGTGCCGACCAACTCCCCGATGAGCCGCCGCCACTCCTGCGTCGGGTCCTGGAAGTTCCGGACCATGAGGGTGACGCGCAACTCGGCGGACGCCAGGGGGGAGACGGCATCGGAGTGACCCGGGGCCTCGGGGTCGGAGAAGTCGTGACCGTGGAGGGGTCCGTCGCTCATGTGGGCACCGGGCCCGACGCTACCAAGGGACATGTCCGGACACGTCGACACGTGCGGTGCGGCGGGATGCCGTCGCCGTCCCGGTGGGGACGGCCGTGCCGTCGATCAGCCGGCGCCGTAGAAGCCGGCGCCGTAGGCGAAGACACCGCCATCGGCCGATACCAGCCAGTACCCGCCCGTCGCCGCCGGGTCGGCGGTGATCGACGTGACAGGTGCCGCGGCATTCAGGTTGGTCAGGGGACCGAGGAACGGCGCAGACCCGTAGGCGAAGACCGCACCGGACCGGGTGACCTCCCAGATGCCCTTGCCGTCGCTGGTGGCGGCAATGGCGACCACGGTCTCGCCGGGCCGGACCGCAGGTGCCGCCGGAGCCCCGGGCAGCGTCGTGGTCGTGCTCGTGGTCGATGTCGCGGGCGCAGCGGGCAGGGCCTGGGGGCCGATCGCCGGCGCGTTGAATGCCGTGACCGACCCGTCGCTCGAGACGAGCCAGTACCCGCCCGTGGCACTGTCGGCCGCCATGCCCACCGTGGGTGCGGCCTGGGCCGTCCCGCCCAGCGAGCCGTAGAACCCGGCGTCACCGAAGGCGAATACGCCGCCGTCGGAGGCGACCTCCCAGTAGCCGAGCCCGTCGGCCGTCGGGACCAGGTCCACGATGGGTGAGTTGAGGGTCAGCTTGGAGGCTGCGCCCAGGAACGGTGCGGCGCCGTAGGCGAACACCCCGCCGTCAGCCGCGACCTCCCAGTAGCCGTTGGCCTTGGGGTCGGCGACGATCTTCTGGACCGGGGCTGCGAGCACCAGACCGTTGGGCGAGCCGAGGTTGACGGCCGATCCGTGGGGCGACACGGTTCCGCTCGCCGTGGCCAGCCAGTAGCCGCTCCCGTCCGCGGTCGACGCCATCGAAATGACCGGTCCGACGAGCTTGCCCACCGGGGTGTAGGGGTTGAACGGGATGGCCGACACCTCGTTGGACGGAGCCGACGAGGCCGCGCCACTGCGGCCGCGCACCGTGAAGTAGTAGGTCTTACCCGCCGTGAGTCCGGTCACCAGGTAGGAGCTGCCCGTCACCGGGTCGGCACCGTTGACCGCCACGGGGGACTCCGTGCCCGGAGCCAGCCCGACGAAGATGTCGTATCCCGAGGCCACCGGGCCCGTCGGTGGCCGCCAGGTCACCAACGCCGACCCCGTGAAGGCCTGCGCCGAGGTGGCGAACGGTGCCGCCGGGGGCGTCGCCGGGGCAACCAGTGCGGGGACCGGGTCGATCGGGACCAGCGGGGCGAGGGCGGGGGTCACCAGGGGCGTCGACGCCACCGGTGCGGCGGCCGCCACGGCGGGTGCCGGAGAGGGTGCCGGAGCGGTGACAGGCGGAACCGCCTCCGGGGTCGTCGACGGCGTCGTGCCGGAGGGCGCACTGGCGCCGGCACGGAGCCGGCGGTGGGGGTGCCTGCGGGTGCCGGCCCTGGCCAGGGGATCCGGGACGACGGTGGCGACGCCGGCCGACGTCGAGGTGGGGGAATCCGAGGCGATCACCGGTGAGGGGGCGACGGTCGACGAGGTCGTCGGCACGGTCGTCGGTAC
>Ga0209698_10002687_pt1 | contig 20011 bp, 14 predicted proteins | sample LitLauG_LLR_2012_FD_187203 | JGI IMG/M metagenome (GOLD analysis project Ga0209698, IMG submission 187203) | Freshwater sediment microbial communities from Pennsylvania, USA - Little Laurel Run_MetaG_LLR_2012 (SPAdes) (version 2) | ecosystem: Environmental > Aquatic > Freshwater > Creek >...
AGCACCATCGAATGGCGCTCAAAGATTGCATGTCGACTGATCATCCCCGCCTCCCTATTCCGCGGCTACGAGTGCGCCGCGAAGTTCCGGCGCAGCGGCAATTGCCGGTTGTTCAGCGATATCGGCCGATTCTCGCCCACGGATCGTTTGAATGATGTTATAGGCCATGATCAGCGCGCCAAGCAAAAACAGGACGCCGCCGGTTGCTCGGATAATGTAGGGCCAGTGCGATGCCTCAATCGATTCAATGAAGGCGTATTGCAAGAAGCCCAGGCTGTCATAGGCACGCCACATCAAGCCCTGGGTAATTCCGGCGACCCACATCGATGTAATGTAAAGGACGATACCGATCGTCGCGAGCCAGAAGTGCCACTCGACAAGCCGGATCGAGTAGAGTCCGCGCCGGTTCCAAAGCCACGGCGTCAAACAATAGACCGCACCAAACGTAACCATGCCGACCCACCCCATCGCGCCCGAGTGGACATGGCCAATACCCCAATCGGTGTAGTGACTGAGGGAGTTGACCGACTTGATACTCATCACCGGACCCTCGAACGTCGACATGCCATAGAAGGCCACCGAGACGATCATCAAGCGGATGACGGGATCGGTACGCAGCTTGTCCCACGCACCCGACAGGGTCATGAGGCCGTTGATCATTCCACCCCAAGACGGCATCCAAAGCATGATGGAGAAGGTCATGCCGAGGGTTTGGGCCCAGTCCGGCAACGCCGTGTATTCGAGATGGTGCGGTCCGGCCCATATATAGAGAAAGATGAGTGACCAGAAATGCACGATTGAAAGCCGATACGAATAGATCGGCCGTTCGGCACGCTTTGGGATGAAGTAGTACATCATGCCAAGGAACCCGGCGGTGAGGAAGAAGCCAACGGCGTTGTGGCCGTACCACCACTGAGTCATGGCGTCCTGAACGCCAGTATAGATCACGTAGCTTTTCGTGCTGGTCAACGAAATCGGGATAGCCAGATTATTGACAATGTGGAGCATCGCGATCGTGACGATAAACGAAAGGAAGAACCAATTCGCCACATAGATGTGCGGTTCTTTGCGCCGCCAGATGGTGCCAAGATACACCAGAAGATACGCGACCCAGACGATGGTCAACCAAAGATCTGCATACCACTCTGGTTCGGCATATTCCTTTCCCTTGGTGACGCCGAGCAGGTAGCCCGAAGCAGCCATGAGGAGGAACAGTTGATAGCCCCAGAATACGAACCAGGGCGACCAGCGACCCGCAAGTCTCGCCCGGCAAGTTCGTTGCACTACATAGAGCGAGGTCGCGATGAGCGCATTACCGCCGAACGCGAAGATCACCACAGAAGTGTGGACCGGCCGCAGGCGCCCGAAATTCGTCCACGGCAGATCGAAATTCAGGGCCGGAAACGCCATTTGCCAGGCGAGGATGTCGCCTATTGAAAAACCCACGCATGCCCAAAACACCGTTGCGATCACGCCGGCCCTTACGACACCATCATTGTAGATTGGTTCGGAGGTGGCCGCGCCGCTGACCGTCGCGGCCCGGCTCGCGCCTCCGCCGAAAGCTGCCTCGAAGATGATGAAGGCGCCGATCAACCCGGCAATCGTCAAAAAGATCGCGTGCAGCCGCATGACCGGGTCGGCCGTTGCAACTGCGACCGTTGCGCCGACAACTAGCGTGGCTACAGCGGCGCATAGCGCCAAAGCGTCGGATGCCGCAGTGTGCTCGTCTCGACGGGCTGCTATCGGCATATCCTGCCCCCTTCTCGCTGAAGTGCTGCGCGACGCTCATTCAGTGGATCGGCGCGATGCCGGCCTTGATTTGGGTCAATGTTGGCGAATGGCAATGGGAACGACCGCGTGCCGTCGTGGCTGCGCCGTTGATCAATTGACTTGGATCAACGGTTCACCGCGCCGATCACATAGATTTTCGCCATCGAACCCCAGAGGCTACTTGTCTATGGAATTCATGAAGACCGATTTGATCTCGAGATATTCGGCGCCGGTGCCGCGCTATACGAGCTATCCGACTGTTCCGCATTTTCAAGCAAGTGTCGGTGCGCTCCAGTATCTCGACTGGTTGGACGGGCTGCCTGATGCGCAAACACTTTCTCTGTATGTGCACTTCCCATTCTGTCAACAGCTGTGCTGGTACTGTGGCTGCAATACCAAGGCGACGCGGCGTTATGAGCCCGTCGCCGGCTATCTCAGGTCGCTTGAACGGGAAATCGACCACGTGTCAGGATTGTTGCCAACGGCGCATACGGTTACCCACGTGCATTGGGGCGGCGGGTCGCCCAACATCCTCAGCGCCGAGGATATCGGGCGGCTTACCGCCCGCCTCGACGCGAGATTTCGGCTCTCCAAGGCGGAATTTGCTGTAGAGATTGATCCGCGCTATGTTGATGACGGCCAGGTTGCCGCATTTACGACGGCGGGAGTGAACCGGGTTTCAATCGGTGTTCAAGATTTTGAGGACTGCGTGCAAGCGGCCATTGGCCGCCGGCAGTCTTTCGCCGAAACAAAGTTGGCCATCGACCGTTTTCGTGGCAAGGGGGTCGCGGGCGTCAATATCGACCTGATCTATGGGCTCCCCCATCAGACTTGCGACAGTCTTTTGCGAACACTGGATAAAGTCTTGGAATTGGCGCCAGACCGGGTCGCTGCATTTGGCTATGCCCATCTGCCTCATCGGCTGCGACACCAGCGGCTCATCGATGAGCGGAGCTTGCCTGACCCAACCGAGCGGTTTGCGCAGGCGGAGCTGCTAGGCCTTCGCTTGTCCGACGCAGGCTATATCCGTGTGGGGCTCGACCACTATGCAATGCCGGGTGATCCATTGGTTGCAAAGGCCGTACGGCGCAATTTCCAAGGTTACACGAGCGACGACGCAAGCGTGCTGATCGGCCTCGGCGCTTCCGCCATTGGGCGACTTCCTAATGGCTACGTCCAGAACGCTGTGTCGGTCGCGGACTATTCCAAGCGGGTCAATACAGCAGGCCTTGCAACGGTACGCGGCTTCGAGCTTGGGACGGAGGATCGCCTGCGCGCGCACGTCATCGAGAGGCTGATGTGCGACGCGGCCATCTCTGTGTCGGAACTCTATCAAACATTCGGCGCTGCGGCGGCTCCTATGGTCGCGGAAATCCGTAGGTTGGTCAGCGAGGACGGAGACGGTTTGCTGATGCAGTCAGTGGACGGATTTCTTGTGACAGAAGTGGGGCGACCATTTTTGCGGAGCATCTGCGCGAAGTTCGACACCTATCTCGCGCATGGCGGTGCGCGGCACGCGAGCGGGATTTAACTTACGTGATTGCGCAATCGGCGGGAGTGCATGTTCGACATCAAGTCCCATCACCGCGACTCAATCGCGAGCTGCTTATCCATTTCGTTCCGCGCCGGTTCTGACAAGGACACTCAAATGTCAATAAGCATGACGGTGCGGTCCCTCATCGACGCCTGCGAGCGCGCCAACCACCGATCATCACCCTACGACTACTGGCTGCTCGAGAGCATATTGCCGGAGAGCCTCTGCGAAGCTGTTGCCAGCCTGCCATTCGAACCGCCAGACGCCGCAATATTTGATGGCCGCCGCGAAACCAACAACTCCTCGAGAATCTATTTCAATCGCGACAATCAGCAGCGCCATGGTCCGTGCCGCGAGGTGGCTGACGCGTTTCGACATCCCGAAGCGATTCGTAAGCTCAAGCAGCTCACCGGAAGAGATCTGGCACTCGGGCGACTTCGCATCGAATACTGCCAAGACATTGACGGCTTTTGGCTCGAACCGCACGTCGATCTTCCCGTCAAGCTATTTACTATGTTGATTTACCTTTCGCACGATGAGCGTCTGGCCGACGCCGGAACCGATGTCTATGACGCGAGCCCGGAACACAGGCTTATTACCCGCGCGTCGTATCGATGGAATGCGGGCATGATCTTCATACCCGCCACCGATACATGGCATGGATTTGCCAAACGCCCGATTCGGGCCTTGCGCAAATCGATCATCATCAATTACGTCGCACAGGATTGGCGGGCGACCGATGAGCTGGCCTAGAATTGAGGCAAACCCTTGGACCATCGCGGGGCCCCATCTTGCGACACGGCCCCACTCGAAGCCCGAATTCAGCCGACCTTGTGATTGGCTTCCTAGCCTATCGCCGCTTCCACTGCGGCGAGCGCAGTCATATTGACGATGCGGCGTACGCTCGCTGTCGGCTCAAGGATATGGGCGGGCTTTGCTGTTCCAAGCAGGATCGGGCCAACGGTGATGCCGTGACCCGCCGTGACCTTCAAGAGGTTGTAGGCAATATTGGCCGCGTCGACACTTGGCATGATGAGCAGGTTCGCCTCCCGTTTTAGACGCGAGCCGGGCATGACCTTCTCCAACACCGACATAGATAACGCGGCATCACCTCGCATTTCGCCTTCCACCTCCAAATCGGGGGCAATCTCGACCAGTTTGGCCAACGCATCGCGCATGACCTGTGCATCCCAGTCCTTTGAGCTGCCGAAACTCGAATGCGAAAGAAGCGCGACACTCGGAACGAGACCGAAGCGCCGCACCTCCGCTGCCGCGAGCAAAGTCATCTCGACGATCTGCGGCGTCGTAGGCGCTCGGTTTACGTACGTGTCGCAGATGAAGATTTGCCGATCTGGCAGCATCAGCATGTTCATTGCAGCCAGCGTCGAATTGCCAGCGCGAGCACCGATCGCATCGCGCACGTAGCCCAGGTGTTCCTCGTAGGTGCCTCGGGTACCGCAAAGCATCGCGTCGGTTGAGCCACGCTGCAAATACATCGCGGCGATCAATGTCGAGCGCGAGCGCGTTTCTTCGCGCGCCATGGCGAACGTCACACCCTTGCGTCGCATTAGTTCGTAGTATTCGCGCTCGATCATTTCGCGTTGGTCGTGGTCGACACGGTCCACGATCTCGAAATCCCTTTGAGGGCTAAGTCGCAGACCAAGATTTTGGATGTGCATCCGAATGACGTCCGGACGACCCACCAGCATGGGTCTGGCGATGCCCTCGTCCACCACGATTTGCGCGGCCCGAAGTACCCTTTCGTCTTCGCCCTCGGCGAACATCACGCGCTTCGATTGCCGTTTTGCGGCATCAATGATCGGCTTCATGCTCGGGCCCGAATGATAGACGAAGCGGGCTAGTTTCTGCCGGTAAGCCTCGAGATCGGCAATCGGGCGGGTCGCGACACCAGAGTCGGCGGCAGCCTTGGCAACAGCGGGCGCGATGCGCTCTATCAAGCGCGGATCGAATGGCTTTGGAATCAGATATTCGGGACCAAAACTCAAATTCTCAGAGCCATAGGCGTTGGCCACGATCTCAGATGACTCCGCTCGCGCAAGCTCAGCGATGGCGTTGACCGCCGCGCGCTTCATGGCCTCCGTGATGCCGGTAGCGCCCGCATCTAGCGCGCCCCGGAAAATGAATGGAAAGCAAAGCACATTGTTAACTTGGTTCGGATAATCCGAGCGCCCCGTGCAAATGATCGCCTCTGGACGAACTTGCTTGGCGAGCTCGGGCCGGATTTCGGGCTCCGGATTTGCCAGCGCCATGATGATGGGCTTCCCCGCCATCGCCTGGAGCATGTCCGGCTTCAGGACACCTCCGGCCGAGAGTCCCAAAAAAATATCGGCCCCGACCAGAATCTCAGTCAGCGTACGGGCTGATGTCGGCTGGGCATAAATAGCCTTATACTCGTCCATCAACTCGGTGCGACCCTCGTAGACGACGCCCTTGACATCCGAAATGAACACGTTTTCCCGCTTCAACCCCAAACTGACCAGCATGTTGATGCATGCCAAAGCTGCGGCCCCGGCACCTGAACCGGCCAGCTTCACACTGCCGATGTCTTTGCCAACCAGTTTCAATGCGTTCAGGACCGCGGCAGCGACAATAATGGCAGTGCCGTGCTGGTCGTCGTGAAACACAGGAATTTTCATGCGCTCACGGCATTTCATCTCGACGATAAAGCACTCGGGTGCCTTGATGTCTTCGAGGTTGATACCGCCAAAAGTCGGTTCGAGCGCTACAATGATTTCGACGAGGCGGTCGGGATCGCGCTCGGCGACCTCAATATCGAACACATCGATGCCGGCGAACTTTTTAAATAGGCAAGCCTTGCCCTCCATGACCGGTTTGCCAGCGAGCGGCCCGATATCGCCGAGGCCGAGCACGGCGGTGCCGTTGGTGACGACGCCAACGAGGTTGGATCGGGAGGTCAGCGACGCAGCCTCGGCTGGATCCTCCTTGATGGCGAGGCAGGCGTAGGCAACGCCGGGTGAATACGCCAGCGATAGATCGAGCTGGTTCGTCAGGCCCTTGGTCGGTGTGATAGAAATCTTCCCGGGCGTCGGAAGTCGATGGTACTCGAGCGCCGCTTGATGAAGCTTCTCTTCCATGATCGTCCTCCGGACCGGATCGTGTTACGCCTCGAAAACACCGACCATACTTGTAATGAGCCATTTTTGGCGCATGCGAGGCTTACGTCACACTGGATATATTGGAACCAGAGTCCGTTTGGCCTCCGCCAACCCTGTGGTTGAAGCTGCTCCACCGGTATGCCCATCGAACGCCCGCCTGGACGAATGCGACACGGCTTGGAATGCCGGCCTGGCTTGCCTCAGCAATGGTCGCGATTTGCCCGTTACCGGATCGACGGAGCAATGCTGATCTCATTACTGTCCTGCTGGCAACGACCACGTTCGACCGTGATGCCGTCTCGACTCAAGTTGCCCAGACCGCTGGATCGTGTGGTTTGGGTTCTTCTGCCATCTAGGCCTAGTCAATATCGCAGGGTTGCTGATATATGGTAAGGGCTACATCCCATCATTCAAACAGTTGGCGCACGGGGATACGAAGAAGGTGGTCGTCAGGCCGCCCGTTGTTGCCGTCGCTCAAAAGAGCCAAAGAATCAAGGAACGAATGAGAATAGTGGCCTGACTTGCGCCAACTGCTAGGTGCTGGTCCCCTCTCGCCGACACAGACAGCAAGACCGTTCATTTGCCAATCCCCAAACGGAGCTTCAAGTTATGACCTCCACCGACAACCATGGGCCAACGCAATCCGACGCCTCGGAGCTGCGGGAGTGGAGCGAAGCGATATCGTCCGTGATCGCATTCGAGGGGACTGCCCGTGCCGATGAGGTGCTATGTAAGGTCGTCGAGACGGCGCGGCGCTCGGGCGCACATCTACCGTTCGCGGCTAATACCGCTTACATCAATTCGATTCCGCCCGAGGCTCAACCGGTCATGCCCGGTATTCGCGACGTTGAGCAACGCATCGATGCCGCTATCCGCTGGAACGCGGCCATGATCGTGCTGAAGGCCAATAGGGAAAGCTCCGAACTTGGCGGGCATATCGCCAGCTTCCAATCGGCTGCAACACTCTATGACATCGGGTTCACGCATTTCTGGCACGGAGCAGACGACCCGTCGCACGGCGGCGACCTCATTTACGTGCAGGGCCATTCCTCGCCCGGCATCTACGCACGAGCCTTCTTGGAGGGGCGGCTAAGCGAGGAGCAGCTTCTCAACTTTCGCCAGGAGACCGGGGGCAAGGGGCTCTCGTCCTATCCTCACCCCTGGCTGATGCCAAACTTCTGGCAGTTCCCCACGGTGTCGATGGGACTCGGGCCATTGATGGCCATCTATCAGGCACGTTTCCTCAAATACTTACAAGGGCGCGAGATCGCTAGCACTAGCAATCGACGGGTCTGGGCGTTTTGCGGTGACGGTGAAATGGACGAGCCGGAGAGTTTGGGGGCGATAAGTCTCGCCGGCCGCGAGAAACTCGACAACCTGATTTTCGTGATCAATTGCAACCTCCAGAAGCTCGACGGCCCAGTACGCGGCAACGGCAAGATCATCCAGGAACTGGAGGGCGATTTCCGCGGCGCTGGCTGGAACGTCATCAAGCTCGTCTGGGGCTCAGGCTGGGACGAGCTGCTCGTCAGCGACACGACCGGGCGCCTTCGCCAGCTCATGGAGGAGTGCGTCGATGGCGAGTATCAGACTTTCAAGGCTCGTGACGGCGCTTTCATCCGCGAAAAGTTCTTTGGCCGCTATCCAGAGACCGCGGCCATGGTCAAGGATTGGCCCGACGAACGGATCTGGGGGCTGACCCGTGGTGGGCATGATCCGGTCAAGGTCTACGCTGCCTACAAGGCCGCCGTCGAGCACAGGGGGCAACCAACGGTCATTCTCGCCAAGACGGTCAAGGGCTACGGCATGGGCGAGGCGGGCGAAGGTCAGATGATCGCGCACCAAGCCAAGAAGATGGGCGAACACGCGCTCCAGGGCTTCCGTGACCGCTTCAAAATCCCAATCACCGACGAGCAGGTAAAAACAATGCCCTTCATCAGTTTTGATGAAGGCTCGGAGGAGATGCAATACCTGCGCGCCAGGCGCCAGGCGCTCGGCGGCCACCTGCCGAAGCGGCGGGCAAAGAGCGACGTGGCGCTGGAGGTTCCTCCGCTTGCCGAATTCGAGGCGCAGCTGAAGAGTTCCGGTACCCGAGAAATCTCGACCACGATGGCCTTCGTGCAGATGCTCACCAAGCTGATGCGCGACAAGAGCCTGGGCCGGCGGATCGTGCCGATCGTGCCGGATGAGAGCCGAACCTTCGGCATGGAGGGCATGTTCCGGCAGTTTGGGATCTTCAGTCAGGTCGGCCAGCTCTACCGACCGCAGGATGCCGACTTGCTCATGTACTACAAGGAGGACAAGCACGGGCAGGTACTGGAGGAGGGCATCAACGAGGCGGGGGCGATGGCCGCGTGGATTGCGGCGGCAACGTCCTACTCAGTATCCAACCAGCCAATGATCCCGTTCTATATCTACTACTCGATGTTTGGCTTCCAGCGCACCGGCGACCTTGCCTGGGCGGCTGGCGACTTGCGTGCCCGGGGCTTCCTGATCGGCGGCACCTCAGGCCGCACCACTCTAAACGGCGAAGGTCTCCAGCACGAAGATGGCCATAGCCACATTCTCTCCGCCACCATTCCCAACTGTGTTTCGTATGATCCTACGTTCGCCTATGAAGTCGCGGTGATCGTACGCGACGGCTTACGGCGTATGGTTGAGAGGCAGGAGGACGTGTTCTACTATCTGACTCTGCTCAATGAGAACTATGCGCATCCGGCAATACCGCAAGGTGCTGAGGAGGGGATCGTCCGCGGCATGTATCTCTTGAAGCCCGCGAACACGAGCGCCAAGGGGCACCGGGTGCAGCTCATGGGCTCCGGAGCGATCCTGCGAGAGGTCATCGCTGGCGCCGAGCTGCTCGAAAAGGATTTCGGCATCCAATCCGATATCTGGAGCGTAACAAGCTTTACCGAGCTTGCTCGCGAGGCGCAGGACGTGGAGCGCTGGAACTTGCTGCATCCGTTGGAAACGGCACGCGTACCCTATGTGACGGCCCAGGTCGCGACACGTGGAGAAACCCCGGTGATCGCCTCGACCGACTACATGAAGACGTTCGCTGAGCAGATCCGGCCGTTCGTGGGACGCAACTACCGTGTGCTGGGAACAGATGGCTTTGGCCGCTCCGACTATCGACGCAAGCTGCGCCATCATTTCGAGGTGGATCGCCACTTTGTCGTTGCGTCCGCGTTGAAGTCACTCGCCGATGAGAACAAGCTGCCCTCAACGAAAATCGCGGAGGCCATCGCCAAATATGGCATGAATCCGGAAAAACCAAGCCCAGCGCGCGCCTGACTTTCTCGCTGACGATGCCCTATCGCCCGGAGTTTCTGCTCAATGACGACCGTTACCGTCCCCGACATCGGCGACTTCAAGAATGTCCCCATAATCGAAATCCATGTAAAGCCAGGCGACACCATCAAAGCCGACGACCCAATTGTGACATTGGAGAGCGATAAGGCGACGATGGAGGTGCCCGCACCAGCTGCTGGTGTGGTCATCGAGCTTCTAGTCAAACCTGGCGATAAGGTAAGCCAGGGCAGCGCCCTCCTATCGCTTGCGGGAAACTCCACCGCGCCGCCCGCAACGGACGCGACCCCAGCTGCGTCGTCCGCCGCCGCGATAACCCCTTCCGTTGCGCCACCGAATGGGACCCCAACGGCTCGCACATCTTCGACCGGCCTGCCGTTGGCGACCGATTTCGGCGGGGTGCACGCGAGCCCGGCGGTGCGCAGGCTTGCCCGCGAACTCGACATCGATCTTACCAAGGTTACCGGCTCCGGTGAGCACGGCCGCGTCACCAAGGAGGACCTCAAGAAGGTGCTGGGGGCGATCAGCAGCGGCGGTGGAGCTCCCGCAACCGGCGTGGGTATCCCGGAAATTCCCGCGCAAGACTTCTCCAAGTTCGGCCCAATCGAGACCAAGCCCTTGTCGCGGCTAAAGCGATTGTCGGGCCCACATCTGCTCCGCGCTTGGCTCAACATTCCTCACGTCACCCACACCGACGAAGCGGATGTCACCGACCTCGAAGGCTATCGCAAGACGCTCGACACCGCCGCAAAGGACAAAGGTTACCGAGTCACCATGCTCGCCTTTCTGATGAAGGCGTCGGTGGTTGCCTTGAAGGAGCACCCCGAGTTCAACGCATCGCTCAATCCCGCCAAGGACGCGCTGATCCTCAAGCGCTACTACCACTTGGGCGTCGCCGTCGATACACCAGATGGGCTCGTTGTGCCGGTCATCAGGGACGTCGATCGCAAGGGCATTCTGGAACTCAGCCAGGAACTCGGCACAGTCTCCAAGAAGATGCGCGACGGCAAAATCGCGCCGTCGGATATTCAAGGTGGGACGTTCTCGATTTCCTCGCTCGGCGGTATCGGCGGGACCAACTTCACGCCGATCATCAATGCACCCGAGGTCGCGATCCTGGGCGTCGTCCGGTCAGCCATAAAGCCGGTCTGGGATGGCAAGGCTTTCCAGCCCCGGCTCATGCTACCGCTGTGTCTTTCCTACGACCACCGGGTGATCGACGGGGCTCTTGCCGCGCGGTTCGTGCGCCGGCTCGCAGACGTACTCGGCGACATGCGCCAGCTCGTGCTTTGAGAGAAATAATCAGGGAAAACCCATGAGCACGATCGAAATTCAGGTCCCCGACATCGGCGACTTCAAGAACGTTCCTATCATCGAAATCCACGTGAAGCCCGGCGATACAATCAAGGCCGAGGACCCGCTGATTACGCTCGAGAGCGACAAGGCGACGTTGGAGGTGCCAGCTCCGAGCGCAGGCCGGGTCACCGCGGTTAGCGTAAAAGTAGGCGACAAGGTGAGCCAGGGTAGCCTGTTGGCGACCCTCGAAATTGCTGGTGCTTCGGCAGGGGCCTCGGCGGCCCCCAATGCTCCAGTTGCGCCCGCACCTCAGACTTCGCCTTCACCGGTCGCTGCCAGACACGCCGGTGTCGTCGATATCGAATGCGAGGTACTTGTGCTTGGTGCGGGGCCAGGCGGTTACTCTGCCGCGTTCCGCGCGGCCGATCTTGGACGCCGGGTCGTGCTGGTCGAGCGCAGTTCCACACTCGGGGGCGTGTGCCTCAATGTAGGCTGCATCCCGTCGAAGGCACTACTGCACGTTGCGGCGGTGATGGACGAAGCGGCGGCGCTAAGTGCACATGGCGTTTCCTACAGCAAGCCAACGGTCTCGCTGGAGATGCTGCGCGCGCACAAGAATAAGGTCGTCGGCAAACTGACGGCCGGCCTCACCGGCATGGCCAAGGCGCGGAAAGTGACCGTTGTGCAGGGTACCGGCAAGTTCCTCGATCCGAACCACCTTGGCGTCACGATGTCCGACGGCTCGGGTACAAAGACAGTGCGGTTCGCCGCGGCGATCATCGCGGCGGGGTCGGAGGCCGTGAGGCTTCCGTTCATTCCCGAAGACCCGCGCATCGTCGATTCTACCGGCGCGCTAGAGCTGCCCCAGATCCCGGAGAAGCTTCTCGTCATCGGCGGCGGCATCATCGGCCTCGAAATGGCTACCGTCTATTCGACGCTTGGAGCCCGCCTCGAGGTGGTCGAGATGCTTGATGGGCTGATGCTCGGCGCCGACCGTGATCTCGTCAAGGTCTGGGAAAAGAAAAACGCTAGCCGCTTCGATCGCATCATGCTCAAGACCAAGACCGTCGCGGTCGCCGCTGATCCAGACGGCATTTCCGTCACTTTCGAGGGCGAGGCGGCGCCAAAAGATCCGCAGCGCTACGACATGGTGCTGGTTGCCGTCGGTCGCAGCCCGAACGGGCGACTGATCGATGCCGACAAGGCCGGCGTCGCGGTCTCCGAACGCGGCTTTATCGCAGTGGACCGGCAGATGCGGACCAACGTCCCCTACATTTTTGCCATCGGCGATGTCGTTGGCCAGCCGATGCTTGCGCACAAGGCAGTGCACGAAGGCCATGTCGCGGCCGAGGCGGCAGCTGGCCAAAGGAGTTCATTCGACGCCCGCCAAATCCCCTCCGTCGCCTACACAGATCCCGAAATCGCCTGGGCGGGCCTTACCGAGGCCGAGGCTAAGGCGAAGGGGGTCAAGGTCGGCAAAGCGGTATTCCCGTGGGCCGCCTCAGGCCGCGCCATCGCCAACGGCCGCGACGAGGGCTTCACCAAGTTGCTATTTGACGAGTCGACCCATCGAATTGTCGGCGGCAGCATCGTGGGCACGCACGCCGGTGACCTCATCGGCGAGATCTGCCTTGCCATTGAGATGGGCTGCGAGCCGAGCGATATCGGCCACACGATCCATCCTCACCCCACTTTGTCCGAGACCATCGGCTTGGCCGCCGAACTGTTCGAAGGCACCTGCACTGATTTGCCTCCGGTCAGGAGGAAATAGCCGGGTTGCGGATCAAGATCGCGCGAAAATCATTGACGTTGGTCAGCGTCGGACCCGTGATTACCTGATCGCCCAGGGTCGCGAAAAAACCGTGACCGTCATTATTCGCCAAGCTCGCCTTGGCGTTCAGGCTGAGGGCCGCGGCGCGCGCAAGTGTATCGGGAGCAACGATGGCACCCGCCACCTCCTCGGCCCCATCCACACCGTCGGTATCGCCCGCGAGTGCGAAAACGTCGGGCAATCCGTTTAGCGCGACAGCCAGCGACAGCAAGAACTCGACATTCCGTCCGCCCCGCCCCTGGCCGCGCACGGTAACAGTCGTTTCGCCGCCCGAGATCAGCACACATGGCGGCTGCACCGGTTGATGATGCAGTACGACCTGACGGGCGATACCCGCCATCACGCGGCCCACCTCGACGGCCTCACCCTCGATGGAGTCGCCAAGGATCAGCGGCCGCACGCCGGCCCGTTGGGCAATGAGTGCTGCGGCTTCGAGGGCCGCTTGCGGCGTCGCTATGATACGCATCGCAGTTCGCTCGAAGGCTGCGTCACCTGGTTTAGGTGTCTCGGCATTGGGATCGGTGAGGAGCGCTCTGACGGCGAACGGTGGGTCTATGCCGTAGCGCTCAAGCACTGCTCTGGCATCGGCAAGAGTGCTAGCGTCGGGCACCGTCGGGCCAGAGGCGATCACCGATGGATCATCGCCTGGCACGTCGGATATGATCAGTGAAATGATTTGTGCCGGAGCGGCGGCGGTGGCAAGGCGGCCAGCCTTGATCGCTGAAAGATGCTTGCGCACGCAGTTGATCTCGTGGATGCTCGCCCCGCTACGCAAAAGCGCGCGATTTATGGCCTGCTTGTCGGAAAGCGCGATCCCGGGAGCTGGAAGTGACAGCAGCGCCGAGCCACCACCGGAAATCAAGCACAGGACAAGATCGTCGGTCGTCAGACCGTGCACAAGATTGAGAATGCGTGAGGCGGCAGCATGCCCCGCTGCGTCTGGGACCGGATGACTGGCCTCCACCACTTCGATGCGGGCAAGTCGTCCAACACCATGGCCATATCGCGTAACAACCAGCCCACTGAGCGGCTGGTTCGCCGGCCAGTTTGCCTCGACCGCGCGCGCCATTGCCGCTGCGGCCTTGCCGGCGCCGACAACGACCGTGCGGCCTTTTGGGGGCGGTGGCAGATGCGGCGGCACCGCGGTCTCAGCCGCAGCCGATCGCACGGCGGCATGAAACATCTCCAGCAGAAATGCGCGCTCATCCATGACCGTATTTTCTCCGCCTCGCCACCGACCCGTCTTTGTGCGCAGCAGGTTGGAAAAGCCGAGAGCGGTTGCCGACCGCGAGGCCGCGGTCCTGAACTCTCGTTCGCGATCGCATGAGCTTCAAGGAGCTGTCACTGACCCTTGACGACCTGTCCGCGTATCTCACCCTTTGGGTACTTTGCGGTGTGAACGTTGACGTACCATTTGCCAGCAGCAAGGTCCGCGGCCTGGGACTCAGTGAGCGTAGCCATCCCAGCCACCGGTGACGTGACCGGAGTGATCGGAATGACGACATCCGCGTTCTTTCCGACTTCGGCTGGACCGTGGAAATGCGCGGCGGTCGCAGCACCAGTCAGGCCGCTGTACGTCCCCTTCCAGGACAACTGCTTGCTCGCCGTATCGTAGGTGACGGCGACGGTTCCCGATCCTTGACTATCCGTCGGGGGCACCTCGCTCGACCCCTTCATTTCGGCCGTGTATGTGACCATATCGGCGAAAGCGGGGGTTGCGAATACAGCTAGCACAGCGAACGCTGGGCCGGCGAATATCACGCGACTCGGGAGGCTGTACATGGCCAACTCCTTTTTGCTCTGCAGCTGCGGATCACACTAATCAATTTTACCCACATTGGTACCGTCGAGCAATGCTAGAGCTCACCGATGCAGTCGCGCAAATTGAACCACTTCACGGTCCGCGGACCGAATTCAGATTCGCCGGTGCATCAAGTCGCAATTACGATCATAGAGGCCCCGGAAAGTCCTATAGCTGTTATTGTAGACTTCGGTATTTGCCGGTTCAGGAGCGATCTCGAAGCTCGCCGGATTCCACGCGGCAATGTCGGTCAGCTTGGCGAATCCCGCGCCAACCGCGGCGAGCAAGGCATCACCATAGGCCGCCCCAACAGTCTTCAACCGCACAGTCTGGCGCTTTTGGGTCACATCCGAAATGGCCTGTGCCCAAACCCGATTCCTGATCCCTCCACCAACGGCCTGAATCGATTTTGGGTGCTGCCCCGCCTCGCGATAGGCCTCGAAGACATGACGCGTACCGTAAGCAATCCCCTCCAGCAGCGCGCGATAGAGGTCTCCGCGCGTGTGCGTTAGGTCGAGGCCGAACAGTAGACCCTTGGCCTCGGGATCATGGATCGGTGTGCGTTCGCCCGAGAAATAAGGTAGTAGAACCAGGCCCTTGGCGCCCGGCGGCGATGCCTCAGCCTCTGCCGCCAGCGTCGCAAACGCCACGGCCGGATCAAGATCGCGGGCGAATTGCTCGCGGAACCAGTGGGTGAGGGTGCCGCTGGTTGCCAGCCCTGCCATCGAGGCGTGCTGGCCCGGAAACAGCCACGGCGCGTACCAGAGTCTCGGATCGCGCACCCGCCCCGGTGCGATGAGAATCATGAACATGGTCGAGCCGTACATCAGCATCATGTCGCCGGGCGCCTGGACACCGACACTGATCGCCTCGGCCGCCGCATCGATGGTGCCGGTGATGACGGGCGTTCCAGTCGCAAGGCCCGTCTCCTCCGCGGCGTGCGATGTCACGGTGCCCACAATGTCGGTGGTCCAAGCCAAATCGGGAAGTAGGCCCAGATCCACGAGGCCAGGGGTGAGCCGATCGCTCCAGTCCCGATCGTCCACGAGATAGAACGGGCTGGAATTGGCAGCGGTGTAGTGATCAACGGTCATTGTACCGGTCAACCGGTGCACCAGATAGGTCGTGGCGCCGATGATTTTGTGCGCGGCGTGGAAAATGTCGGGCCGGTTACGCTTGAGCCAGAGGATCTTTGGCCCGACAGATTGCGAGGTTAGCGTGTTGCCGCAACGCTCCAGCAGAACGTGATTGCCGATGGCGTTAGTTAGTTCGGCGATCTCGGCAAAGGCGCGGGTATCCACACCATAGAGCACCGCATTCATCAACGGCTCGCCCGCCGCGTCCACCGGCAGCATGCAAGGGCCAATGGCGCTGGCTCCAATCGCGCGGATGTCCGTCGCCGAAATGTTGCTGTCGGCCAGCAGCTTGCGACTGAGGAAACAAAAGTCCCCCCACCAATCGTCGCGTGGGCGATGCTCGGCCCATCCGGACTGCGGCACCAGCATTTTGTGGGACCGCGTCGCTGTCACGACGATCGCGCCGGCCGCATCGACCAGGACGCCCTTTGACTCGAAAGTCCCGATATCGATGCCGAGCGTGAATGTCATCGGATGTAGTCGTCGCGGTCGAGGCTGAAATCCCCAACGATCCGCTCGATTCCCTGGACGAGAAGATCGGTCAATCCAACGAGGTCGCAGAGATCGCAAACTTCGAGCGCGGAGTGGGTGTAGCGGCAGGGAAAGCCCAGATCGATGCAGGCCACGCCAGCGTGAATAAGTTGCACATAGGACGAATCCGTCAATGCACCGACATGGGCGCTACGCTGCAAGGCTACACCAGCGCTGGCTGCCGTAGAGCTGAATAGTCCGACCAAGGCAGGATGCGGAATCGTGCCGTTAAGCGTTCCCCGACCGTGGAAACTGTAAAGGCTCATCGCGGGTCCGCCGCCGAGCCGGACATCACCTCGTCCGGCCATATCGGGCGTATCTGTCGCAAGGATCAGGTCGAGCTGGATGGCAATGTCGGGTTTCAGGATTTGCGCCGCCGTCACCGCGCCGCGCAGGTTGAATTCCTCCTGGACCGAGAAAACGAGGTGCACCGTGGGCCGGCGCATCAAGGCGAGTAATGCTCGGGCGGTCTCGATCATCACCGCGCAACCCGCTCGATCATCGATGGAGGTGCCGGCGAGCCGTTGCGCACCCAGTCCAATTGCTCTTGGCGCATAGACAACGGGGATGCCGATTTCAATGCCTGCGGCCTGGACCTCGGCCGCGCCGGAGAATCCGGCGTCGATATAGAGCTCCTGATATGGCAGTACACGGTATTTTTCGTCCGGGCTCGTGGCATGGTGACTCTTGTTGGCGATAACTCCTGGCACGTCCGTGCCCTCGCCGATGCAAAAGACAACGGCTTGCGAGGCGAGCGCCTTCTCCGGTACGCCACCGAGTCGCTCCACGCGGATGAGGCCGCTCGTCTCAATCTTGCGCACGACAAGGCCAAGCTGGTCCATATGGGCAAAGAGCATCACCGATGGCGCTGTGGCATCACCCGGCAGGGTGGCGATGAGGTTGCCGAGCCGGTCCGATCGCGACGCGATGCCGAGAGCCGACAGTTCGGCCGCGATGGCTTTGCGTACCCGCCCTTCGTAGCCGCTGAGGCCGGGGATCAACATCAACCTGGTCGTCAGCTCGCGCAGCCGTTCGAGCATTCGCGCTCATCCTTTCCGCGCCGCGCGCGCCAACCGCATGAACTCAGTCGCCCGTGACGGGTCCACGGGATTCCAGGTGTTGCCGTCAACCTTCAGCGACGAGCCGACGATGCAGCCGTCGGCGATGGTCAGCACGTCGGCCACGGTCGCGTGCTTGACGCCGGTGTTTGCCAAAACCGGCGTCTCGGGAAGCACTTTCTTGACGGCCTCAAGGTCGGACATGGCGGCCGGCTCGCCGGTGATAGCGCCCGAGACTAGGACAGCGTCTGGTATACTCGAAAACACCGCGCTGCGGGCCCGGTCAGGTATACTGCGGCAATCCAGCGAATGAGCAAACTCCGCCGAGACATTGTACAGCATCGCCAAATCGCTTCGGCCAAGCTGGCCGCGGTAGCGCACTGCCGCGCCCGCATCCGGGCTCCAGGGTCCCATGTCGGATGCGTATGTGCCAGTGAAGATCTCACGCACGAAGGCCGCCCCTGTTGCGGTGGCCAGAGCAATAGACGAGATCGGGTCCCAAAGGACGTTGACGCCGAAGGGTACCTTGATATCCGATCTGAAAGAGCCGATGACATAAGCCATGGTAGCGGTGGAGGCGATGTCGACTTTGAATTCATAAGGACGGTCGTTCTCGTTGCCGAACATCACGGCATCGAAGCCGGCGGACTGCAACGCCATGAGATCTCTGCGCGCACCCTCGATGAGGCCAGCTATTCCGGCATCAGCATCGAACAGCGGGGAACCAGGCAGTGCCCCCAGATGAACCATGGCGATAACAGGCTTAGTGTCTCCGAAGACCTTGCGAAAATTGCGTGGGAACTTTTCATTCATGATTTACGCATCCGCCAGATCTCTCGCCAGCAGGGCCTCGACCTCTGCGAGGCTTGGCATTGAAGGCGCCGTGCCTCGTCGCGTGACTGAGATGCCTGCCACCGCACAGCCAAAGCGCGTCGCCGCGAGCGGGTCGGCGCCACCCGCCAGCGCCGCCGCGAAGCCACCGTTGAAGGCGTCGCCCGCGCCAGCCGTCTCAACTACGGGTCCCGCCATGAAGGCCGGCACCAGCACGGACCGGTTCGGCTGATGCAGCAGCGCGCCAGCCTCGCCGAGCGTGATCACCGCCGCGCCCGCGCCTTTGGCGAGCAGCGTGTCGCCGGCCATGCGGGCCTCATCCAAGCTCGACACGGGCAATCCTGTAAGATGCGCCGCCTCGCTCTCGTTGGGTGTTACGAAATCACAGAATCGGTAGATGCCTTCATCGACGCGGGCGGCGGGCGCCGGATTTAGGACTGTGATCACACCCGCCTGCTTAGCGATCTCGAGCCCGGCGCGGGCCGCCAACTCGGGTTGTTCGAGCTGCGTGACGAAAACCCGCGCGCCTCTGATGGCTTCAACTGCCGCCTCGACGTCGCTCGCGCTGATCTTGGCGGCCGCTCCAGGCACAACGATGATCGCGTTCTCGCCATTCCGCTCATTGACATAAATGAATGCCGCTCCGGTTGGTTCGTCGTCCACATCGATCACGCGAGCAACGATGCCCTCGCGCTGCCACAGCGCCCGAGCCGATGCGCCGAACTCGTCTTTTCCCAATCGCGTTAGAAGCGTTACCTTGGCTCCGCTCCGCGCCGCCGCGACCGCCTGATTCGAACCCTTACCCCCGGGGCCCATCTTGAAGCCGGAGCCGAGGATCGTTTCGCCGATGTCGGGCAGGCGCCCCGACCAAAAAGCAAGATCGGCAACAAAAATGCCCAGGATGAAGACGCCGTACTTACTCTCTTTCATAGTGCTTACTTACTCCACGTCGCTGACATATCTCGAGTTCAGCTGCCTGGGCGTCACTCTTCGGGGCCGCGGCGTCAATTCGAGGTTGTCGACACGGTTGCACATCGCTCGCTCGGCGTCGAGATCGTGACAATCGCACCCGTCGCAGGCAAAATAGCGTGAACGAAGTCATAGTTCAGGTTGCAAATGTCAAAGACGCTGCACTCGATCGCCCACGCTGCGCTTGAAGATTTGTCCCGCGTGCTGGCCGCGATGCCCGACGACGCCGCCGAACCGCTGATCACGGCTATTTTGGCGTCCAAGCGCCTGGCACTGCATGGCCTCGGTCGCGAGGGCCTGCAGATGAAGGGCCTCGCCATGCGGCTCTATCACCTTGGGCTCGATGCGCATGTTGTCGGGGAGATGACGACACCGCCAGTTGGCGCGGGTGATCTCTTGTTTGTTTCGACAGGACCGGGAGATCTCGGTTCCATCGCCGCTTTGATGGCACGCGCCAAGGATGCTGGTGCCCGAACTGCCGTTGTGACGGCGCAAAAAGACGGTGGGGCCGCTAGGCGAGCCGATGCCGTGCTGGTCATTCCAGCCCAGACCATGGCTGACGATCGGGGGGCTGCGGCGACCTCGGTGTTGCCGATGGGCTCGCTGTTTGAAACAGCGATGATGATCGTGTTCGAGGTATTGGTGTTGCAATTGCGCGACCGGCTCGGCGAAACCGCCGAGACGACGCGAGGCCGGCACACCAATCTGGAGTAGGCAGCGCTACCCCATCCTCGCCCCGGTTTCGGCATCGAACAGGTGGACGCTTGCGAGGTTCGGGGTCACTGGCAGGGTGTCGCCGGGCTTGGCC
>Ga0209698_10002688_pt1 | contig 20008 bp, 12 predicted proteins | sample LitLauG_LLR_2012_FD_187203 | JGI IMG/M metagenome (GOLD analysis project Ga0209698, IMG submission 187203) | Freshwater sediment microbial communities from Pennsylvania, USA - Little Laurel Run_MetaG_LLR_2012 (SPAdes) (version 2) | ecosystem: Environmental > Aquatic > Freshwater > Creek >...
AGTCGTCCAGTTCGCCGTACAGAAAATCCGAGAGTCCGGCAAAGATCTTTCGGCACCGCTGCGTTCGTGAGATAGCAGTGCCTTTTGTTTCTGAGTATCCGCCGCCCCGCCGGCCATTCATCCTGGCCAGTTCTTTTCTGACAAATAAGCGCGCACGATGTAGCCGCACGCGCACCGTACCCGAGCGCAATCCGGTGATCTCGCTGACTTCTTCATCGGTGAAACCTTCCATATCCCGGAGCACTAGCACGATCCGGTATTGTGGGGGGACGCGCCGAACCACCTCACGCAATCGCTGGCGCTGCTCCGCTCGAATCACGCCTTCCTCCTGACCGTTCTCCGGAAATGCATCCAGTTGCGCCAGTTCTTTCTGGTTCGGCATCAGTTCATCGAGTGAGAGTTCCTGTTGCGGGGCAAACTTGCTGCGCCGGCGGCTCATCAGACACCGATTCTTTACGACCTTATAGAGCCAAGTGGTGAGAGCCTTGGAGTTGTCGAACTTCGGCAGATACGGCAATGCCTTCAGAAGAACCTCCTGCATGGTGTCTTCAGCGTCTTGCCGCTGCCCGCAGATTCTCATCCCAAAGGCAAACACAGACTGCTGCAGCAGCCCGAGCGCCTTTTCGAGCGCATCCTGATCACCCTGCTTTAGTAAATGGATCGCTTGATCGATGTCAGACCGCATTCGTGTAACCCGCCACTTCTATAGTAGTCGCTCTTTGAGGGAAAACAGGTGACGCTTCCGAATCTCGATTGTGCGAATTCCGAATGTCTCTTTGAGTTGATCCAGAACACGGCCCTGCTCATCGGTCACCTCGACCATCATTCTGTAGAGACTTGGGGGGATATGGGGCTTATCAATGTTGCGGGGACGTACGATGATCGAGTAAAGCAATTTTCTTTTGCCATTCAATTCTTCGATTCGCGCTGCTCATCCATGCCTTCCTTGCGAAAGAGTGGGGCACGACTTAGCTCCGTGCCCCGAATCGCGAAAATCAGCCCGCTAAAGATCTCTCTAGCAAGGTTACCGCTACTTCGGTAACCTTCGGTCTTGCACAGCTAAGGTTTTCCAGAGACCTGCGCCTTCCTCGATTCTCCTACTGTACTGTCAAATGCAGAGTGGTTGAGTCCGTCACGGTGCCCGAGGTCGCCGTCACCGTGATGGTGTAGTTTTTCGGCTGGGGTGGGGGTGTGGTAGCAGGGGCGTTGCCACCGCATCCGAGGAGGGGGCCTGCCGCCACCAAAACAAGAAAGAGGCCGCACGCCAACAGTCCGTGACCGCCCAAGCGCCGGCGGATTCTTCCTCCCCAGGGGAGTAGGAACATGCCGGCTATGATCGGCGCCAAGCCGAGTCCCATGGCTGCGACCCAGCGACTAGACGCAGGTACCTGAATCGCCACCGCGATGTCGGTTGCTCCCGCGCCGGCTGACAGCGTGGATGGAGTAATGCTTACGACCGACCCCGCAGGGGCGCCCGTCGCGGTGAGCGTTGCCGCCGCCGGGAACGTAGTACCTGCAGAAGGACTGATGGTGAGCGAATACGTGGCCAATCCGCCCGGAGCCGCTGTCGCCGACGAGCTGCCACCAGAGGCGATGGCCAGAGTGAAGTCGGAGACGACTTGCGAGACTGTAGAACTGGTCAAGGTCGAGAACTGGGCGTCCCCGCCGTACGCTGCCGTCAGCGAATGCGTGCCGATGGACAGGCTCGATGTAACATACGTTGCCGTTCCCGAAGCCAGCGTGCCCGAGCCAAGGAGGGTCGTGCCGTCATAGAAATCGACCGCTCCGGTGGGTGTACCGGAAACGGAAGAAACTGTCGCAGTAAGAGTGACCGAATTCGACGCCAGTACCGGATTCGCCGAGGAGGTAAGCGACATGGTTGGAACGCCGCGAACGTAGACCGATCCGCTACTGCTGCTTGCCAGGAAGGATCCGCTCACCCCGGCATAGTTTGCGGTGACGGTGTGCGATCCGGAGGCGCTGAGCGTGACGCCGGTCAGCGTAGCAACTCCGCCGCTAAGTGTCACGGCAGCTCCGCCGTTCAGCGATGTAGCCGTGGCGCCGACGGTCTCGATGAAAGTTACGCCGCCGGTCGGAACCGTCGATACGTGGCCGGCCGCAGTGTCGGTGACGGTGGCCGTGATGGTAAACGACTGTCCGATATCGAGGGTCGCAGCACTACTAGTCACTGCTACCGCCGTGCTATCCCCTGCCGTCAAGCCCGTGCCGCTCACAGAGACCTGTTGAGTGTTGCTCGCAACATTGTTCGCATTATTCGTCAAGGTGATGCCAGCGCTCAAACTGCCGACAGATTGTGGGGTGAACTGTACCGAGACGTCACAGAGCGTACCCGAGGTCAGCGAAGTGCCGGAAAGGCACTGGCTGGTGCTCGCGGTTGGTTGCGAAAAATCTGCGCTATAAGTTGGATCAGCCGCAAAAACCAACGGTTGGTTGCCCAGATTTGTTACGGTCGCCGTTTTCGGGCTGTCGGTACTGGTGAAGCCCTGCATCGTGCTGGCAAATGTCAGCGAAGATCCCGCCACACTCAGATACACCAGACGATTGTTGGTCCAATCCGGAATGTAGACGTTTCCGGAAGCGTCCGCTGTTATCCCGTACATCGCAGACAAGGTTGAGGGACTGGTTAGTCCAGGGACGCTTACCACTGAGGCGACGCCTGCCGTCGTTATTTCGACGATGCGACTGTGGCTGGAATCTGCCACGTAGACATTCCCCATCCCGTCCACGGTCACGCCTTGGGGGTTGAGAAGGCTATAACCGGTGGGAGCCAACAACGAGGCTGCACCGGCTGGAGTGACCTGGACGACATGACTGCTATTGTCGGTTCCCGAGGCAATGTAAACCGTCCCATCGACCCCTACAGCGACGCCTGAGAGCTTGCCTGCCGAGAAGGTATAGCTGCCGGTCGCGAGCACCGTCCCAACCCCGGAGGAGGTCGATCCCGCTACGACGAGGGACGACACTTCCACGATCCGGGCGTTGGGCGAGTATTCTGCAATATACAGATTGCCGGCAGCATCGAAGGCCAGTTCGGTGGGTTCGCCCAGCGTCGGGCTCAGGCCGCTGATAGCCAACTGAGACGCGACGCCTCCCGGCGTTACCACGATGATTCGCTCGTACGCATGATCTCCAATGAACAGATTGCCCGCTCCATCCAGAGCTATCCCACAAATGGCGCCTAGCGTAACTCCAGGAGTACTCACGACCGAGGCGCTGCCGCCGCCTGCCGCTACTTTCACGACCTTGGGGTTGGAGCCGGACAGAACGTAATTTCCGACATAGATGTTGCCGGCGCCATCCAAAGCAAGCTGGAACGGATAATAGGTGGTCACTCCGCCAGTATTGATCAACATTGCAGTATTCGGAGCTAACGCTGCCACGGGTGCATCGCTGAACCCGTAGAGCGGCACCGTAACAACCGGGCTTTGTGGGCTTCCGTTGTCATAAAGCACCACAGCTCCTCGGCGCAGACCGGGAGCGAGGGGCAGAAACTGTACATCCACCGTGCAGGTTGTATTGGTTGTTCCCGAGGTGCAGGTGGTGTCGGCGCCAACCGTGAAGTCGAGGTTCTCCGCGCCGAACGTAAAAGCCTTCACCGAACCTAAAGTCGTGGCAATGTTTACGGTAAAGGGCAACGTCTTCGTCGTGCCGGAAGCTGTTCCGAACTGAAGATGACCGAATCCGACAGCGGATGGCGCCAACCTTACTGCTCGGTTGTCGCTGGTATCCGCGATGTAGATGGTACCGTAAACGTCCACGGCCACACCTTTCGGCAGACTGAGCGTCACGCTGCCCGTGCCCAGCGGGGAGCCCGCGCCGGCGGTAGTGACGGTTACGATGCGATCATTGTTGGTGTCGGCAATGTAGAGATTCCCCAGTCGGTCGACGGCTACATCTCTGGGCGTGTCGAGAGCAGTGCCCAGGCCGGTGATGTTAAGCGCCGAACCCGCTGTCCCTCCGGCCGCCACTTTCACGACGCGGCTGTTCACCGAGTCGGCGATGTAGAGATTCCCCGACACATCCACCGCCAGGCCAGTCGGGGTATTCAGAGCGGTGCTCAATCCGGTAATCGCAAAGACCGAAGCCGCACCTGCCGCAGTCACTTCGACAATTCGATTGGTGCCCGTGTCCGCAATGAAGAGGTTGCCCGCCTGATCGAGCGCAACGCCTTGCGGAGAACTCAGCGTCACGGCTCCTGTACTTACAACCGATCCACTTCCCGAGGACGAGACTGCCACGACGCGATTGTTGCCCGAGTCCGCGACGTAGAGCGTGCCCGAACCGTCCACCTCAATCGCTGTGGGAAAACTCAGTGCCGGGCTTAACCCCGTGATCGTCATCACGGACGCGTTGCCTTGTGGATCTACTTTTACGATTTGACTGTTGCCTGTGTCTGCGATGTAAACGTTGCCCGAGGCATCCACGGCCATAGCAGAAGGCAGGCTGAGAGTAGTGCTGCCGGTTGACAGCGTTGTTGCGACGCCGTCAAAGCGGCTCGGGGCAATAGCCCACATCGGTGAAACCAACGACAGCACGAGATACGCCACTACCGCACACAGGCTATAAAAGGAAGATCTGGCAACAAAGAGCGAACGAGCATGGTTCAGCGCGCGTGACATTAGAACTCCTTAAGAGGAATGGAAATGGAAACTGTCCCTCTCAGACCTAATCGCACGCGTAGTGCCGAGCATTAGAGCGTCCGGCAACGGACTACCGCACCAAGGTCTTGGGCCGCGTCACTGCGCCTGAGGACGCGCTTCAGATGTTGCCCTCCGTCGAGCGGAGGGCATAAACGTCAACGCTGATATGCGGGTGGCTCGTACTGATCGATGGGTTGTGGCATTTATAGAAGGGTTTCGTAGCTGTGACGATTTACTCTTCGTGCTCGCGAACAACTGTGTAAGTCACCTCTTCTTCTTTGTACGCTTCTTGCAGAGGTCCTCTAACAAGTACCTGAGAGACGCGCACTCTTGAATGACAGCTTCGAGCTTGGGAATTGTTGTGCGCAATTCCTTTTCTTCGACGATACCGTCAGCTAGAGTTTCCGCGACGCTCTCCAGCGCTTCGCCGACGTCCCTGATCAAGCGGGAAACCGCAACAAGCTCCTGATCTAGGGTAATAGTGGGGTTCGGCACCTTGAACGCGACCCGCCCGGCTTGACTCTCGAGAAAATCGAGTGCTTCGTAATTATCCAAGAGCGCGCACATCCGCGGCAACAAGTGCGCGGGCATTGGACGCTCCCCTCTCAGCCAATACATGAGTGACCGATAGTTGGTTCCCAGTTGCTGGGCGAGCAGACGAATGTCGTATTCGGCTTTTGTGTCTACAACTCGACTCAGAATCGAAGAGATATCGTTGGTGGGCACAATCGGTTCCTAACCCTCACACTCTTGTCTCGTTCAAAAACCCGTTCATTTTGAACGGTGAGTTGCTCATTCTATCTGAATTGAGCACCGCCGCTCTTTCAGATTACATTCGTCAGGAGGTAAACGGGCCCCTAGTCACGAGGATCGAGAAGTGAGAGATATCGCAAGACTTGTAGTCCTCGGAACTGCCTGAAAACATTTGACAAAGAGCCCGGGGAGAATTAGCTTTCAGGGTCACCTAATCTACACAGCTGGCCTGCCCACTCCCAGTGACAATATCCGATACGCGGAGGCCGAATGTCCAAGAAGTGGTACAACTACATCGTTTCCGTCGATGAGGAGAACAGTGCGGAGCAACGGCCTGCGAATGTGACGAAAACGCCTGAGGGCACGAGAAGCGCGGCTCAGAGCGTAGCCGAGATTGCATCAAGCATCGCTGCCGAACCTAAATTCACAACCCCAGTCTCCGATCCCACTTCCTTCGACGAGATCTACAAGGCGGCTGAAATTCCGTCCGCTCCGCAAGGATATTCGATCCTCAAGGTCTCGCAAATGCTGGAGAGCGAGCGCATTCGCACTTTGCCTTCGGACGTCAAGCGCTCGTCGATTTTGGTTGCCCTCGACGCCGCAGGTGTCGACGTCAAGGAGGTCATCCAGGATGCGATTCGTCGCGACCGCGCACTCGACACTTACGAGCGCGTGCAACAGCGCGCCGTCGAAGAACTGGAAGGCCGCAAGACCAAAGAAAACTCTGAGATTCAGGCCAAGATCGATGCGTACGTGACCGAACAACGAGCGAAGATCCAGAGTAACAACGATGCGATTTCGCGTGAGAAAGAACGCTTTACCGGTTGGCGGTTGAAGAAACAGCAGGAAGAAAAGAAGATCGCCGACGCAGTCGGGTATTTTGTCAGCGAAAATCCTATTACGACGGGCGATGTGAATGCGCCAGCGCCCCCATCGAAGACAGCGCAGCGTTCCTGAAAAGGGAGGGGCTTATGTGGCAGCGGTTGACGCGAGTAGTCCGGTCTTTCTTCGGTTTCTTCATCTCGGTGGCAGAAGATCCTGAACTGATCCTCCAGCAGAACATCCGCGACATGAATGACCAGGTGCCTCGCATGAACGAGAGCATCGCCATGGTGAAGGCAAACGTCACGCTTCTGGAGAAGGAAGAGGCGAAGTACAAAGATGTTATGGCCAGTCTGACTGCCAGAGTGAAAGCAGCGATTCAGGCCAATCGAGACGACATCGCCGGCGCCTATGCCGCTCAGCTTGAACAGACAAAGAGTGCATTGGCCAGGACTCAAGGGCAGCTAACAACCGCCCGCGCTGCCTTCGATAAAGCCATGGCCGTGAAACAGGCCTTCATGCGCGAGAAGGATCGGAAAACCCAAGAGGCCCTGGGAGCGATCGCCGATTACCGCCGCGCGCAATGGCAGAAGAAGGTCGCGGATGCCATGGAGCAGTTCGAAGTGGCCGGGATCAGCCAGACTCATGACGAAATGGTGCGCAAGATCGAAGAGATGACCGCGGTCAACGAAGCCCGCATGGATATGGCGATGAGCAACGTGGACCAGCAGAAAATCAAAATCGATGACGACGCCGAGAAACTCCAGGCCAGTGAACTGGTAAAGCAATTCAAAATCGAAATGGGTCTCGCGGCACCAGCGGCGGCAAGTCCAGCCGGAGCCGACAAAACAATCGCCGCGAAGGAACCACAACGGACTTCTTAGTAAGGCTGGGAAGCATCACGAAAAAGTAAGGCAAGCGGTCGCGAAATAGTAAGAGGAGATTCATATGGCCGTAAAAATAGAGAGAGGTGGATGGGTCCTCATTTTCCTGATCGGCGTGGCGCTGGTTGGCTACAGCCTGAATCGATACGGAGTCGTTGACTTCAGCAGCTTGACAGGCGGCAAACGTGCCGCCGCCAGCGGAGAGACGGTGGATGCCACCAAGCCTCTGTTGATACCCGCATCCTCGACCAGTAGCGATGCCGAGGTTCGGGTACGGGTCAACGTGTGGGTCGGTTGCGTTGGCGGCTTAGTGGCAAATGGCGGGCTCGATACGCAGCCGGATTCCATTTACGGTAAGAAGGGACTCAAGGTTTCGTTCAAGATCATCGACGATTGGACGGAGGGAGCATCTGCGCTGGCTACCGACAATGTCGATGTCATGCTGACTACCGCGGACGTTTACGCCAAAGATTATGCGCAGTTCAAGGAAAAAGGCTTTGGCTCCCATGCATTCCTGATGGTGGACTGGTCACGCGGTGCCGATGGGGTCATCGGCAAACAGGGCATCAACAGCATCGAAGATCTGGCCGGCAAAAAGATTGCTTTTGCGCCTTACACTCCATCGCACTTCTTACTGTGGAATGGACTCAAGACCTCAGGGCTCACCACGGAACAGCGCAATGAGATCTTCAACCAGGCCATCCCGACCAAAGATGGCATCGAGCCGGCGACACTGTTTGCACAGGAAAAAGTCGATGCTGCCGTGGCTTGGGATCCCGACATGAGTGATGCGGTTGCCAAGCGTGCGGGATCGAAGAAGATCTACGACACCAGGATTGCAAATCGCCTCATCGCCGACATTCTGGTGGTGAGCGACAGCTTCTCGGCGAAGCATCCGCAGACTCTGCTGAAGTTTGCACAAGGGTGGCTCGAAGGCGTTGAGTTCATCAAAACCCAACCCGAGCGGGCGTACAACCTGATTGGCGCGGTGAAGGACTTCAATATTCCCTCTGACCTGGCGAAAACCATGCTGGGTGGGGTAAAGCTTGCGGATTATGCCGACAATCGCGCATTCATGGGCACCGCCAGCTCCAACGCCGATTATGACAACATCCTTCGGATGGCCCAGGAAATGTATCGGGAATTGATCGTGATCAAACACACGTTCAATCCGGAAGAGAGTCTGGATCGTCGCTATATTGAAAAATTGTCGGACAGCTTTTCCATGGCATCCAGCGAAGCGCCTATCGAATACAAAGAGCCGGCGAGGGGGGCAACTCCGATTGCGACGCAACATCGGTCGATTTACTTCGATCCCAACTCTTCCACCATGAGCCTCGATTCCCGCGCGATTGTGGACGAATTGGCCGGGACGATGCGTGCCTATGAAAACACCGTCGTCGATATCGATGGCAACACCGACTCGACGGGTTCACGCGCTTACAACATTCAGCTATCACACGCCCGGGCGGATGAGGTAAAGAATTACCTGATACAAAAGTATGGCTTTCCCGCGGCTCGGCTTCGGACGGCAGGGAATGGTCCAGACAAGCCGATTGCTACCAATGGCACGCCAGAAGGGCGTGAAAAAAATCGGCGCACCGACATCAAGGTATATGCCAATCCATCGAGCTAGCCACACGCTAATGAATGACAGGTCCCAATGAGCGATTGGTTCACCATTCGAAAGGAAGTTTCTCCTCGTATTCGCTGGATCTTCGCGGTCGTCAGCTGGAGTGTCGTGGTCCTGATTTGGATCGCGCTCACTTATTGGAGCAAGCTGCATTTTTCATTGCCCAAGCCCGCCGGAGTCATCCAGGCATTTGGCAAGCTGTGGACAGAGTACGACCTTCTCGGCAACGTATTTATGAGTTGGTGGCGGATCGCCCAGGCGTTCTTCTGGTGTGCCGTAATCGCTATCCCACTCGGTATTTTGATGTCGAGCTACCGCGGCCTTTTTGAGTTGATCAATCCGGTTGCCGCGCCCATGCGGGCGATGCCGCTGACCGCGTTTTTACCGGCGTTCATTGCGTTGTTCGGCATCGACGAAACCATGAAGGTCGCGTTCTTGTGGTTCGGAATGTTTTTCTACTTGTTGGCAGTAGTGGTGGAGGAAGCCAATCGCGTCGATAACGCGTTGCTGGAAACCGCCTATACGCTGGGCGCCAACCAGGCGCAAGCTTTGTGGCTGGTCTTTCGCGCGTCGCTGCCGGCAATTTTTTCGTCGTTCCGCATTCTCTACGATATCGGCTGGACGTACGTGATCCTGGCCGAGATGGTGAATTCGCGCAAGGGTGTCGGTTACATGGTCGAGGCCGCTCGCAAGGTTCTGGACTTCGAGCGCGTGTATGCGGGAATTATCGCCATCGGTGTTGCCGCGTTTCTGTTTCGATTCCTCCTTACTTTTCTGGAAGGTCGACTTTTCCCCTGGCGCAAGGTCGGTTCGACATTCGCCGGAGGCGGGGCATCTGTGCCAAGCGCCACCGCACACCTGAAGGCGGCCAAGCATGGAGCCTAAGAAATCAAAAATTACCGTGCGCAACGTCAGTCGATCGTTTGTTTCAGCGGACGGTGCGAAGGTCGACGCCCTGGAAAACATCAATTTCGAGATTGAGGACGCCTACTCGCGTGAAGGGCGCGACATCGGGGAGTTCCGAGTGCTGCTCGGTCCATCCGGTTGCGGCAAGTCAACTCTGCTGCGTTTGATCGCGGGTCTCGACAGCGCTGATTCGGGCGAGATCCTGGTGAATGAAAAACCTGTGCACGGTCCGGGAAAGGACCGAGGCATGGTTTTTCAGAAATACACTTCGTTCCCCTGGCTGACAGTCGCTGGTAACATAGCTTACGGTTTGAAGATTAACGGGGTCCCCGAGGAGAAGCGCAGGGAGACGGTAGCGCAGTTAGTTCAGGATGTCGGACTGAGCGGTTTCGAGAGCGCCTATCCTGAAACCCTTTCCGGCGGTATGCAGCAGCGGGTTGCCATCGCCCGTACCCTGGCGCTTCGGCCGGCAGTCATTCTGATGGACGAACCGTTTGGCGCTCTCGATGCTCAGACACGCAGTGAGATGCAGGGGCTGCTTTTGAAGGTATGGGAGGAAAGCGCCAGCACAATCTTGTTTGTCACGCATGATGTTGAGGAGGCCGTGTACTTGGCAGATCGGATCTTTATTATGAGTGCACATCCCGGCACGATTGTCGAGGATGTTCAAGTGCCCTTCGATCGCCCTCGCGAGCTGAATTTGAAAGAGCGAAATGAGTTTCATGAGCTGCAGAACTATGTTCTGGGCCGTTTGCGCCGGGCTCCCGGAAACGGACAGGTGCGGGTGAGTGTCTAAATGCCTTCTGCTGACTTTCAGGATCAGCCTGGTCCACCCGCTGGGCAAGAAAACATCAACTACGTAAAGGCAGCGTTCCACGTGCAATACAACTGGATCGCTTTGGGCAGTGCGTGTGCCTTTGCGGTGGTGAGTGGAAGCTTCCTACCCATTATTCTGGCCGGTGGTCTGGAACTGATGTACCTCGCAATTGTCCCGCAGAATTGGCGCTTCCAGCGACTAGTTCGGTCCTGGAAATTCGCTGAGGAACAGCAGAAGCACCAACAACAGCTGGGCGAGATGCTACGGGGCCTGCCTCCCGAACTCCAGAGCCGGTATGTCCATGCGGCGCAAGTTTGCGGGTCCATTCGAAGCAATTTTGCTCAGCTGTCGTCGACCTCACAGATTTTCTTGCAGCAGATCGACTCGCGGCTGGCCGGCTTGCTGAATGGCTATGCCCGCCTCTTGTCGAGTGCCGCACAGCAGCAACAATACTTGAAGAGCACAGAGCAGGATGGTATCAAGCACGAAATAGCCTCCCTGCAGAAGACGCTAAGCAGCGATCCGCCGAAGGTGCAGGAGATTAACAAGAAGCGCATTGAGATTCTCACCAAGCGCCTGGAAAAGTTCGACAAGATCTCCGAGAACCGCAAGGTCGTCGACGCACAGTGCTCTGCCTTGGAGGACGTACTGATGCTGGTGCGCGATCAATCCGTCACCATGCGCGACCCGCAGCAGGTGAGCGAGCGGCTCGACAGTCTCGTTCACGATGTCGAGCAGACCGAGCAGACCGTGCAGCAGGTGGAAGCCATCTTCGGCGAGATGTCGCCGGACTTCGACGGATTGATGTCGCTGGATGACACCTCAACATCTTCGGGCCCCAACCGTGTACGGATGTCGAACTAGATGCCATCGAATTTAACCACCTTAGAGAAGTATTTGGACGCGCTTCCGGCATGGGCCCGGGAACTCTCTGAAAAATACTACTCACGCTCCTTCGCTCTATTTGTGCTCTACGGCAATGTGCGCGATCTCGTACCGCTGCGCAAGGATGCGGCCATGGAGTTTGTGCCGCTGGATGAGTTTCTTTCCGGAGCTCTCTTTGGACAGCGTGACCTGATCCTGCATTATGACCGTGGAGGTCTGAGCTTCGGCTCAACCGACAGCCAAGCCGACTTCCGCCGCGCACTCGAAGGCTACGATAGTTTTCACGGAACCAGCTACTCGCAGGGGGGACTGCCGCGCAACCCGGATGCGGTCTTGAACCTGCTCGATAACTATCTCCGCCTGCGCATCGCCGACGGCAAGAAGATTGGGCTCGTCATTGATTTCGCCGAAACGATTGCCCCCGCTGGTGATGTTTCCGGAATGTCTCCAGATGATCGCAACGCATTGGTCATTCTCAAACGCTGGGCGCGCAATTCTGCTTTTCTAAATGCGGACGTCACCATCTGCCTCGTGTCGGAGAACCAGATCGAACTGAATCAGGGCATCGTGCAGCACCCGGGCGTTTCTTCGATCGGGATTCCCCTGCCGGATTATTCGGATCGGCTGGAATTCATCCGCTCACAATTGAAGAATCAGGAACTCCCCGCCGGCTCCGAGGTCACCGATGAGTCACTCGCCAAGCTGGGCGCCGGTTTGAAGCGAGTCCAGTTGCAGAGTCTGATTTCTCACGCCGTTCAGAACCGCCAGCCGCTCACTCTGAAATTTCTGTCGGCGCGTAAGAAGGATCTGATTGAAGCCGAATCTGGAGGCTTGCTGGAGTTCGTTCAGAGCCGTTTTGATCTTTCGTTCGTCGCCGGAAACGATCAGGCCAAGCGAAAGCTGCAGGATGCCGCCCAAGCGATTCGCGCTGGAAGTACCGACGTCCTGCCCATGGGCTACGTAATCTGCGGACCGGTGGGAACGGGCAAGACATTCATCACGACGTGCTTCGCGGGGGAAGTGGGAATTCCCGCGGTCACGCTGAAGAACTTTCGCAGCATGTGGCAAGGCGTCACCGAAGGAAATCTGGAGAGAGTTTTGACTCTGCTCAAAGCGATGAGCCCCATTGCGGTGATCGTCGATGAGGCCGACGCTCAACTGGGTGACCGTTCCAGTTCTGGTGATAGCGGTGTGGGCAATCGCGTGTTTGCCCAAATCGCGCAATTCATGGGAAACACCGAGTTGCGAGGTAAGGTCATCTGGTTTCTCCTCACATGCCGCCCGGATTTGTTACCGGTGGATTTGAAGCGGCAAGGTCGAGCGGAAGAGCACATCGCTCTCTTTTATCCCGAGACGCCAGAGGAGCGCCTCGCGCTCTTGCGTGCCATGCAGAGGAAAATCAACATGAAACCCTTCCCGTCCGATGTGGAGAAGTTTTTCTTGGATCGGGCAGGAACCTTGTCGGGAGCCGATATTGAGGCTGTCCTGGTGCGCAGTCACATGAGGAGCAGCCTGCAAAACAAGTCCACGGTGGACACAGAGGACCTGAAAGCAGCTTTGGACGACTTCATCCCACCGTACTATCCTACCGAAATCGATCTTCAGAATCTGGTGGCCGTGCTGGAATGCACCAGCAAAAGCCTTCTGCCTCAGAAATATCGTGATCTCGACCGCAGTGAACTGATCCGCCAGACCAACGAATTGATGGCCTCCTCGCGACAGTCCTCCCAGGGGTGAGGGCACACGAATAAATTCGCGAGCCCCCAGCTCACATCCGCAAACCTACGCAACCGGAAGTGACCTCAAATCACAATACCGTCCATCCGAAGAGACCGTTTCGTGGGAGTGAACGTGGGAATTGGCTTGGACTTTATTTCGGGCGCATCGTTCCGCCAAAAGGACCGGAAATCTCGCTTTTCTCCGGTGCGATAGAAATGCAGCAAGTAAGCCTGGTCGCACGCGGTGTAGTCATAGAACCAGTGGTCAATATCCCTTATCCCGGCCTGATGGAAAAGGGTGAGGCCGTAGCTTGCGGCTTCTTGTTCGTACGCGATGATGGCGGGAAATAAGTCCTCACTGATGGGGGGTCGATATCGTTGGCCGAGCTCAAACAAGGCGGGGTCGACATTCCACTGCACGGTGTGCCCAAAAAGGTGCCCTAACAGAAACAAACGCTGTTCCGAAGTGACCGAATAATCAATGTGAATCTCCGATCCGTTGAGGTCACCTGTCAGCGGATCGGGAATATCCCGCGTTACTACGCGAATGCCGTAGAAGGTCTCCACATGATTCTGCGTCCGAGCGGAATATTGGTCGAACGGAATTTCCATTTGAACCATTGTAGTCGTGTGTACAAAATCGATATCTGCAAAGCGTGCGGTAGCGACTGCTGCACAAACTGGAGTTAGTCGACGCTGCGTCCAATCGCCCAACAACCGATTCCCCATGATGTTACTTCAGGAATCCTAAGTTGGGCCTGACGGAATCTCGAGTCCCGTTCCTTCACTAAGAAATGTCAGCAGGCATGTCTGAATGTCTGCCAATGAACACCAACGCCTTCGCGGAAGGGCGGAATAGATGAAGCGAAATTAATGTGCGCTGATGGTTTGTGCTTGAGGTAAGCTCTGTGCCGCACAGAAGGGAGCCCCCATGTCGCGGACTTCGAGTGTGAGGACGCTGTCTGGCGTATTCCTAGCTTTCGCTGTGATATTTGCGGGTCCCGTTGATCTGCAAGGCCAAGTTGCCGGAGCAACCATCTCAGGAAACGTGACCGACAGTACGGGCAAGGTCGTGCCCAACGTCCATGTATCCATAAACAATCCAGCTACCGGCGTTAACCGCGAAGTTGTGACCAATGAAGAAGGATTCTATGCTGCACCGAACCTTTTCCCGGGATCTTACGAGGTCAGGTTTTCGGCGCAGGGTTTCAAGCTCGAAGTGAAGCGCGACATCGAATTGACGGTCGGCGCTTCCGTATCGCTGGATCAGCAACTGCGGGTCGGTTCCGTCACCGAAACCGTGACCGTGCAAAGCGAGATTCCCGCGGTGCAGACCTCCAGTTCCGACATCAGTGCCGTGGTGAATGCCACCACGGTTCGCGAGTTGCCACTCAATGGCCGTAGTTGGACCGATCTTGCGCAACTCCAGGCGGGGGTCGCCGCGATTCACACACAACCCGACTTTTCGGCCGGTACGGATCGCGGCAATCGCGGATTCGGACAGCAATTGACCATCTCGGGTGCACGGCCCCAGCAGAATAACTATCGGCTGGACGGCGTCAGTCTCAACGATTACGCGAATGGCGCCCCCGGCAGCGTGCTGGGTGGCAGCCTCGGCGTGGATGCGATTCAGGAGTTCTCGGTCATCACCAGTAACTACTCTGCGGAGTACGGCAAGACTTCCGGCGGCGTGGTCAACGCGATTACACGATCGGGGACAAATCAGATCCACGGCAGTGGGTACGAGTTCATTCGCAACAGCAAGCTGGACGCCAAGAACTACTTCGATGATCCGACGAAACCGATCCCGCCTTTTAAGCGCAATCAGTTTGGCGGGACAATCGGCGGACCAATCGTGAAGGACCATACGTTCTTCTTTGCCGATTTCGAAGCGATCCGGCAATCGAAGGGCATACCGAACTTGATCACAGTGCCATCGGATGCGGCACGGGCCGGCAAGGTGTTTACATACGCGACGTGTGCAGGGACGATTGACACAACCGATAATTCATGTCTGGAAACGGTCGATTCCTCCGCTGCCAAGTACCTCCCATTTTGGCCTCACGCTCCGGCATCGGCGCAAGTTCCAGGCAGCGATACGGCCCCGTATACATTCTCGGGCCAGCAGATTGTGAACGAGAACTTCCTTACTGCCCGTATCGACCACCACTTTTCCGACAAGGATAGTCTGGCCGGCTCCTACATGTTCGACCGGACTCCCTACCAATCTCCCGACGGAATGAACAATGTGGAGTTTCAGACCCTGACGGCGAGACAATTCCTCTCCATAGAGGAAACCCATATCTTCACGCCCAGTTTCGCGAATTCCATCCGTATTGGCGGGAATCACGAAGCGGTCAACAACAACCAAAGCGTAAAGGCGCTCACTACCGATGCCGCCAACGTCGATTTAGGCGTTGGAGGCACCTCGTTTGCTGGCCGGGCTGCGGCGCAAGTTCTGATCAACAGCCTCGGCATTACCCCTTTCAGCGGTGGCGTGGGAGGCAGCCCCACATATTTCTATCACTGGAACTCGCTCCAGTTCTATGACGACGCATTCCTGACAAAGGGCAAGCATTCCTTGAAATTCGGGGGCGCCTTCGAACACATCATGCTCAACGTAATCGCTGATACCGATCCGAACGGAATTTGGATTTTCAGTGACTTGCCCAGCTTTCTGACTAACATTCCCAAGAAATTTCAAGGCGGTATCGCCAACACGCTGTCGCCGCGTAACCTGCGTCAGAACATCTTCGGCGTCTATGTGCAGGACGATTGGCGATGGAAACCCAATCTCACCCTGAATCTGGGCCTGCGCTATGAGACGTCGTCGGTCCCCAAGGAAACGGCCGGCAAGACTGCAAATTTGCGCAATCTTAACGACACTTTGCCAATTTGCGGCAAGCTTGTAACTGGATGTGCCGGTGCTGGCGCCTTCTTTGCCAACCCGACGCTGAAGAATTTTGAGCCGCGCGTTGGTTTTGCCTGGGACGTGTTCCGCAACGGCAAAACGGCAGTTCGCGGAGGGATTGGAATGTTCGATGTGCTGCCACTGCCCTATCAGTTCGTCCTGATGACGACCCAGTCGGCTCCGTTCTTTTCTTACACTGCCATTAACGCCAGCGATCCAACTCTTCCGGTCCCCCTTAAGTTCTATACAGTGGACCAGTCAGACATCAAGGCGAACTCGCTACGTTCAACCTATGTCGACTCGCACCAGAAACGCAACTACATCGTGCAATGGAACCTTAATCTACAGCAGCAATTGACTCCCTCCGTGGCCGGAATGCTCGCTTATGTTGGTTCGCGAGGTGTGCATCAGCCCTTCAAGGTTGATGAGGCGGATCTGGTGATTCCCACAAGTACGCCATATGGCTATCTGTGGCCGCAGGTGGACGTCAATGGCAATCTGCTCTCGGGTCCTAATGCGGGGAATCCTCCCGATCCCATTAACAAGAACTTCGGGTCGGTTCGAGGAATTTTCTACGAGGGGCATTCGTATTACAACGCGCTGGAAGCGCAATTAGCGAAACGGATGAGCCACAATTTTCAGCTACAAGGGACCTTCACATGGGGCAAGAGTATGGACACCAGTTCGGCATCCGTGGCGGGCGACACTTTCGGGAACTCAATCTCCAGTTTGCACTGGTTCGACATGCGCCTGAGTCGCGGCCTGTCGGATTTTAGCGTTGGGCGCACTCTGGTCGTGAACGGAACATGGGAGGCTCCAACTCCGAAATCGCTCTCGGCTCCGGCTCAATGGGCTTTGGGCGGATGGGAACTCGGGCTGATCTTTACCGCCAGCGACGGGGTGCCGTTTACTCCAACTTGGGGAACTGGGGCCGATCCTCAGGGTACTCTGAGCAGTGACGATTGGGCCTTCCCAGTACGACTGGGCGGGTCGGGATGCCAGACGCTTACCCAACCCGGAAATCCAACAGCATACGTGAAAAGCAACTGTTTTCAAGTGCCCACGGCGCCGAACCTACCCTGGTGGTACGCCAACTGCGATCCCGCCCCGCCAAGCCTGGGATACGGATTCGATCCCCTAAATCCAAGCAACCCGGTCGCTTCCAACAATGGCAATCCGCCTCCGAAATGGCTGCCGCCGCTGGCCTGTTTCAACCTGCGCGGTAACGCGGGCCGCAATATCCTGATCGGCCCAGGTGTTGCCTCTCTCGATTTTTCGCTTTTCAAGAACAATTACATCAAAAGTATCTCCGAAAACTTCAACATCCAGTTCCGGGCGGAGTTCTTTAACATCATCAATCACCCCAACTTCGCTCCTCCCCCCAGCGCGACCAACACCGACGTTTTTGATGGGACGGGATCCCCAAACTCAGCGCTGGGCTTGCTGACCAAAACCACCACGACGGCCCGGGAAATCCAGTTCGCCATCAAGGTGATCTTCTGATGGAGGTTTGAAAGGGCGCGACTTCAGCTACGCCGCACGTGCAACAAGAAAAAGGAGACCGCTTTAGCGGCTGCGGGACTCTTGTAGTCCTCAGGACAAGTCCAGCTAATTGTTCAGCCCCTGAGGTCACAGGATTTCCGCTTCAACCTGGCTGCCATACTTATTCAACGAATCTCAACGATTCACCCATGACTACTCTAGCCTCGGTGGCCGTCAATCCGAAATCTTCCGTGGTGGACGTCGCTCAGCGCGCGCGGCATCGGATCGCAACCAGGCTGCTGCCGTTTCTCTTCATTCTTTATGTCATCGCCTTTCTCGATCGCATGAACATTGGCGCTGCCGCTTTGCAGATACCGCATGACCTCGGTTTCAGCGAGAGCGTTGTGGGCATGGGTGCCGGCATCTTTTTTTTTGGCTACTTTCTCTTGGAAATTCCGGGAGCGCTGATCGCCGAGCGATGGAGCGCGCGCCGCTGGATCGCCCGCATCATGATTTCGTGGGGCGCGATGACCATACTGATGGCATTCATTCACACGGCTCGGCAATTCTATCTTGTGCGATTCCTGGTCGGAGCCGCCGAGGCCGGTTTCATGCCCGGAGTCATCGTCTACCTGACGCATTGGTTCCGCTATGAAGATCGCGCCAAGGCCGTGGCTTTCTTCTACGCGGCCAATCCACTCTCTTACGTGATTGGTTCCCCTCTGGCGGGTGTGCTCCTGGGACTCTCCTGGCTCGGTATGAGAGGGTGGCGCTGGCTGTTTATTCTCGAAGGAATTCCCGCCATCTTCTTCGGATGTATCACCATCTGGTATTTGACCGATTGGCCGTCGCAAGCCCGATGGCTGCCGGATGAGGAAAAAGAGTGGATCACCCGCGAACTTCAGCGCGAGAAGGAAGCGAAAAGCCGTTCCTACAGCATCTGGCAGGCATTTTGCCACCGGGATGTGATCCTGCTGACTCTGTGCTACTTCGGCGCCATGACCGGATCCTACGGTATTGCATTCTGGCTGCCCACCATACTTAAACGCCTTTCCGGGCAGAGCGACTTTCGAGTGACGCTGATGGCGGCGCTGCCCTACGTGGCTGCATTCGTTGTGCAGCAACTCAACGGCTGGCACTCCGATCGAACGCGCGAACGCCGGTGGCATGCAGCCGTCCCCGTATTGATCTGTGGATCGGCTCTCGCATTCGCAGTGTTGTATCGAGGAAACCTGGCGCTATCTCTGGGAATGTTTGTGGTGGCCGGAGGGTCCTTCTATGGCTTCCAACCGGTGTTTTGGACTGTGCCGACTCTGTTCCTGAGTGAGTCGGCAGCGGCGGCATCGATCGGACTGATCAACGCTGTCGGGAATCTCGGGGGTTTCGCTGGCCCGATGGTGATGGGCTATCTCGTGAACCGGACACATACGTTTTCTGCGGGATTGCTGTACCTGGTTGCGAGTTTGTTCGCATCCGGCATTCTGATGCTGGCCGTGGGCCGCCGGCGGGCGGCAGCCTGACAGACGAACCATCTTCAAGGGACTTTGAGACTAGCGTGGCACGCTCTGGCAAGCGGAAAGGGTGAGGATATCGTGATGTCGCGACAAATTCTCGTGCGTTCGCAGATGGCACTTGGCTGCCTTCTGCTCTGTGCGGTGGCTTCCAGTGCTGAAAATCTGCGGCTATACGTAGGCAACAGCCGTGGAGATGACGTCAGCGTAGTGGACCTGACCTCGATGAAAGTGATCGGAGACATCAAACTGGGTGAGCGTATTCACGGAGTCGCAGTACAGCCCGACGGCAAGCGCCTGTTTGTCACCGTTGAGTCCGACCACACGCTGCGAATCGTTGACACCAAGACCGGCGATTCTGAACCGGTCAAGGTCAGCGGGCGCCCCAACCAGGTGGCCGTCACTCCGGATGGCAAGTACGTGGTCGTTCCCATTCGCGACGGAGACAAGGTCGACATTGTCGATGTTGGGAAAAAGGAAGTTGTAAAGAGCCTGCCCATCAAAGAGCCCCATAACGCGCTGAGTACAGGGAGCAATCGCTACGTTTTTGTCAGTTCGATGGGATCGCACGAAATCAACATCATCGATCTCCAGAAGATGGATTATTCGGCGGTGATTCCTGCCGGAGGTCGGCCCCGCCCTTACGTGGTCAGCCCGGACGGCAAGACCATGTTTGTGGCGGTGGCTGACCTCCACGGGTTTGACATCGTCGACATTCCCGAAAAGAAAGTCCTGGAGCGAGTGGAGATGCCCGCCGAGCACACTCCTCATCCGCTAAGGTACGAAACCGCCGACACTCTGACTCACGGGCTTGCTCTAACGCCCGATGGTAGCGAATTGTGGGTCACCAGTCTGCTCGATGACTGCGTCTACATCTATGACGTGAAGGCCAAGAAGATCGTGGGTAAGGTTCCCACCGGAGGTGGGCCGAACTGGTTGGCATTCACTCCCGATGGCAAGCTCCTGTGCGTCAGCAACACGGATTCTGACGACGTTTCCGTCATCGACGTGAAGCGCCGGACCGA
>Ga0209698_10002689_pt1 | contig 20007 bp, 16 predicted proteins | sample LitLauG_LLR_2012_FD_187203 | JGI IMG/M metagenome (GOLD analysis project Ga0209698, IMG submission 187203) | Freshwater sediment microbial communities from Pennsylvania, USA - Little Laurel Run_MetaG_LLR_2012 (SPAdes) (version 2) | ecosystem: Environmental > Aquatic > Freshwater > Creek >...
CCTTTAAGCAGTTGTTCGCGCGAACCGCATTTTTCCTCATTCCGCTATCCGTGCTGTTTATCAAATACTACCCGGCTCTCGGGCGCGGCTATAACGGCTACACATGGACGACGTTTTACTGCGGCATCGCGATGGACAAGAACGGGCTGGGGACGCTGTGCTTCGTTTTTGGTCTGGCCTCGGTCTGGCGTCTGCTGGAAGCGATCCGTGAGCATGCGCTCCCCGGCCGAGTCCAGGTGCTTGTCGCACATGTAGCTATTCTGGCGATGAATCTCTGGCTGCTGATGGCGGCGAACTCGTCTACGGCTCTGGGGTGCTTCATTTTGGGGACTGCAATCATTCTGATCACCGACTTCAGCCGACGTCCCGTTACGGTTCACATCATCACCGTATCGATCGGCTGCGTGGCCGCACTCGCTTATGTATTCGAGGATGCGTACCTAGGGCTGGTACAGGCTTTTGGGCGTGACGCAACCCTGACCGGACGAACGCAAATCTGGAACGACTTGTTTCACATGAACCTAAATCCGTGGCTGGGAGAAGGATTCGAAACCTTCTGGTTGGGCCCACGGGCGGAGTACTTTTGGAACAAATACTACTTTCATCCTAATCAAGCTCACAACGGATACATCGAAATCTACATTACATTGGGAATCGTTGGTCTGAGCTTATTGGCAATCCAATTCGTTACCGGATATCGAAACGCTGCCGCCTCTCTCCGGCGAAAGGTCACGTTCGCCAGTCTGCAACTCTCGTTCATGGCGGTTGCTGCTGTGTACAACCTGACCGAGGCGGCTTTTAAAGTGATGCACCCTGTTTGGATTGCATTTCTGTTCTCAAGCATGGCAGGCATTGCGCCACTGCCAATAAACCGCCGGGCTTCCACCAGCTTGGGGAGATCGTTCGAAAGCGAAACGGAGTCGGAGCCTGAGCGATCCGTTGTCGTTGTGGCAGGACTACATCAGACGATCTCTCGCGAGCATGGCTTTTCCGCGGTACGGAATGGGGGTTTCAGTGAGATTTAGATTCCTTCGCAAGCGAAAGATAGATTGGGACGCTGCCTACTCGATCGGCAACTACGACGGCGCCAAAGATGAGTTTGAGTGGGGACGTTATTCCCTGATCGGCCACCTGATCAAGCAGAAACAATCAACCAAAGTGCTCGACGTAGGCTGCGGATACGGACTGCTCCGTGACTTCATTCCCGAGTCTTGCCGGTACACGGGCGTTGATATCTCCCAAGTGGCCACCGATAACGTCCTTAACCGTAGGCCTCATGACTTTTTCATAGCCTGCGATATCGAGAAGTGGCAACCAGATTCAACTTTTGACGCGGCCGTCTTCAGCGAGGTTTTGTACTACGTGAAAGATGTTGCTGGTACGCTAGCCAGAGTTGCGGAATTCCTGAACCATCACGGCCAGCTTATCGCGTCCTTCTTTAACCATCCGTCTTCGACCGCAAATCGTCACGCATTCGAACAAACGAGACAGTTTCTTGAGTCATCGCGATTCACGATCTCTCACGCTCTGAGCGTTTCCACCGAACTACCAAGCCACGCGGCGTGGTCGATCCTCGCCGGCGTTAGATCTTAGGCGTAGACCGCTAGGAATCTCGCGAGCAAATGCGCGGTCACATCCTGAAACGGGCGAGGCAACGATGACGGTACAACGAAATATACTCTCTCGGGCTCGCGGCTTTTATTGCCGAAAGGCAGCCAGTTTCTTATTCAGGAGACTGATTGTGGTGCATCCTCCGCGAGGAGTGATCTCATTCACATTTGACGACTTTCCTCGTTCCGCGCTCGAAGTCGGAGGCGAAATTCTTACCCGCTTCGGCGTCACCGGCACTTACTACGTCTCGCTGGGGCTCGCCGGCAAACTGGAACCATGTGGCGAGATGTTCCTGGAACGCGAGCTGGCGGGGCTGGTCAAGGGGGGACACGAACTTGGATGCCATACGTTCTCTCACTGTCATTCCTGGGAAAGCGACCCGCGGGCCTTCGAAGACTCTGTCCTGCAAAACGCGGAGGCTCTGCGCCTAATCCTTCCGGAAACTGGTTTCAGGACATTCTCGTATCCCATATGCCCGCCGAAGCCCATGACCAAAACCTTGGTAGCGCGCCATTTTCTGTGTTGCCGGGGAGGGGGTCAAACTTTTAACCGCGGTTCAACTGACCTTAATCAGCTATCGGCGTTTTTCCTCGAGAAGAGCCGGGACGACATCCAGAGTGTGAAGAACCTGATCGATCTAAATCAGCAGGTTCGAGGATGGCTGATCTTCGCCACACACGACATCGCTCAAAACCCAACGCCCTATGGATGCACCCCGGATTTCTTTGAGGAGGTTGTCGGCTATTCGATCCGGTGCGGGGCGCGTGTTCTTCCTGTGGCAAAGGCGTTGGAAGTGCTGCGCAGGGACAATCCCTCGTAAAGTGTTGAATTTCTTTACAGTACAGTGTCTCGCCATGAACCATGGAGACCTGTTCACGAAACCTGATTGTCGGCAGAATAGGATCAACTGCACGATCTCCCGCCTCGGGTTAAGCGTGCAACATTCCCCCGCCGGCAACGCAGGCGCCGGCTTCAGGTGATTAATGAGACACCGATGGTTAGTTGTACTCCCCCTCATCTGGGTCTTTCTTCCAGTAAATTCCGTTGCACAAAATTGGTCGGGAGTTCTTGCTCCGGCTCGTGCAACGGACTGGTCTCAGGCTGGCGCAGCTATCGTAAACCGCAGTACGATTTGTGCGACACTGAACCTGACGACTGGAAGTAGCAATGCTTCGGCTAACACGGCGGCGATGAACGCGGCTATTGCATCGTGCGGTACGTCGGGAAATGCTCCCGCTCAGACGGACAACCTAGTGGAGATTCCAGCGGGAACGTGGTACGTCACTGGCATTACGATTCGAACGTCCAACGTCACACTTCGTGGCGCAGGTCCAGATCAGACGACGCTCATCTTTACCTCCTACGCGGGCTGCAATGGTGTTCCGACGTACTCCGCCATTTGTATTTACAACGGGGACGGTACGTACTCTGGTTACACTCCGAACACCGCCACCTGGACAGCTTCCTCTTACGCACAAGGAAGCTCCAGTATCACCATGAGCAACTACAGCAATCTGCGCGTTGGAAACATTCTGGTTTTGGACCAGACGAACGATTGCTCCAGCGGTTGCAGTGGTTTTCCCGGAGACACAGGCGGGATGTACGTGTGTAGTGACATGACGAACTGTGGTTGGTCCGGGAACTCAGTGGACAACGGGCGAAGCGGGAGAACGCAGACGGAAACCGTCGTGGTTACAAGTTGTGGAACCTCCACATTAGGAGCTTCCTGCACGAGTGGCAATATCACTTTCACTCCCGGCTTGATGGCTCCGAACTGGTCTTCTTCCCGGACTCCCGGTGCCTGGTGGGGGGCGACCTATCCCGTCGTAGGAGTGGGAATCGAGAACCTTACGATTGACGGAACGGGGGTGTCCACCGGAAGCAACGGCGCCATCGTGGCGTGGGTGTGGGGCAACGGGAACTGGGGAAAGGACGTCAAGACAATCGGCCCAACATCCGGAAATCAGATCGGCACGCACTGGCTAAGTTACATCGCTGCCCACAACACGGTGCGCGACAGCTACATGTACGGAAGTAACCCAACATCGGGTGGCTACGGTGTCACTTGGGGATACAACAGCGCAAATAATCTCGCGCAAAACAATATCTGTCAGCACCTTGCTTCTTGCATGATCAGCCAAGGCGGAAACGGGAACGTCTTCGGCTACAACTTCGCTGCAGACAATTACTACAATAATGGCGCCCCAAACTGGCAGCAACAGGATGCTGACCATCACTCCGTGGGCGACAACTTTGATTTGTGGGAAGGTCAGATTGGAAGCGGCTACGCCGCAGATGGAATTCACGGCGGTTCGGAACTGCTCACGGTATTCCGGTGCCGGGAAAGTGGACGAGATCCATCCCTGAGCTCGGGTGCACCAAAGACACAAAGCACGACGGCGGCAAACATTTATTCCTTGAGCCGCTTTGAAAATCTAGTCGCGAACGTTTTTGGTACGCTCAACTATCACACCACCTACCAAACGGCCGCCACGACCGCGAGTAGTAATGGAAGTTCGACGGCTGATACATCGATATATGTTCTCGGATTCTCGGGTGCGCGAGGCGGCGTGAATGGGAGTTTCAGCGACGATCCGAAAACCGTAACCAGCTTGATGCGCTGGGGAAACTACGACACGGTGACTGGGACTAACGAATCCTCGAGCAACGACACGACCGGAATCCGGTTTGTCGCTGCAGAGAATGCCAGTACGGCTGCCGGGTATCCCGGTCTGAGCAATCCCAGTCAAACTCTTCCCCCGTCGTTCTATTTGAATTCTAAGCCGTCCTGGTGGGTGTTTCCGAATGGGAATGCGAATACTCCGTGGCCGGCGATCGGCCCGGATGTTACTGGCGGAAACGTCGCTACCGTGGGTGGACACGCCTATCTCACGCCGGCGGCGAACTGCTACCTCAACGTGATGGGTGGCGCGACAGACGGAACTAGCGGCATTCTCACGTTCAATGCAGACACCTGCTATGGAACAAGTTCTGCTGGCACTCCTCCCGTGGCACCAAGTGGCCTCTCGGCCGTGGTCCAGTAGGATCGAGAGTTAATTTAACGATCCCGGAGCGCACTGACACTCCGGGCTAACCTTCCCTGAACGAATCCTTCTCAAGATCTTCTGCAATTCCGCGGATTTTCAACATCCAGTTTTTCGATAAGCAGAATCCAGGGCTAAATTTGATCCCGTTTGACAAAGACGGATTTTTCCACCCCACCGCAAAGGGAGATGGACTGCGTAGTGCTGCTGTTCGAAGCGCGGGCGTTACCATGATCGCGCAGATTGTTCTGTTTGTCGTCCAACTGGGCTCGACAATCATCTTGGCCCGCCTTTTGACGCCGGATGATTTCGGTGTGGTCACCATGGTAACGACGTTCAGCCTGCTGCTGATGAGTTTTGGGCAAAACGGCTTCAACGAAGCGATTCTGCAGCGAGACGACATCGACCACAGGCTCGCCAGCAATATCTTCTGGATGCTGACCGGGGCGGGTCTACTTCTGGCCGCTTTATTCCTGGCGTGCGGCTCCTTGCTTGCGCGATTTTACCGCGATCCCAGGGTCACTCTTGTCGTAGTGGCTATATCGATCGCCGTCTTCGTGGGGAATACCTCGGTCGTCCACTTGGCCTTGCTCAAACGCGCCATGAGGTTCACTGCGACGTCGATCAATGAGATTTTGGCACGAGTTCTCTCAGTCGTTGTTTCCGTTTCGCTCGCTCTGGCAGGCCGGGGATATTGGGCCCTGGTAGCCGGTGCAATTACTCAGCCACTGGCTACATCGGTGGGAGCCTGGATGTTCTGTCGCTGGACTCCTGGGCGCCCGCGACGATTAGGCACAACCGGATCTGTGATGCGTTTCGTCATGAACGTTTATGGTCGGTTTTGCTTCAACTACTTCGCGCGTAATCTCGACAACTTGTTGGTAGGGTGGAGATTCGGCCCTGCGTCGCTCGGCTTTTACAAGAAGGCCTACGATTTATTCGTTCTCCCCGTGAATCAACTGCTGTATCCTGCTTCCGACGTGGGATTGTGCACTCTAAGCCGAGTGCAGCACGACCCGGTGCAATATAAACGATACTTCCTCCGCGGACTATCGCTTCTGGGGTTCATCGGAATGGGAGTAGGAGCGACGTTAACTCTGATAGGGAAGGATGTGATCCGTCTTTTGCTCGGTCCGGCATGGGGTGAAGCAGGCCACGTTTTCACGGCGTTTGCACCTGCCGTCGGAATCATGATGATCTATAACAGTACAGGTCTGCTGCACCTCTCAATCGGCCGGCCAGATCGCTGGTTCAAATGGGTGCTTGTGGAATTTACAGTCATCGGCCTGATGTTCCTAGGTGCGTTGCGTTTCGGGCCGGTGGGAATTGCAGCCGCCTGGACCGCGTCATTCTGGGTTCTGTTATTGCCGGCATTTTGGTATGCAGGCAGACCCATCAACTTTGGCGTGAAGCATGTGATCGCGGCGATCTGGAAATTCGTTGTCGCCGGAATGATTGCCGGTTACACATCTGGTCTGATTGCTGGTCACATTCCGGGCTCCGATGGTGTATCGCACACTTTTGCAACCGCCACAATTCACATCGTTGAAGTCTCGATCTTAGTCCTCGTAATTTATCTGCTCGCTGTTATCTGTTTACATCGCGGCCTCGCACCGATCTATGATTTTGCGAAACTATTGCCCGATGCACTTCCATGGACGAAGTACAGAACGCGGAAAGAGGTCGCTGCTGGCGGCGAAGTTGCCGCCTCCATTTGAAAGCACATGTCCAAGCCTCTAGTCTCAATCCTAATCCCGGCATTCAACGCTCAAGAATGGATCGTGGACACGCTTCGCTCCGCCATCCGACAGACGTGGGAGCCGAAAGAAATCATTGTCGTCGATGATGGATCGACGGATGAGACCTATGCTATAGCGCGGCAGTTTGAATCCAGTTCCGTCCGCATCTTTCGGCAGGCAAACCGGGGCGCTGCGGCCGCCAGAAATCAAGCATTCCTACTCAGTCATGGTGATTACATCCAGTGGTTGGATGCAGACGACTTGCTAGCGTCAGACAAGATCGCTCTCCAATTGGACGCTCTGGCCGGACGTTGTCTGCGCACCGTTGCGTCCTGCGGATGGGGACGTTTTATGTATCGCCCCAGCAAGGCACAATTTGTTCCTACAGCTCTTTGGTGCGACCTTTCACCAACGGAATGGCTACTCCGCAAGCTGGAACAGAACCTTTACATGCAGACGGGAACATGGCTAGTCAGTCGCGAACTGACGGCGACAGCCGGACCATGGGACGACCGATTACTTGGCGACGACGACAACGAATACTTTTGCCGTGTCCTGCTGGCCAGTGATGGTGTTCGCTTCGTTCCGGAAGCAAAGCTCTATTACCGCTCTTTCGGCTTTGGCACCTTAGGTTATGTGGGTCGCTCGGATAAGAAACTTGAAGCCCATTGGTTCTCGATGCAGTTGCATATTCGCCATCTACGGTCTGCAAATGATAGTGAGAGAGTCCGAAAAGCGTGTGTCAGGTACTTGCAAACTTGGCTGTACTACTTCTATGGCGAGCGTCCCGATATCGCCGAACAGGCTCAACGACTCGCCGCCGATATGCAGGGACAGCTGGATACCCCTAAATTGTCGTGGAAATACTCCTGGATAAAAGTGCTCTTTGGTTGGCGTTACGTGCGACCGTTTCAGGTTCTTGCGAGGAAAACGCGCTGGTCCTTGCAGAAGTTTCTCGACAAGATGCTTGCGTGGATCGAGTCTGGTAATTCGGCGACCTTGCCCAGTCATTATATCTTCTGAAATAGTGCGCCTCCACGAACCTGCAGACACGTCGCTTCGATAGTCAAATGTCACGAACAATCATCCAGATCGATCCTCTAACGGACGACCGCTGGCCCAAGTTTGTTCGCAATCACTCTTGCGCATCTGCGTTTCACGCTCGAGGGTGGCTGGAAGCCTTACGCGCCACGTACGGATATCGTCCTGCCGCTTTGGCGGCATGCGGCCCGGACGGAAAATTGCTAGCGGCGATTGCTTATTGTTACGTCGAGAGTTGGCTGACCGGCAAACGCATGATTTCGCTGCCCTTCTCAGATCATTGTCAACCTTTGGTAAGCGACCCAGACGAGTTCGAGGAACTCGTCAGCTCGCTGATTGGAGCAACTGGAACTAGTAAATACAAATACATCGAACTGCGGCCGCAGTCCTGGTTCGGTCAGATGCCGCGCTTTGGCAATTTGTGCCAGTTCTACCTGCACCACTTGGACCTGCGGCCAGGCGCCGCCAACGTGTTTCGAGGGTTTCACCGGGACTCGATCCAAAGAAAGATCCGACGTGCTGACCGGGAAAAACTGAGAGTCAATGCAGGAAGAAGCCCGCAACTAATCGAGGCATTCTACCGTCTGGTTTTGCGGACTCGTCGACGTCATGGCCTACCCCCTCAGCCGCTGGCGTGGTTTCAGAATTTGTCGAACGCACTTGGAGATGGTCTGGTCGTCCGTCTCGCCTACAAGAACAATCAGCCTATCGCAGCCATCCTGACGCTTACGCATCATAAAACCGTCATCTACAAATATGGAGCATCCGATGAGCGCTTCCATAACCTAGGTGGTATGCCATGCGTGTTCTGGCACGCCATCCAGGATGCGATCAGCGGCGGATACGAAGAAATGGATATGGGACGCTCAGATATCGACAATCCCGGACTGATTACATTCAAGGAACATTGGGGAGCAACCCGAACGGAGTTGACTTATTGGAAGTATCCCCCTCCCACGGTATCTCGCACCCTGGAGCAGAGTTGGACCATGCGCGTCGCGCAGAGAGCTTGTAGCATCGCTCCGAATTTTCTTCTCGGTGCCGCGGGCTCCCTGCTGTACCGTCACATGCCCTGACGCTGACAACGGAAACAGCTCACGTTGGAATGTGATTCTAATCACATCTCAAATATTCAACGAATTGCTATTTTAGATCAAAGAGGAGCTTTCCGGATTCATGTCCTTTCAGAACAACACAGTCGCGGTGACATTCACGGGTTTGAAGGGGTATCCCACTGCCGCGCCATTCAATCCCCCCGAAAAATACCCGGAATACACAGACGGCGAGATTGACCCGAGCAATAAGGTTTACCGGTACGTGCGCGAGACATTGTATCGGCTTGGGCTCGATCTGGAACACTACGGCACAGCATCGTGGAACCCGCTGGGCAGTATCGTTCAGCCGGGAATGACTGTGTTGGTGAAGCCGAATACTGTCCGCCATTACCACATTGATGGAAAAGACATTTTTTCGGTCATCATTCATGCTTCTGTGCTCCGCCCGATGCTGGATTACATTGTCATCGCTCTGAAGGGGCAGGGACGCATCATCATCGGCGACTCGCAGGTGCTATTCGGGCACTTTGATGAAGCTCTGAAGAAAGCGCAGATCGACGAGTTGCTCGACTGGTACAGGCGCCATACGTCGATCCCGATCGAGTGTTTCGATTTCAGAATTTACCGCCGTGTACGGACCTGGATGTATGGTGAATGGGGACGCAAGACTGTCAAGGCCGACCCGCGTGGCTATTCCAAGATTGACCTCGGCGCGGAGAGCAATTTCCGGGACATCGATCCGAAGATCCTGCGAATTAACGTCGCGAGCACCCGAGAAATGTACGAAGCGCACTCCGGTGGCAAGCACGAGTACGTATTTCCGAACTCGGTTTTACAGGCGGACGCGATCATCAGTATCCCGAAGATGAAGACGCACCGCCGCACCGCCGTCACGCTTGCCATCAAGAACTTCATGGGCCTGCCCGCGTGGAAAGATAGCCTTCCGCATTTCCGAATCGGTTCGCCAGAAGAGGGAGGCGATCAGTATCCGAACCGCTCTTGGAGAAAGCGCGTACACACCAAGGTTCGTGACTGGGCTGAGAATACTAGCTTTATACCTGCCAAATTTCTCTGGACATCCACGGACAAGCTGATCTGGGCAACGCGCCTACTCCTTCCGTTCAAAGACAATGTAAACCAGGCCATGTGGTATGGGAATGACACGCTTTGGCGCACACTGCTTGACATCAACAGGGCTGTGTTTTACTCGGACAAGTCGGGGAAGCTGTGCGACACCATCCAGCGGAAGTACTTCTGCCTGATTGACGGCATCGTTGGCGGAGAAAAGGACGGCCCGATTTCTTGCGAGCCAGTGTACCCCGGCGTTTTGGCCGGTGGGTTTAACCCGGTAGCAATGGATTTAGCGATCGCATCCCTGATGGGATTTGATGTCGAGAAGATCCCGATCATCCAAAAGGCCGTTGAAACGATGTCCAGCTCCAAGCCGTTGTTCTCGGGTGGAAAGGAAAGCGTGCACGTGATCGACGATGCAGAGTTCCATTCGCTAGAGACTTTCATGCAACGGCGCAATCTTCAGTTTGCGCCGCATCCGAATTGGGTCGGGCATGTAGAACGTCCTGCAGTCGCGCCGACTGCTGTTGCAGAGACTACCACTGGTAAGAAATAGGCTTGGTGACGCCCTCCCCCGAGTGCGCTGATATCGAACTGCTAGCGTACCCGATGCACAACATAAGCACGACGTTAACTGAGTACTTTCGCTGCCCAGACGAGTTCGCGACCTTTGTCGCGCCACGTGTGCTCTCCCCCGATTCGGGCTATTTCAAGTTCGAAGGCGCCGTTACCTGCTATGGCAGAACGGAAGGTGGATATCGCTGCGCCCGGGTGGAGGAGCCCCTCTCTAGCATTGATGCGAATTGTCACGGCGGAAATGTCTGGCTGCCTTTTTGTTCGGATGAACTGGTGGGCAACCTGCGGCGTGAACACTACGCGGCAACCTGCCGGCCAAGCGTTTCGCGAAAGGGTATCAACCGCCTCGTCAGCGCCGTGTACTACGCGCTGCGTCCGTGGATGCCTGTCGGGCTCAGAAAACACCTTCAGCGGATACGTCAGAATGGCTGGAGACAAATCAGTTTCCCTACGTGGCCGAACGACACCAGTGTCGATGACTTGCTTGGCAGTCTTCTCGCATTATCGATCGTAAACACGGGCGAGCGTGTTCCGTTTATTTGGTTCTGGCCCGAGGGCGCGACTGCTTGTCTTGTTCTAACTCATGATGTCGAATCGCAGGTTGGATATGACTTCTGCCCAAGGCTGATGGACATCGACGAACGGTTCGGTTTCCGTTCATCGTTCCAGATCGTTCCGGAGGAACGATACGAGCCCACGCTGACGTTCGTGAATGAAATCAAGCGTCGCGGGTTTGAAGTCAACATACACGATCTGAATCATGACGGACATCTGTTCCGGGATTGGGTAACCTTCTCGACACGAGCCGCCAAGATTCGTGATTACGCGGCGAAGTTCGGGGCGAATGGGTTTCGGTCGGCGATCATGTACCGCAATCCCGATTGGCTGTCATCGCTGGACTTTCAATACGACATGTCCATTCCGAATGCGGGGCATCTGGATCCGCAGCGTGGCGGGTGCTGCACCATCATGCCGTTTGCGATTGGGAATACGATCGAACTGCCGCTAACCACCGTCCAGGATTACGCGCTCTTTCACACGTTGAATTCGCACTCGCTGCAACTGTGGCAACAGCAAACGGAGTTGATCGTGCGACGACACGGCTTCGCCAGCTTCCTGATTCACCCTGATTACATCCTGCAACAACGAGAGCGCGACGCCTATCTGCGGCTTCTTGATTACTTAGCGCAAGTGCGCGCCAGTTCGGGCTTGTGGGCAGCCCTTCCCCAGGAAGTTAATGACTGGTGGAGGGTCCGAGCCAACATGCGGGTCGTACAGCGCGATGGTTCGTGGACGATTGAGGGGCCGCAGAGCCACCGCGCGCGCCTCGCTTTTGCGGAACTCACAAATGGGCAACTCAGCTTCGAGTTAGCGCACGCCAATGCAGAATCACCTTCGCAGACGCTCGAAAATGGCCCACCCAGAGTCGCACTCACAAACTGAGGCACATGATACGCAATCACACAAAGCCGATGCGTCCATTGTCCTTACGCGCAGGGATTATTGTGCTCGTTGGCCTGATTGTTATTGTGATTACTTCTGAAGCTCTACCAGCGTTTCTGGCCGTCAACGCGCCATCAGGTCGTGGGGTCCTTGTAGTAGAGGCGTGGATACCGAAAGCGTCACTGATGGATGCTGTCCAGGTATTCCGGAGCGGCGATTATCAATACCTCGTTTTGGCAGGTGGCCCCATGCGGGCGAACGAGATTAGCTCATTTGCGGTCGCAAGTTATGCCGACGCTGCGGAAGTGGAGGTGAAAGCGCTAAATGTCAGCTCTGACAAAGTGATCAAGATTCCAGTAAGTCCAGAGACACATAGGACGTTCGGTACCGCAGTAGCCGTCCGAGGATGGCTGGCCACTTCCCAACCGAGCGCTAAATCCGTCGATGTATTTACGGCGGGCGTGCACGCCCGCAAGAGCTGGATTCTGTTTCGCTACGCTCTCGGCAACGGCTACCGGGTGGGTGTCATTGCGGGACCAGAACACTCCTACGATTCACGACTATGGATGTTCTCGACTCACGGTGTGCGAATCGTGTGCCGCAACGTAGTTGGATACATCTATTTTAAAGCAGCGGTTCTTCTTGATACGCACGGATGGAACGTCCTGACAGAGAAGCGGTGAGCAGGGCGAACGTTTTGCGGCCCTCCCCCAAAATAACGACTCATGAGGGTCACATGGGCACCTTTGCATTACGTGATGTGTGGATCCGAAAAATATGGCGGAACTTCGAGGACCAGGGTTTAAGCGTGGTCATACACAAGATCATCGCTTTTGTGCTCAGCCCGGTGTATGAAAAGCGAATTTACCGCCTCTACAACATTAATCTTCGTGCGTTTTCCCCGCAACATTCCTCCGGATTTGAAGAAATCGAGTTTCGACTGCTAAGTCCTTCTGACACCGAAGCGATCCGCGAGATCGAACACATGTCTGAATGGCTGCACAGAACCCTATCTGATCGCATCGAAAAGGGCGCCATCTGCCTGGCAGCAACTGAAAATGGCAGGGTGGCGGGGTTCAACCTGATTTCGTTCGGGGACGTTTTCATGCCTTTGATCCACTTGAACCGCCGGTTCCGGCGCGACGAAGCATGGTCAGAGCAAATTGCCGTGTCTAAAGACTCCCGCAAGCGGGGACTCGGCGCCGCACTGCGGTATCGGGTTTTTGAAGAGCTACACAAGCGCGGATACAGCAAGCTCTATGGAGGTGCGCTGGTCGACAACACTCCATCATTGAAACTGGCTCGGCGGGTCGGATTTCGCGAATTTGTCGATATCCAGTACACGCGTGTGCTAGGCCAAAGCAAATGGATCTACATGAGGGTAAGTTGATGACGCTTTTCGACCGTATAGATGATTGGCTCGTTGGCAACGTAGGTTTCCCTCTGACTAGCGACTTGATGAATCGGAAGGGTGTGCTCAATACCTACCGAGACATGATAGCGTCCGAACGACGGACGGAAGAGGAACTGCGCGAGATGCAGCTACGGAAGCTGCAAAACGTGTTGCGACATGCCTACGACTACTGCTTTTTTTACAAGCAACGGTTCGATGAGGCCGGCATAACGCCCGACAACATTCGCACGATGGACGATCTGCGGAAGCTGCGGCCGCTTAGCCGGAAGGAGATCATCCAGCGTGGAGACGACATGGTGGACGCGCGCTATGCCGACTCGATTCGCGTCGCTCAACATTCGGGACGCGGGCCCGGGCAGCCCATTCCATTTGGCAGATTCCGCCACCACCAACTAGTTCGAAACACATCCTCCGGATCGACCGGCGCGCCCGTCACTTTTTATGAAAATGGCTCGACGACCGCGGCAAACTGGGCTTTTGAACTGCGACTTCGACATTGGTTCGGGTTTGAGCCCGGGGTACGCGAAGCCCGGATGGCGAGAGTATCGGCCGACTATGTTCCTGGTGGGGCAATGAATTGGATGCGCAAGCGACTGTGGCATCAACTCATGCTTCCCGGCGTCAACCTGGCGGATAAGGAATATGCGATCGCCCTAGACAAGATCCGCGCTTTCCGTCCGCGCGTGCTCTGGGGATTTACCAGCGCGTTGGTTGGACTCGCCGATTTCATTAACCGAATTGGTGTCGACATCAGTACGTGCCGGCCAGAACTGGCGATCGGATGGGCCGCCCCCGTGTACGAGCATGAAGAGAGAACCCTGAAAGAAGTGTTCCGTTGCGCGGTGACCAATATCTATGGAGCACGCGAGGTTGGCCATATCGCGGCGCTGTGTCCTGAGCACGTCTGGCATATCAACCAGGAACACGTGCTGCTTGAGTGTAACGACGACGATCCAACGGCCGAACGCGGCGAACTCTTAGTTACAGTTCTTGAACCGTCTCCTATGCCCTTCATTCGGTACCGGCTTGGCGATATTGGACGGCCGGCCCCCTCTGACTGTGCCTGCGGAAGAAAACTAAGTGTACTCAAGGATTTCCTGGGCCGTACGGGAGAAATCTTCACTACCAAAGACGGCCGGATGATCGCTCCGAATTTCTGGTGCAGATTTTTCATGGTCGACGGTCAAAGCCAGTTCGTAGAGCGATTTCAGGTCGTTTATCGACAGAGCGACGAAGTGGATATCCGCATCGTCAAGAAACCTGGTTTCTCGGAACAGACCGAAGCCGACATGCTCCGCATCTTACGAAAGAACTTCTCCCACGAGATTCACTTCCATTTCAACTACGTGCCGAATATTGAGCCACAGATCTCAGGCAAGTACCAGATGGTAGTCAATGAATTGCAGAGGTCAGAATCATGACAACCGCTCCCGTCAGCACCGAGGTGGCTTCGACAGCAGCAGACACAGTCGTTGTCGGACCACAATACAAATCAGATTGGGACCACTACGTTCACAATGCTGACGGCGTCATCGCCTGGCATAGCTACGATTGGTGTAATCTTCTTCGACGTCACCATGGTGCAGAGTTCTATCCCATCGCCGTCTACGACGGTTCGCGCATTTGCGGTATTCTTCCGCTCTATCGCCTAAGATTGTTTCGGAAGGAGATCCTAGTGTCGGTTCCCTATTTTGTGGCAGGCGGAATCGCAGCGAAAGACGCGGCCGTACAACAAGCTTTACTCGATAGAGCAATTCAGCTCGCGACACAACTCCGAATCAGCTCACTCACCCTAAAGCAATACAAATTGAAGTTGGCGGGACCGTTACTAACGGATGACAACTACTACAATCGAGAACTAGCTATCGACAACAACCTCGACCGCATCTGGGATAGCATCAGCGAACTGAACCGCTCAAAGATTCGCGAATCAGAGCAATATTGTTGTGAACTGGAATTCCCTTCTACAAACGTGTCCTTGTTCCATCGTTTCCTTCTCAATGACCAGCAGTCGGCAGGAGTCCCCTGCGTCAGCAAACGTTGGATAGAAGAGCTCTTCAAAAGTGGGATGTACGAAATCGCATTATTGCGGCACAAAGGTGAAGTGGTCGCGGCGACCATGGCTAAACAATTTCGAGACACCGTCTCGTTCCCGTTCACATGTCTTCGCGATCACCATGAAGAGATGGGGCTATTTGCCTATGCTTTGTACTGGAAACTGATCAGACAATTTGCACACCAAGGGGTCCGCATAGTCCACTCCGGACGCATTCCAAAGACAGACGCGGCCTTCGAGTACCGTCTCGGGTGGGGCGGAACGAAGTACAACTACTACTATCAATATTACGGAATGGGAAAAGGACAAACTGAATTCTCCACAAAACGGGGATGGAAACGTGCTCTGATCGAATCTGCGTGGAAGCGACTTCCGACCAGCGTTGCCGGACTTCTAGGACCTGCCGTAATGAAGCAATTTCCGTGATTCAAGCATTTTTGGAGGGCCATTGTCTGCCCAGACCACAATTGAGTTTATCCAACAAGAAATCGAAGGCGAGTGGGACCGACTGCTCAAAGAGTTCACTCAGTTTTCTTCTCAGGAATTCACCTGGCAACCGACCCCGCGATTGCATTCGATCGGGTGGCATGTCCGTCATGTTGTCGAATGGCGCTACGCGCTGATTCATGTTTGGATCTGCCGACAGCGGGCAGAAGAAGCAATGTATTGTCTGGGTTGGGAAGATGAACCGAGTGTTCAGTCCATCTCACGCAATCGAGGCTGGTATGAGCCCTCCTTCTCTGTCCGCGAGGATCTCCAATTCGTCGAACGCGTACGAGCAGTCACGAGGCAGGATTTGGAGGCGATGGATCCACGCCGTTACGAAGAACGTATCGTTTTTTCATGGCGAATTAACAACGTATTGGGCGAAATCAGCCAAGACTTGCGTCATTCAGCCTTGCACCGTGGGCAGATCCGACAGATAAGAACGATGTACGCGCAGCGTGACTGTTTCACAACAGCGCGCACTGCCATACTGCGGTCCCTCACATCTTCGGGACCTCTTGCTCAAAACCACCAAAACGATGGCTGGCCTTTCTAACTCGTAAACATCTAAACCCGATAACGACACGAACTCCTGCTGAAGTTGTGTACATGTCTAGCTCATCTTTATCGCGCGAAATTAAAGAATTCGGCGCCGCCGAGTTAGTCGGACTAATGAAGACGGGACAGCTGCAAGCTTCTGAAGTACTTGACTGCCATCTTGAGAGAATCAACGAAGCCAATCCCGCGATAAATGCCATTGTGTGGCCACTTTTCGACGAAGCGCGCCGGCGTGCGAGGGAACTGGATGACGCTTACAGTCGAGGGGAAGACTTGGGCCCTCTTCATGGCATCCCGTTCACTGTTAAAGAGTCGATTCAGGTTGCGAACTCGCCGAGCACATTGGGCTTGAGTGCCCGAATCGGATGTCGCGACTCTGCCGATGCCGTACAGGTGATGGCTCTCCGTCGGGCCGGTGGCGTGCTGCTGGGAAAAACAAACACGTCCCTTTTATTGAAGGCATATGAATCGAATAACCCAGTGTACGGGCGCACGAATAACCCATGGAATCTCGGACGCGCACCCGGTGGATCGAGTGGAGGTGAAGCTGCAATTGTAGCTGTGGGCGGCTCAGCTCTGGGGCTCGGATCGGATCTATCGGGAAGCATACGATTACCTGCGCATGCCTGTGGTGTACATGGACTGCGCCCCACTTCAGGAAGGTTAACTCTGCTTGGGCACACACGGATTGAGGCTGCGGGACTAAATGCCATCAGATCCCAACCGGGACCGCTGGCACGCCACGTCGAGGATCTGGGATTAGCGATGCGTGTGCTGGCTGCTCCTGGGCACGAGCAATCAGACCCAGCAGTCCCACCAGTGCAGTGGAAGGACTCGACAGGCATCTCACATCTACGAATTGGTTTTTACTGTGATAATGGCATTTTTAAGCCTTGTCCTGCAGTGCAGCGTGCCGTCCGAGAATCTGCCATCGCACTGCAAAATGCTGGCGCTGAGCTCATAGAATGGCAACCGATTTCTCCTTGGGAGGCGTGGGAACTTCAGTTGCGGCTCATGTGCGCCGATGGACTCGCGGGTTACCGTCGTGCGCTTCGCACGAGCAAGGCCGGAAGGCATCGGATGGCAGCTATGCCCAGTTTTCTACGTTCCCTGCTCGGAGTCTTAACGGACCTAATAGGGCAAAAGCGATTGGCAAAAGCGATACGCTACAAGAAAGGCATGTCCCTTACCGAATATTCGCAGTTACTGGGTCGCAAGCGTGATTATAGTTTGCGATTCACACAGGCCCTTGCTACGGAGCACTTGGATGCTCTGATCTGTCCGCCCGATGCGCTGCCTGCGCTGCTGCATGGCAGCACTTCTTGGATTAGCGCGTGCACTATCAGCTACGCGGGCCTGTACAGTCTTTTGGGGATGCCCGCAGGAGTTGCAGCCGCGACAAGAGTCCGCACTGACGAAGGGACCTGCAGGCCAAAAGGAGGAGATGTTTTCGAACGCGCAGCCCGTCACATTGAGCAAGGGAGTTCGGGATTGCCTATCGGCGTACAGGTTGCAGCTCGACAGTGGCGCGAAGATATAGTTATCTCCATCATGTCGGCATTGGAATGCCACTTCCGTCGGCAAGCGGATTATCCGTCTCAGCCACCGTCGTTCCAATCTGCCGTTGCCAGCGCAGTCTGAATCATTCCGATTACAGCTATGCTCGCGTGTTTGTACCAGTCGTCTTGATGTAATATTCGCTAGGTCTCTTATCCGAAAGATGAAAAATGAATTGTCGATTTCTAAGCGGCCACCCCAAGTTCAATAAAGAGTCCATGCATGCCAACGCGGAGGCTTTCGTAGTGCTGATCGATCGGCGTCGGATTGGTCGAACGAAGTGCCGGTTGCGATTCCACCCAGCGCGCAACACTTTTGCCCTTCCCCCTTTCTGCCGCTCAACATCAAGCCTGAATTGAAGAATGGCGCGTGATCTGAAGAAACTCGGGAACTGTAAATTGCTAAGTGGAATCGAGGAGGTAGGCCCACAATGAACTATGAACGCGACACTCCTTTTGACAGCGTAGAAGGTGCACACGAATATCTCACGCTGTTGATCGAAGCGGTGCTGGATGCAAAGAAAGAGGTCGAGTCGGACCTTGCGACAAGAGAGGCCAATGTCAGCCTGGTCCGGCACATAAAGGCGCTGAGAGTTGTACTCTACAACCTAGAAAGGCTCGAGCGACACATGAAGATAAGTCGACGGCTGCTGAATGACCTGCGAAGCTTGCGGCGAGTGATTTTGCAGGAACGCGTGGAACCGGTCATTTTGCAAGTTCGGCAGAATGCTCAACCAAATGCACAATTATCCAAAAGACGCATACCAGCGTAAGGACCTATCGACTTCAGTGGTGTTTGAACCATCGTGGTTGTATCGTTTCAGGGTACCGATGCCGGCACCGAAGCTATGAAATCTGAACTGCAATTTTTCCAACCGTGCGGTGTGTTTCGCACTGGCGGTGAGCCTCCACAATTTGTGCGAGTGTGTAAACGTGACTGACAATTGGTTTCAGCTTCCCCTGTTCAACTAGAGCACCCAGCAGTTCGAGATCTTCGGGCCTCGCTTTCACATGGAACTGGAATGACCTCTTGCCCGTGACGATCCGAAATCCAAGGCCTTCAATCCTTGATCTCCAAGAGCAGGAAATTCCTACGTGACGACCCCCCTTGTTGAGCAGATTGCGATAGTACCAACAGTGATGACTGCCAACGCATTCGAAGACGCCATCGTATTGCGTCGGTCCTTCGAGCAGATCCGATCGTGTGTAATCAATAACCTGCGCAGCACCCAAGCTCCGAACGAAGTTGATATTTGATGAACTGCATACGGCCGTCACCTCGGCTCCCATTGCGTGCGCAATTTGTACCGCCATTGTTCCCACACCACCTGAAGCTCCAACGATCAGCACACGCTGTCCCAGAGTGAGCCGAATTTTGTCGCGCAGGCCTTGCAGTGCAGTCAACCCGACGCATGGAAGTACACCCGCCGCGGTATGGCTCAAGGATTCAGGTTTTCTTGCCAGCCAGGACTCTTCACAGGCGGCAAATTCAGCGCTTGCGCCCAGGCCGCTCGGAAGAAACGCAAAGACTTCGTTGCCAGGCGAGAAGCTGCGCACGTTCTCGCCACAGTTTTCGACAACTCCAGAAATATCCACTCCCGGCACGATGGGAAAAGGAACTCCGGCAAATCGTCGGAGTCCTCCCGCGCGTACATAGCAGTCGACGGGATTCACGCTTGTCGCGTGTACTCGCACCAACACCTGGCTCCTCGCAATCCATGGGACTGTCACCTCTCCGACTTCCAGGATCTCGGGAGGTCCGTTTCTTCGAATCAATGCGGCGCGCACGAGCCTATCTTAACTGAGAGCGGGCCCGCTGGATGAAAGATGCTTGATCGGTTGATCCGCAGGGTCCAAGATTGATTCTGCGGTCGACGAGCAGTCGGGGGGCTGGGCGTCAGGCGAATCAAGTTTAGTCTACAGGGCTTTCATTCGAGCCGAGCATCAGGGCTGCTGCCTCCCGGGCTCGATCAATCACCTGGATCTGGCTCTTTTAGAGCTTGAAATAGACAATTTCCCACGGTTCTGAATCCTCTCCGGTCAGTTCCCTTTCGACCCCCGCCTGAACTGACCTTTGGGCATATCTTTGGCCTTGTGCAACCAGGTTGCACAATTAAAGGTCTGGCCCTTCTTCGCGCGCTACTTTCACCAACTCCAGTTCCTTCGTCCAACCAATTTCGCTCAGCTGACGTCGCGCCTGCACCCTGCACCCCTGCGGCGGTTTTACCTCTTAGCGAATGAGGCGGCCGATCTTCTCCGGTTTCCCGCCGTGGGTGCCGACACCAGCCTGAGTTCGCGGCCTCTGACCGCGACCCAACCTCAAGCCACCGTCGCCTTTCACTCGTCATTCGAGGTGC
>Ga0209698_10002690_pt1 | contig 20003 bp, 20 predicted proteins | sample LitLauG_LLR_2012_FD_187203 | JGI IMG/M metagenome (GOLD analysis project Ga0209698, IMG submission 187203) | Freshwater sediment microbial communities from Pennsylvania, USA - Little Laurel Run_MetaG_LLR_2012 (SPAdes) (version 2) | ecosystem: Environmental > Aquatic > Freshwater > Creek >...
TGATCGTCGTGATCGCGCTGATCGTCGGCGCGATCAGCGTCGCCAACACGATGGCCATGTCGATCGTCGAACGCCAGGGCGAGCTCGGCCTGCTCAGCACCGTCGGCTGGTCGCCGCTGCGCGTCGCAAGCCTGATCTTCGGCGAAGGCGTTGCGGTCAGCGTGCTCGGAGCGGGAGCCGGCCTGCTGCTCGGGGTGATCGGCGGCGGCCTGCTCGTCGACGCGCTCGGGGTCAGCACCTACGTCTCCCCCGAAGTCACCGCGTGGGGGCTCGGACGCGGCCTGCTCGTCGGCGTCGCGATAGGCGTGCTCGGCGGCATCTACCCGGCCTGGAGGGTCACTCGCATGCGCCCGTTGAGAGTGCTCGCCGGCGGTTAGCGTCAGGGCTCGGAGTCGGGCGGCGGGGAGGCCTGCATGTGCGCCCCCATCGCCTCCGCGCGCGCGGCGCTCACCACGAACAGGCCGACCAGGCCGAGCCACAGGCCTTCCGGCGCGCCGCTCGCGAACTCGAGCACGCCGAGGAAGATGAGCAGGTAGCCGAACGCGCGCCCGACGTCGGCCGCTTTGTCTGTCGCGCTCAGGCGGTCGCCGCTGCGCAGCCACAGCAGCGAACGCAGCACGCGCCCCCCGTCCAGGGGGAAGCCGGGCATCAGGTTGAAGACGAGGATCACTCCGTTGATGAGCGCCTCGTATTCCACCAGCGCGCTCACCGCTGCCGGCGTCGAGGCCGGCAACAGCAGGCTCGCCGCCAGGAAGCAGGCGCCTACCACGGCGGTGACCGCCGGGCCGGCGAGCGCGAAGCGCAGCTCGTCCTGCGCGCGGTGCGCTTCGCCGCTCATGCGCGATACGCCGCCCAGCAGCCAGAGGTCTATCTCCTGGACCTCCATCCCGTGCCTGCGTGCGCTCAGCGCGTGGCCGAACTCGTGCGCGAGGATGCTCGCGAACAGCAGCAGCGCGCTCGCGAGCCCCAGCGCGTACGAGGCGAGGGTGCTGATGCCGTGCGCCTGTTCGGGGTAGTAGCTCGCGCCCAGCGACCACGTGATCAGCGCGACGATCACGAGCCACAGCGGGCTCACGCCGACGGGGATGCCGGCGATCGTCGCAAAGCGATAGCTGCGGCCGGGCATCACCGCCATGCTCGCACTCGGCGTGCCCGCGCCCATCCGGGCGCGCGTGTCGAGCGCCTCCGTGAAACCCCGCAACGCACACTCGAGGCGGGCGCGATGCCCCCGCTGCGGCGTTTCACTGACCCGCGTGTGGCCCAGCGCCGATGCGGCGCGGGGCGCACACGGTTAGCGTGAGAGGCGGCATGGCGGCACCCGTGGCGAGCGCCGAGGCAGGAGAGCCGGCGGGCGGAGACGCTGCGCGCCTCGAGCAGACCGAGAGCGTGCAGCGACTGCTGCGCGACCTGCACAGCTCCGCGCAGGGGCTCTCGACCGCGGAGGCGCAGCGCCGCCTGCTCCAGTACGGGCGCAACGAGCTGCGCCGTCGGGGCGGCGTGCGCTGGCCCGGCGAGCTCGCGCGACAGCTCACGCACCCGCTCGCGCTGCTGCTGTGGGTCGCCGCGGCGCTGTCCTTCGCGGTGGGCAGCGAAAAGGTCGCGATCGCCGTGCTGCTGGTGATAGTGATCAACGCGGCGTTCGCGTTCGTGCAGGAGCTGCAGGCCGAGCGCGCCGTCGAGGCGCTAGCGCAGTACGTGCCCCAGCACGTACGCGCGCTGCGCGACGGCGAGCCCGCCTCGCTCGCGGCGTCGCAGCTGGTGCGCGGCGACGTGGTGCTGCTCGAGGAAGGCGAGCGGGTACCCGCCGACATGCGCCTGCTCTCGGGCGCGCTCGAGGTGGACCTCTCGACACTGACCGGCGAGTCGATGCCCGTGGCGCGCGCGGCGGGCGAAGCCGACGCGGGCGTGCCGCGCCTGCAGGCGCGCGACATGGTCTTCAGCGGCACGGCGTGCACCAGCGGGGAAGCACACGCGGTCGTGCTCGCGACGGGCATGCACACCGAGCTCGGCCGCATCGCCGCGCTGTCAGAGCGCGTGAAGGAGGAGCCGAGCCCGCTCGAGCGCCAGGTGCGCCGCGTAGCCTGGCTGATCGCCGCGATCGCCGTCGCGATGGCGATCGCGTTCATGCCCGCCGCGCTCTTCGGGGCCGGCCTGTCGCTGCGTAACAGCGTCGTGTTCGCGGTCGGACTGCTCGCCGGAAACGTGCCGGAGGGACTGCTGCCCGTGATAACGCTGGCGCTCGCGGTCGCCGTCCGCGGGCTCGCGCGCAGGGGCGCGCTCGTGAAGCGCCTCAGCGCCGTCGAGACGCTAGGCAGCACCGACGTGATCTGCACCGACAAGACGGGCACGCTCACCGAGAACAGCATGCGCCCGGTGGCGGCATGGTGTCCGTCGCGCACCGTCGAGATCGAAGGCACGCATGCGCTCGCCGGGGATGATGTGCGAGAGCTCCCCCAGATCCGCGCGCTCGCCGCCGCCGCCGCGGCCTGCAACAACGCGCGGATCGCGGCCGACGGAGATGACCAGGGCGATCCGACGGAGGTCGCCGTGCTGCACGCGGCCCGCTTCCTCGGAGCCGACGTCGACCCCGCCTCGCGCGAGCGCGGGCGCGTGGCGCAGTGCAACTTCGACCCGCGCCTGAAGCTGATGTCCACCGTGGACGCGCTCGGGGACGAGCGGCGCGTGCACACCAAGGGAGCGCCCGAGTCGCTGCTTCCGCGCTGCTGCGCGCTGCTCTCGCCGGGCGGCGACGAGATCCCCCTCGAGGAGCCGGCCATGCAGGAGATACTCGCGCAGGTCGAGCTCCTGGCGGGCGAGGGCTCACGTGTTCTGGCGGTGGCGCGGCGTGTGCTCCCTGCGGCACAGCTGCCCACCGAGCGCGAGGCACTCGAGCGCGAGCTGTGCTTCCTCGGGCTGATCGCGATGCTCGACCCCCCGCGCGAGGAGGTGCGCGACGCGGTCGCAGCGTGCCACAGCGCAGGGATCCGCATCATCGTGATCACCGGCGACCACCCGCTCACCGCAGCGGCGATCGCGCGGCAGGTGGGGATCGGCGGGGAGGACCCGGTCTCCGTCGACGCCTCGGACGTCGACCACATGCACGACGCAGAGCTGCACGAGCTGCTCAGGGGAGGGCGCGAGATCATCTTCGCGCGGGCCTCACCCGAGGCCAAGCTGCATATCGCGGAAGCGCTGCGCGCGGAAGGCCACACGATCGCGATGACGGGCGACGGCGTGAACGACGCGCCCGCGCTGCGCCGCGCCGACATCGGCGTGTCGATGGGGCTGAGCGGCACCGACGTCGCGCGCGAGGCATCCACGATGGTGCTCACCGATGACAACTTCGCGACGATCGTGGTGGCGGTCGCTGCGGGCAGGCAGGTCTACGAGAACGTGCGCAAGTTCATCGTCTACATCTTCGCCCACGCCACCCCCGAGGTCGTCCCGTTCATGCTCTTCGCGCTCAGCGGCGGCGCGGTGCCGCTTCCGCTCACCGTGCTGCAGCTGCTCGCCTTCGACGTGGGCACCGAGACGCTGCCCTCGCTCGCGCTCGCGCGCGAGCCGGCCGAGCCCGACACGATGCGCAGGGCGCCCCGTTCACGCGCGGAGGGCGTGATCCGCGGGCCGATGCTGATACGGGCGTGGCTGTTCCTGGGAGTGATCGTGGCGGCCCTGTCGATGCTCGGCTTCTTCTACGTGCTCGGCGAAGCCGGCTGGCACGCGGGCGAGAACGTCGGCGCCGGCCATCCGCTGCACCACGCCTACCTGCAGGCCACCACGATGAGCTTCCTCGGCATGATATGCGGGCAGATCGGCACCGCCTTCGCGGTGCGCACGAGGCGTGCGTCGCTGCGCTCGATCGGCGTGTTCAGCAACCCGTACCTGATCGTCGCGGTCACGTGTGAGCTCGCGATCGCAGCGGTGTGCGTGTACGCGCCGCCGCTGCAGTCGCTGCTCGGCACCGCCGCGCTGCCCGTGCACGACCTCGTGCTGCTCGCCGCCTACCCGCCGATCGTGTGGGGCGCCGACGAGCTGCGCCGCTTCATCGTGCGCAGGCGCGCCGATGCGTCCTCGAGCTGAGTGCTCGCGCTGCCTGCCGCGCGTGTCGCGCGTGCGCGCGCGTGTGGCATTCCACTGAGCGCCGACGGGGTCGCTCACCGATGTGCGACCGCGATCGGCGCGTCAGCGTCGGGAGCACATCTGCCAAAGCAGTCAGCGTGGAAACGCATCTGCCAACCCAAAAGGAGGCAACCATGCCTGGAGCACTCACCCGTTGGGAACCGTTCGCGGAGTTCGGCGAGCTGCGCAACCGCTTCGACCGCATGTTCGACGAGCTGACAGATGGACGCCAGGGGGCTCACTCCCTGTCGATCGACGTCGAGCGCGACAACGGCAACCTGGTGGTGCGCGCAGACGTGCCCGGCCTCAAGCCCGAGGACGTCAAGATCGAAGTCGAGGACGACATTCTCACCGTCTCCGGAGAGCACCAGGAGAGCACCGAGCACAAGGACAAGAAGTTCCTGCGCAGGGAGCGCCGCTACGGTGCGTTCTCACGCTCGATGTCCCTGCCGCCCGGGGTCGACGCGAAGAAGATCAAGGCGAGTACGCGTGACGGCGTCGTCGAGGTGACGATCCCGCTGCCCAAGGAGTCCAAGAAAGAGGCGATCAAGATCACGCCGGCTGCGAGTTAGCGCGGAGGCGGCTGTACGCCGCCTCCGGGGACGCCGAGCCAGGAGCGGCCCCCGCCCGCACGGATGCGGGCCGCGCCGGCTTGAAGAGCGGCCAGGCCGTTTCTGTCCTCGCAGAGAAGCGGCCCGGTCGTCTAGTTCCCGCGGTTTAGTTCCCGCGGAGGGGCCGCCGGGCCGTTTCAGTCCTCGCAGATGTCCTCGACCTGCGCCGAGGTGATCCTCACGATCTCGCGCGGGTCGACCAGGACCGAGTGGCGATGGTCGCCTGCCGGGCACAGGACGCGCTCCTGCTCGAGCAGCGCACGGTCGAGCACCTCTGCGGCGGGCACCATCGGCCCGAAGGGCGGCACGGCGCCCACCTCGAGCGTCGGGAAGTCGCGCGCGATCTCCTCCTCGCTGGCCAGGCGCAGCCTGCGTGTCGCGCCGAGCAGCTCGCGCACCTTGTGGAGGTCCAGGCGGTCCACGGCGGAGATCGCCACGATCACGTAGCTGTCGCCGTCGTGCAGCACGATCGTCTTGGCAGCGCTTTCCTGCGGGCGCTGGGCCAGGTGCGCCTCGGAGATGGCGCTGGCGGCGGGTCCATGCTCGATCAGCTCGAACGGGACGTGCTGCCCGTCGAGGTACTGCACGATCTCCGCCACCCGCGTCGTGGACAGCGCCCGGGCGTGATGCTCGCGAGCGCTCGCGTCCTCCACGGCGCCGCCCCTAGGCCTCGCCCCAGGCGAGGATGCCGGCCACGTCGAGCGTCGAGAGCACACCCACGGGATGACCGTTGTGGGCGTCGCGCACGACCATGTGGGCTACACCCCGATCGCGCATCGTCGTCGCGGCTTGCCGCAGCGGCGCGTCGCTCGAGATCATCTCCACGTCGCGCTGCGCGAGCTCCCCCAGCGGCCGCTCCGCCACGCCCGGGTCGAGCAGCGCGTCCAGCAAGGCCATGTCCGACAGCGATCCGACGACCGAGCCGTCGGTCGGGCTCGTCACGACGATCATGTGAACGTGCTCTGTGCACATCGTGCGCGCCGCGTCGCGCAGCGATGCGTCAGCGGGGCACTTGAGGATGCCGTGGCGCATCGCATCGGCCACGCGCGCGTGCTCCGCGCGTGGTGTCCTGTAGCTGCCGTCGACGACCTCACTCATAGCCATGGCAAGGGTAGACCGGGACGATCCGCCCGCGCATCGGTGCCCGGCGCGCATACCCGTCCGTATGAACTACCGTCGTGCGGGACGTCAGCTCGCGCGCCTCGCCCGGCTGCTAGTGCTGTATGGATGACTACCTCGCCCGAGCCGCAGTTCCTGCCAGACGCCGATCGTGCTGCGAGGGCGGGCGCGTTCGCGTCCGTCGCTGGGGAGTACGAGCGCGGCCGCCCCGGCTACCCGAGCGAGGCGATCCGGTGGCTGCTGGGCGGCGAGCCGCTCGAGGTGCTCGACCTCGGCGCGGGAACGGGCAAGCTGACCGACGCGCTGCTGCGAGCCGGCCATCGCGTGACGGCGGTCGAGCCGCTACGGGAGATGCGCGCGATCCTCTCCGAGCTCCATCCACGCGCGCGCGTGCTTGCCGGAGCGGCCGAGCGGCTGCCGCTGCGGGAGGCGAGCGTGGACGCCGTCCTCGTGGGCGCCGCGTTTCACTGGTTCGAGGAGCGCGCCGCGCTTCGGGAGATCGAGCGCGTGCTGCGCGCCCCAGGCGTGCTCGGCCTGCTCGGCAACGCCTTCGACACCTCCAAGTCGTGGGTGGCCTCGCTGCGCGAGATGCTCGGCCCGCCCGCGATACAGACGCCCGGCCATTGGCCGTCGCAGGAGGTGCTGCGCGAGCACTTCGCCGAGGTCGCTGACGCGCGCTTTCCGCACGCCCAGCGCGTCACGCGCGACACGCTGCGCGATCTCGCGCTGTCGCGCAGCAGCGTCGCGATCCTCGAGCGGCAGGAGCGCGAGGCGCTGCTCGCACGGATAGACGTGCTCTGGCAGGGCAACGAGGAACTCGCCGGCGCCGGTGACGCCACGCTCGGCTGGATCGCGCACGTGCGGCGCTGCCGCGCGCTGAGGGGCGACGCCTGTTCGGAGCCGACGCGGCGCGGCGAGCGGGCCGCGGAGTGCTGGGAGCCGGTGCGCGTGGACGCAGAGGCGGTGCGCCCGCTGCGCGGCGAGGTGCTGCGACCGGGGCAGGGCCCCGAGCAGCTGATCTTCGACGCAGACGAAGCACCCGAGACGCTGCACGTCGCGGTCACGGTCGCAGGCGCCGTCGTGGGGATCGCGAGCCTGATGCGTGAGGCGTGCCCGCGTGCACCCGCGCCGGGGGCCTGGCGCCTGCGCGGAATGGCGACGAGCACACCGATGCGCGGCCGCGGGATCGGCGCCGCACTGCTCGCGCGCTGCGAGGCGCACGCGCGCGAGCAGTGCGGCCGGCTGCTGTGGTGCAACGCGCGCGTCGGCGCGCGCGCCTTCTACGAGCGCGCCGGCATGACGGTCGTGGGCGGGCCCTTCGAGATCCCCGCTATCGGCGAGCACCACCTCATGTGCAAGGAGATTCACGCACCCGGCGCGCGTGCGGGTACCTGCTGAGTGATGCAGTGGACGTTGCCCCCTCCCAGCAGGATCTCGCGCGCGGGTACGCCCACGACCTCGCGCTCCGGAAAGGCGCCGCGCAGGATGTCCGCGGCCTGCTCGTCGCAGCGCTCGTCGAGCAGCGGGAACACGATGCGGCTGTTGCCCATGTAGAAGTTGGCGTAGGAGGCCGCCAGCCGGTCGCCGGCGCGCCTCGGCAGCGTGCCGTCGACGGCGTCCACCCCGCGCGCCTCCTCCTCCGTGATCGTGATCGGCCCGGGCGAGGGCAGCGTGATCACCTCAAGCGCGCTGCCGCGTGCGTCCACCGCGGCTGCCAGGCGCTGATGCGCATCGCGCGAGACGGCGCTCATCGGGTCCGATGGATCATCGCCGTGGCTGAGCAGCACGACCCCCGGCGCGGCGAAGCACGCCAGGTTGTCCACGTGCCCGTCCGTCTCGTCGTTCGGCACGCCGAGTCCCAGCCAGATCGTGCGCCGCACGCCCAGGTACTCCCCGAGCATCTCCTCGATCTGCTCACGTGAGAGCCCCGGGTTGCGGTTGCGGTTCAGCAGACACTCCTCGGTCGTGAGCAGCGTCCCCTGCCCATCCACGTGGATCGAGCCACCCTCCAGCACGATCGGCGCACGGTAGCGCTGCACGCCTTCCATCTCGAGCACCTTGCGCGCCACGCGCTCGTCGCGATCCCACGGGAAGTACAGCCCGCCCTGCAGCCCGCCCCACGCGTTGAAGCGCCAGTCCACGCCGCGCAGCCCGCCACGTCCGTCGACCACGAAGCTCGGGCCGGTGTCCCTGATCCACGCGTCGTCGGTGGACATCTCCACCACCCTGATCGCGGGTGAGAGCATCGCGCGGCAGTGCTCGAACTGCCGATCGGAGACCGCCATCGTGACGGGATCCGACGCGCTGATCGCCTCGGCCACCGCGGCGAAGGCCTGCTGTGCGGGCTTCGCGCCGAGCCGCCAGTTGTCCGGACGCTCCGGCCACACCATCCAGCAGCCGCTGTGCGGCTCGAACTCGCCCGGCATGCGATAGCCGTCGGCCGCCGGCGTGGAGTCGACCGTGTCGCTCATCGCCGCCCACTCCTCACCCGCACGGCGACAGGTCAGGCCGTCGCGGCGCTGCGCACCCGCGAGTCCGCCGCGAGACCCATCTGCAACGCGCCCGCTATCTCGAGCACCGCATCGTGCGAGGTGCGGCTGATCGCGGTCATGTTCGCGAAGCCGTGGATCAGCGAGTCGTGCCGGCGCAGCGCGACGGGCACGCCCGCGTCGGCCAGCGCCGCCGCATACGCCTCACCCTCGTCGCGCAGCGGGTCGAATCCGGCGGTCACCACATACGCCGGCGCAAGGCCCGACAGATCGCTCGCCCTCAGCGGCGCCGCGCGCACGTCCTCGGCAGGCGCCGCATAGCAGTCGGTGAACCAGTCCATGTCCTCCTTCACGAGGAAGAAGCCGCTGCTGAAGAGCTCGTCCGAGCGCGTCATGAGCGAGCGGTCGGTGGCAGGGTAGATCAGCAGCTGCAACGCGGGCGCGGCCGCGCCCTGCGCGGCGCACTGCTGGGAGACGACCGCCGCGAGGTTGCCGCCCGCACTGTCCCCGCCCACAGCAACACGCCGCGCGTCCAGACCGAGCTCGCCGGCGCGGGAGTGCACCCAGTGGAACGCCGCCAGCGCGTCTTCCACGGCCGCCGGGAACGGTGCCTCGGGCGCGAGCCGGTAGTCGACCGCGATCACGCTCACCTCGGCGTGCACGCACAGCAGGCGACACAGTTCGTCGTGGGTGTCGAGGTCGCCGAACACGAACCCTCCGCCGTGGTAGTACACCAGCGCCGGCCGAGCACCCAGGCGCCGGCCCTGCGCGGTGTCGTAACGGCGGGCAGCGATCGCTCCCGCCGGGCCCGGGATCTCGAGCTCGCTCGTCAGCGCGGGAGCGAGGAACGGGGAGCGGTTCACGCGCGCCGCGCGCCTCACCTCCGCACGCGCCCCCACCGGGCCGAGCGTCGAGAAACCGCCCGGCCTGTTCGCCTCGAGCGCCCGCAGCAGCAGCTGGACCTGGGGGTCGAGCGTGAGGCCGTCGAGCACGATCGGCCTGCCCGCAAGCGCGCGCGTGGCGCGCAGGGGCATCCGCGCCAGGATGCGTGACACCACGCGTTCGAGCCGGTCCCGTGGCTGGCTCTGTCTGCTGGGCGCCGCATCCATGCAGGGCATCGTACGCCCTTCTGCCTGGTCGTCGCACCCGCCTTCAGCACGCTGATCAAGGCGTTCACCGACTACCTGATCACGCCGCTCGTCAACGCCGCGGACGGCGGAGGCCCGATCGGGCTGGGCGTCCACGTCAGAAGTCAGCTCCGCTGCGATCTCCGTCGCCGATCGCAAATACTGCGCGAGCGCTCCGCGAGTCCTGACCCAACCAGCAGCCGGCGCGCTCCGCGCGCGCCTTTTCCGAGCATCCAGCCCGACACTATGCTGGGCTGGATGGAACTCGGGCTCGCCACGTTCGCTGACCTCGCCGGCGAGGTCAGCGCCGAGCGGCGCATGCGCGAGCTGATACAGGAGGCCGAGCTCGCCGACCAGCTCGGCCTCGACGTGTTCGCCGTCGGCGAGCACCACCGCCCCGACTTCCTCGTCTCGGCGCCCGCCGTCGTGCTCGGCGCGATCGCCATGCGAACCGCGCGGATCCGGCTCTCGAGCGCCGTCACCGTGCTGAGCTCCGCCGATCCCGTGCGCGTCTTCCAGGACTTCGCCGAGGTGGACCTGCTCTCCGGCGGGCGCGCGGAGATCATGGCGGGGCGTGGCTCCTTCGTTGAGTCCTTCCCCCTGTTCGGCTTCGACCTCGACGACTACGACGAGCTGTACGCCGAGAAGCTCGAGCTGCTCCTGCAGCTGCGCGAGCACGTCCACGTCACGTGGTCCGGCCGGCACCGCCCCGCGCTCGATCATGCGGGCGTGTGGCCGCGCCCGGTGCAGGAGCGCCTGCCGGTGTGGGTCGCGGTCGGCGGCACGCCCCGGTCGGTGACCAGGGCCGGCACGCTCGGGCTACCGCTCACGATCGCGATCATCGGCGGGCAGCCCGCGCGCTTTGCGCCACTCGTCGAGCTCTACCGCGAGGCGGCGCGCCACGCCGGCCACGATCCCGCCGAGATGAAGCTCGCGATCAACACCCACGCGTTCGTGGGCGCGAGCTCATCGCGCGCCGACGCCGCGTTCGCGCCTGCCTACCTCGCGGCGATGAACCGCATCGGACGCGAGCGGGGCTGGCCGCCATCGGGGCGGCGCGAGTACGAAGCGCTGCGCGCGGTCGATGGCGCGCTCGCGGTCGGCTCGCCCGAGCAGGTCGCCGAGAAGATCCTGTTGGAGCACGAGCTGTTCGGCAACGATCGCTACATCGCTCAGATGAGCGTCGGCGCCGTCGCACACGACGACGTGCTCCGCTCGATGGAGCTGTTCGGCACGCGCGTGGCGCCGCTCGTGCGCGAGGAGGTCGCCCGGCGCGCGACGCGCGAGCACGCGCCGATCACACCCGAGCGCGCCCGATCGCCCGGCGAGGGCGCGCCCGCGCTCAGCGGCGACTAGCCCGGCCCGCCGCTGGGCGACGCCCGGCGAGCAGGCTCTCGAAGGCCGCGTCGAGGCTCAGCAGCGGAGCGGTGCTGCGTCGCACTCGCGCCATGATCAGTGCGCCCTCGTAGAGCATCAGTATCTGAGCCGCGAGCTCCCGGTCGCCGGCCGTGGGGTGCGCCTCGCGCGCGAGGCCGCGCGCGATCTCCTGCTCCCACGCCGAGAACTGCTGATCGGCCGCGCTGCGCAGCGAGCTCGAGGCGGTCGCCGTCTCGAGCGCCACCGTCGCGATCGGGCAGCCGCGCGAGAAGTCCGACGCCTGCAGGCTCGCCGCGAGCGCCGCAGTGAGCGAGCGCAGGAACTCGCGCGGCGTTCCGGCCGCGCCCGCCAACAGCCCGATGACGCGGGCGCGAGCCGCGAGACCCTGGCGTGCGCGTGCCGCTCCACCGCACCCGGCGGGCACTGCACCCACGTGGGAATCCTGTACGAGCCCGAGACCCCCGTCCCGCTGTTGGAGATGTACATGGCCGGTGTGCACCTCCACGTCGGCCGCGCGATGGCACGCGCCGACATCCCAGCCGTGCTGTCGCTGATCCTCAGCGGGCGCTTCGACCCCGCGCGCGTGACCGACCGCGTGCTGCCGTTCGCCGACGCCGAGACCGCGCTGCTGCAGCCGCACACGAAGCTCGTCTTCCAACAGGAGGCGTGAGCATGCTCACCGAGGTCGCGGCCGCACCGAGCCTGTCCGAGTGACGCCGCGAAGGGCAGCGCGTCGGGTGCGAGGGGTGCGGCGTCCCTCAGACCGCGAGAAAGCGCCGCAGGGTGCGCCTGGCCGCCGGCAGACGCCTGCCGGCCTCCATCTCGCGGATCGCGATCTCCGCGGTGAGCGCCGCGAACAGCTGCGCCGCGGTCGAGGCGTCGCCCCAGCCCATCGCGCGGAAGCCCGCGATCGAGGCAGCGGCGAAGCGCTCGTGGCGCGCCGACATCGAGCCGCTCAGCGCCGGATCCGAGCGTGCCTCGTGCGCGAGCGCCTTCACCGCGCGATCCTCCAGGCACACATCGAGATAGGCCTCCGCGCCGCGCACGAGCCGCTGCGCGCCGTCGGGCATGCCCGCCGTCGCGGCCGCGACCGCCTCAGCGACACGCGCATGAAAGCGCTCATGCAGCGCGTCGACGAACGCGCCACGGTCCGCGAAGTGGACGTAGAACGTGCCCTTCGCGACCCCCGCCTCAGCAACAACGCGGTTCACGCTCAGCCCCGCCAGGCCGTACCGCTCCGATACGGCCAAGCCCGCGTCGAGCAGCGCCTCGCGCGTCGGGTGCGGATCGGGTGCGGTGGCTCGGGTGGCCATGTGCATGACACTATATGACCGGTCGGTCACCCTCTATGACCGACCGGTCGGTCATTTGCTATGGTCGCACGCGTGCTCACACTCTCGACGTCCTCCGGGCCGATCGCCTACGACGAGTCAGGCGATGGTCGGCCGATCGTGCTCCTGCCGAGCGGAGCACATGACCACCACGACTACGACGAGCTGCGCGCTCTGATCGGCAGCCGCTTCAGAACGATCTCGCTCGACTGGCCCGCACACGGCGAGTCGCCCGCGGGGAGCGGTCCTGCGAGCGCGATGCGCTTCGCCGATGTCGCTGAACAGCTCGTCGAGCAGCTCGCCCCCGAGGGCGCAGTGCTCGTCGGCAACTCCGTCGGCGGATTCGCCGCGGCGCGTCTCGCGATCCGGCGGCCCGAGCTCGTCAAGGGACTCGTCGTCGTCGACGGGGGCGGCTTTGCGGGACGCCCGCCGCACGTTCGCGCGTTCTGCGCGCTGATGGCGCAGCCGTGGTTCCTGCGGCGGATCTACCCCGTCTTCTCGGCTCTGTACATGCGCGCACAGACCCCCGCCGACGAGCGCGCGCGAGCGACGGGAATAGCCACGACGCGCCGGGACGCGGGTCTGCGCGCGGTCAGCGAGCTGTGGCGCTCGTTCGGATCGCCCGAGCACGACCTGCGGGCCCGAGCGCACGCCATCGAGGCGCCCACGCTGCTGCTGTGGGGCCGGCGCGATCCGGTAATCCCGACACGCGTGGCCCGCCGTGCGGCGAAGCTGATCAGCGGCGCGCGGCTGGTCGTGCTCGACACCGGACATGTGCCGCACACGAGCAGGCCGGAGGAGTTCGCCGCCCACCTGCTCGCCTTCGCGGACGACGCTCTCGGGGCCTCGCGGGCGGGCCTCGCCGCGTGATCAGAGGACATAATGGCCCCCGTGGCGGGCATCGAGGAGTGGTGGTCCTCAGGCGATCGGGTGCGGCTCGAGCTGGGTGAGGGCACCGAGCGCGGCATCTTCGTCAGGCGCATGGGCTCGGGCCCGGCGATCACGATGCTGCACGGCTTCCCGAGCTCATCGCACGACTGGGCCGAGGTCGCGTCCGCGCTCGCGCCACGCCACGCGCTGCTGCTGCCCGACTTCCTCGGGTTCGGCGCCTCGGAGAAGCCCGCAGAGCACAGCTACTCGCTGCACGAGCAGGCCGACCTGGTGCAGGCGCTGTGGGCGCACGACGGGATCGCCTCTACGGCGATCGCGGCCCACGACTACGCGGTCTCGGTCACACAGGAGCTGCTCGCGCGCAGCGCCGAAGGTGCGCTCGACGTCCAGATCACGGCCGTGCATCTGCTCAATGGCGGGCTGTACCCCGAGCTGCATCGACCCGAGCCGGGCCAGCTGGCGCTGCTCGACCCTGAGCTGGGGCCGCAGATCAGCGCAGGCCTCAACGAGGAGCTGTTCGTCGCGGGACTGAAGCCGACCTTCGCCGCCGACTTCGACGCCGCTCGCCACAGCGCAGAGATGTGGCGCGCGCTCGCGCGCGAGGGCGGACAGCCGATCGCGCACCTGCTGATCCGCTACATACGCGACCGCGAAGCCCATGCTCAGCGCTGGGTGCGGGCGCTGGAGCGCACCGACGTGCCGCTCGCCTTCGTGTGGGGGATGCTCGACCCGGTCTCGGGGGCGCACATGGCACAGCGCATCCGCGAGCGTCTGCCCGACAGGCCCTTCCTCGAGCTGCAGGACGTCGCGCACTGGCCTCCGTTGGAAGCACCTGAGCGCGTCGCCGCCGCCCTCCTCGGCGTATAGCGCGCCGCGCGACCGCCCGGTGGGCGCCGCGGATCGCGCGCGGCGTGCGATCCGCCCGGCCCGCGCCTGCCTACTTGCGTGCTCGCGCCTTCTTGATCATCTCGGCGGCCTGCGTTTTCTCGGCGGGGAACTTGCTCGTGCGCTCGATCCGTTCGAGTTTGGCGATGTACTGGCCGAGGATTTCCTTGGCCACCGAGGGAGTGACGGGGCTGCGCTTGTATGGCGAGGTCGTGTGCGTGTTCTTCGCCGCGGCGCTGGGGACACGCGCATATGGCGAGTTCGTCCCCGTGCCCGTCCTGGCGGCCCGCAGGTGCGCGCCGGCGCCTCTCGCCGTGCGGGTGTGGGTGCGCGCGCGCCTGCTCGGTCTCGACTGGGCAGCGGCGGTTGGGGCCCCGGTCTTCACGACCGCGCCGGTCTGCCCGGTGGATGACGCGACGGGAACGGTCACGGTGGTCGTGCTCTGTAGCACGCCGCCGCCGCCGCAGCCGACCAGCACAGCGCCACCGACGAGCGCAGCCGCGGTCACCGCCGCGGACCTCCTGGTGGCGGACCGCCTCGACCGTGCTCTCCTCAACGGGTCCCTCCGTGACACCAGCCCACCTCTGCGCTCGGGTGCTCTCGACCGTCCTGCGATCTGCGGCCCGCGGGGAGCCTGCTCATGTCGCGGCCAGCAGCTCGCGGCGGTCACCTGTCGGCCCGATGCTAGCCGTTTCGCACGGCGAAGCAAGCGGGTAGCCGGGCCGGCGATCAGCAGGGATCGGGGCCGGGGCGCGGGCGGCGCCTATGGCCGGGGCCGGACGGCGCTCACCCACAATCCCCGCGGGAGACCCGTCCACGCCGAGGACGAGGTCGGGGCCCCAAGCACCAGCCGGCGTATGAAAGCCCGCGGGTGCCTCGGCGAGAACTCTGCGCACGCACACCTCGGCGGCGCGCGCCGTGAAGACGTACGCATCCGGGCCGCGCAGCAGTGCGGCTGCCTGGTCGCCGTCCGCCCCGGTGGCGCGGGCCCAGATCGCACTGCGGCCCCGCGAGCGAGGCGGTCAGCGCAGCACCGGTAGCGATCACAAGTCGGATCCGTTGCATTCTCTCTCCTGTCTGGCGACCCGTGCGAAGCGACCGTGCGGCAGCACTGTTGCCACCAGTCGGCCCGCGCCACCGTCGATCTCGTTGGGACTGCTCCTAAGACGCAGTGCGGTGAGGAAGCTCACGCGCGCCTGCGCTTCTCTCGAGCGTTCGTCCAGCACGCAATCGCCCGCCCGCCGCTCACGCGCACGGTCGGGCGAGTTCCCGGGTGGATCAGGCTGAGGGCACCCAGCCGGCGGGGAACGCGCCGGCTGGCACCTCGCCGGCGCCGGGGTACTCCGGGAAGAAGCTTCGGGCGATTCGCTCGGGCGTGCCGCGCAGCAGCGGAAGCAGGTCGTTGACGGTGAGCAGCACCCGCAGCGTTGCGCCGATCTGCAGGTCCGCGGCGTTTGGATGATCGCCACCGATCACGCCGTCACGGGCGAGCTGCTCGACGTGCGCGAGCAAGGCGGGTAGCCCAGCCAGATCCTCCCGCAGGCGCGCCGCGGTGACCCGGTGATACGCCCACGCGCTACGGATGAAGCCGATCGCGAAGTCGGTGCCCGGCCCGTCCAGCGGCCCTGCGCCGCCGAAGGTGCCCATCGCCTCGGGGCGGAAGTGCAGAGCCCCCCAGGTCAGCCGTCGGCCGAGGTCCTGTAACTCCTCATCGCCCCAGCACTCGGCCTCCCGGACCTCGTCGGAGGGGTAGAGGACCGGCTCGGGGATGAGCTGCTCCAGGCGCGCGAGGATCGCGCGCGAGCCGTGCACGGGCACGCCGTCGAGGAGCAGCCCCGGGACCGTGTGGTTGCCTTCGCCGTAGATCGCCTGCATCTTCTCGACGTGCTCGCCGAACGCGAGCTCCACGCGCTCGTGCTCGAGGCCCTTCAGACGAAGGGCCGTCATCACCGTCATGCACGGATGCGAGAGCGGCAGGACGTGGAGAACGAGCTCGGGAGCCATCGCTGCGCGGAGCCTACTGCGGATCGGTCGCCCCGACTCGGAACAGCGCCGCGCAGAGTGCCCACCCGAGGTTGCCGCGGCCAACCGCTCATTCGGACTCCTCGAACAGGACCGCCGCCTTCCTTTCTGCGGCCGCAGAGGTGGAGGGATGCGCGCGCATCGCTGTGAGGAAGGCCTCACGCCCAACGCTCAGAAGGGTCGTGTCGCTCGTCGCGGTCACGGTGGCGGTGCGCCTGACGGGGTAGAGCAGCGCGATCTCCCCGAAGCCGTCTCCGTGGCCGAGCCGTCTGATCTCGCGCCCGCCTCGAGTGACGCGAACTGACCCGTCGGTGATGCCGTAATAGCGGTCCCCCTCCTCCCCCTCACTGATAATCGCAGTGTCAGACTTGACTCTCAGGTAGCGCGCTTCACGGGCGAGCGTCTCCAGGGGGGCGGCCGGGAGCGCCGAGAAGGTCGACATGTTGCGGAGCATCCCCATCTCGACGACCGGAATCGAGGCCCCGGAGTCGATGCGGCGAATCCGTCGTACGGCGGCGAGCACCGCGACAAGTGCGAAGCAGCCCATCCCCACGAACGCGGCCCTCGCACCGCCGAGGCCGATGAGCAGCGGCACGATCAACGCGCTGAACGCCATGCCAAGGCCGCGCGTCGACTCGATCAGGGCAAACGCGCAGACGATCACGTCCAGGGGCATGGAGCGCTGTAGCAGCGTCTGGGCGGCGACACTTTGCACGCTGCGCGCGGCGCCCACGAGCACCAGCAGCAGGACGGCGAGGAGCACTGTGGAGACCAGCGCCAGTGCGCTGAGGGCCACACCGCCGACCAGGGTCGCGGCGGCTAGTGGCAGTGCGAGCCGATGGCCCGCGAACAGCACCGCCACGGTGCTCCCGAGCAGCCCGCCCGCGCCGAACGCTGCACTCAGATAGCCTGCGGCACCCGGCCCGATTGCGAGGATCCGCACAGCGAGCACGACGACGAGCAGGTCGATCGCCCCCTCGATCGCGGCAGCTCCCGCGGGAAAGGCGATCAGCGCCCGAGTGCCCGGTTGGGAGAAGATGACCCGAGCTGCGGCGCGCAGGTCGGCGAGGCCGCCCGCTTCGTGTCCGGGCGCCTGAGCGGCGGCGCGCAGAGGCCGCACGCCGGCGAGCGCCGGGGTTAGAGCACACAGCCCGGCGAGCGCCGTACACGCGAGCGCGGGGCCGTCTGAGCTGATCAGCACGCCCGCGATCGCCGGGCCGACCAACGCTCCCACGCCCTCGCTCCAACCCGTGGCGATGTTGGCCGAGGTCAGCTCGTCCGGGTGGCGTACGACGAGCGGCATGAGGACGTGGTGTAACGGCCTGCTCACCCCGAGCGACAGCGAGAACGCGACCGCGGCTAGGTACACGACCGACACGGGCGCATGCACGAGAATCGCCACGCCACAGCAACCGAGTGTCACCGTTGCTGCGGCATAGGCGCAGGAGAGCAGCCTCGCGACGCCGATGCGCGCCAGCTGGGCGGTGATCATCGGGCCGAGGAGCATCGACGGAAGCAGCTGAAGGATCACCACCAGGCCCGCCGCAGAAGCGCCACCGCGCACGTACGCGTACACGATGAGAGCGAGCCACTCACCGAACTCGGCGACGACCATCAACAGGTAGGCGAGCAGGAGGCGCGTCAGAGCGTGGTTGCGCGCAACCACTCCGAGCACCCGACCGAACCTGCTCTCCACAGCCGACGCGGACGCCATGGCGGCGGAACTCATGCGCCCATCATCCTTGGTTCCGCGCCGCCTCACCGCCGACGAGGGGTTTCAACCTGGACACGGTGGCCAACCCACGTCGGGTACGCTGCGCGAACCCAACCGAGAGGTCTCAACCCATGGCATACCTGACCACGCACTTCTGGCCCGGAGCTACCGAGGAGCAGTACCACGCGACGGTGGCGGCCGTCCACCCGCCCACAGGTCTGCCAGACGGGCAGACCTACCATGCCGCGGGGCCGACCGAGGGCGGCATCCTCATCACGGCGGTATGGGACTCCAAGGCGCAATACGACAGCTTCCTTCACGACAAGCTGATGGCGAGCATGCCCATCGCGGGAGGCTTCGAGGGCCAACCGCAGGAGCGCAGCGCAGAGATCGTCAACCTCGTCAAGGCGTAACTCGGCGCCCCGGGGCCTGCATGGGGGCACCGCCTCGCCATGGAGGCAGCGAGGCAGAAGCTGGTCGCTGAGGTCCGCCGCTCGCAGTGCCCGCCGTGAATCATGTAGCGGCGGACCCGCGAAAGCTTGCCGTCGCGGGATGCATGATGCCTGCCCAAGCGGCCTGCACCGGCATCCCGCTGCCTCGACCGCGCGCCTCGGTGCGACCGAGGACGAGCACCGGGTCGCCGAGATCGCGGAACTCATCGGCGATGATTCGGAATCCCTCCCAGGTTTCGTCGAGCATCGCTGCATAGCGCTGCTTGCTCGCGCCTCCGTGGATGCCGCCGTCCTCGAGGCTGCCGGCGATGGCGGGAACCAACTCGAAGTCGTCGGTCGTCAGCTCGCCGAAGCGGTCGAGATCGCGCTCGTTGTGAACCTCCACGGCTCGTTCGCCAGCTCCAGGTTGGCGAGCTGCTCGGGCATCACCCGGCGAGTATCCCGGACCGCTGCTTTCGGAGGGGGCCGTTGCAGCCACGGTGCGCGAGCGGGCCTAAGATGGCCTCGATGACGCTGGATACGGTCGACGCGGCAGGAGCAGCGCCCACCTTGACCCCAGCGCGACTGCTGAGCGTCAACGTGGGGAAACCTCAAGCGATCGACACCGGACGACGGACGGTCCTGACCGCGATCTGGAAGCACCCCGTTCACGGACGCGTTCGTGTCCGCGGGGTCAACCTCGACGGCGACGACCAGGCGGACCGCACCGTCCATGGCGGTCCGGACAAGGCCGTGTATGCCTATGCGATCGAGGAGACGCGCTCGTGGGAGCGCGAACTCGGTCGAGAGCTCGGCCCCGGCGCATTCGGTGAGAACCTCACCACAGAGGGCATCGACGTGTCCGGTGCCCTGGTCGGGGAGCACTGGAGGGTCGGGAGCACGCTGCTCGAAGTCGTTCAGCCGAGGCTCCCCTGCTTCAAGCTCGGACTGCGGATGAACGACCCGGGATTCGTAAGAAGGTTCGCGCACGCATCCCGCCCGGGGGCCTACCTCCGCATCCTCGAAGAGGGAGATCTGGCCACAGGCGACAAGATCGTGGTGGGCCCGGCGTCGGTGCCGGAGCACGGCGTCACAGTCCGCCTGGTGTTCGACGCGATCCTGCGAGACCACGACCTGATCCCGACGGTGCTGGAGGCGCCCCAGCTGCTGCCGTCGTTGCGGGAACTCCTGTCGCAACACGAGTGATTTCCGCGAGAGCACCGGCTCCCCAAGCCGGCCGGCACCAAGCGACGGTTGGCGGGATTCGGCTGGGCCCCGGCGAGAGCCAAGCGCTCGGCGCGTACTCACGCTCGCTTTCCACGATAGCGCTAGCGGCAGCGGGCCCAGACTGCCCGAGCTATTCGTCCGAGGCGCTAGCCAGACCTGAGCGTGGCGAGACGCCCGCATAGCGATGGATGTGCTCGTGTCGTGCGCCCGCAGACCTCGGCCTCATGCCGCACATCGGCAGCTGACCGCTACAGCCCACCGGCCCGCAGCAGCTCGCCTACCCCTCCAGCTCGATGGCTCTGAGGCCTTCGCTACGGTTCACTTAGGCATCCCAGCGTGCGATCTTCCCGGCGGCACGGAGGGACGCGAAGCCGCGGGGGCGGCGCCGTGTAGCGCACTGGTGCCGGGAAGGGCCGACTGGCGCGACGGTGGCGCCTTCCGCAGCCCCCCGGCTCGCCGGTGGCTCAGCCCACCTTGTACTTGATGTGTGTGACGCCGGGTGCGTCAATCGCTCGGATCTGCGTCAGCTTGAGAGCTCCGCGCTGGAGGCCCTTGAAGAGCCGCTCGCCGCCAGCCATGACGACCGGCGCAATCGAGATGTAGGCCTCGTCGACGAGGCCTACATCTCGATTGCGCCGGTCGTCATGGCTGGCGGCGAGC